>Ga0265797_10002402_pt1 | contig 31584 bp, 29 predicted proteins | sample P2T30metagenome_FD_192433 | JGI IMG/M metagenome (GOLD analysis project Ga0265797, IMG submission 192433) | Plant litter microbial communities from East Loma Ridge, Irvine, California - P2 T30 | ecosystem: Environmental > Terrestrial > Plant litter > Unclassified | place: USA: California... | reverse complement strand
TATCTGTAGTCGCATAGACACCTGTAAATACATGCGGCCACCGCGGGTCGGGCATACAAGCAACGATCACCAGACAAATGGGACCATTCTCCATCTCCCTTTCAGTGCATTTTTGCCGAATTTTCGCTCGTACCATTCATAAGTCCCGTACGCCGTGGCACCCAAATTGACTGCCACGAAGAACAACGCACAGGTAAGAGTCTCGTTGAGCCATTGGCTCGCAGGCGCAGCCATGCCTGCAATCGCGAGATAGATGACACACTCGGCAAGGTAGTGTGGTGTCACGGTTGGATGGAAAGCCGGGTGATCAGGAAGTTTGTAATCTGATTTTCCGTCTTTGTTGTTGGCTCCGGTTGGCTTTAAGGAAGCAAGATAGGCATGACAGTCATGTTGAATGCCCGAGGCGAACATGAAGATGGCGAGCGTGATGAAAGTTCGTACGGAGGGTGCTTGGATTGACAGATCCACAAGAGTGAATTCGTGATTCTTGAGTGCTTTTGTGCCCTCAATCCAAATAGCCACATTGAGTCCAACGTAGAATGCAATGCCCAAGACCCAGTGACCGACCCACATAGTGCTCTTCGAAGGACGCGAGAAGGCGTGGCATTCGTACAAGCGGCGGGAGCCTTGGGCCAGAACAGCGAGCCATGTGATGAAGACTTGGTGGAATGTCATGGAGGGACGAGATGTGTTGGTGAAGGCGGCGATGTTGGTAAAGATCGGACCAGAGAGGGCATAGTCCACAGCGCAGAGGAGAGAGCAGGAGACAGAGGTCAGATAGAAGGAGGCGAACCATTTGTGAGGCACTTGGAGCGTTGCCAGATAGTCCAAAGCATGCTCGATAGGATTCTTCGATGTGACTACAATCTGCTTCTTCGAGTCGACAGAAGGAGTAATCGAGCTTGTACGCGCACCGTACGCAAGGAAACGGGAATGCAGAGCTGGGATGAAAAAGACCAGTTGTACCTACCTTTCCAATCAGCCCGGGCTCAGGCGTGGTCAAGGATGTAAATGGATGCTCACGCCACCTGTGGCCGCTAGAAATGCCAGACGGACAAGATCCGCAGCGTCCAGATCAAGGTCAATGTCGGAAAGCTTCATGGTTGGAAGTGTTGTCAGATGGGCGAGCCTAAATGTAACGTGAGAAGAGAAGAAGAGCACAGAGGGACGCGTGAGGCGGGGTCGGAGATGTCACATCTCTGAGCGCGCGGAGGTGTTGTCGCATTCTGCTCTGTGCTCAAGTGCCTCGATCGAGGCCAGTACAATAGCAACACCGCATAATCACCATCAAGGAGCCAAGTATCAGAATCGCCCTCACCAAAACCTAATCCAGCTGCCACGTCGAGAAATGCGCTGACAGCAGCGCCGCCAATCATGTCGTTCAGCCTCTCTTCGCTGCTCAATCCTGACGCGAAACAGCAACAGCAGCAGCAAGACCAGGAACAACACCTCCAACACGCCGACGACTCGCCCTCCGACCAGCGCAAACAATCTCTCTCCTCCATTGCGCAAATCCAGTCTCCCGAGCAGCACCATGTCAGTTTGCCACAGTACACGCCGCCGCCAAACCGCTCGAGTCCTCCCCAGGCGCAAGATGCCGTAAAAGCACTGGATTCATTCTCTGCCAGCACGGCACCGCCTCCTTCGGAATGGAACGGCCATACTGCTGCAGAAGGCTCGCCCACTCTGGAGAAATATCGTGTCCCTTCGCGGTCACCGGAACAGAGGAGAGCATCGTTGGTGGCGCAGGGCGATGCCGCTTTCACATTGCCTTCACTTCAGAACGTGACATCGACTATGGATGCTCATGCGCGGCGCCCTTCAGCTGTGAGCACGAGCGAACTGTCGCCATCACACGCAACTCAGCTGTCAACAGGCCCAATGTCACAAGATGGAGGCGATCAGGCGAGTACACATGCTGCCTCACAAGCGCACATCCCGTCGCTTGTTGAGCCTTCAGATGCTACAAAAAGAGACTCGGGTGATCTTTCGCCAGCTCACATCAAACAGGAGTCTCTGACTGTACCGGCATCTCCTGTCGATGCCAGACGCCCGTCAATGCAACTCAACGACATGGAACCCTCCAAAGCGATTAGTACGCTCAAGCGCGAGAACAGCGCTCGACACCAGTCTCCGCTCCGAGAGTCCTCAGTCCCGATGCCGTCCACCGAAGATGCTGTCACCGAGTCTTCCATTCCGAGGAAGCGCCCACTACCTAAGAAGAAGGGAACCGCAACCACTACGAAGAAGGCACCGGCGGCGAAGAAGCGGAAGGTCGAATCCAGTCGTTCTGACACACCATCGTCCCGCATGCAAGCTTTCAAGACGGGCAGCAGTAAGGGGACTCCGGTCAACTCATCACCAGTGCCCTCAGATCGCTCAGGCTCTGTCGATCCAGAGGATGACGATGAGGAAGAGGAGGAGGGCACCCCTGTCAGCGATGACCTCTACTGCATCTGCCGCAGGCCGGACACTGGTACTTTCATGATCGGATGCGACGGGCCTTGTGAGGATTGGTGTCATGGAAAGTGCGTGGGCATCTCAGAGAGCGACAAGAACTTGATTGATAAGTTCATGTGCCCAGCGTGTACGGAAAAGGGTATTGGCAGGACAACTTGGAAGCGCATGTGTCGGCGATCAGGCTGCAGACAACCTGCACGCCTAGGAAAGAACAAGCAAGGTAACGACGGCAGTAAGTATTGCTCAGATGAGTGTGGAGTGCGCTTCTTCAGGCAAATGACAGAGCGCACGCGCCAGGACGAGTATGCTGCGAAGAATCGCTCAAGCCGACGAAAGAGTGGCCACATTCCCTCCGACTCCAACGGATCAAACGATCTCGGAGCCAGGGGAGGCGTACTTGCGCCAACCGAAGTCCGTGCCTTGCTCGACTCCTCCCGTTCGCTCGACGAGTTCAAGAAGCTTGGTGAAGGCGTTCTCAGCCCACCAGCAACTCCAGACGGCAAAAGTGGCGGCAACGCGGGCGACACAACACAAGGAGATTTTACCGAAATGGAGGTGCGAAGCCTGGCCGATATCACGGCCAAAAAGAACGACTCTCGCATCCGCCACCAGCTGTTGAAAGACCGCCAGCTTTTCATCAATATGACCAAACAAGCCGCCTCGCGCGCGTGTACCGAAAATCAACTAAAACCCAAAGACTACTGCGGCTTCGACCCGCGCCTCGAATGGAGCGAAGAGCAGTTTGCTCTCTGGCGAAACAGCCCCGTCGGCAAACAAGCTTTCGAGCTGGAGACCCTGGCTGTGGAGCACAGCGGCGACGACGACATGGTGGACGCAGACGATGAGGACGCGGGCATACTCGGCCCAGTCAAAGTGTGCGACAAGAAGAAATGTCCCCGCCATCTGGAGTGGCTGAAATTGGCGACCGACGACGTGCGCTTCGAGATGTCTGACAACGGCGATCGCATGCGCGCTCTCGACCGTGAAGAGCGTGAAATAAGAGAGCGCGCTGCGCTGCGCTTAAGAGCAGGCGGCGAGCTGCAGGGCGAAGGTAGCGTCGAGGTGCACAGCGAAGTTATCGACGTGCAGAGCAACGTAGTCGAAGATGTTGCGATGACACAGGATTCGGCCGTCGCAGCACCCCTTCCGCCTGCACCCGAAAGCGTAGTGCCTGCCCTACCTCCCAGTGAAGCCATGGAACCGAGCTAGATCGGACAGGCGAGGGCACTTTGTTAAAGCTATTCATACCACCACACTATTCCTAACAACAATCGACAAGTGAACTGCAGCTCTACGCAGAAGCGTCGTCGTCATCGAAGTGGAAACTGCTCGAGAATGGAAAAGACTCACTCCTTTCCATTCCAAGCGAAGTGGTCCATTCTTGCGAAGAGCTACGAGACGAGGAATGAAAGGGGGAGAGTAGGAGAGGAGGAAGACAGAAAACAACCATATCCCCCTCGACAAGTTCCTCGACAACTCACTTATCTCGGCCTCCTTTCTCCGACTCGCCGCGTGTCGGTGTCAGTTTCCTTCAGTTGTAATGTGCGTTACTATCAGCAGTAGTGGTAGCATCAAGGGTGACCAGCAGAGCAGACACATCAAGTAGTTTCATGAAGGCAAATGAACGACTTGCTCCCACAACAAAACAGAACATGGCTTCCACATGAAAGCTCTTAAGTTTCCGATGGGGAAAGCCTCAATGACTCGATGTGCATACAGTATTCTTACACTCTTTTCCATTGATGAATTCTCGGAAATCACCCAGCCGTGAGGATTGGTTGTCATCGAAGATGATGTGGCCTTACTAAAGTCAAGAATCAGGGACAGCAGCGTTAGGATGTGTTTTGAGGCAATCTTGCTGCTGCTCCAATCTGAATTACAAGTGGTGGTGCTTTATCTCTTCCTGATCATGAGGTAAGTGAAGTGGATGAGAGCTACGTGCATATTCACATTCCCGAAACTGGCAGTGCCGGTGATCTGGGGCCACTTTTCAGTTCAAGTAGTAGCACCTGTTCCGAGACACAGTGCATATAACCCCAAAAATGAAGCATGGTTTAGTCATCAATTTACCCCGTTGTGCATGTGTATCGTGCATTCTACTTCTCAGCGGCAGATCAGACAAGACAAGAAGTTGGAAGTATTAAAGAGGAAAGCGTCTAGAATTCATATTGCATGTAGTGTTTTTTTTGTTTGTTGATCTTTCTTCCGTGTTCTTTCCTTCAACAGGGCTCTATAGCAGAGACACAAGAAACGAGAAGGTCAAGGCGACTCTTCATTAGCGAACAGCTTGCTCGACGCCCACCTAACAACGAAAATTCCACGGCCAGCCCTTGCGCATAGTATCAGGAGATGTGGTCCGCTAGGACAGACTGTCTCGCCTGTCCGGACCTGGTAAGACCACTCGCCTCGGTGCCGGTGGAGCCAAGCGTCCTTTAGGCTGTCGACGCCCAGCGTGCAGCATGTGAACATCCTAGGTCTCCATCGCATCGCCCGCGGCACCCTCGCTGCTTGTACCCTTAGCCGCTGTGGAGGCGAAGAATCGGACATCAACATCGTCGTCTTGCATCAGCTTCTCGAGCTGAGGCAGGACGTCGGTCTGGATGAGCTGCTGGCCCTTGGCAGAGCCCTCTGCGCTAGTGATGCGGCCGTCTTTCTCCAGCTGGCAGAGTGTCGTGGTCTCGTCGTCGGGAAGTTTGCGCAGGATATCGACAATGACAGCGTAAGATTTGGCAACGTTGAAGCGAATGTTGGGAATAGGATCGCTGACGAGTTGCTTGAGGATGGGGAGGACGGAACTTGCGATGACGGGAAGAGAGAGCGCAGGTGCAAGGGTCTGGTAGATAATGTTAGTAAGATTCAGTAGTGTAGAGCAAATGAGTAAATCCGAACTTACCGAAACGGCAAAACATGTGGTCATCCTGTAAAGGTAGTTGGGGTGCTCAGCCATAGCTGCAACCTTGGGCACAATAGCATTGCTAGCCCACTCAACACCAAATACCTCTGTGAGTTTCTTCAGGTTCTGTGTGCTGGCTTCGCGGATGCTGAAGACAGTGTCACCGAGCCACGACATGCACAGATTACTGAGCTTCTCGTCGAAGAAAGTCACACCAAGCTGGCTAGCGAGCAGAGGCACATACTGGATTATTGCCAATCGTACACGCCATTGCTTGTCCTCAGCCAACTGCACGATCGCGGGCAGCAGCGACTGCGACAGCAGGTCGATGCCAATGACATCGTTGACTTGCTCGAGCTTGGAGATGATGTTGAGACGCACGTCCGGGAACTCGTCCTTGAGCATCTGCAGGAACATAGGAAGCAAATGCTCGGTGGTTTCCCGCTTGCCGAGAATGGGAGCAAGGCCGCTGATCTGGTTGCCGAACGCGGCGCGTACGTGTTGTGAGGAGTCGGTCACTAGCTCCTCAATAGCGGGCATGATGTCGCGAAGGAGTGCTTGGTGGTCGACCAGTTGGCAGAATCCAGGAATCTGTCCAGAGATAGCAGTCCGAACCTCTGCCTCAGTATCCTTCAAGAGCTTCACGAATGCCGGCACCAGGTCGCGTGCGAGGACCTCATCGTCCACAGCCTTTGCGATCTTCTCAAAGCGGTCTGCCACCATGTACCTCACCCTCCAGCTCTTGTCTTCGAACAGGCTTCGGAGCGCTTGCAGAAGCACACCATGGCTGCTCTGTTGCTCCTTGGGCACTGCCTCGGCGATCGCAATCAAAACCTCTACTGTGAGCAAACGGACGCTGTCCTGGTCGTCACCCGCAAGATGCTGGAAAAGCGGAATCATGTCTTCGATCACGATTGCCGCGGGCATGCTTTTGATGAATTTTGCCAGGTTGTTCGCAGCCTGTCTCCTGACCATTGGGGTTTCATCGTGAACAAGCTGGGAGTAGTGTTGTCTGAGCTGTTCCTGGTATTGCGGGCCGGCGTGTTGATAGGGTGTGTTGTAGAGCCCGGTGGCAGAAATCTTCGATGTGAACCAGTCGGCTTTCGAGAGGCGGAATGTGAGGGGAATGAAGTGCTCTTCGACTTGCTTTTGGCTGAGCTGCTCGCAGATCTTGTTGAGGGATTCAACGGCCTAGTATAGTTAGCCACCCGAGCTTCCAGGTCTAGATGTTGCTTTACTAACTTTGTCACGGACTAAGGGCTCCTCGATGGTTGCGAGGTTCTCCAGGGGTGAAAGAAGGCAGTGGCCGAAGTCGGGGCCTCCAACGTATTCGACAAAGCCACCCAACTCGTCACTCAAAGCAGTGAGGACTTCATCTTCGTCCTCCACAGACTCTGTGAGGGAGTCAGTAATAGCCAATGCGAGTGCATGCGGATGTATGCGCACCGTCCAGGAAAGGAATCAGCTCATCGCGAGTGCGCTCCGGACCCAATGCGAGGGCGATGGTGGAGAGTCTACGAATGGCGTTCAGGCGAAGAAGGACGTCGTCATGCTGGGTTTCTGGTCAGCGGCCAGGCGTACAGCGTATTCGCTTAAATGTGGATCGCACCTTGAGCTCGTCGATGAGGACAGCAATCGGGTACAACTCGTCGCCTTGGTCCTGGCCCTCCATGATGTATCCGTATCAATCGTAGCTGTACGGCGGGTAAAGGAGTGGATGGCCGTGGTACAGGACTCGCGGCGAATGTCCTGCTCTCACAGCCTGCGCGGGCGGAATGTGACGTTGAGGGGTGTTGTCAGTGGGATTGAGCGGTGGTCTGGAAATGTACGATCCGTTTAGCTAATGTCCTTTTCACAAGTATGTTCAAGTGAATGATTAAGATGGCAATCGGAGTCGGTGTGCTCTTCGCACATGCGAGGGACGAGCCGGGGTAGGAAGGCACATGCGCGGGCACCAGGGTCGCTGGCAGGGCAGACAGGAAAGGGAAGCAGGCGGCGGGGTGATAGTCGACTCACCGGAGAGGGGGGACAGCGGCGTGGAATGTCGGACGGGGTGGTGGTGGTGGTGGAAGGTAGCGGTGTTGACAGCAGCGGTGCTTGGTGGTGAGACGGCGGTATGTTGGCGCTCGGTGCTTGGTGCGTGTTATTGCGTCGTCTCGCCGCTGGAAGCTCGCTCTGCGGTGGGATGAAGATCGGGCTTGCAGCACGGACGAGGCCGGCGCTGTGGCTTTGTCGACGCCACAGCCAGCGCCCAAGAATTTCGATATGACTCCATGAGAAATCAATAATCGAGAACGGCTACGGTAGGCACGATTGGAGACTAATAAGACCAATCATCCCGGCAACACCACCAAGGCTATATCAATCAACCATCCAATCCTGCGTCGCGGCCAGCTAGGACTGCTCGGACACCGCCATAATGCCTACCATCTCCGTCGACAAAAACGCCCTCTACAAGGCCCTGGGCAAGGAGTACACGCGTGAGGAGTTCGACGAGCTGTGCTTCGAATTCGGCATTGAACTGGACGATGATACTACCGGTATCGAGGAGCCTGCCCAGCTCAAAATCGAGATCCCGGCCAACAGATACGACATGCTCTGCTTCGAGGGAATCGCCATGAACCTCAATGTTTTCCTCGGCAGACAAGAAGTTCCCCAGTACAAGCTCAAGGCTCCCGCAGACGGCAAGCTCCTGGAGGTGACCGTCAAGCCTGAGACCCAGCAAGTGCGCCAGTACTTCTCATGTGCCATCTTGAGAGGCATCAAGTTCGACGAGGCCAAATACCAGAGCTTCATTGCCCTGCAGGACAAGCTGCACCAGAACCTTGCCAGGCAAAGAAGTTTGGTGGCCATTGGCACTCATGATCTGGCGACACTTAAGGGCCCATTCACATACGAAGCTCTGCCTCCTGATCAAATCAAGTTCGCGCCACTCAACCAGGAGAAGGAGATGAACGGAAAGGAAATGATGGAATTCTACGAGGTCCGTTTAGCTGTAAATTTAATCCTGCTAGTCCACTCAACTAACAATTCTGCAGAAAGACTTGCAACTCAGAAAGTACTTGCCCATCATTCGGGAAAAACCTGTCTACCCTATTATCTACGACGCCAACCGCACAGTCTTGTCTATGCCCCCCATCATCAACAGCAATCACTCCAAGATCACCCTGGACACGACCGACGTCTTCATCGACATTACCGCCACCGACAAGACCAAGCTGGAGATTGTCAGCCAGATCCTCGTCGCCATGTTTTCTCCTTACTGCAGCGAGCCCTACACCATCGAGCCCGTCCGCATCATTTCGCCTCACAACAACGAAACTCGCGACTCACCAGACCTGAGCGCCCGTCCCTCTCAGGCCAGTGCCAGCTTCATCAACTCCGTCTGCGGTTTGGAGCTGTCTCGCGAACAGATCTGCAAGATGCTCAGCAAGATGTGCTACACCGCACAGCCCTCCACTACCGACTCCGACAAACTGGACGTGCAAATCCCGATCACTCGCGCCGATGTCCTGCACCAAGCCGATATTATGGAGGATGTTGCGATTGGCTACGGCTTCAACAACCTGCCGCGTAACTTCCCCTCGACCTCAAGCTCCGTCGCAGCCGCACTCCCCATCAACAAGCTGGCCGACATTGTGCGCGTCGAGTCTGCCATGGCCGGCTGGAGCGAAGTCATGCCCTTGATCCTGTGCTCACACGACGAGAACTACGCATGGCTGAACAAGGCCGATGACGGCAAAGCCGTGCGCCTCCAGAACCCCAAAGCCCTAGAATACCAGATCGTGCGCACATCCCTGATTCCAGGCCTGCTCAAGACTTTGCGTGAAAATAAGCGTCACGCCGTCCCCATGAAGATCTTCGAAGTTTCGGATATTGGCCTTCAAGACGCCAGCTTGGAGCGCAAGAGCCGCAACGAGCGCCACTTCGCCGCCGCGTGGTATGGCAAGAGCAGCGGTTTCGAGCACGTGCACGGCCTGTTGGACCGCGTCATGTTGATGCTTAGGTCCGCTTTCATCACTCGCGAGGATGGCCTGAAGAACTCGAAACTGCAGGGTTACTTCATTGAAGAGCTTAATGGTATGATCTTGTCTCGTCAGTTCTTAGCCGTGGAATCAATAAAACTAACAAAAAAAACCCCAGACCCCTCTTACCTCCGCGGCCATGCCGCCGCCGTCTACCTCCAGCTCTCGGGCCAGAAGCCGCAGCAAATCGGCAGCTTCGGTGTCATGCACCCAACCGTTCTCAAGAACTTCGAGCTGCCCTTCCCTACGTCTACCCTTGAGCTCAACTTGGAGTACTTCCTGTAAAACTTACGGACAGTATTATTTTGGCAGGTAGAGAACAAAATTGATGGAGTAGATGGCCAGTACTATTAACTATGAATGTAGCATGAAATGATATATAAAAATGTCAACTTTTCAAAAAATCGAGGGAAAAAGAAGTTGATGTTCAGACAAGTCACTACTGAGAGCGACCTCGTCACCCTAAATGTCTCACGCAACTTCCATTTCAGGATTAATGATGTCGCTGAAGATCAAAGGTAACACCTAGGTATACAAGTAAGAGATTGCAGTTTACCTAATGACTTCGTTGACCCAAGATATCGATTGCTAGCCAGTACATATCTACATGTACGCCCCGTCCATCCACCATTCCCTCCACAGGCGTTCACTTAATACACGCCAGGCCAAATACGCCACCTGACAATCTCACAGTACCTCTCCCAGTCCTTGCCATACTTGCGCCTACACTTCTCCTCATCACGCATCTCACGGTGAATGAGAAGGACAGCGAAGTAAAGCATGTAAAAGTAAGTGATAGGGATGGCGTAGCCCCACATACCTTCCTGCGACACAAGGCTGGTACCCGGGTACAGAACCGAAGGCGTAAGTTTGTAGCCCGCAGCCAGAGTCGGCAGGCAGTACGACCACGACATCAGCCAGTCGCCCAGGTAGTTAATGTGGCGCGCGGTGCCCCACCATCCGGTCGTCAGCAGACGCGAGCCCGCGGCGGTCTCGATGTACTCGAGGTGCGCGACTCTGGGGTCTTTGGGGTTTGTGCGGAAGCGGTTCTTTTCGTTGTTGACGCTGCGGAAGATGTAGTAGCCCAGGCCTTGGATTCCGAGGATCGCGAGCACGTAGGCGGGGCCCAGGATTACGGGGTGCACGCTGAGGTAGCGAGCTTGGATAGAGTAAGAGAAGGGCACCCAGACGAGGTCGCCGAAGGACAGCATGAAGCCGAAGCCGTCGTTGATGATGTCGATGGTGGTGAGGATGGCCGGCTCCATCCACAGGGCGTCGAGGATATAGATTCCTTGGGCGATGGTGACGATAACTGTTCGTAAGGTCAGTAAGCTTGATCACTGCCAGAAGGAGGAAAGGCAAACTTACGCATCGAGTCCGTAACGTAGCCGTAAGACTTGTACTGCTTGGCCATGAAAGCCAAGTCAAGGATGAGCCAGCCCAGCATACCAGGCCTAAGCTCCATCCACGCCTTGATGTCGACCTCGCCCGCGAACGGCAGGGTAATGCGCGGGTTCAACTCACGACCAATGAACCAGTCGTAGATGATATTTCCACTGTGACCGCCCGCAGCAAGCTCGCGCAGTTCTTTGTTGCCTCGCTTGACCTCGAAGGAGCGCACGTAGACGTAGACGGCGAGCAGGAACGAGACGAGCAGATTGGAAGAGACCAAACCGACGTAGTTTTTGTTGATGAAGGACCAGACGGGGAAGTCGGCGCCCTGGGCAAAGGTGCCCGCGGCGCAGATGGCCAGGATGGTCGCGGCGGAGCTGAAGGCATTGAACCTGTACTTCAGCTTGCCGCCGTTCTTGAGCTCGATGCCCTCAACCTCTTGCGCGGGCAAGACGGCGTATAGGACAAGGCTCAGTGTATACCATGCCAACGTTCCCAGCATACCGTTGACCGTGACAAGGCCACCCCATCCAGGCCATCCCGTCTCCTTTGCCAGAACTGATGTCGCATGTTCCCAAGGAGTCTGCGTGGTGAATGAAGGCGGCGTGAACAGCTTGCTCGGGCTCAGAAGAGACGGCGCAGGGCATCCAGAGATGTCGTTGCAGAGGAAGGTCAACGCGTATACGGCAACGGGACAACCGATGGAGATGAGGGCGGCGCCAATCCTGTTTGCCTTGTCAGGGCTGCGATGCGACGCGCGAAGTGGATCAGGGTATGCACTTACGGACCGCCAAACTCGAAGCCATGAGGCTCTTCTGCGGCGACAACCTTTGTCGTCTTTTTTGAAGCCATTGTTGTGTTTTCGCGTTCGGAGGTGCTGCTCGACGAGGGGCAGACGGCCTTAAATTGGCGTTGGCGTTTACTTTTTGGGGGCACAGACGTCCCTTGGTCTACCTCATGAAGTCGTACGATCATCGGTCGTACGACTGTGGTAGGTATGGAACGTAATGTACAACATCCATGTGTTTTTCTTATACGTATCGTTCGATATCTTCCAGCCCGTTCAGAAGTCTTCAATGGGCCAGGAATGCTGGCAAATGTCAACCGGTATACACGTACAGGTCTTGACAACCACGGCACGACCTGTCAATTCTCATTCCGATTCATAATTCCAAATCACAAGGGCGTCTACAGAGAGGGCCGGCGAGGCAATGTGTGTACAAGACAAGTCAACAACCGTTCAAAAGGAAAGCATCGAGACCATATTTCACATGTACCACATGACCACCAAACTAGAGGAATGTTGTCGAGTGGCCGACGACAGAGCGAGTCATTATTAAAGACGAGGAAGTCTATCCCACCAGGCCTTTGATCTACCATACATATGAGCGCCCCGAATCTACGGGTCTGCCCATTGTAATTTTTGATTGTTGCCGTCAACTCGTTCCATTCGTAGTACCTCCCATCCCGACCCTGCAAGACTCATGTTCCAGCTGAGTGTCTTGCCACCGATATGCTCCTCTTTGCACAAGTGGCGGCATGCAAAGAAAATGAAAAATCCGACTCCTAAATGATGCATTATGCATCACGCGCTATGCGAATCAATAACACCGAAAACACCTTTCTTCTGACCCTGGAGACTTCTACACAGGGCCGATCCAGAAGTGAGGCAAATGCCCTGGCCCAGAATGGCACACATCCAAATCAATCGGACCCATCGCTAGGCCCGTCTGGCATCGGGTACAGACCCATCAATTCCTCGATCTTAGGCACCAGGTCGGGAATGCGGAAAGGTTTGCTGACAACATCGTCCATACCAGCGTCGATAGCAGTCTGGATCTGTTCCTGGCGCGCGTTCGCCGTGACAGCAATAATGGGCACATGGACTCTGATTTTGCCCTCCCGCTCGAGCTCACGGATGCGGCGAGTGCAGGTGAGGCCGTCCATGACGGGCATTTCCTGGTCCATCAGCACAACGCCCAGCTGCAGCGTGCCGCCTTCGGAACAGTAGGTGCTCTGGAGGAGTTTCTCCAAAGCCTCGCCGCCGTGGTTGGCGAGATGGACTTCTGTGCCAAGTGCTTTGAGTTGTTTTTGCAATACACGCTGGTTGACCAGGTTGTCCTCAACAATCAAGACGCGTTTTTGGATCGGCACGGCGGGCGTTTCGACAGTTTTGTCCTGCTTGTCTGTTTTGCTCGCCATGGCTGTGAGTTCCTTTTTGCCTTTGGCGTCGCTAGCGCGGTGCATAATGTTGATGCCTGTGTCGTCGGCCGGCGCGGTACTACGGCGGGCTGCGACGTAAAAGGCGAATATACTGCCTTTACCTGCCTCTGATTCGACGCCGATCTCGCCTCCTTGCAATTCCGTCAGCTCCCTCGAGATGAACAAGCCAAGCCCAGAGCCGCCGTACTGGACGTGGGTGCGAGGTGACGCTTGGCTGAAACGCATGAAGAGTAGCTTCTTCTCCTCAGGACTGAGACCACGGCCTGTGTCCTGGACAGAGAAGTGTATAAATACTCGTTCACCGTCGCCCCAATCCTTGTCCTCCATCGAGTGCTTCTTGCTTCGCGTCGTGAAGTATTTGACCGGTGCGCCTTCCGTCTCGCTGGGTCGCTGCTTGGATGCTGCAATTGCCACTGTGATAGTACGTTTGCTTTCCGTCGTGGTGAACTTAATGGCGTTCGTGGTCAAGTTAATCAGGACTTGCAGAACACGGCTGGGATCAAATCGCACCCAATCGAGGTTCATGTCACGGAAAGATTGGTCAACGACGAACTTCATCTGGATGTCCGCGGCTTGCAGTTCGCCTTCGTGCATTTTGAGAGCGCGCTGTACGACCGTCAATGGCTGAGCGTCGACAGGCGTGACGAGAAGCAGCTGAGAGTCCAGCTTAGACAGTGTGAGAATATCGCTGCGGGGAAGGTATTAGTAAAGCATGTTGTGTTGTAAATAGACTTGGAAGTAGAACAATGACTCACTCAACGATGCGTTTCTGGTGCTGGCTGCACAAGCTGATGGTCTGTGCGGCATCCAAGCAGTTGGTGATCAACTCATCCGGCAGAGTCTTGTTTCCGGTTTGTCTGAACTGCGTCAGGGAGCCGGAGATTTCGTCGCTGCATTGCAGGATTGCCGACAGAGGGTTTCTCATCTCGTGACTCGTGATGTCGATGAAATTCTCCTGTTGGCGCTTCAGCTCGACCGCCTCTTCCATTTTGCGCGTTTGGATGCCCTCTGCCCACTTCTGCTCCGAAATGTTAGTGATACTTCCAAAGACGCTCTTGAGCCTGCCCTCATGATCCCGTTCGGGATAACTCGAGAACAGGACCCAGGTCTCGCCTCTGTCCCCACGACGGTCCTGCCAAGGTGCCTTGAATCTGAATTCGAAGCTGACTGGCTTTGTATCGACAACGAGTGTTTGCCACATCTTCTCAACAAGCTGCTGGTCTTCTTCCTTGACTGCATTAATCCATTTGTCCGCGGTTCCCTGGCCCCTAGGCACCCGGGAGATCTCATACCACGAGTCGTTCGCGAACGTAATATTCCCGTTTGAACTCGCGATGAACATTCCGACCGGAGCATATTCCGCCATGCGAGTGAATTTTGTCTCACTCTCAATCGCTTCTTGAGTTCGAGCGGCCAGCTGCTCTGACAGTTCAATTCTATCCAATGCCGCAAGCTTCGCGGCCTTCTGGCCTCTCCTGATTTCCTCCTCGAATAACACGACTGACGCAAGTGACGTGGCAAGTTGCCTACTAAGCAGCTGTATGAACAAGCTGTAGTCATCGTCGTACGGCCTGCGGGGGTTTACGCCCAGTACTAGGAAGCCAAGGACGGCCTCACCTGTCGTCGGATGTATTGGACAGACCACGACCGACGTGCAAGGGTCGCCGAAACCCCTCCACTCCAGGCCGTGTAGCAAGCTCTCGGGTAGATCACGACTGCCGACTTCGAGGCACGCAGGCTTATCTGTGTTCATGACTTCCCGGAATACCGGCGTGAAGCCGTCCGTGCCGTTGCGTAACTCGAGGTGCTCCGGCGCGCAGGCGTGTCCTTCAGGTACTCCAAGACTGCCTTCTAGGCGACAAGGCTTCGCAGCGAATGTGGAATTCGAGTGCATGCTGCTGGCGTCAGAGTCGACTTCGTCGAACACTGAGTAAAGAAGCATGAACGGTGAGTCGAATGAGTTGTAATCAAACGCACTCATGACTTCAGCCCAGAAACCTTTAACGTCTCTGGCCGAGGCCGTCCGCTCGCCAATCTCACGCAAAGTCAGCATGCGGCGCTCTGCAATTTTCCTCCTGGTCTTTTCGAAGGCAGGGTTATACAGTCCCATGACAGTGCCGTCCCCGCCGACCATGGGGATAATGGACCACGAGAAGTAGGTTTCCTCTAGGTAATTACTTCGTTTAATGAAGAGACCATCGTCGTCTTTCATTGTCGCCTCGCCAGTAAGCTTCGCGTTGGCAAAAACATCTTTGACATCGTCCCAGATCTCTGCCCATGCTACGCTGTAGTTCTGCCCCATAAGAGCCGGATGTTTCTGCCCAGCTAGCATGATATAGGCTTCGTTGTAGATAGCAACAAGGTCCTCGCCCCAATACATTGCAGCCGGATGCGGCGAAGCCATGATGAGGTTACACATTTGGCGCAGGTCTGGGCCCCAGGCGTCAATAGGTCCTAAAGAAGTGGACGCCCAGTCGATTGAACGCGCAAACTGAATGTGCGGAGGCATTGCGTCGGTGATCGGTAACCTTGTCCAGTCGAAGCTGGGTGTGGCTACTGGAGTAATGTTGATGTGGCTATCGTTCCAATTAATACTTGTCAACCCTGAAGTCGCTGGAATCACGGGTGCCGCTGTCGGTGGTACGTACTTCAAGGGGCTCAGTAAGGGGTCGAGATCTGACCGCTCTCCAAGAATGGTGAGCTTCGTCTCGATTACAGGCGGCGTGGATGTGCTGACTGTAGATCCTTCGATGCTAGGCATTGATGCGCCAGGAATTGGTTCGGAGCCGGACGATACGGAGGGTTCGCGGTCTTGACTGGCATTTCCAAAATAGTCAGACGGCTCCACATCCACCATGGGCGCTGAGGTAGGTCCCACCGATGCACTCCCTGCGCTTTGTGGAGGTACGGACGGTGTGATACTGATCCGAGAGCCAGGAGGGGCTGTAAAAGAGCCACTGATAATGCGCACCCTTTTCCTTAGTGTTGTGCACGACCACAGGATGTTGGCGTACGAAAATGCTGGCAAAGATACGTTGAGACTCTCTCCATTGACAGAAGCACTGAGAAGCCAAGTTTTAAATTCAATGAAAGGCCCGGGAGCTGCAGGGCTCTCTCCTTGACGCCCAGTGATTAAATCATACAGCCCTTCGTAAGACCGAAGAGAGGCGTTCGCGAAAATAGGACTTACCTGACCAGGGCCATAGTTCGTGCTATCTGAGAGGTCGACGATGAAAGTAGGACGTTCATCGTGTTCAAACAATTCGATGATACCGATCGAGTTCAAAGGGTGGCCGTTGTTCGAAGACACGCTCTTCGCATAATGTGTTCCGGCTCCGCCTTCCGAGCTATTACTGCCTGCCGTCGAACTTCTATCCAAGCTGCCGCGGGTCGCGCTATTTGGCGTGGAACCGGAATAGAAGCTGGTATTTCCAGGAGCAGTCACTGTCCCACGTGCGAGGCTCACCGTTTTGACGTGGGATTCTTCGAGTCGCGCCTTGCTCAGCATCCTGGCCGCCGCCTCGGAGCTGGAGAAGCGTGTAGGCAGTATCGGACGTTGACGGATAGTGTTGCTGAAGAAGAGTGGACTCGGAGGTTCCAATGCCGGACCGTTGAACTTGAAAGCGTCGAGATTGTACCTTAACCGTGGCTTGACTCGTGGCCGCTTGGTGTCTGGTTGGTCGATCGATGCGAACGGTGTGTTTACGTCTGAAGACCGCTTTTTCCTTGCGCTCGTTGGGCTGCCAGCCTCCGAGGCCTTTGATAGCTCGGGATGCAGAGTTGTATCCGTTGTATTACCGCGAGGAGCGCAAACAGTTCTAGCAGATCTATCCTTCGAGTCTGTGGCCGGCTTAGGGCGCTGCTGATCAACACGCGCTGTCCATTGCGGAGTAGCTGGCGGCGCGGCGAAGGCTGGTATTTTGGTCGCAACAGTGTCTCCCTTGCTCGAAGGTTGACTCCCGGCCGGATTCGATGCTTGTACGGTGTGCGGCTCGTGACTGCCGGGAAGTGTCTGGCTGCGGCGCCGAGAGAATGGGGAGGAGGTCCTAGGAGGGGCGATGGAGGGCACGCGCGGGTCAGACAGCTGTACACTGGGATCAAGTCGCTGGTCGCGTGGGGTGAAGATGGAGAATAGCCTGTTGGCGTCTGCGGTATTGTCAACGAGGTCGGCGGCGGTAGTAGAGTCCTTCATGAGGCGCGCTAGAGTTCGCGCGGCGGCGGCGTCATTTCCGGGCGCAATGGTAAGGTAGTAAGGGAAGCGGCAGTTGAACAGTCAAAAGCACGGTATGGCTAACGACAACGTGCTAGTATGGATAATATTGCCAGACGGGTACTGCAAAGGCAACGGGGTGAGAAGAAGGGGTCACTTGTTGACCTACAGACGGGACCACGGACTACGGCGCGCAGTACAGACCAGCATGGTGAGGCGAGACATGCGCAGCAGAAGGTGGAGGGCATTCCAGCGATGCTTTTGTGGCCGGCGATCCATCCGATGTTTGGCGCATACGGTGGAGGCCAATAGATAATCCGCAGTTCTAGAACTCTGTGGGTACTGTGATGAGTCTGTGCGCCGTCTTGCGCAACGATCGATCCGCCGGGCTCATCTCGGTATGCTAAACGATTGTATATATAAATATATGTTGATGTGTCTACGTCCATTCGTTACCACTGAGTTGTCCTGCCTGATTGAAACCATCCCTGGAATCTCTTTGCACATCCGCCTTGTGCGCCTCACATTTCCAGCTCCGTGGCACGAGCAATCATAGGCAGGTGGCATGAGCTAAATCTCGATGGCGTGAAGCCACCGCATCATCATTGGTAGTGATCTTCTTTGACGGTGTGACCCGGTCGGCTAACAGGCCACTGTGCATATTTGTTGTGCGACGCAAGAATGCAGAACTGTTTCGAGTAGGAATTGATATACGGAGACTAACGTCACCTAATGATGTGTCTCCATGTGATACCTAAGACAAAACCCTGCGATACAAGACTGCTGACACGCCCACAACCGTCGGTTGCATCTCACAGGACCAAGATGCTTCCATTACCGTGACAGCAGAGGCACCACCACCACCAATCAAGCATATCCGCCACTCAACTCCACCAAGAACAACAATTTCTCGTCTGCGATCACTTTGGTGGTATGAAGATACGCCGCAAGGTCGTTGTCGGTCTCGATCATGTACTTGTCGGTACCTTCACCAGCATTCTCATCATCCTCACCAGCCTCTCCACCGCTCTTGACCATCCCGATAACCTGGACTACTTGCGCCGCACCAATCTTGCCCGTGCCGGCTTTGCGCAAACTTGCCACAGAACACTTCAGCAACTCGCCAGTCCATACTTTCGGATGGTAACCTATCAGGCGTGACTCGGGTGCCAGATGGAACTCGGCCTCGACCGGTAATGGAATGGGCGAGGCTACAAGCGGAGCTGGCGCAAAGATGGATAGTTCCGGATCCAGAGGTATCTGGCCTAGTGGCAACGGGCCTTTCCTCCTAGATGGCTTCGGTGTTGTTTGATCGGCAGTTTTCGATGGCTTCTTCCTTTTAGCAGGTGGTGGGCCTGGTCCGTAGGTGCCGTCGACCCAATTGCGTCGTTGCGGATCGTTCTTGACTCTAAAGTCGGTGAGTCTTTTCATGGCGTCCCGAGTGAGCACTTTCAAGAGTTTGTGCTTCTGAGCGTCAATGCCCTGCTGCTGAATACGAATCAGAGCTTCGTCCTTGGTGAGCCAAAGCTGGAAAATCTGCTCCCAGCGTTCGTTGTCGTACTCCGTCTTGGTGGTGTAGCCATCGTTGTCTAATAAGCTGTAAAAGATATGGCGGACACGCTTGCTCTCTGCAGGGTTAAGCTGCAAGCCGTTGTTCGCGTCTTGTATTGTGACCGTAGTGTTGACCACTCGAATGCGCTTGGTGACGTCTGCACAAATGACCTCCAGAGCGTTAGACACTTCGTCCGGGTTTGGGTGCGGTATGTGCATGACCGCGTTTAGGTGTAGATTTTCTCTGATCAAGCGATCCTTGCTCTCCTCCCACTGGCCGGCCTCACACTTTGTCTTCTTCTGGATGTTCATTTCTTTGCAGATGTCCGTGAACTGCTGGCGCACAGTTTGGTAGCGCTCATTGTCGAGTTGCAGATATGCCTTGCACTCGTTCAAAGACGTTTCTGACTTGTACCGCGGCGGCACGCCGGGTGCGTCTGGAGGAAGTGCAGCATGCCCACGAATACGTCTACGCCGTTTCTTGCCTTGAGTTGGCTCTTCGCCGTCTTCTGTGAATGTATCATTTGTGCGTCTTCGCGAGTTCATGGGCGTCTCCGCTTGTGTGGCGAAATGATGCTCAGGTGCTGCTTGGAAGGGCATGTTTCCGCCTGCCAGCATTGCTGTTTGTTGCTGCTGATAGAGAGGATAGCCTTCAACTCCACCAACAACATGCTGGGCTTGGTAGTGATCGTCCGGCTCAGATACCGCTGGTTGTTGGACATTCGTGGTTGTGCTTCTTCGCTTTGCCGATTCCTGGAAGTCGCGTTCGTTCCTTAGCACGAACCCATGTTTGCGTCGAAGTACGCCCACACGCTGCTCATTAAGATCAAAGCCTTCGTTTTGCAGGTGTGCAGCAATTGCGCCGTTCCTGTAGCTCAGTTCCCACAATTGCTTGATACGTTCGACGATCTTAGCTTCCACTTCTGATGGGGTCCTGGACCACCGACCCGGTGGGAAGCCCCATTCCTTGAACTGGCGCTTGAAAGTTTGTGCTCTGTCTCGGTGTCAGTGACTGCATATATTGAAGGCAGTGTGCAGCGACTAGACTGTTGGACGATGGGCAAAGGTGGTACGTACGAGGGGATGCACTCGTCGGTGACACCCAGCGCCTTGGAGAAGTATTCTTGCACTTGCGGCAAGCTCTTCTCTTCCTCGACCCAGAGGCGGTAGCAGATGTCCTTCTTATCGGCCCAGTCGTACTTCTTATTTCTCGGCATGGTGGCGGCCGGTGGGTCGTCGATGGCGTGGATGGGTGGTTCGATGGAACTTCTCGCCCACCGTACGCTTCAAGCCGAGCTGAGCTGAGCAAGGCAAGCAAGGCAAGCACAAGGAGATTTGAGGGACAACGACGCTAAGGACCGCCGTTCTCGCGTGGCACGACCACGCGCGCAAGCCCCGCTGTGCAATCGCACCCAAGTCGCTAGCACCTAACTTATCTGCCGCCAACCACACCCAGAGCCCTGCTTTGCGACTCGCCGTGTCGACCTGCTTCACCAGTGCACGGCAGCTCCTGAAGTCTCGACGGCCATGTATATCACCAGGCTTCACTTTTAGGCGTGGCCCGCGTCTATTTCCCTGCTCATTCACGACGTAAACATGCCGCGCAACAGACGAGACTCGACAGCATCTTCCGGCACCGACCACGATGGTTCCGGCTACGATGATGGCCAGGAGATGGGCTCCATGTACGACTATCTCGCCAAAATCATTCTACTCGGACCTTCAGGCACCGGCAAATCCTGTCTGCTGCACCGCTTCGTCAGGGATGAATGGCGGATTCTGAGCAGCCAAACAATCGGCGTCGAGTTCGCTAGCAAGATCGTGAAGGTCGGCACACAAGGGAGAAGAAGGAGGATCAAGCTGCAGCTTTGGGACACGGCGGGCACGGAGAGGTTCAGGAGCGTGAGCCGGAGTTACTATCGAGGCGCTGCGGGTGCCATCTTGGTATACGACGTTAGCAGCCACAACTCTTTCCTTGAGCTTCCCACGTTCCTGAACGATGCGAGGGCCCTGGCCAGCCCACATCTTTCAGTTCTCGTCGCTGGCAACAAGGTCGACGTGGCAGATGCAAACCCTCCTCCAAGTCTGCTCGACGAACCCGGCAGCCTCGCCTCCAACCCTTCCAGCTATTTCGGCCCGAGCTTAGGATCCCAGCAACGAGCTACGGTCTCCGAAGTAGGACGCACAGTACCAGCCTCTACAGCATCAGACTGGGCTTCACAGAACAGAATCCCCGCAAGCGTGGAAGTCAGCGCGCTCACTGGCGAAGGCGTTGACGAAGTGTTCAACAAACTCGCGCGAACAATCCTCACGAAAATCGAGCTTGGCGAAATCGATCCAGACGACCCACGTAGCGGTATCCAATATGGCGATGCCGATTACTACAGACACGACGATGGGGCTAGCATCAGATCCGGTCTCACCTCCGAAGGTCATGGGTCGATGCGCAGACGAAGGAGACATGGCGGAGGAGAGGGTTGGACGGACGTGTTCAGAGTCAGTCGACCGACCAGCCGAAGCCGATGTTGTTGATTGGGCGACTTCCTATGTTATCTGTTTCATTGGGTTCCCTCGAGCGCGGCGTTTTGGCGATTTTGTGCTTTGCATACACCTGGGAGACTTTTCCGGCTTGTCCTGGGAGGAGTCACATTCGCTTGGACAGTATGTGCATCACCTGAGACAATGGCCCTAAGGCAGAGACTGCCGTGTCAATAGTGTAATTCTAATAGCAGTGCATATCCACTGCGCGATTTTGAGCCGCAGTCGCCGGGTACACCCCTACCCGCCATTATCACGGTAATGTGGCCGGGTGTGTCGTAGGACATTTATTGCATCTGACATGGCTGTCCACCCTTGCGATGATCAGTCAGTGTAAAAGACCGAGAAAGCCTCCGGTTTGTGGAGCGATCCCCAAACACCCATAAAGAGCAGCATCACCAAGCATTAAACCAAGCTCCAAGCGCAAAGTCAACCCCAACTTCACCTCCGAAGCGACCGCCTAGAAAAGCGGTACGATCTACCCTCGGGCCTTTTTTCGCAACAACAATGCTCCCATGTGGGCATCATCGACGCCACATACACACTTAGCACCTCGACATTGAGCATGTCACACCACCGCCTCCCTTGCCCTCCATCTTTAGTCGCACGCCAGCCGCCGCCTTTCTAGTTACTCTCCAAGTCAAGCTCAGGGCGCTATCCGCTCGACTCTCTTACTCTCCATCTCCATCTCCTCCTCTTTCTCCACTTTGCGGGGTCGATACGGCTGGGGCGGACTGCTAGACGGTAAACTGCATGATCGATTCCCTGTACCTCACAGCCGGATCAAACGGTAGCGGCAGCGTTGTTGACGAGGTGTGCTGATCACTCTCTTTGGTGGAGAACGAGCGGACTGGCTCCAATGGCCCCGCCGCGATGGTATAAAGTGCGGAGACGAGACGTTCGATGCCTTTTTGTTGCTTCTGTGTTGTATCTCATCTTCCTCGCCGCTCAGGCTTACACACCATCTGCTCCTACGAAGGAACCTGAAACTGCAGCGAAGCACGACTTGAGCCCGCAGTTCGTCGACCAAACGAGCCAGGGCGTTATGGCACGCATTGGATCGATGAAAAGCGCATTCCTAGCTCTGGCGTCTACTACACTTGTTGCGAGCCAGAATGCGACTTCTTACGATGAGGCGAGCACTGGGTCAAGCGGGACCCCAACGACGGACAGTGTTGTGACCGCTACTATCGATGGTGTGGCTACTACTTTCAGCGATGCCTTCACTGTACCCGCCTCCGCAGACATCGGGCCAAACCTTTTGCCCAATGTTAAAGACCCTCACGCTGTTCAGGCACAGGATGTGTGCCCTGGATACACCGCTAGTGGGGTCGAGAAGACAGCCAATGGATTCACTGCAACGCTGAGTCTGGCGGGTGAGCCTGTAGGTACCCGACGAGATGATGTGAGATCCTGCAGCGGCTAACAGCATACAGTGCAACGTGTACGGGACTGACATTGAGACTCTCAACATCACGGTCAACGTCCAGGATGCACACCGTCTGAATGTCAATATCAAGCCCGCATTCTTGGGCAACAGCAACGTCACTCAATACATCCTGTCTCCGGACCTCGTTGATCTTCCGCAGCAAGGCGTGCCCTCCCCTAACACCGAAGACATTGATCTGCAGTTCAGCTGGAGCAACGATCCATCATTCTCTTTCACTGTTGTTCGCAAATCAACGGGAGACGTTCTCTACGATACGAGAGGCAGTGTGTTGGTCTACGAGAACCAATTCATCGAATTCGTCACACAGTTACCTGAGAATTACAACCTGTACGGTCTCGGCGAAAGGATTCACGGTTTGCGTCTCGACAACAACTTCACAGCAACCTTCTTTGCCGCCGATGCTGGCGACCCCATTGATGGAAACATCTACGGAAACCACCCTTTTTACCTCGATACGAGGTACTACGAGATCGATGAAAAGACTGGAGCTTACACGCTGGTAACTTCACAGAACACTAGCTCAACGAGCGATTATGTTGGACTCAGCCACGGTGTTTACCAACGCAGCGCACACCCTATGGAAGCTCTCATGTTGCCAACCAACTTGACCTGGCGCGCTCTCGGCGGCTCCATTGACCTATATTTCTTCGACGGTCCGTCTCAAGAGGCAGTAACGAAACAATACCAGACTGGAGTCATTGGGATGCCTGCTATGCAGTCATACTGGACACTGGGCTTTCATCAATGTCGCTGGGGGTACAAGAATTGGAGTGAAACAGAGGAGGTGGTGAGGAACTACAGGAAATTCGGCATCCCTCTCGAAACGATCTGGAACGATATCGACTACATGTTCCAGTACCGTGACTTCACACAGGATCCCAACACTTTTGGAATCGAGGCGGGAAAAGACTTCTTCAATGATCTGGCGGCCAACCACCAGCACTACATCCCGTGAGCACAAATTTCACTTATCAGTTTCATTTTGGGGAGGAGCTAACCCTATATTTTACAGCATTGTTGATTCAGCTATCTACATCCCTAACCCACATAATGCGAGTGACAACTACAGCATTTACACCGATGGTAATGACCGCGATGTGTTCCTGAAGAACCCAGACGGGTCCGAGTACATTGGCTCAGGTATGGTGTATCCACTTCTGAACTTCACTTGCATTGCTAACACGTCAACTCCTCACTAGTCTGGCCAGGCTACACGACATATCCTGATTGGTTTGCTAAAGATGCTGTGTCTTGGTGGACGGACTCGATGGTCGCACATCACAAGGACATTCCTTGGAGCGGTATTTGGATCGACATGTCCGAGGTTAGCTCGTTCTGCATTGGTTCATGCGGCACTGGAAACTTGTCTCAGAACCCAGTCCACCCACCTTTCGGTCTACCCGGTGAGCCTGGCAGCCTGGTGCTCACATATCCCGAGGGCTTCAACTTGACCAACAGCACGGAGGCCGCTCTGGCATCATCACTCTCAGCATCGCAAGCCTCGAGCGTGGCAGAAGCGACCCCTCCGTCCACCGAGACCATGCCTTACTTCACTTCGGCTGTTACTCCTGGCGTTCGCAACGTGAACCAGCCTCCCTACGTGATCAACAATATCAACGGCGACCTAGCAGTGCACGCCGTGAGCCCCAATGCCACCCACGTGGACGGCACAGAAGAGTACGATGTCCACAACCTCTTTGGGCACCAGATACTCAATGCTACCTACCAAGCCCTCCTCGAAGTGTTCCCTGGAAAGCGACCTTTCATCATCGGTCGCTCGACTTTTGCTGGCACAGGAAAATGGGCTGGACACTGGGGCGGCGACAACACCAGTCTATTCGCGTACATGTACTTCAGCATTTCACAGGCCTTGAACTTCGCACTCTTCGGTATTCCGATGTTCGGCGTAGATACCTGCGGCTTCAACGGCAACTCGGACGAAGAGCTCTGCAACAGATGGATGCAGCTTTCCGCCTTCTTCCCGTTTTACCGCAACCACAACACCCTCTCTGCCGATTCACAAGAAGCCTACGTTTGGGAGTCTGTCGCCGAAGCCTCCAAAAAGGCCATGGCCATCCGCTACTCTCTTTTGCCTTACATGTACACCTTGTTCCACCTTTCTCACGCCACCGGCAGCACCGTCATGCGTGCCCTCAGCTGGGAATTCCCCAACGATCCTTCTCTCGCAGCCATTGACAACCAATTTCTACTCGGTGGTAGCCTTCTCATCACACCCGTCCTCGGCCAGGGCATGACCAGCCGCGGTGGGATATTCCCGGGAGTCGGCGACGGGGAGAAGTGGTACGACTGGTACACCCAAGTCGTCGTCGATGCTAAGCCAGGTGTAAACCACACCATCGACGCTCCTCTCGGGCACATCCCAGTCTACGTCCGCGGTGGTGCCGTCCTCCCTCAGCAAGAACCCTTGTACACCACGGCAGAGTCGCGCAACAGCTCCTGGTCTTTGATCGCAGCACTCGATGCCAACGGCGCTGCATCCGGTCAACTCTATGTCGATGACGGCGAGAGCATCGAGCCAGAAACGGACTTGTTCGTCGACTTTAAGGTCTCGAACGGCTCGCTATACGCTTCTGGTCGCGGTTTGTATTCTGACCCTAACAAATTGGCCAACGTCACAATCCTTGGTGTTCAAGCCGCTCCTACCGAGGTCAAGCTTAACGGTGCTTCGATCGATGGCTCCGCTCAGATCAACTACAACAGCACAAGCAAGGTTGTTTGCATCAAGGGCTTGGAAAGTTTGACTAATGATGGTGCTTGGGCGAAGGACTGGACCCTCAGTTGGGCGTGATGAATGGGCTTGAAGGATATTGACACTGCTAGGCGAGCATTCTTTTTAACGGTAATATGAGCTAGACTGCTTGTTGACTGTCTGTATTCGCCAATTAATCATACACAATTCTTCCCAGTTCTGATGCCTGCAAGTCAATTTCTCCATGTCTAACAACCCTCAGTCATCATTCATAAAGCGTACAACGAAACAAAAGAGAAAGACAACCAACAGCTCAGGCGACAACACCCTCTGGAGCCTTCGACAAACCCGCCACAATCTTCTTCAACTCCTTGAAATCGTCCCGCGTCGGGCCATCCGGGTGCACATCCCCCGCCACCTCAAAGACCACCGTCTTCCTGCTCCGCATGCTCATGGTCGTAGCCATCGTCATGACCAGCCTGATAGCATCCATCTCCACAACCCCAATCCCTTTGTCACCGGGGATTTTCGTGGCCCAGTGCACTTTCTGGCTTTTCGCGGTCGGTTCTGGTGGAGCAAGGTTGAAGACCACTCTGTCCACGGCGGTGGCGGGGACGGCGGCCCATGCTGCTCGCCAGCGTTTGGTGAGCGGGCTGAGGTTGAGGAGTTTGTGTTCGGATTGGAAGGGTCCGTTGGCTTTTGCCAGGCACTGGGCGAGAGGCCATGGTGAGGATAGCGGGCCGAGGAGGTGGAGGGTGATGGTCTGGGGTGGTGGTGGTGGTGTGGAGGTTGAGCTCGTCGGGGAGGATGCATCATTCTGTAGAAGGGCCAGCTCAGAGGGCTTTGATATGTGGCGCATTGGGTCAGACATGCTGGAGGGATGAATTGCTGGAAGGATGTTTCTTTGGCGTATGAGGATGACACGATGTCTTACTGTGTGAAACGTGATGTGTGGATGATGGGCTGATGGTTACATTGCGGTGTGAATGGAAGGAGGGTATGAGAGTCAAGACAGCTTGTGAAGATGGGAGCTCCTTCTTCGAATTTACAGTATGGCGTGTATACAGTATTCAGTCAATAATGTACCTACTGTACCTACTGCACTGTAAGCACATGTAATGGCTGGGTTAGGCTACAGAGTGTAGAAGGATGCTTGATTGGATGGAAGAGCGAGCGTTGTTGCCCTAAGTTACTGGCTCGGCGATAGCCTCACACTAAGGACGCCACATCGACAGTGCCGTTCTATTTTCAAACCCTGTCTGTCCTACCTACAGTAAAATAATACATCTGCCTAATCCACCTCCAGCCGGTGAGACTCCTGAGCTCCGCCTTGCACTTGCTCCGCGTAGGTAACATTCAACACCTTAAGTAAATCGTCGCTTCCCTCTCACCCTCTCTCTCTCTCCTGCTTGAACTTCTCCACGCTCGCCCACACGCTCGTTAAACACCTTTCAATTCATCGGCAGCGACTTCTTTCTGCTCTCCCATCAAATCTCTACATTCACCAGAAAACGAACAAGGAGAAACTCACAGCAAGTCACCATGCGCACTTCTACCAACACCATTCTGGCCACGGCCGCCTTCGCTGCTGTCGCCCTCGCTCGCACCGACTTGGAGGGCTGCACTAGCACCGACGTCTCGTCTCCTGCCGGCGCTTCCATCGCCTGGTACGTCCCCGGCACTGGAGAGGTCTGCGAGATCCTCGACTGCGGTGGCGGACGTGCTCCCGCTAAGACTACTGTTCCTGGCTGCGCGGCCTACGAGGGCACTGCAAGCTACTCTCCTTCCTACCTCGCCGGCTTCCAAGCTTCCGCCACCTCTGCGCCCTCCACCACCGCCGAGGCTCAATCTTCTGTCGCTGAGGAGTCTAGTTCCAGCAGCTTCGATTGGGACTCCCTCATATCTCAAGCTGACACCTCGGTGACGAGCTGGGATCTCTACACCACTACGGCTTCCGTAAACGACGCTGAGACGACTTCCTCTGCCGCTATGATCACTAGCTCTCCAGCTGCTGCCTCCAGCGTTGTGGCTGCCGCAGACAGCACTCTCGTCGCTCAAACTACTGCGGCGGGCAACGCACACAGCAACGGCACGGTTTCTTCAGGTCACCCTGGCACCAACGGTACTGTCGGCAACGGCACTGCTTCCCCTAGTGCTCCTATCAATGATAACGGTGCTGCTGGCCCAATGAACGCTTGGGTTGGTAGCGCCAGTTTGATGGTTGGTCTCGCCGCTGTGGTTGCCTTCTTGTAGGGCGACGCGAGGAAATGAGAGACGTGGATTCTGGTGTATCCTGGGCAGCGAACTAGATGTGTTTCTTGTTGTCGAAAAATGTTCGGGAGTGACGATTGAGACTACATATAATACAGTGTTATCAAATACCTACATACCTACCTATCACCAATTTTCCCGGCCATTGGGTCTTGTTCCAAACTATGTTGCGTTTGAAATTTGAAGCTTACGTTTGATACAGTGGACTGTCGATACGTACAGGCCTACGAGAAGCTTACAGAGATATCTGGTGCAACACTGAAAATACAAACATGTAATACGTGACAATGCCATCCAACATCAAGTTCAATCTCTCAGTTGAGTGGACCTCAACTGTCAACGCGCAGTGACGTCTGCACGGATCGACCCTGCAGCCTAACGTCCTAGCTCTCTTCGACGAGCCTGGAGACGATCGAAGAAACCGTGGATTTACAGATATATACACGCCAACGACCAGGCGACATCCAGTACCAACACGCGTGGTCATCATACCACACGCCACCACAATACACAACACACCGCCACCATGTCAATAGCACCACAACGAACCCCCCCAAAGCGCAGCTCCACCGTCCTCGTACGTCACCTCCACTTCCCACTGCACTGCACTACATCCCAATCCCATTCAATCCCCGTTTTCGTTTCCGTCTCGTCTCTCGTGGTCTACGCATCTCTCGTGCTGTTGTTCACGGTTGACATCGGCTCGTAAACAGGTCACCGACTCGCGCGACGAGCCTCGCTCGCAGAACCGGCCGGCTGTCCAGCGCCAAAACACAGGCCGCGCCATTTCTGTTGACAACGTCCTGCAGTATGCCTCCGAAATTCCTTCAGCGCAGCGCCGTATGGCGCCAGGCGCGCGTCCCTCCCAGCACACTCGGACACCATCCGGACGACACCCGTTAAACCCCAAACTGGGCGGCAGGATGCCGGACGCGTCGACTTTGACACCGAGAGGCACACCTGTGAGCGCGGCGCATATTCCGACAAGGAGCAGTAAAGTCAGCGAAAAGTTGGTTTTGCTGCCGGAGACTACGGAGGAGGACGAAGAGTCTGATGGAGAAGATGATGATGAAGAGGAGGATGCAAGGCCGCCTGATGATGAAGAGTTGAAGAGGAGGAAGGCCAGGAAGTCCCGGAAAAGTCGTGCCGAAAGATTGCCCAAGAGCCAGAGAACAGCTGAGGCGCAGCTAGCGAGAGTCACGGCATATTGCACCGCGCAGAGCTACAAGCTGAGGTCTATGGCGACATTTGTGAAGGATCAGCATGGAGCTAAGACGAAGCTGTACGACGACTGTTTGTACTGCGTCTACCAATTGCCTCTGCTTGGAGGTAGTGATGGATACAGAGTGCGGAGCTCGCCCGTCGTAAAGAACCCCGGTGGTAGGAGTGTGCTGGACGAACAGATTGAGGCAAACGAAAGGCGAGAGTACCGAGAAGGGTGGAGAGACGAAAGCGACGAATACTCAGTCGTCGGAAACGAAAGCTACAACACCATGATGCAGGAACAACAGGCTGCCGATCAGCAGGTGCTGGACGCCGAAGAGCTGGAGCAAAGAGAGAGCCATTTCCACGAAACCAACCAACAGTCGCAAGAGCATAACCAGAGCAACGGCGAGCTTCGACGGCCCAGCACCGAGAGCACCGTTTCATTAGAACCCTTCCCATCGCCCGGACACGCAATATCACCAGACGCATATACCGTCGCTGAGCTGTTCATCTTCAGCTACGGCGTTGCAGTCTTCTGGAACTTCACCTCAAATCAAGAAAAAGACCTTCTCGCCGATCTGACCTTCTCTTCTGCCGCTCCAACACCCATGTCTGCGTCGCATGCCAGGTTGCAGAAATCAAATTACCAGCTATCCGGTGCTGCATCAGTGCCGCTCCTCACTCGACCTTTAGACGAGAGTGACTTTGAGACCGAAGAGTTCCACTTTGAATACGACGAAAGCATCGAGAAGGCTAGGATCTACAACGACATGATCACATTACGCACGAGCGACCACATGATCAAACTGGCAATGAGCCATGCTGTCGGACAAAGTACAAAACTGAGCTTCTTCGAGGAAAGGATGCAGCGCACCATGGCAGAAGCACAGTACGTTCCAAAGCAACTGGCTCTAGAAGGCCGCCTAGGAATGAGTCGATCAGAAGTCGTCGCTCTGGTGGGCAGCCTGTTCGAAGGCCGTGTCGACGTCAATCTTTGTAAGTCTCAACTCCGACAAAACACCGACATCAACATGACTACCCGCTAACGAAATCACCAAACACAGCAAGCAACATGCTCGACACCCCCAAGTTCTTCTGGGACTCCGAACCCACCCTCCACCCCCTCTACCAGGGCGTGCGCGAATACCTCGAAATCAAACCGCGCATCCAGGTCCTGAACGAGCGCTGCCGCGTCTTCCTCGACCTCGCCGAAATCCTCTCGGACCAGATCGCGGATGTCAAGATGACTCGCATCACTTGGATTATCATCGTGCTCATTATCCTCAGTATCTTGGTCACTTCGACAGAGGTTATCTTGCGCTTTGGCATTCTGGCGGCGAGCGGTGGCAAGGATGGCAAGAATGGTGGCGAGGCAATTGGCGGGACGTGCAATTGCTCTGCTGGGTTGCCGCAGGGTGTGTGGAGTGTCAGTGGGCATTCTGGTATTGGGGGGTTGGAGCTTTGAGTTAGGTATGATTGTTCCCTTTTTGTGCAAACCTTTTGATATAGGAGGAGCTTGGGGGGGGGGCTTGGTCGGGCGGGCTGTGTGTATACTTTACGTAATAAGAGAGCATGGATATTTATCTTTGATACCTTTAACATATCCGCTCAATGTTGACGTCGCTGCTTTGAAATTCATGGGTCGGTGTCTCCAATTTTTCGACGGATTGGGGTCGTGCGGGTTAGGGTTATGATGTGAATGATTTCTTTCCTATTGACTCGCAGCCTTTATCGTGCTTCTATGGCTATAAACTCCTATTCTCATCGTTGCGATCTCTGTCATGTTGGTTTATGGAATTGTTGCTGCTGTCTATCTAAGCCTTCCGTGTTTCCAGCACAGTTGGCATCGTGAATCGATGGATGTCGAAGGGTAACTTCCGGAGCCTGATTCCGTCACTTGATCGATTCCGTCTGCCACGAACAGTCAACCCAGTGATCAAGAATTTATTGTCTCTGCCCTGACACCTGTCATTAATGCCGACTTTTTGAAAGGTCGTCTCTGTCTTCCAGCAGCACCTCGATGAGCTGCTTCCCTAAGATCCCGCCTTCAGAGCTGAGCTCGTCGATAGTCATGGACTCTTCGAGATACGGTATGAAGTAGGTCAGCTTCCGCTTGATCATGCACCCTATACTAGAGGCCTTGATGTTTGAGTTATCTGGGGACTTGGCGTAGAAACGACGCGCGAAAGTAAAGAACACTCTGGGGGAAAGCGCCTTGGAATGTTCGATGTGTGAGATCACTGCAGCACAGAGGCCTGTGATAGACAGCATGAGACCGAAGCTCCAAAGGGACACGAGGCTGTCCAATGCTTTATCCCAATCTGCAGTTGAGGTGTTAAGCGGAGTGAGGTGCCCGCTAGTGAGGAATCGTATGGCTTTACTGAGTTTCTTTAGGTTGCGAGGGGTAGTGTCGCGGATGATAGGCTCGTCGTCGCTCTCGTTTGACTCAAGTTTCTCTTTGATTTGATTATCGTAGAATGGGATATGGCTCACGATGCGTTCGGGGATGTAGTAGCGATGGACGGCCTTGTCGATGGCTCCTAACAGGGTGACTTCGAGCCAAACCCAGCGTTGTTTGCTCATCAGGCTCTCACTGGCACACTTAGTATAATTTCATATATAGTCAGAGGGCAGTGTATACCTTGAGGTCGCGAA
>Ga0265797_10002401_pt1 | contig 31585 bp, 41 predicted proteins | sample P2T30metagenome_FD_192433 | JGI IMG/M metagenome (GOLD analysis project Ga0265797, IMG submission 192433) | Plant litter microbial communities from East Loma Ridge, Irvine, California - P2 T30 | ecosystem: Environmental > Terrestrial > Plant litter > Unclassified | place: USA: California... | reverse complement strand
TTGGGGTTTATTGTCAATTGTTTAGCCGGTAATTTTTACCAAATCCGCATGGACCACCTGAGCTTCAAGACGACCCACGTCAACAAGGCCAACGCCCAGAAAGCCTGGGTTATCATCGACGCCAGCGTGGCCCCGCTGGGCCGCGTGTGCAGCCAAATTGCCAACGTACTGCGTGGCAAGCACAAGCCTTCGTTCACCCCCAACTCCGACTGCGGCGATAACGTAATCGTTATCAACTCGGACAAGCTGCGCGTGACGGGCAAGAAACTGACCGAGAAGGTCTACATCAGCCACTCGGGCTACCCCGGCGGCCAGAAGCAGCGCACCCTGCGCGAGCAGATGAACCGCGACTCGCGTAAGGCTATCGAGCACGCCGTAAAAGGTATGCTGCAAGGCAACCGCCTCGGCGCCGAGCAATTCCGCAACCTGTACGTGTACGCTGGCACCGAGCATCCGCACGAGGCCCAGCAGCCTACCGTATACGAGCTGAAGAACCTGTAAATCATTGCTTTTTACGGCCGATTTTGGCCGACTATTTTCCACCATAATGGCAGTTACTAACACCTCTGGTAGAAGAAAAACCTCGGTGGCTCGCATTTACCTGCAAGCCGGGCAAGGGAATATCACTATCAACAACCGGGACATGAAGTCCTACTTCGCCAACGAGCTGTTGGAGAACATCGTGAACCAGCCGTTGGCTACCCTCGAGCAGGTGGGCCAGTACGACATCAAGGTGAACGTGAGCGGCGGCGGCATCGCTGGCCAGGCCGAGGCTATCCGCCTCGCCATCACGAAAGCCCTGATTAGCGACAACGCGGAGGTTCGGCCGGCTTTGAAAAAAGAAGGCTTCATCACCCGCGACCCCCGCATGGTGGAGCGTAAGAAGTTCGGCAAGCGCAAAGCTCGTCGCTCGTTCCAGTTCTCTAAGCGCTAATCGTTTAACCGTAGTAGTATCATGGCTCAGTCCACCACCTATAAAGAACTGCTTGACGCAGGTGCCCACTTTGGTCACCTTACGCGTAAGTGGGACCCGAAAATGGCGCCGTATATCTTCATGGAGAAGAACGGCATCCATATCATCGACCTGAATAAGACGCTGGCTTCGCTGGATTACGCTGCCAACGCTATTCGCAACATCGCGAAGAGCGGCCGCAAGGTAATGTTCGTAGCCACCAAAAAGCAGGCGCAGGAAATTGTGCAGACGGAGGCCGTTCGCCTCAAGATGCCCTATGTAACTGACCGCTGGCTGGGCGGGATGCTGACGAACTTCGCCACCATCCGCAAGTCGCTGAAGAAGATGGCTACCATCGACAAGATGGTGAAAGAAAACACGGCTTTCGCCGCCCTCGCTAAGCGCGAGAAGCTCATGATGAGCCGCGAGCGGGAGAAGCTGGAGCGCGTAATGGGCGGTATCTCCGACCTGAGCCGCCTTCCCGCTGCCTTGTTCGTAGTAGACGTGAAGCGCGAGCACATTGCCGTGAAAGAAGCGCAGAAACTGGGCATTCCGGTTTTCGCTATCGTGGATACCAACTCGAACCCCGAGTTGGTGCAGTTCCCGATTCCCGCCAACGATGACGCGTCGAAGTCTATCCAGCTCATCATCAACGTAATCGGCAAAGCTATCGAAGATGGCCTGTCGGAGCGTAAAGTTGACAAAGAGGATGCCGACCGCAAGGAAGCCGATGAGGCTGCCATCGCGGAGAAAACCGAAGCTGACAACGAAGCCTAAGCCGCTTTTCTAAGCTTGACGAAAGAGGGAACGGTCGAGGCAAGTGCTTGGCGGTTCCCTTTTTCTATGTAGCGCGGACTTTCAGGCCGCGACGCTGAACGTAAAAATCCTTCTTACCCCCAACTCGCGGACTCATAACCCGCGCTACAACTATGGCCGCTATCACCGCCGCAGACGTAAACAAGCTCCGCACCATGACTGGCGCGGGCATGATGGATTGCAAAAAAGCTCTGACCGAAGCCGACGGCGATTTTGAAGCCGCCCGCGACATCCTGCGTAAGCAGGGCCAGAAAATCGCTGACAAGCGTGCTGACAACGCTACCTCGGAAGGCCTCGTGCTGGTGAACGTGAGCGAAGATGGCACCACCGGCAAGCTGGTGGCCCTGGCTTGCGAAACGGAGTCGGTAGCCAAAGTAGCTGACTTCCGCAACCTGGTGCAGCAAATCCTGGAGACCGCAGTGAAAACCAACGTGGGCACCAAGGAAGACCTGCTGGCTGCTACGGAGGCCGACGGCCGCACCGTACAGGAGCACATTACCGAGCTGACCGGCAAAATCGGTGAGAAGCTGGACCTCACCTACACCACCCTCACCGCTGAGAAAGTGGCTTCGTACATCCACTCGGATAACAAGAAGGGCGTACTCGTGGGCCTGACGAACGTGGGCAGCGCCGACGTAGCCGCCATCGGCCGCGACGTAGCGATGCAAATCGTAGCCATGAAGCCCGTTGCCGTTGACAAAGACGGTGTGGACTCGGCTACGGTAGAGCGCGAAATCGAAATCGGCAAAGAGCAGGCGCGTGCCGAAGGCAAGCCCGAGGCTATGCTGGAAAAAATCGCTCAGGGCAAACTCAACAAGTTCTACAAGGAGAACACCTTGCTGAACCAGGAGTTTGTGAAAGATAACTCGCTGACCATCGCCCAATTGCTCGACAAGCAGTCGAAAGGCATGACGGTATCGGATTTCAAGCGCGTAGCCATCGGCGCGTAGGTTGTAGTCTGACCTTGCGTTATCATAAGAAAGCCCGCTGGCATTGCGCCAGCGGGCTTTTTATTTGTGGCTATGACTGAAGAGAAGAAGGCGCTTTATCGCGAATTATTACGCTGGGCGATGATAGATATGCGGATGCACAGTGCAGGCGCATCGAGAAATACGCTATCATTATTCTGGAGGCGAGGCCGTAGCCACCGCGAATCCCTTCGCTTTGTTAATGCGCTAGCTGATTGGTTGCATAATGCAGCGCTGTATGCAACAATGGACTTTGCTGGCTTCGACGAAACCCTTTTTTGGCAAAACTATACCCGCTTCAGAAGTCGCTTTCCGGCCGATAGATGGGCCGGCCTTACTGAATCGGTTGTCGCAGAGCTACGAGCTTTAAATGACTGAATAGCTTGGTTTTTAGCACTCGACCTTGCAACCCACCCACACTACTTGGGCGCCTGGGTAGTACTGCTGCTGTCCGTAACCACCGTAGTGCCAGCGGCCGGCTCAGCGGCCGGGGCCTTCGCGGCGGGCGGTGCTTTGGGGGCGGCCACCGAGTCGGTGCGGAACTGGCTGGCAGCCTGGGCTGGCACGGGCTGGGTAATGGGGGCCACGCGGACGGTTTCGGGTGCGGCGGCGGGTGGCAGGTTGAGTTGCTCGGCCTGGGGACCTACTTCGGGCACTACGGCGGTGGAATCGGCGGCGGTTTGGCTGGCGCTGGTCAAGTGCTCATCAGGGGTGCTAGGGCGGCCTATCATCAGGTAGGCTATCACGCCGAGAAACACCAGCAGGCCGCCGAGGGCAAATATTAGGTTGAGCGGGTTGCGGCGCTCCTCTTCGGGCGGGGTAGCCGCATCCGTATCGCTGGCGTGCAATAAATTGGGAGCGGCGGACGCTAGCCAGTCAGTATCGGCCGGCTGGCTAAGCGGCGGCGTTGGGCTTTTGGCAACTTCTTCTTCGGCAAGTGAATAGGGCGCTGGGGTTTCATAAGCAGCCAGCGGTGGCTGGATAGTTTGTACTGGAGCAGGGCTGGCGGGCTCCTCTGTAGCAGTTGGCTCCAGGGGCAACGCGGGCTCCAGGCCGAAGACTATCTGGCGCTTGAGGGTTTCAAACTCGGTGGCCGTGATGGTACCGGCATCCAGCATTTCCTTGAGCTGGCGCAGGGCGGCGAGAGACGAATGGGCATCTGACGGGTTCATGGCGAACGCGGAAAAGGGCAAAAATTACTTGACTACGCCGGCCAGGCGCTGGCGGCGGCGCTCCAGCACCTGAGTGCCGGACTCGCGCAACTGGCCGTTGCTGATGAGCTGCACGCTGTCTTGGCTTATTAGCGAGGCGTTGGCCTTGTTTTGGCGCAGCAGCTCATCGATGCGCCGCAGGTTGGCGGCGGTGTTGTTGCGGGCCGATTCCATGGCGCGGTTTAGCTTGTCTTTCTCCTTGTCAATAGCGGCGATGTTGGCTTCGGCGGCTAGCACCTGCTGGCGGAAGGCGTTGGTGCGGGCAGCGGGGGCGTATTTTTCCATCAGCGTTTGCATGCGCTTGAATTCAAGCGCAGTAAGGTCGGGAGAGAAGAATGTTTTTTCGCCAAAGCCGCCGAACATGGCCACTTCGGTGGTGGAGTCGGTGAGGGCAGTGGTGGCGGCGTACAGGTCCACGGTGCGGCTCGAAATGCCGGTACCGGGCACTTCCTTGGCCGTGAGTATACCTTTTTTGCCTAGCAAGCCCGAGAGGCCGCCCTTAAAAGAGATGCGGTACGTACTCTTCATGTAGTCCTGAAAGAAGTCGCGCGTCTGGTCCTCAGGGCCATCTACTACTACGTTGACGCTATATTGCGTGCGGCCGGCGTAGGGTAGCTGGCCCTGGCGCACCACGTAGTTTTGGCCGGGCTCGTAGGTTTGGGCGTGGGCGGCGGAAGCCAGCAGGGCGCTTAGGGTCAAGGCTAAAGAAAGTCGGCGCAGCATAGCGAAAGGGAAAGGTGAGAAAGAGAGAACGGGCTAGCGAAGGTCGTGGCGGGCGAAGGCGGCGCGCATATCATCGCGCATGAGCTGGAAGCGGGCCACGGCGGCGGCCAGAAACTCATCGTCGAGCAGCTGGCGGATTTCTACGTCGGGTGCCACGATGCCGCTCAGGTCCAGCTCGGCTACTTTGTAGGTCTGCTCCAGGGCGCCCTGCTCCAGCTTGAGCAGATACTTGCCATTCCAGGCCAACAGGGTGATTTTGACTTGCGGATACGGGATGTCGGCGACGTGGCGCATAGGAAAATAACGTAGAAAACTACCGAAGGTAGTACCCCTACCCCACCCGGTGAGTTAAACTCGGCTTTAACGGCCGGAGTGAGCGCGGCGTATAAAAAGACGGGCGGGCATAGGCCAGCCCCTGCTTCATCTAGCACCTTTCTTACGCTATACCACCATGCCACAGGGAGATAAGTCGAAATACACCGACAAGCAAAAGCGCCAGGCCGAGCACATCGAGGAAGGCTACGAAAAGCGCGGTGTACCCGAAGAGGAAGCCGAAGCCCGCGCCTGGGCCACCGTGAATAAGCAGGATGGCGGCGGCAAAAAGCCGGGCGGCTCGGGCCGCAAGAAGTAGGCTATTTATCCTTGCACCGGTACTTTTTCCGCCTGTCGTGCTGAACTAGCGAAGCATCTGTATGACCGTTGAACAACTTGTGCTGGCGTAATAAGATGCTTCGCTAGCTCAGCACGACAGGTGGAAAAAGGGGTGGCAGCTACAGTCTTTACGCCACCAGTGCTTCGGTGACGCGGCCGAGGTCGCTACTCACTTTTTGGAGGAAGGCCAGCTGCTCGGCCAGGGTACGGTCGGCGTTAACGGTGTCGGCCTGCACATCGGCCTGGACTTCCTGCATCAGCGCCACAGTGGCGGTAGGCGTAGTGGTGGTGATGGTAGGCGTGGCCGCCAGCCGGGCCAGGCTGCGCGTGAGGGCCGCCTGGGCGCTGGTGAGCACGCGGCGGCTATCGGGCGGCACGGTGGGGTTGGGCGTGGCGGTATCCTGCCAGGTAGTGGTGAGGGCCGAGATATTAGCCGAAAGGATGTGGTTGAGCACCACAAACTCGTGCACTTCGGTAGGGTGGCGGCGCGTGTGGCGCGGCTCGGAAAGCATGCGCTGGAAGGCGGCCGCCAGGTTGGCGGAAGCCACGTACACGTCTTTGCGCAGCAGGCGGTAGGTGGTGGGCGGCACCTCGCGGCCGGAGAGGCGGTCGGCCAGCTGGCGCAGGTAAGCGAGGTTGGCGCGCAGGGTGGCGGCGAGCAAGTCGGGTAGCTGGTCGCCTTCCCAACGAGGGAAAAGCAGGTAGGCCGTGGCGATGGCGATGGCGCAGCCCAGCACGGTATCGGTGAGGCGCTCCTCAATTACGCCCAGGTAGCTCAGGCCCAGAAAGCTGAACATGATAAGTAGGTAGGCGGTGAGGAATATTACCGTGACGAGGTACTTAGTGCGCTGAAACGAGTAGGCGACGACCATAAATACCAGCAGCAGGGCAAAGCGTACGTCTTCATTAGGCACGGCCCACAGCACGCCCACGCCCAGCGCCCCGCCCACCATAGTACCACTGATGCGCTGGATGTTGCGCTCGCGGGTGAGGCTGAAGCCGGGCTTAAGCATGAACGTGACCGTCATCAAAATCCAGTAGTTGTGCTGGCCGTGCCACAGCAGCTCGGCCACGGCGTAGGCCACGGAGCAGGCCACGGCCATGCGCACCGCGTGCCGAAACACCGAGGAGCCCAGCGTCAGGTTTTCGGCGAAGGCGCTCCATTCCAGCTCCTGGCGCGACACGAACTGCGTGTGGCTGGCCACGCGGCGCGGGTCGGGGGCCAGGGCGGCGGCCTGCGCCTCGTCGAAGTAGCGCCGAATGCTGCTCACGCGCCGGTGCAGGTCGCGTAGGTTAACCAATATTTTCTTGAGTACCAGCGTGCTGAGGCCGGTGGTGGGCTCGGGGCTGGGCAGGGCATTGATGCGGGCTTGCAGCTGGGTAAGCTCGGCGAGGCGGTCGGGCGGCGGGGTGCCGTAGGCGCGGTTGGCCAGGATGGCGCTGCCCAGGTAGTCGAGGTCGGTGGCCAGCCGGCTGATAAAAGCCTGGATTTCGGACAGCACCCCAGTATCGCCGAAGGCCCGGCGCAGGGCCGCGTAGTCGTAGTAGCCGGCCGTGATGTGCTCGTAGAGGTCCACCGTTTCGGTGAAGGTGAGCACCAGGCGGCGACCGGCGCTCGTGCTTTCGCTCACAATCTGGCGGGTGCGGAAGAGGTGGTCGCGCACGGCCTCCTGCTTTTCATTCACCACCACTTGCTGTGCTACCAGGCGGCGGTAGTCGTCGTCGAGGTCGGTAGAGGGGTTGTAAAAAATGGCTTTCAGCTGGAGAAAGCCGGCCACGGCGTGCAGGCACTCACCCAGCGCCTGCTGGGCCGAGCGGTAGGGCTGCACGCGGCTTTGCAGTAGCGCCAGCAGCAGGTACCAGAGGCCACCCAGGCCCAGCAGGCCCGCGTGCAGCCAGTTGGCCGCGCCATCGGAGGGCGGGTGGGCCAGGGTGAGCACCATGCCCAGCAGCGTGGCCGAGCCCACCGCGCCCGCCCGCGCGCCCCAGACAAGCAGCATGGTGAGCCCAAAGCTCAAGGCTACCAGCACCACGCCCAGTGCCAGCCGGTAGGGGGCCAGCCAGCCCACGAGCAGCGCGCCCATGAATACCAGCACCAGGGCGGCCAGCAGGCCATTGCGGCGATGCTGGAGCGGGCCGGGCGTATCGGTCACGCTCAGGCACACGGCGCCGGTTGAGATGGTGATGCCTTCGGCAAACTGCCCCCACTGCGCCCCAATCACGGCCGGCAGTAGGATGGCAAGCGTAGTGCGCAGGCCGTCGGAAAAGTGCTGGCTGAAGAAGAAGTACGAAAGGTCGCGGCGCGACACGCGGGGCAGGGGCATTTGCTCAGTTATCAGTTGGCAATTAACAGTTATCAGGTCTTAAACGCAAGGCTGGGAGCAATTACGTTGCCAGCAGGCCTTCGTTCAGGTTTGATAACTGTTCACTGATGACTGATACTTGATTAAAGCAGGATGCTGGCGAGCGCGTAGTCGGCCAGCAGAATGGAGATGATGGAGTTGGTGACGGCGGCCGTGCTGGCTTTGCCTACTTCGAGGGCACCGCCCTTCAGCGTGTAACCTTTGTAAGAAGAAATGGCCGACACCAGGAAGGCAAATACAACCGACTTGATGAGCGAAAACAGCACCGTGTAGGGCTTAAACGAGTAGCGGATGCCCTCGATGTAGTCGGCGCCCGGCATCACGCCGGCCAGCTGGGTAGCCACGTAGCCACCCAGGATGCTCAGATTCATGGCCAGGATGACGAGCAGTGGAAACACGAAGATGGAGGCGATGATGCGCGGCAGCACGAGATACGAGGCCGAGTTGATGCCCATGGCGTCGATGGCCGAAATCTGCTCGGTGATGCGCATCGTGCCCAGCCCGCCCGCAATGGCCGAGCCCACCTTGCCAGCCAGCACCACCGAAATGATGGTGGGGGCCAGCTCCAGAATGGTCATTTCGCGCACCATAAAGCCCACGGTGCTCATGGGCACGAGCGGATTAACCATGTTGTAGGCAATCTGCACGCAGGTAACGGCGCCGATGAAGGTCGAAACTAGGCCCACGATAAACACGGAGTCGGTGCCGATGTCCACGGCTTCTTCCATCGTGCGGGTCCAGAGCACCTGGCGGCGTTCGGGGCGGGTTACCATCATTTGCATCAGCAGCACGAAGCGGCCAAATGCAGAAATCGGCCGGGGATATTTATACATCACCTATAGAATAACTAACGAGCCACAAAGGTACGGCCCAGGCAAGGGTGCCTGCTTAAAACAGAACGTCAGGCAGCGCGATGCACTGCCTGACGCATTCAGACTGCCTTTACCTTAACCAGGCAGCACTTAATACAGCACGTCTTCCACGGGCTGCACGGGCTTGGGCAGGCCGGTTTCGTTCATCATCTGGCGCAGGTCGATTTCGATGCTGCGGCAAATGGCCGACATCGACACATCGTTTTCGGCGTTCTCGAAGGGGTTTTCGCTGTTGTGACCCACCTTTTCGATGGTGTGAAATACCCAGCTCACAAGAGTGGCGAAGGGCACCATCATCCACACATGGTAGGGGCCGAGGGCTACGCGGTGGTCGAACTCTTCGACCAGGCCCAGCGGCAGCAGCATGGCAAACACCATGACGAAAACGTAGCTAAAAAACGCGTACTGGCGCGGAAACGGTGTGTTTTTGATGCGCTCGCAGGCGCCCTGGTGGTTGTTGAGCTCGCGGATGGTGTCGGCCAGCGAAATCTCGCGAAACTCGGTGAGCAGGCCCTCTTTGCTGAGCTGGCCGAAGTCGCGGCTCTGGCGGTTGAGGAGCTGGGCGGGCGGGTTGGCGGCCAGGCCCAGGGTGTGGTCGGCGGGGTCGAGCAGGAAGGGCACCACGTCGGTTTGCCACAGTTCGGCCGTTTGGCGGCGCAGGTGCAGGCGCAGGGCGTTTACCCAGGCAATGTGGCGGTACACGAGGCGGCGGCGGCGGTCGAGTACCGCCTCCTCGGGGTAGTAGCCATCGCCGGCAGGCTCCACGAGGTAGAGCACCCGCGAGGTCCAGGTGCGCGACGAGTTGACGACCGCGCCCCAGAGCTGGCGCGCCTCCCAGAAGCGGGAGTACGAGGCGTTGCTCTTAAAGCCGATGTAGAAGGCCACCGCCGTACCCAGCATGGCCACCGGCTGCCACGGAATGTCGAGCCAGTGGATATCGAGCGGCCCATAGAGCAGCCCCACAAAAGAGTCGTAGAGCGCGAAAAGCAGCAGCGGCCGCCACCCGTATTTACTCCAGATGAAAGGTAGCCTTAAGTTACGTCCGATGTGCATAAGATGAATTTTTTACAAATATCCCGCTGATTGCGCTATTTTTTCACGTTGAGCCTTGTCTGTACGGCAAAAGTACCGGGGCTGCTATTGTTTGCGGTAGTCTGGCGCGCTTGCGACACTGGCGCTACCTCGCCGGCCGTTGTAGCTTCGCGCTAGCTTACCTTATTCATTATTCCTATGAAGTCGCACGCCCTGGCCTTCTTACTACTAGCCGCCACGCCCGCACTGGCCCAAAAGCCCGTTAAGCTCAAGTATAAGGCCGACGACCCCAAAACGGTGTATGACGCCGTGGAGCAGCCCGCCGTGCCCAAGGGCGGCCCCCAGGCCTACGCCGAGTACCTGGCCAGCCACCAGAAATACCCCACCGCCGCCATGCAGGCCAAGCAGGAAGGCACCGTACTAGTGACGTTCGTAGTGGAGCGCAGCGGCAGCGTGGGCGAGGTAGAAGTAAAGCAGCCCGTGGCTCCGCTGCTCGATGCTGAGGCCATCCGGGTAGTAAAAGCCGGCCCCAAGTGGACGCCCGCCCACAACCACGGCCAGCTGGTGCGCCAGCGCGTAACGCTGCCCGTGAGCTTCGTGCTGGCCGAGGGCTCGGGCGAAACGGTGGAAATACCCGCCGCTGGCAGCACCAAGCCCGGTGCCCCGCTGCCCCCCGGCGCGGTGGCCGCCGCGCCGGGCACCACCTCAGTGGTGGGCACCACGGCTAGCGGCACCAACATCATCCGGCCCGAAAAATCGGCGCAGCCGGTGGGCGGCAACGCGGCGTTTTTCACTTGGCTAGCTGCCAACCAGAAGTACCCCGACTTGGCCCGCAAGCGCCACATCCAGGCCAAGGTGCCGGTGGAGTTCACGGTGCAGCCCGACGGCTCGCTCACCGACGTGCGCGTGGTGCAGAAGCACGGCTCGGGCCTCGACGAAGAGGCCGTACGCCTCATCAAGGCCGCGCCCAAGTGGGAGCCGGCCATGTACCAGGGCAAACCAATTAAGCAAAAGATGGCGTTGCCGGTTATATTCCAGCTGTAGGGCCGCGCGCACGACACGGAGGCGTGCGCCGCCCGGCCTGCGCTTCCCGTTCTGCATATGCTGCTCACGCTTTCCCCCACCCCGGTACCCACCCTGGCCACGGCCAGCGCGCCCAACTACATCTGGCTGCACCAGCGGCGCTACCTCGAAGGTGCGCAGCTTATTGCGCAGGCCCTGTTCGACGCGCTCGACGATGACCTGAATCCTTACGTGCAGCTGCTGGGCCTGCCCCTCGACCCCGAGGCGGGCCAGCCGGTGTGCCAGGAGCCCGCCGAAAGCACCCTGCCCGCTGAGGCGTTTACTCACCTCGTGGCCGAGGGCTTGGCCTGCCCGGCAATGGGCGTGCCGCCCGCCGCCCTGCTGCCCTTTGCCGACATGAGCCCGGCCTTTTTGCGGCAGCGCTACGAAAACCGCAGCATCCGGGCCTTGGTGCAGCGCACGCTCGATGAGTTGGATGAGGGCGCGCTGTACCAACACTTTGCCGGCTGGCCGGCGCGCATCGACGGCTACCTGGTGTTTACGGTGCTGCGGGTGCAGCGCAAGGCGCTGCGTGCCTACCCCTCGCTGCTGCCCAACCGATACTACACCGACGGTAAGCCGCTGGCCAACTCGCTGGTGGTGGGGGCCATGTACCGCTTCAACGAGGAGTGCGCCAAGTCGCTGAGCGAGCCGGAGCCTGGCGCGGGCTTCCTTTTCCGCCCCCGCGAAACCGAGGAGCTGCTGCGCGCCGCCGGCAAAAGCCTGCTCGACACGCCCGCCCACGCCCTGGGGGCCGACCCCGGCACGGCCCAGCTGTTTTTTACGCTCAATACCATTTCCAGCCTGCGCTACGAGGGTGCCGAGGGCATTGGGCGGCTGCTGCTGGCCCAGCGCGGCCACCCCAACGTGGAGGAGGTATTTGCCCTCACCTGCCCTACCGAGCTGAGCGACTACCGCGCCGTGCGCAAGCTGCTCGAAATGACCAGCCACGACGTACACCTGCTCGCCGACGGCGAAAAGGTGTACGCCCTGGGCCGCCAGGTGGGCCACTACGACCACACCCGCGAAGACCTGTTCGACATCCACTTCGTGAAGCACTACGCCTGGGAATTTGCCCACGCCGGGCAGGTGCTGCTGCGCTCGCGCTACGGCCTGCCCACGCTGCCGCGCCCGCGCCTCAACCGCACCCGCTTCAAGCGCGACCTGAAGCGCACCTTCGACATTCATCGGGCCGATAAGGTGGCCCACCTCTGGGACGTGGTGCTGGAGGCCAGCAAACAGCCCAAGGGCACGCTGCTCGTCATCACCACCGAGGCCCTGGCCGAGGCCGACCGCCTCAAGCTCCAGTGCACGCTCATCGAGCCGGTGCCGCTCACGCCGCTCATCACCCAGCTCATCACCAGCATCGACGGCGCGGTGCTCCTCGACCCCGAGGGCTACTGCTACTCCATCGGCGTTATTCTCGATGGCAAGGCCAGCGGCCACGGCAACGGCACCCGCGGCGCCCGCTACAACTCGGCCGTGCGCTACGTCGAAAGCTCGCCCTACCCCTGCCTCGTGGTGGTGGTGAGCGAAGACGGCATGGTGGACGTGCTTACCAAGGAAAACCTGGCCGAGAGCCGGACCTAGTTAAGCTACTATTGCATCATGTGTACGCATTGTTTTGACCACAAAATTTACGGCTTTCAAACCGAAGCAAACTTTGCTGCACTCAGTGCTATGCTGACGCAAAAGGCTTCTAGTGGTCAACTGGTAGCAATGGGGCCACCTAGCCCAAAACCGCCGGTTGCGTACGACGCCGATGCGGGCTATGAATGCCAGAGCTGCTCAGAACATTGGCGGCTTGCTACGCCTGACAATGCTTGGCGGGGGTTTTTTCTACCAGCCAAGGCCGCTATTATTTATCAACGAAAGCTCCGCCGCCGCGATAAAAGCATTCGAATGGCCAGCCTGTTAGCAGCACTGCTACTTGGCCTGATAATTTGGCGCATAGTAAGCTAGCTGTTTGCTATTTCTTGGCTCGAAACGACCACGTTACCCTGAATACGGCCACTATGTCGCCGGCCTCGTCCAGGCCGGTGCTGGTGCAGACCACGGTGCGGCCCTCGCCGGTGGCGCGGCTTTCGGCTACGGCCTGGGCGATGGCCGCGCCATCGGGGCAGGTGAAGGCGATGGTGCCCACGGCCTTCTTGCTAAAGTCGGCAGTGAGGCCTACCACCAGCATCGACACCGGCCCGCCGCCCTGCACATGCAGCATGGCCTGAATGCCGCTGGCCAGCTCGGCCGCCATTGCCAGGCAGGCGAAGTAAATGCTGCGAAAGGGGTTTTGGGTAAGGTACTTGTAGCGGATAGTGACCGTGGCCGCCGCCGGGGTGAGGGCCTTGAGGCGCAGGCCGGCCAGCCAGGCCATCGGCAGCTTGCGCAGCATAAAGAGCCGAAGCTTGGCTGGGCTCAGCACCTGGCGGCGAAAAGCAGCGGCTTGCGGCGACTCAGGGGAAGGAAGCGAAGGAGACAGCATGGCACAGTGCCCGCCGCTAAAGGTGGCCGGGCAGCGGGCGAAGCTAGTGCTTTTTGGGGCTAGTGGGCCCGGCTGGCTTTATCACCAGCTCGCGGTAGCCAAAGGTGGGGTCCGTTTCGCGGGTGAAGCGCAGGGCGGGCAAGGTGCCCAGCACAATTTCGGCGGTAGTGTAGATGCGGCAGCCGTCGAGCAGGTGGCCGCCCAAGGTGCGGCCGGTGCTATCGGCCACGGCCAGGTGCAGGTGCCCGCCCCGGCTGGCCGAGAGGGTACCCACGAGCGATACTATCTCGAAATGCCCGCGGTAGTGCGTGGCGTTTTCCTGGTTGGCCAGGCGCAGGCTCACGTCGGTGAGGCTGCCTACGCAGGTAAGCACGGCGCCGGCTTCGAGGTGGTGCGCGGCTACAAAGGCCGTAAGCTGCTGGCGCAAATCATCACCCGGCTTGAGGCGCAGGGCGTAGGCAGTCAGGTTAGAAGAAGGGCTCATGGCAGCTGGAGCTTGCTGGGCGAGCGCCGGGCTAGCCAGCAGCAGCAAAAGGGTGAGAATTTTGGTCACCCCGCAAAGCTACCGGCTGGCTATTTGCTGAAGCGCACGGTGCCGTAGCGCACTTTGATGTTGACGTTGCCGGCACCGCGCGCGGGCACGCGGCCGCCGTACACGCCCATTACGTCGGCGATGCCGTCGGCCTTGCCGCCCTCGGAGAGCACGCGCACCTGCTTTTTATCGACCAGCAGCTGGCCCTGCTCGGTGCTCACGTCGAAGCGAAAGCTGGGCGTAGCCTCGGCAAAACCCAGCCGGATGGTGCTGTAGCCGCCATCCAGCGTTATCTGGCGGAAATTGGCCCCCATGTCGCGCACCTCGAAGTCGGGGCAGTAGCGCACGGCCATGTCCAGGCCCTCGCTGAGCTTGCCCACGCTGAAGTGCGAGTAGCCCGACGAGCCGCGCAGGGTGCGCACCGTGCCCAGGGCTACGTCGCCGTACTTGCTATACACCGTGAGGTCGTGCACGGTACCCATGTCGATATCGGAGTAATTGGTGCGCAGCTCAATTTGCTCACCGGCGTCGAGGCGCAGGCGGGCATAGTCGGCTTGCAAGGTGGCCTGCTGGGCGTAGGGCATGGTGGCATCGCCGTTGGCAATGTGCACCACGTTGCCGGTGCCATTGAGGCGGCCGGTGCGCAGGGCGCCGTAGTTGACGGTGAGCTGGGTGGGGCCCTGCCAGTCGCCGGCCAGCGTCACATCCGCGAAGGAAGTGGTGAGGCGTAGCGCCGTGGTGCTGGGCAGCCACACGGTGTAGTTGACTTCGTAGCGGCAGCCCGCGCCACTGCACCGGCCCTTCAGCGCCGGCCCAAACTGCGAGCTGACGCCCACGCCACCCGTGCGGGCGTCGTAGTCGAGCCACTGCACACCCAGGCCGTCGAGTAGCTGGGCCGCGCCAACGGCCGTTTCAGCGCGGGCAACCAGCTCGGCCTCTACTTTCATCTCGGGCTTGTCCCAGGTGCTGATACGCACATGGCCATAGCGGGTATCCAAGGCAAAAGGCTGACCCGCCTTCGTCACCCGGAAGCTGCGGCTCAGGCGGCGGCGCTGTTCGATGGGTGGCGTATTTTCCTGCTGCGTGGACTGGCCTTGCGGCTGGGTGGTGGGGCCGTCCTGGCCCGGCCCCCCGGTGGGCACGGAAGCCAGGTAGGCACATTGGCCGCGCTCGGGCTGGCGCTCGGGCAAGGCCTGGGCCTGGGCCCGCTGGACCAAGCCAGCCAGGGCCAGCAGCCCGGCCAGCACGCAGGCACGGCTAGCGACCATTGCGGCGCAAAAGGTTATCGCCGAGGCGGCGGCTATCGGCCAGCGCATACTCGCTGTTAGCAGTGGTGCCGGCGGTGGCCGTTTGGCCGGTGCCGTGTAGCTCTAGCTGGCGGTCGAGAATATCGAGGCGGATTTGCAGGTTGCGGTTCATGGCCGTCAGCACCACTTCGGGCTGCGGGTGGCGGGGCAGTTCCCGCTTGAGTTGCTGGTAGCTGGAGTCGAGGCCCACCAGCTCGCGCGCCCACTCGGCTGTAGCGTCGGGGGCCAGTTGGCTGAGCTGCGTTTTGCGGTCGGTGAGCTGGGCAACGTAGTAGCGCTCCATGCCGTGCACGGCGGTATCGAGGCGGGCATCCACATCAGCCCCGCCCTGGCTGGCGGCCAGCACGCTGGCATCGGGGCCGAGGTAGAGCGCGGCATCGGCCGCCGTAGTGGTTTCAGTGGTTTGCACCACAGCGGCGGGCGCATGCTTGCTCTTCCAGGCTTCGCCCATGCCCGCGGCTACCACCAACGCCAGCAAAGCCGCCGCAATGCCATAGCGCTGCCAGCGTTCGCTTTTCTGCACGCGCAGCAACGGTGCAGCAATGGGGGCCAGCGGTGCGGCGGCGGCGACCACTATGGGCGCCGACTCAACGGGCGTGGTAGCGATAGTCATGTAAGGCTGCTCGGCGGGCGCGGCGCTGTCGCCGTGCAGCTGCTTTTCGAGGGCAGCCCACAGTTCGGGCCGGGGCTCGTGCAGGTCGAAGTCGGCCCGGTGCCGCTCCGCGTAATTTTCTAGTGAATGACGATTAATAGGTTCCATAATAAATAAGGGTTCCGCAGGGTGCGGAGTAGGACCTTTCCGCGGGGCTAATACGAATGCCCCGGGGTTAAGGCTGGTAGCCTGGGTGGGAGAAATGCTAAATCTCAAGTACTGAAAAACGGCAACTAGCTCAGGCCGCGCTGCATAGCCAGCTCGCGCAAACGGGTGCGCGCCCGGCTATACTGCGACTTAGAAGTGGATTCGGTGATGCCCAGGATACCGGCTATTTCGAGGTGGTCGTAGCCTTCGAGCAGGTACAGCGACAGCACCACGCGGTAGCCATCGGGCAGCTCCTGAATGCAGCGGCGCAGCACATCGGCGCGGTACTGCTGCTCGTCGGCATCGTCGCCGGGGTGCGGCAGGCTGGCCTCGGCCGGGGCCGCATCATGGTGAAAGTCTTCGAGCGGCACCAGCTGCAAGCGTCGCTGCCGCAGGCAGTTGATACTTTTGTTTACAACTATCCGCTTGAGCCAGGCCCCAAACGACGAGTCGCCCTTGTAGCCGCTCAACTCACGAAACGCGCTCAGAAACGACTCCTGCAATACGTCCTCCGCCTCCGCATAGTCACCCGTAATGCGCAGCGCCGCGTTGAACATCGCCTTGGAATAGCGCCGGTACAACTCGGCCTGGGCCTGCCGGTCGTTGAGGCGGCACCGCTCTACCAGCGGGGCATTGATGTCGATGTACGCAACGGCTTCCATAGGCAAACGCAGCTTGGGTGAGGCGCAAAGGTCGGGGGCATTTCGAATTCTAGCTAACAGACAAAGGCCGCCGCCGCTAGGTTGCACTGCGCGCCGATGTTTCTACCGCTAGCACCGGGTATTGCACTATGCTAATGCTCGTTGAGGCATCTCCCAAAACAACAATGTGCGGCAGTCCTGATCACGACTGCCGCACGCCATACACTGCCTACGATTTTTGCTGAAGCAGCTTCACCACCAAGCCCGTCCAGCCGGTCTGGTGGCTGGCCCCGAGGCCGCGCCCATCGTCGCCGTGGAAAAACTCGTGGAACAGCAGATAATCGCGAAAATGCGGGTCGTCCTGCAACGGGCCCGCCGGCCCGAAGGCCGGGCGCTGGCCCTCGGCGTTCCTGAGCAGCAGCTTAGCCAGCCGCTCTGACAATGCGTCGGCTACTTCACTCAGGTTGTAGACTCTGCCCGAGCCCGTAGGATACTCAACCGTGAAGGAAGCGCCGTAATAGCTATAAAACCGTTGCAACGACTCGATAATGAGATAGTTGACCGGAAACCAGATGGGTCCGCGCCAGTTGGAGTTGCCTCCAAACATATCCGACTCGGCCTCTCCTGCCACGTAGCTTACCTCAAAGCTGTCTTCCTCGGTGTGGTACTCGAATGGGTGCTCCAGGTGATAGCGCGACAGCGACCGGATGCCGTAGTCCGACAAGAACTCGGCTTCATCGAGCATCCGCGTAAGAATATTGCGCAGCCGGCGGCGGCGCATCAAGCTCAGCAAGTGGCGCGCACCCTCACCGGGCTCCTGCCAGCGGCTTACCAGTTCGGCCAAGTGCGGCCGGTGTTGGATGAGCCATTGTGCACGCGCCGCAAACTGCGGCAGGGCTTCCAGCAACTCATCATCAACTACTTCCACCGCAAAGAGCGGAATCAGCCCCACCATCGACCGGATGCGCAGGCGCTCGCGCGAGTCGTCGGGCATATGCAGCACGTCGTAGTAGAATTGGTCCTTTTCATCCCATAAGTTGAATTCACCGCCGCCGCCCTTAGTCATGGCGTAGGCGATGTAGAGGAAATGCTCAAAGAATTTGCTGGCCATTTCCTGGTACACTGGGTTGGTTTTAGCCAGCTCCATCGCCATACGCATCAGGTTGAGGGCAAACATGGCCATCCAACTGGTGCCGTCGCTTTGCTCGATTTTACCACCTGTGGGCAGCGGCGCCGAGCGGTCAAACACCCCGATGTTATCCATGCCCAAGAAGCCGCCCTCAAAGATGTTGCGCTCGTCGCGGTCCTTGCGGTTCACCCACCACGTAAACGTCATCACGAGCTTCTGAAACACCGCTTCCAGGAACGGCACGTCACCGTTGCCGCCGTTGAGCTTGCGGTCCATCTGGTACACGCGCCAAGTAGCCCAGGCGTGCACCGGCGCGTTCACATCCTCAAACTTCCACTCGTAGGCCGGCATCTGGCCATTGGGGTGTAGGTAGCCATCCTGGGTGAGCAGGCGCAGCTGCTGCTTGGCAAAGCTGGCATCGAGCATGGCCAGCGGCAGGCAGTGAAAAGCCAGGTCCCAGGCCGCGTACCACGGGTACTCCCACTTATCGGGCATCGAGATAATGTCGGCGTTGTGCAGGTGCCGCCACGTCGCGTTACGGCCCTTCAGCCGGTCGCCGCCCGGCGCGGGCCGCTTGGGGTCGCCATCGAGCCACTGGCTCACATCGTAGTAGTAATATTGCTTGCTCCACAACATGCCAGCGAATGCCTGGCGCTGCACCGTGCGCGCATCGGGGCTAACTACGCCCTCCTGCACACAATCGTAAAACACGTCGGCCTCCTGCTGGCGCTCGGCAAAAACCTGGTCGAAGTCCGCAAAAGGTGCTTCGTGCGTGGGCTGGCTCAGCCGCAGGCGCACTACCTGCGCCTCACCAGGCGCAATGGTAAGCTCATAATGCGCGGCGGCCTTGGTACCCTGCCGGGCGGCATTCACAGCCGTCTGCTTGCCCGCCACCACGTAGTCATTGATGCCGTCCTTAAAGAACGTCGTACCCAGCGGCAGGCCCTCGAAAAGCTCTGGGTCGAGCAAGTCGCCGTTCGTCTCGTTCTCGCAGAAAAGTAGTTCAGGCGCCTGGTCGCTGTACAGTTGGTATTGGCCTAGCGCATGGTGGCTGGCCTGCACTACCCCGTCGGCCGCTTGCAGCATGGGCCGGCGGCCATCGTAGCCCCAGGCCCAGGTATTGCGGAACCATACCTGCGGCAGTATGTGCAGCGGAGCAGCCTCTAACCCCCGGTTATGGGCAGTAATCTTAATCAGCACATCATCCGGCCCCGCCTTGGCGTACTCAATGAAGACATCGAAATAGCGGCTCTCGTTGAAGATGCCGGTATCCAGCAACTCGTATTCCGGCTCCAACTTGGTGCGCCGGGCGTTTTCTATTGTTAACTCTTCGTAAGGGAAAGCTTGCTGCGGGTATTTATACAGCATTTTCATGTACGAGTGCGTGGGCGTACTATCCAGGTAATAGTACAGCTCCTTCACATCTTCGCCGTGGTTGCCCTGGCCGTTAGTAAGGCCGAATAGCCGCTCCTTAAGTTGTGCATCCACGCCGTTCCAAAGGCCCACGGCAAAGCAAAGCTGCTGTTGGTCGTCGCTGATGCCGGCAATGCCTTCCTCACCCCAGCGGTACGCATAGGAGCGCGCCATCTCGTGGGTGACGTAGTCCCAGGCGCTGCCGTGCTGGCTGTAGTCCTCGCGCACCGTACCCCATTGCCGCTCCGTGAGATAGGGGCCAAATTTTCTCCAAGCTGCCGTCTGGTTATTGGCTTCCGCCAAGCGTCGCTGTTCCTGCATAATGCACGTTAAATTCAAGGTTGCTAGCGCACGTAGGCAAGCCCGGCTAGCCAGTAAGGTCGTTGTGTGAAGGCCGGCGCCCGCCTGCGCGCTCCTGCCCTCACATACTGTTTGCATCGGGCACAGTTGTCCTAATCCAACTTTTGACCGAAATAAAATGCTATCCCAAGCCGTAAGGCGCAAAAAAAGGGGGATGCGCCAAGCGGCACATCCCCCTTCCTACTGTTGGCTAGCAACTACTCAGCCTTCTCAGCTTCCTCACGGGTTTCGCCGTTAGTCAGCGTGTCGGTAGCGGTGTCAGCGGGGGCCGACTCCGTGGTCGTAGCAGCGGGAGCATCAGCTACCACGGCAGCCGACGTACCTTCTTCGTTGCCGGCAGCCTCAGCCTTGCCACCACGACGGCGCGAACGGCGCGTAGTAGTCGACTTAGCTTCGGTAGCATTCTTAGCGTCGAGCAGGGTCTCGTTGAAGTCAACCAGCTCGATGATGCACATGTCAGCGTTGTCACCGGCGCGGGTGGCACTCAGCTTCAGGATGCGGGTGTAGCCACCGGGACGGGTAGCGATTTTCTCGGCTACCGAGCCAAACAGCTCCTTCATGCTCTCCTTATTTTGCAGGGTAGCAAACACGGTACGACGCGAGTGCGTGGTGTCGTCCTTAGCCTTCGTCAGCAGGGGCTCCACAAACTGGCGCAAAGCCTTAGCCTTAGCTACCGTCGTGGTTACGCGCTTGTAGATGATGAGCGAAGTTGCCATGTTCGACAGCATCGCGTTGCGGTGGGAGGCGGTACGCCCCAGGTGGTTGATTTTTTTACCGTGTCTCATCGGACAGTGTGGGTAAGTACTACGCTTGCGGACCAGGACCACGGCGGGTCGCTAGAACCTCATTAGAACCCTAATCCCTAGGGCGTAGCGGGTGAGTAGATGATTGTTAACTCGTTAGCTGGCAATTATAATTAACTAATCAGCAAACGTAAAGGCAAAGTTAAGGGCTGATTGCTAAGCTATCTCGAAAAACAGCTTAGCAATCAGCCCTTAATTTAATTGGCTAGTCTTCGTCCAAGCGGTACTTGCTCAGGTCCATACCGAAGTGCAGGCCCTTCTCTTCCACCAGGTTTTCCAACTCGGTGAGGCTCTTCTTACCGAAGTTGCGGAACTTCATCATGTCGGCCATGTCAAGCTGTACCAGCTCGCCCAGCGTCTTGATGTCAGCCGCCTTCAGGCAGTTGTAAGCCCGTACCGAGAGGTCCATCTCACCAAGCGAGGTCTTGAGCACCTTGCGCATGGCCAGTGTCTCCTCGTCAATCGGCTCGGCCGCAGCCGGGCGATTACCGCTCAGCTGCATCGTGCTGTCCGAGAACAGCATGAAGTGCTGAATGAGGATGTTAGCAGCACCTTTCAGCGCCTCCTCAGGGTGAATCGAACCGTCGGTCGAGATTTCAATCAGCAAACGCTCGTAGTCAGTCTTCTGCTCTACGCGGGTGTTCTCAATGCTGTATTTCACGTTCTTAATAGGCGTGTAAATAGCATCAATAGCAATCTGACCGAAAACCTGGTCAGTGGGCTTGTTCTCATCGGCGGGCACGTAGCCACGGCCACGCGCTACCGTCAATTCAAACTCCAACTCCTTAGCGGGGTCGAGGTTGCAGATAACCAGCTTCGGGTTCAGAATCTGGAAACCAACGGCAAACTTGCCGATGTCGCCAGCCGTGAACGTATCCTGGCCACTCACGCGTACCGTAATCTTGTCCTCAATGGCATCGCTAATCTTCTTGAAGCGCACCTGCTTGAGGTTGAGGATGATTTCGGACATGTCCTCAATCACCCCATCAATCGTCGAGAACTCGTGCAGCACCGAGGTCGTCCGCACCGACGTAATGGCGAAGCCCTCCAGCGACGAGAGCAGAATACGCCGTAGCGCGTTCCCAATCGTAACGCCGTAGCCCTTCTCCAGAGGCTTGAATTCAAACGTTCCGGTGAAGTCGTCGGATTTCTCCATCACCACCTTCTCCGGCATCTGAAAAGCTAAGATTGACATATTTGGGGGCAGTTAATTATGTAACAGGAAAAGCAAGCCGAAAGCTTGCTTAGTAGTTGGTAGCCAACCAGAACCCCGAAAGGTTATTTTTTGTGCCGCAGGTATTCACCTTCCTAATCAAAGCTGGAGTAGCGGAACTGGCTTAGCACAAATGCGGCCCGAACAAAGTCCGGGCCGCACCAGTGTGCCATTATTACTTCGAATACAATTCGACGATGAGCTGCTCCGTGATTTTCTCCGGAATCAGGTCACGCGACGGCATATTGGTGAACTTGCCCACCATGTCTTTGCCGTCCCACTCGAGCCACGAGAACTGACGGGCATTGCGCACGGTCAGCGAGGTCGTGATGGCTTCGAGCGACTTCGACTTCTCGCGTACACCAACGAGGTCGCCGGGACGGAGTTTGTACGAAGGAATGTTTACTACTTCACCGTTTACCGTGATGTGCTTGTGCGATACCAACTGACGCGCTGCCCGACGGGTGCTAGCGATGCCAAGGCGGTAAACCACGTTGTCGAGGCGCGACTCCAACAGGCCGAGCAGGTTCTCACCCGTGATGCCGGGGAGCACAGCAGCCTTGTGGAACAGGTTCTCAAAGTATTTCTCCAGTACGCCGTACAGATACTTTACTTTCTGCTTCTCCATCAACTGAACAGCGTATTCCGACTGCTTCTTGCGACGGCCACGGCCGTGCTGGCCGGGGGGGTAGTTCTTCTTGTTGAGCGCTTTGCTCGGACCGAAAATCGGCTCCGAAAAGCGACGGGCGATTTTGGCGGTAGGGCCAGTATAACGTGCCATGTGGTATTACTAACAGAAATGAAAAATCAAACGCGGCGACGCTTGGGCGGGCGGCAGCCGTTGTGCGGCAGCGGCGTCACGTCGCGAATGGTCGTCACTTCAATGCCAATGTTGCCCAAGGCACGGATGGCCGACTCGCGGCCAGCACCCGGACCTTTCACAAACACTTCGGCTTTGCGCATACCCAGGTCGTGGGCTACCTTACCGCAGTCGCTAGCTGCCATCTGGGCAGCATAGGGAGTGTTTTTCTTCGAACCACGGAAACCCATTTTACCAGCCGAAGCCCAGGAAATTACCTGGCCGTTGGAGTTGGTTACCGAGATGATAATGTTGTTGAAGGAGGCGCGGATGTGGACTTGGCCCACCTGCTCCACCACGACAAGCCGCTTTTTGGCTTTGTCTTTTCTTTTTTGTGCCATTTGGTTATCGCTGAAATACGGCAGGTGTTGGCTCTTGCCGATGCTGAATCATCAGTACAGGCAAGAGCCGATTGCCGCTATAAATTATTTCGTTGCTTTCTTCTTACCAGCAACAGTCTTACGCTTGCCCTTACGGGTACGCGAGTTGTTTTTGGTGTGCTGGCCACGAACTGGCAAGCCTTTACGGTGACGCAAGCCACGGTAGCAGCCGATGTCCATCAGGCGCTTGATGTTGAGCTGGATTTCCGAGCGCAGAACGCCTTCGGTTTTGTGCTCAGCGGCGATGATTGCGCGCACCTCGCCAGCTTCAGCCTCGGTCCAATCCTTCACTTTCTTGTTGGTATCGATACCAGCCTTGGTGAGGATTTTAACCGAGTTGCTCCGGCCAATGCCGAAAATGTAAGTCAGGGCGATTTCGCCGCGCTTGTTGTCCGGGATGTCAACCCCTGCGATACGAGCCATATTGGTTGGTTAGGTATTTGCGGACCAGAAAGCCCGGCAGCGGCTTGGAAGGCGACCCAGCGAATAAAAGTTCACGAAGTCAGTACCCAAGGCTCCGGGTTTCTGAAAATGATTTAGCCCTGACGCTGCTTGAAGCGGGGGTTCTTCTTGTTGATAACGTAGAGCTTGCCGTTGCGACGGATGATTTTGCAATCAACGCTACGTTTCTTCACCGAGGTTTTTACTTTCATGACCTTGAAGAGAACGAAAAAAAATTACTTGTAACGATACTTAATGCGACCCTTCGACAAGTCGTAGGGCGACATTTCGAGCTTTACCTTGTCGCCGGGCAGAATCTTAATATAGTGCATCCGCATCTTACCCGAGATGTGGGCAATCAGCTGGTGGCCATTTTCCAATTCCACGCGAAACATGGCGTTAGAAAGGGCTTCGAGGATGGTACCGTCCTGCTCGATGGAGGCTTGTTTTGCCATAAGGGCTATTGCAGTGCTTTTTCTATGTATTCAAACGAGGTCAGAATTTCTGCCTTGTCTTTCCTAACAACAACCGTGTGCTCAAAGTGCGCCGCCGGTTTCTTATCGCGGGTTCTGATGGTCCAGCCATCTTTCTCCTGCACTACATCCTTCTTACCAAGGGTAACCATTGGCTCAATGGCGAGGGTCATGCCGGTTTGTAGCATAGGACCAGAGCCCCGCTTGCCATAGTTCGGCACTTCCGGTTTTTCATGCAACTTCGCCCCTACCCCGTGCCCTACTAATTCACGAACTACGCCGTAACCCTTGGTAGCCACATGGTTCTGAATGGCAAAGCTGATATCGCCTACACGATTACCGGTGATGGCCTGCTCAATGCCTTTGTACAGCGACGCTTCCGTTTCCTTTAGCAATTGTTGTACTTCTGGCGACACTTGCCCGATTGGGTACGTGTAAGCACTATCGGCATGGTAACCATTAAGGAATACCCCACAGTCCACCGTTAGGATATCGCCACTAATAAGTCGCTCATCAGTGGCAAACCCATGCACTACTACAGAGTTTGGGCTCAGGCAGCAGCTGTACGGGAAACCATATAAGCCCTTGAAAGATGGAGTAGCCCCGTTGTCGCGAATAAATTCTTCGGCGCGTCGGTCTAGCTCCCGCGTCGTAACTCCTTCGCGAACCAGCTTAGCTACTTCGCCATGAGCACGCGCTAGAAGTTGCCCAGCAGCGCGCATCAAGTCTATTTCCTCCTCCGTCTTATATTGAATAACTCCGGTTGCCATGTCGTCAGCTTAGGAGGCAATAGCAACTGGCTGCGAAGGTCGGCCGCGTAGTTTGCCTGACTTCATCATGCCATCGTAATGACGCATCAAGAGATAGCTTTCCACTTGGTTTAGCGTATCCAGCACTACACCCACCATGATAATAAGCGAGGTACCACCGTAAAACAAGGACAGGCCACGGGTAATACCAAGCTCTGATGCCAGAGTTGGGAAAACCGCGATTAGGGCCAGCGCCACTGCACCAGGCAGGGTTACTCGTGTCAGAATTTCATCAATGAACTCTGACGTATCACGACCTGGCTTTACACCGGGGACAAAGCCGCCGCTACGCTTCAAGTCATCCGCAATTTGATTAGGGTTGACGCTGATAGCCGTGTAGAAGTAGGTAAAGATGATAATCAGCAACGCGAATACCGTATTGTACACCCAATGTTGAGGCGAAAAATAGGTAGCGATGTTGGCAGCCAACTCGCTATTTTTATCCCAGGCCGAAGCAGCAATGCTAGGCACGAACATCAACGACTGAGCGAAGATGATTGGCATTACACCAGCTGCGTTGACCTTAAGCGGGATAAACTGACGCTGAGCATCAAGCTGCGTGGCACCACCAACTTGCTTGGCGTATTGCACTGGAATGCGACGCACTGCCTGCGTAAGAACGATAACCGCCATTACTACAAGGAATAGCACTACGAGTTCCAGCAAAAAAATCAGTGACTTGTTGATTCCTTTGGCACCCGCTTCTTCAATCAATGCACCGGGGAGACGCGATACGATACCAATCATGATAATCATGGAGATACCATTGCCAATCCCTTTGTCAGTGATTTTCTCCCCCAGCCACATGCAAAACAGCGTTCCAGCCGTGATGATGAGCATTGTGGAGATAGTGAAGAAGGTACCGGGGCTCATAATAGCCTCAGCATTAATCGTTGCCAAGAAGCCCACAGACTGCGCCATCACGATTGGGATGGTTAGTACACGAGTGTATTGGTTGATTTTTTTGCGGCCCGACTCGCCTTCTTTTTGCAGCTTCTGGAAGTACGGTACGGCAATCGTGAGCAGTTGCAATACAATGGAAGCCGAAATGTACGGCATAATGCCTAGCGCGAAAATCGACGCGTGGCTAAATGCCCCACCGAGCAGCGTGTCCAGAATACCGAACACGCCGCCAGTCCCTTGCTTGAGCTGCGTAGGGTCTACACCGGGTAGGACCACGTAGCAACCTAGCCGGTAGATAGCAATGAAAAACAGCGTATTGAGGATTCGCGTACGCAAATCCTCAATAGCGAAAATATTCTTTATCGTTTCGATAAACTTATTCATTGCCAATCAATAACAATATAAGCTACAGCGTAACTACTTTGCCACCGGCTTTTTCGATAGCCTCAACGGCTGATTTCGAGAAAGCGTGAGCGTGTACTTCCAGTGCAGTGGTGAGTTCACCACGACCCAGGATTTTGATTTTGGCGTTCTTCGATACGAGGCCAGCTTGTACGAAGTACGCTTGGTCCATCGAAGTAACGGTGCCGCTTTCGAGCAGGCCCTGGAGCACGTCCAAGTTGATGCCTTTGTACTCAACGCGGTTAATGTTCGTGAAGCCGAACTTAGGAACGCGACGCTGGAGGGGCATCTGTCCACCTTCGAAGCCCGACTTACGCGAGTAGCCCGAGCGTGACTTAGCACCTTTGTGACCACGGGTTGCGGTACCACCGCCGCCCGAGCCCTCACCACGACCAAGGCGCTTGTTGTTGCGCGTCGAGCCAGCGGCGGGTTTTAGATTGGAAAGATTCATGACTGGGATAAACGCTTACAGTTCGGTTACTTCCAGCAGGTGCTGAATCGACTTCACCATGCCCAGGATGCTGGGGTTGGCTTCGTGCGTAGCAACGCTGTTCATTTTATTTAGGCCGAGGGCCTCAACGGTGCGCTTCTGACGCTCGGGGCGGTCAATGGCGCTGCGCACGAGCTTTACTTGAATCTGTGGCATGGTCGTACTAACCGTTAAATACGCGAGCGAGTGAAATGCCGCGCGCCTGAGCGATTTGCATCGGGTCACGCATTTTAGCGAGAGCAGCAAAGGTAGCCTTTACTACGTTGTGAGGGTTCGAAGAGCCTTTCGACTTAGCGAGTACGTCTTTGATACCAGCCGATTCGAACACAGCACGCATGGCACCGCCGGCGATTACGCCCGTACCAGCCGCTGCGGGCTGCACGAGTACGAAACCTCCGCCGTAGCGGCCTTCCATTACGTGGGGAACAGTGTGCTTGTACAGCGGCACTTTCACCACGTTTTTGCGAGCGTCGTCAATGCCTTTGGCAATGGCGTCGGTTACCTCGTTGGCTTTGCCCAGGCCGTAGCCTACGTTGCCTTTGCCGTCACCTACCACTACGATAGCCGAGAAGCTGAAGCGACGACCACCTTTCACCACTTTGGCTACACGGTTGATGGCTACTACTTTCTCTTTGAAATCCGAATCGCCCTGAACCGAGCTATCGTTGCCGCGGCCACCGCGGTCGTTACCGCGACGGTCGTTGCCGCCCCGGTTGTTGCCACCGCGGTCGTTTCCACCAGGAGCGCCACCACGGTTGTTGTTATTATACTCTGCCATGATGCCTTAGAAATTGAGGCCGCCTTCGCGGGCTCCTTCAGCTAGTGATTTAATACGACCGTGATAGAGGTAGCCCGAGCGGTCGAATACCACTTTCGTGATACCGGCCTCTTGTGCTTTAGCGGCGATTTCGCGGCCAACGGCGGCAGCCAAAGCCACCCCGTTACCACCTTCGGCGGTTACCTTCTTAGACGAAGCGGCAGCCAGCGTGCGGCCAGCTGTGTCGTCGATAATCTGGGCGTAGATGCCCGTGTTGGAGCGGAACACCGACAGGCGCGGGCGCTCCGACGTGCCGGACACTTTCGTGCGGATGATGCGCTGAATGCGCTTCCGGCGGGATGCTTTATCGAAAGCCATGATACTAGATTACTTTTTAGCGGCAGTCTTGCCGGCTTTACGACGAACGATTTCACCCACGAAGCGCACACCTTTGCCTTTGTAAGGCTCCACTTTCCGTAGCGAGCGGATTTTGGCGGCTACCTGACCGATAAGCTGCTTATCGATGCTGGTCAAGGTTACGATGGGGTTCTTACCTTTTTCAGTAACGGCGGTAGCCGATACTTCGGGAGGCATGGCAAGGTACACGTTGTGCGAGTAGCCAAGCGACAATTCCAATGATTTGCCAGCTACTGCGGCCTTATAGCCTACGCCTACTAGCTCAAGCTTGTGCTCGTAGCCGGTGTTTACGCCGGTAATCATGTTGTTGATGAGCGAGCGGTACAGGCCGTGCATAGCCTTGTGACGCTTCTGCTCGGTGGGGCGCGTTACCACTACCTGGCCGTCCTCCATAGCTACCGCGATGTCGCGGTCTACAGCCTGGGTCAGGGTGCCTTTCGGGCCTTTCACCGTTACGGTGTTCTCGTTGTCGACCGATACCTGCACACCGGCGGGCAGGCTAATCGGCAGTTTACCAATGCGGGACATATAGATACTAGGGCTTAGCAGGTTAGTACACGTAGCACAGCACCTCGCCGCCCACGTTCTCGTTTTTAGCCTCCTTCTCCGTCATTACCCCTTTCGAGGTCGACAGGATGGCTACACCCAGACCACTCAGTACGCGGGGCAGGTTGTCGGCCGCACGGTACTGACGCAGACCGGGCGTGCTGATACGCTGCAAGCTAGTAATAGCCGGCGCTTTGGTGGTGGGGTTGTACTTCAAGGCGATTTTAATCACACCTTGGGCCGAAGTATCATCAAAACGGTAGCTCTGAATGTAGCCCTTGTGATAGAGCACTTTCGTGATTTCCTTTTTGATGTTGCTGGCCGGGATTTCCACCACCCGGTGGTTCGCCTTAATGGCGTTGCGCAACCGGGTCAGGTAATCAGCAATCGGGTCAGTATTCATTTGTTTTTAATTGGCCCACAACTTGGGACCGCAAAGATAAGAAAATTTCGCAGCAGTAGCTAACAGCCCTACAGCGAAATTCCAGTTAAGACTACTGGACTCGGCTTTCGGAGCACGGCCCATGGTTTCTTTCGGCAACCTGCCAAATAGGGTGAGCAAGCTCACGGGCATTCTGTTTCGGGGTGCAAAGGTAGCAGGAAGAGTGACACTTATGCAAGTGAGCGAGTCAATAAAATTTCTTGATGGCCCAAGCAAATGCAAAAAGCCCCCAACTCTAGGAGTTGAGGGCTTTCTTAATCTAAGGCAGTAATACTACCAGCTCGATTTCGTCACGCCGGGAATCTTACCAGCCAGCGCCATTTCGCGGAAGCGAACGCGGCTGATGCCAAACTTGCGCATGTAACCACGGGGGCGGCCGTCAATCATGTCGCGGTTGTGCAGGCGCACGGGCGACGCGTTGCGGGGCAGCTTGTCGAGGCCAGCGTAGTCGCCGGCAGCTTTCAGTGCCTTGCGCTTCTCAGCGTAGCGGGCTACCAGGGCAACGCGCTTGCGGGCCCGGGCTTTGATGGATTCTTTAGCCATTATTCAGCTTCCTTTTTAGCGTTAGCGAAGGGCATACCGAAAGCGCGGAGTAGCTCGTAGCTCTGCTCATCGTTTTCGGCCGTCGTTACGAAGGTGATATCCATACCAGAGATGCCTTTGATTTTATCAATCGAAATCTCGGGGAAGATAATCTGCTCTTTCACGCCTAGGGTATAGTTACCCCGGCCATCGAAGCCCTTATCGTTGATGCCTTTAAAGTCACGTACACGGGGCAGTGCTACGGTCAGCAAACGGTCGAGGAATTCATACATCCGCTCGCCGCGCAGCGTTACGCGCGCACCGATGGGCATACCCTCACGGAGTTTGAAGTTAGAAACCGAACGCTTAGCGATTGTCGGAACAGCTTTCTGACCGGTGATGGTCGTCAGCTCCTCTACCCCGTTGTCCACCAACTTCTTGTCAGCAACAGCGGCACCGATGCCACGGTTGATGCAGATTTTGGTGATGCGCGGCACCTGCATGATGCTCTTGAACTGGAATTTCTCCTGGAGCGCAGGGATTACCTCTTTCTGATACTTATCTTTCAGTCGGGCCATGGTCGTAGTGCGGATTAAGCGGTGGCCGAATCAACCTTCTTCACGTTCGATACGTGAATGGGGCTTTCGATTTTGGTAATGCCGCCCTGGGGGTTCTTCGCACTCGGCTTGTTGTGCTTGGTTACCAGGTTTAGGCCTTCTACGATGACGCGCTGGGTCGAGCGGTTCACCGACTTGATAACGCCACGCTTGCCCTTTTCGTCGCCGGCAATTACGAGTACGTTGTCGCCCGTCTTCACGTGCAGCTGAACGGGGGCTGCTTTCTGTTTCGTTGCCATAACTTAAATTACTTCGGGGGCTAACGATACGATTTTCATGAACTGCTTCTCGCGCAGTTCGCGGGCTACTGGCCCGAAAATGCGCGTGCCGCGGGGCTCGTCGTTGTTGTTGAGCAGTACGGCAGCGTTGTCGTCGAAGCGGATGTAAGAACCGTCCTTACGACGGATTTCTTTCTTCACGCGTACGATAACAGCCTTGCTAACAGTACCTTTCTTGGCATTGCCCGAAGGGATAGCCGACTTGATGGCTACCACGATTTTATCACCAACCGTAGCGTATTTCTTGCCCGTGCCACCCAGTACGCGGATGCAGAGCACTTCCTTGGCGCCGCTATTGTCGGCTACCGTGAGGCGGGATTCTTGCTGTATCATCGTTCAGGATTATTTAGCACGTTCAACAATTTCAACCAAGCGCCAGCGCTTCGTCTTGCTCAGGGGGCGGGTGCTCATGATGCGCACCAAGTCACCTTCACCGCACTCGTTTTTCTCGTCGTGGGCGTGGAACTTGGTGGTCTTGCTCACGAACTTACCGTAAATCGGGTGCTGGTGCTTGGCTACTACTGCAACCGTGATGGACTTATCCATCTTGTTGCTGGTCACCTTACCCACGATTTCTTTCCGCATGTTGCGGTCCGAAGCAGCATCGTGAGCCGGCAGCAGGTTTTCTTGAGTCGGTTCCATTACTAAGCTTTGTTAGAAGCCTGCTCATTGTTCCGACGCGAAAGCTCCGTTTGCAGGCGAGCAACGGTTTTGCGGTTGGCCTTCAGGCGGCCGGGGTTTTCGAGCGGGCTGATAGCGTGCGCGAAGCGCATCTGCTGGCCATTAGTTTGCTCGGTTTTGATTTGCGTGCGCAGGTCGTCGACCGACAGGGCGCGAATTTCTTCGTTTTTCATCGGATTAAGCAACGTTATCTACGTAGTCGCGACGAACTACAAAAGAGGTACGAACCGGCAGCTTCTGAGCAGCCAGACGCAGCGACTCTTTCGCAGTTTCGAGGCTCACGCCATCCGATTCAAACATGATTTGGCCAGGCTTCACGCAGGCTACCCAATACTCGGGCGAACCTTTACCCTTACCCATCCGCACTTCAGCAGGCTTCTTGGTAATTGGCTTATCTGGGAAAATGCGAATCCATACTTGCCCTTCGCGTTTCATGGCACGGGTCATGGCAATACGAGCAGCCTCAATCTGGCGGGCCGTAATCCAAGAGATTTCCAGTGACTTAAGCGCGAACGAACCGAAGTCTATGGAGCTGCCGCGGTAGGCTAGGCCTGTTACGCGACCCTTTTGCATCTTGCGATACTTGGTCCTTTTCGGTTGTAACATTTGAGTAAAAAAAGAAAACTTGAAAAATATTAGCAGTGAACCGTACCCTGAATGAAAAGATTCAGGATACGGCTCAGACTAGTTTAATTTAACCTAGCGACGGGGACCGCCACCTTGGCCGCCGCGGTTGCCACCGCCAGCGGGGCCACCACCTTGACCACCACGGTTGCCACCGCCTTGGCCGCCCTGGCCACCACGGGGGCCACCGGCTGCGCCATCACGACGCGGGCCACGGTCACCATCGCGACGCGGACCACGGTCGTTGCGGTCACCATCGCGGCGCGGGCCACGGTCGCCACCACGGCCACCACGGTCATCACCACCTTGCTGACCAGCCGGAACCTGGTTGGGCGAGAGGTCGGGCTTGCCGAATACCTCACCGCGCATTACCCACACCTTGATGCCAATTTTGCCATACACCGTTTGGGCTTCTGACAGGGCATAGTCGATGTCGGCGCGCAGCGTGTGCAGCGGGGTACGACCTTCTTTGTATTGCTCCGAGCGAGCAATTTCGGCACCACCTAGGCGGCCACCGCACTGAATTTTGATGCCTTCAGCACCAGCCCGCATAGCAGCCTGGATAGACATCTTCATGGCGCGACGGAACGAGATACGAGCAGCCAGCTGCTGAGCGAT
>Ga0265797_10002400_pt1 | contig 31586 bp, 32 predicted proteins | sample P2T30metagenome_FD_192433 | JGI IMG/M metagenome (GOLD analysis project Ga0265797, IMG submission 192433) | Plant litter microbial communities from East Loma Ridge, Irvine, California - P2 T30 | ecosystem: Environmental > Terrestrial > Plant litter > Unclassified | place: USA: California... | reverse complement strand
CCCTTGCCAGGTCATCCGCATCACCACCTCGGCTCAGACTGGCCAGCACCGCTACCTCGGTGTTGACCTCTTCACCAAGCAGCTGCACGAGGAGTCTTCCTTCGTCAGCAACCCCAGCCCGTCTGTCGTCGTCCAGAACATGCTCGGCCCGGTCTTCAAGCAGTACCGTGTCCTTGACATCCGTGATGACGGCAACGTCGTTGCCATGACCGAGACTGGTGACGTCAAGCAGGGCCTTCCTGTCCTTGACCAGTCCAGCCTCCTCGCTCGCCTCACCGAGAGCTTCAACGACGGCCGTGGCAGCGTCCGTGTCCTTGTCATCAACGACGAGGGCCGTGAGCTGGCCGTCGACTACAAGGTCGTCCACGGCAGCCGCTTGTAGATGTCTTCACCGACTTTCTACTCGAAGGCATGCATTGACTGCCATGTGGTCGGAGCCTTACGCTCACACCACCCATAGATCACGAACATAATCAAGGTTGCTGGATTTGCATTGTCTTGGGTTATTATCAGGAGTGTGGGTCCAGTGCTTTTGAATCAGGAGGAGTTTGAGACAGAATGTGAGATAGGTTCGGAAGTTGTATGTGGATAGTTGTATGTTGAATCAAAGCAACATAGTTGAGTCAATGCTTCATGTCAGTCACTTGTCATATGTTATCGTAAGAGCACCACCCTGCATACATGATACGTAGTAATAACACCTAGTCAAGACCGCCGTCCATCCCAACTCACACCCTCCCTCCTTCAGTCCCCTCACTCTTCTCATAATCCCCACCAACCCTCCTCTGCAAAGCCCGCCTCAAAATCCACTCCTTCGCCGTAACATCCTCCTCCTCCTTCCCGCCCTGCTCCTCACGCGCCCTACGAATAACCTCACTCTCCGTCAACGATTTCAGCAAAACCTCATCCTCCGGCCGCGAGAAATACACAAGACTCATGCGGTTGCTCCCGGCTTGCTCGCCGGGCGGGTTCACGACTCGGTGGATGTTGCTGCGCAGGATCGAGGCGCTGAAGCGCACGAGCGCGTCGCCGAGATTCACGATCAGGTGCGAGCGCAGGGGGCGGACGTAGGACCAGGTTGGGGAGGGGGTGCTGGGTGTTGCCGGGGGTAGGATTTGCAGGCCGCCTAGGCGGTTGGAGAGGAGGGTTAGGGTGCCGAAGTCTGGGGGTGGATGTTAGTGATGTGGGTGGCGGAATGGCGAGAAAGATATATAGCTCACCGGTGTGCTCGCCCAGGGATTTCTTCCGGTCGTCTTCGGGCTGTGGTGGCGAGTTCACCCAGCGGACTTGGTCGCCACTGGAAGCTTGGAGTTTGTGCAGCGATTGCAGTCTTCCTTCTGGCAAGCCGAGCTTGGTGTTGAGGATTCCGAGCAGGAGCGTTACGATGGCGTGGCTCTTCTTCATGTACCCTGCGAGCAGATCACGTGCTGTCTGCTGCTGCAAGAGTTCTGGCGCTGGCAGCGGCGCTGAGAGTCCAAGCATGTCGTCTTTGGAGATGTTGTAGAATTCGTTGCGGTCACGCGTGCCTTCTTTGTCGATGACGCCGGCGCCGAGGCCTTTATAGCCGTAGTAAGAGCCTTGGTCCATGAAATCATACTTTTGCTTTTCGGAGACGGGGAGGGCGAAGACTTGCTCGCCGAGAGAGAAGAGGGCGTTTACGTCTTGCAGGAGAGCTGGTCCGTTGATTGATGGTGATGCTGAGGTGGAGACTGCATCTCTGAGGTCGAGGTAGAAGAAGCCGAGTTCACGGCTGGCTTTCCAGACTTGGTCGATTTCGGAGGCGTCTTGGTCGAGGAGCTTCTTGAGACTGATGCGGAGGAGTGGTGCGGTGGGCACATTACCTGGGAAGGGTGGAATATTAGAGAATGTGAGCTGGTCTTCATTTTGGTGATTGGCCACGAACTCGGAGGGTGGTGCTATGGCTGGTTGGCCCAGTTGGGTCTCATGGGTGTGATCGTCCTTGATATGGTGAAGTTCAGGAGCTGGTGGTGGCAAGGCTGCCTTGTCATAGGGTGCAGCGACTGCTGCAGGGCCTAGTTGACTTTCAGAGGTGTGGCGATCGTTGGGAAGAGTTGGCCTTGTTCGGGATGAAGATGTATCAGAAGCATACGAGTGGTTTTGGAAAGGCTTGATAGGCGACTGATTTCTCTTGTCTTCCTCATCGTCGAGATGGTACTGAGCTGGGATTGGAGCCGGATGGACTACTTCGCCGATTGGTGGAGCGACAGCTGAAGATCCAACCTGAGATTCGACGGTATGCTCGTCGCCTAGATGATGCAAAGCTGGGACAGGAGGAGGGTGGCCATTGGCACCACCGGGAGGAGCAACAGCTGCCTGGCCTAGCTGGCTCGTGTGGTGATGTTGCTCAGATACTTGTGCCATGGCGATGGATTGATAAAATGATAATGAGATGATATGATATGATGGTGTTGTTGGAGGAGCTTCGAGGAGCAAAGAAAGAGCTTCCAAGCTTGACCTACCTTGTGTCTTTAGCTGTGCTTACAGAGAGATCGACCCGAGGCCTAGAAGAGTCCCTTGGTCCAGGGTAGTGCAGCAATTGACGTTTGTGGTAAGGAGCTTGTCATCGACTGGATGTGCCGAACTCAAATAATGGTTTCCCCACTTTCAAGTCGTGACTTGCACACATGACGTTTGATGGGAGGTGAGATTTGGCGAGAAGGAAGCTTCATGTTCACAAGTCTGCGCACCTCCAGCATTCCTGTGCTTCCAACATCGCGTAGGCATCAAATTGAAAGCACTTGCCATTGAGGTAATGATAAACTAGTACGATCATCTCGGCAGAATTTGTATTGCTACTGTAAGGCACAGATCCGAGCGCGTCATCCGTACCACGAAGACAAGGCAAGCTCCAGGCACTGCAAACTTGTGGCGAACTGCTGTTGCACAGACTTCACTCCCGTCGAAAGGTCACGCGTCACTTCATCATCGTCCCACTTCTTTCTTTTCTAGTCGATTCTCATGTAAGCCAGGCTCAGGGGTAACATTCCTCACCGTTGCACTGGTTGCGCGGCTTCTACAGCACTGGTCCAATTTCTGTCAGACTCTAAACCAGTCAGCCAGAGATTCAGAGGTATCGCTTGGTGGCCACTTTCACTCGCGACGTAGCAAGCACATTGCTATGTATGCTTCAATATGTGCCGGTCGCCTTCGGCCAGTAGACTATTCATCTCAGCGTGAGTCGTGCTCCACTGGTATGTGGCTGGCTGTTCAACAGAGACAAACGACTCTAGCAGCAGCATTCGGGAGTTCTGAGAGTTCAGAATCGCTGAGTTGTCAACGACAGACGGCGCTGCTGACGATGGCAAAAACGCAGTAGTTTAAGCCTACAAGTTGATGATAGAGATGGGAGAGGTATGTTGCTCCGGAAAGTACACATCTGTTAGTGCATCAAGACTGTTAACGAGGAACAATTGTTCCGATATTTGTACAAGATCGGCCTTCACTCTACGACGATGGGAGCAAGAGAGTGAAATGATCAGATTCAATCCAGGTTTTCCATCATTGACGACTCCTGCAGGATCGCGAACCATGATGCTTTGACCGTTTGACTTCGGCAGATGAGTTGAGGAGTCAGAGGTGTATAGGGCATCCGTCACCCCAGTTCACTCCCAAGATTCACTCCAGCGCGTGTGGCATGTAACAGCGCCCAGCATCTTACTGAGTTCATCTGAAGATTGGTGCAGTTAACTTTTCATGGTAGTAAATATTTGAAGTTCCAAGAGTGAGGATCATTAGCTCGCTTCGATCTAAATGAACTGAGTCAACTGACTGAAGCAATGACAATCAGAAATCAGAGGCTCACTTCGGCTCTCACATGGCAGCATCTCATTCAGCGAAGCACGTGCTAGTCAACTGGCCCATGCCATAAAGTCTGCCTTGCAGCACTCGGCTGCAAGAAGCACGCCGACTCCACTACAGATACCACCAACACCAACCACACTACACACCACCAACAGTACAATATCCACAACTACAACTACCAACATTGGTATAGCTACACACCAACCCGAAGAGCCTAGCAGCCACTCACACTGAGCTCCAAGTATCTGCTATCACAAATTCTTGCGCCATGACCAGGCTGCCCAGGCACGACGGTAATCAAGCCATGGATGTACTCGCTGTCCACCTGAGTCGCCTCAATATAGGCATCAACAAGCTGCAAGAGCTGAACATTGATACCACATTGTCCTCACTGCCGAAGTACGCCGTGGTAGGTGACCAATCTGCAGGCAAAAGCTCGATTGTGCAAGCACTGTGCGGCATCGCGCTACCTCGAAGCTCGGGAACAACAACTCGTTGCCCGTTCCTCATCACCACCCACAAAGATTCGTCGTCCACAGGTGCCTGGAGGTGCAAAGTCTCGATCAAGAAACAAGACTATCATGACATCAAACTCGAAGAGCAGTGCGACACTAGCAAATCGCACATCACGCATTTCGTAACGATCAGTGACCCAAACAAGCTCGAGGACACGCTCAAACGTGCTCAGCTTGCCATACTGGATCCTGGAGATGACCCAAAGGATTACGTCGACATCGATCTGACCGAGAATCCGACTAACAACTGCCTTGTTCTCAAAGAACATCATCTGCCTTGACCTTCAGGCTCCAAATCTTCCGGAACTCATGTTCTATGATCTTCCGAGATGCATCAACGTATACGACATGCCCAAGTCCGGGAATGGTGACACAGCAAAACAACAAGACGAAGAGCGTAGACTGATCGAAATGATCACGTCGACAGTGACCAGTTACATCCAAGATGATCAATGCTTGCTTCTGCTGGCTTGCAGTGCCGATCAGGATGTGGAGATGTCGCTGAAGATGAAGTACATCAGACAGCACAGCGCCGAAAACCGCTGCATAGGGGTGTTCACGAAGGCAGATCTCGTGACATCCACGAGGCTGAAGAACGTTCAGGACATACTCAAAGGGCACAAATACCAGCTCGGAAGGGGCTGGTTCGTCACGAAGCAGCTTTCGCAGCAGGAGATCGATGCTGGGGTAGACTTCGAAAATGGCAAAGACCGTGAAAGAGATCTGTTTGCCAATGCACCATGGGCTGGAACTCCTTCCCTTCACGACAGATACGGGACGCCCAATCTGCAAGACGAGATCGCAGGTAGCCTCGCGAGTCACATTGTCTCTGAGTAAGTGCAATCTCCCTTTTGCACTTTGTTGAGAACAATGCTAACCTTTCCATGTCAGGCTTCCCAACATGGCCCAGCGCATCGAGCTTAGAATCACAGAAGTCGACGCGGAGCTCGATCAGTTTCCTGACCCTCCGAAGGAACCTAACCACGTTATCATGAAACTGATTGAGCAGTTTGTCTATTGTCTGTCGAGTCACATCAATGCAGACAGTGACGACAACCCCTTCCGTATGCAGTATGACAGCGACTTGTCGACATTCAGCAAGCAACTGCAGACCAGTAAGCTTGAAGTCAGCATGGACAAAGCACAGGAGATCAAAAATCAAGAGGCCGCGGCGAAACAAACCCGAAGCAAGAACAAGACGCCTACACAGCAGAGGAAGCGCGGCAGCGAGGCTACATCACGCAAGCGAGTCAAGTCGAGCCCTTTCGCACCATCCAGTGAGAAGGCTCTCGGACTTGACGAGCTCCAGATGCGGTACGATAGAGGCGCCACAACCTCTATTCCTGGCTCGATAAACGACAAAGTCACCGAGCAGCTCATCCGAGAGTCCTGCGCCGAGTGGAAGGACATCGTTGGTAATCTACTCAAGAGCTTTTCGGGCCTGGTGCGTGGCATGATCTCGGACTCTATCGAAGAGGCTCTGTCTCAGTGGAACCGCACGAAGCTCTACGGTGCCATGCAGCACACGACTCTGGTCTACTTCAATCAAATGATGACCACCGAGAGCCACGACATCAACAAGCGCCTCGATCGCATGTATGCCTATCCTACAACATACAACAAGGACTTCGAAGTGACCAGGAGATCGTTTCTCAAAAGCCTCATGGAAAAGCGCTACCCAACGGAATCGGCGCATCACGCTAGAGCTACATCCACTTTGGCAAATGCCAGTCTCACCCCTCTGAAGAAGCTGTACAAGGAGTCCAAAGATGCAGACTCCCAGTGGACTAACGAGAGGCTTGCCGAGGACAAGTTTGGCTCAATGATCAACTGCGTCGCCACAATCCACACATTCCAGGACATCCTGAGCTCGAGTCTTGCGAATACGATCAGTATGCACCTGAAGTCTGACGTTTTGGCGAAGCTTCGGGACGAGACCGCGACGAAACTTCGCGCTGAATTGAAGGTGCTCGATACTCCTCACTGCGCTCAGTTGCTCGCTGAAGATCCGGCTCGTGAAAAGCAGCGCAAGCAACTCCTGGCTGAGAAAGCTAAACTGGAGAAGGCTGTGGCAATCATCGAGGACTTGCAGGATACAGAGTAAGCTCTTATCACGAGCAAAGTCTCGGATCGATGGAGTGCGACATTGTCGTAAAGAATTGTGTTCTCTGCCAGAATGCATTGGTGAGTCAGAGAGTGTACAAAACAAAACTTTCCACCACCTTTTGGGGATAAGAAAACACGTGTACGATTAGTGGAGAATTAGATAACACATGTATGCGAAAACATTCAAACTTGAGGTTATACACTAGGCCGAATGTCTATTACTTCTGCTCAGTAAGTAACCAGGCCGCAACCTCATCAACTGGCAACTAACGCACGCTACGGAGGACCGATTGCAATGGGATGCTGCGCGAGTTCCTTGAGCAGTTGTTTGCGCTCTTCTTCTTCAGCTAGAGCAGTTTCAGCCTCCTTCTCCTTGGTGCAGCGGAACAACTCGCGAACAGCATCCCATGCGTCTCTCATGTAATTATACACTGTCGATTCAAGGTACGAGTGACGCCTGGGTAACAAGCAGCCGTGCTTGCGATATGAACTCCGGTGGCCGCTCTCCTCCCAGTTGCTATGAGCGGCACTAGCAGCTCCACGGTATTGCGGATCTCGTGCCGGAGTGCCATCGTCTCTTATTGTTGCCATCAGTCTGTCATATTGATCGCCCAAGACATCCTTGAGCGCATGGCGAAGTCGTTCGTCTCGCGCGGAGTCGCCGAGTAGCACGAGCATGTTGATTGGATCCGTCTCCGTTACGCCACGTATCGGTGGTTCTATGGCTTGAAGGAGGGCATGCACAAGCGTATCTCTCCAATTATCGGACTTGAAAAGCTCTCTGGCACCTAATTCAGTGCTGTGCAAAACGCGAGTAACCCAGTCATACATTTCGCCGTCGTAGCACTCCGGAATGAGGATCGTTGCCGTAAGTGCTGCATCATCAAAATCAATGCCGAGTACGAATCCTTCATCGTCGGGATGGCAGCTGAAGTAGGTATACGGGCTACGTTTCCACCGCCTTGCGTGAAGCTCTTCCCAAGTGATCTCGGTCACTGCTTCGGAGAGCGATGATAGCTCGAGGTTCAGGGTAGGCGCTGCCGCTTCCAGACGTACCGTGAGCGAATCGTCAGCGCCGCGCCCGCGATTGAAGGGAAATGGCATGGTGACGGTGGCGTTTGAGACTGTGGTGCCGAGGTATGTCTCTGTTGCGAACTTGAGCACACGAAGCATATCTGCGAGAGACTGTGTGCTCGCATCCAGTACTTCCGGCTGCGGGCCGCCCATCCATGGTGGAAGGTACTCTTGCATCGCCAAGAGGTAATGTTGGATGCCGTAGCTAACCTGCGGAAAGTATTCTTCCATCGGCTCGAAGAGCCATTGCATGCTGCGAATAATATCCGGAGACCAAATGTAACTAACATAGCAGCTGCATATGTCCGAGTCTCCGATGACATTGCTGTCAGTCAGCGATGCTGCAATTTTTTCGTGCATGTGAGGCGCTGCCTTCATAGTGGCTTTGTAATCTGGTGTGCCTTCGATTTTTGCGATATTGACAGTTGTGCCGTTTTGGAAGTACACGCTTGCAACACTGCAAAGCTCGTCAGTAACTCAACCATGTGATCTAGAGTATCTCTAGTCATACCCGTAGTCAATCGTGAGACCAAAGCCCACACCATACTCGGTGGCATGGACAGCGTGTAACACGCAGAGGCATGCGCCAAGGAACGTACTGCTGAGCAGGCGCATGTTGATTGTTCGAGATCCAGAATGACAAGGAGAGTAGTTGGTTAGTTGGCAGGTAAGTTAGAGAAAAGATGGTCGCAAGGTTGCTAAAACACTGGTTAACGTGGCGTAGCAAGACTTGGGAAGTGAATCATAAGAGCAGTGTCATGATTTACAATTGAGGAAAGAGGTGTCATCTTCAATAGTTCGACCAGGCAGCACCCTACAAGGCCGTGAGGGCTTCTCATCACACACGGGTGTGCAGTACCTCAGGGTTGCTCAGACGATATCCACCTGGACTGTGCCTAGAAGTCCAAAAAGTAGCAAGGTGTCCCTTGTGCTCGAGTCACCCTGCTAGAGGGAATCCATGTTGACAGATATCCTTTGGTATTAGAGAATGTTGTGCAGTTCAGAAGAGGTATGTCGAGCCAGCTCGAGAGCCGAGATGCCTGGGCGCGCATACATTTGATAACATTCGTTATACTGTATGCGTCACCTACACATTTGTGCTGTGAGATTACAGTTGCGAGCTCGAGCTTAGGTGCAAGCTGCAGAACCTCAACAGCTCCCAGTGATCCCCGTGAAGCTACACAATTCGATTGATGATGTCGATCGCGCACACGTATGTATACAGTATTAATGTACCTTACACAGAGGTTTGAGGCTTCGATTTGCACATGTGCACATGCATCGGAGGCCCCTGCGAACGTGAAACCACCTCAGCCTCGGTCACGTCATTGCCACGTGGTGTTATCAACAAACGAGTTCCTTTCATTCTTCACGACTGTGTGCCTGAAGTTTGGCGAAAACTACAATAGACACGCAGGTAGTCATACATACACTCTCTCGCCCAACATTTAGAAAGAGCCAAGAAATCGTCCACCTCGTTACAATGGATTCACCTATAGTCAAAGCCACAATCCAATCGACCCTGCTGGGCGCCCTTAGCAACATTTTAGGGCAGCTTATCGGATGCTGGCAGTCTGGAGTCAGTCGCATCTATTTGCATCCCCATCAACATGGACATCATGTAGCTGACTTGTTTAGTCTCCATACAACATTGAGCTTCAAGAGCTGCTGATTTTCATGTCGTACTCTGTCATCTCGTGCCCGCCCAACTACCTATGGCAAACGTGGCTCGAGGCAGCTTTCCCAGGCTATGCAGAGAATTTGACTCCCCAGGAGAAGGAGAAGCTCATGGACGAGAAAGTCACCGGTCGCAGCACAGCTACAGATACCACCAGCCTTCGCAGCCGCGATGAGAAACAAGCCACCCTCACCTCCGAGTCAGCTCCCAGTCCTCAGAAGGCCAAGAAGCAGCTGAGCATCCGCAACACTATCATCAAGTTCCTCCTCGACCAGACGGTCGGCGCAGCAGTCAACACTATCATGTTCATCATGGGTATTGCCATGCTTCGCGGTTACAGTTGGCAGTATGGCTGGGAGGAGACAAAGGTTGGCTTCTGGCCACTGACGTTTGCAGGCCAGAAGCTGTGGCCTGTGGTCAGCATTGTCAGCTTGACCCTGGTGCCGGTGGAGCAGCGTATGGTGTTTGGTAGCACTGTTGGCGTGGGATGGGGCGTTTTCTTGAGCTTGATGGCAGGTGGAAAGAAAGACAAGACGGCGTAGAAGGTTTACAGACCTGATTGAAGACTTGTCACGAGCAAAGGGGAGATCGTTATCGGGCTACATTGGTAGCGGTTCCACGTAGATTATAGATTTTGTGAATGAGCAGCTCCAATAACCAATCTTGATACTTCGCTCTCGGGCCAAATAATAATATGTACTATTGCCATTAGACTTTGTCCCTGACCGTTTTGGCTTGCGCTGCGCATCATTTTGCGGGGCCAGGCACAGGAATGTTGATGCGACACCTGGTCTCGACTACAAACAATTGTCTTCTTCACTATCCAACTTGCTTCCCGCAGTCGCACAAAGGCGCGGCCACACAAACTCCAAGACTAGACATGTCGCCGTGCTCATAATCGCCCATACACCCTCTGCCACGTTGTGCACACTCTTCCACACGATCAAGTAGCAGCCATGAATGCCTCGACGATCCCACCTCCAGAAGACCTTATGGCCCGCGCGGCTTTCTACTTCGAGCAGTCCAAGCCGATGATACCTCTCTATATCCACCTCATTATTTCTGCGCTCTTCCCGATCGTCACTGGCTCCTTCGCGTCGCTATCTCGCCCATCAACGGCTGCCAAACCAAGCAAGAAGACAAAAAAGTCGGAAGACGATGACGAGGATGATGAGGACGAAGAGGTGGAGCAAAAGATGGAAGGACTGAGTCCGAGGGATGCTATCGTGCTCCCGATCACCGCAGGCGCTGTGCTTGGAGGATTGTACTGGCTGATCAAACAATACGGCGCTGATCCGATCAACCTCATTCTGGGATGGTACTTCTCGGGTGTCGGTATCTTCAGTGTGGGCAAGATCTTGAACGATGCTGCGGCGCTGGCGCTGAGTGTGCTGTTCCCTACATACTTTGCGCACAAAGGCAAGCTGTACAAAGTCGATGGCAAGGAGCGCAAGGCTGCCACGAACGCTGCAGAGCAAGAGAGTCGGGCCTCGCCACTTCCAGGTGTGTTGGGCCTTATTCCTCTTCCTCGCGCATTCAACAACTACCTGTGGACTCTCCGATCAGCCCCGACTCAGAAGTATTCTTTTGTGGCATATATTAAAGGCGTGCTCGACGTCAATGGCCCGGTAACTCTGCTCAACGTTGCTGCAGGCGTTGCCAGCCTTTCAGCCATTAGCTACAATCACTTTGTCGACAAGCCTTGGTGGCTCACCAATCTGCAAGGTTTTGCTGTGTCTTACACAGCTCTTCAAGTCATGAGCCCGACCACCTTCGCTACCGGATCACTCATCCTGACCGGTTTGTTCTTCTACGACATCTGGGCCGTCTTCTTCACGCCTCTGATGGTCACCGTGGCCAAGAACCTGGACCAGCCAATCAAGCTTCTGTTCCCGAGACCGGACCAGCCAGGTGCTGAAGGGAAACCACCAGTGAAGTCTTACAGCATGCTGGGACTCGGAGACATTGTGCTGCCTGGACTTATGATTGGTCTTGCGCTGCGCTTCGACCTGCACATGTACTATCTGAAGAAGCAAAAGATCGCTGCCAAAGCGGCAAAGGGCTCAGAAAAGGGAGAGGATGTCATCAAAGCAGACTACCACAACGTCACTGGTCTTTGGGGCTCACGTATGTGGACCTTTGGTCTGGGAAGGTCTTCACTGCCCCAGTCACTGATCACCGCAGCCTTTCCGAAGCCTTACTTCATCGCATCACTTGTCGGCTATGTTATTGGTATGATTGCGACCCTGCTTGTTATGAGCATCTGGCAACACGCACAGCCGGCTCTGCTCTACCTTGTGCCAGGCGTACTCATAAGCATTTGGAGCACTGCACTTGCGAGGGGAGAAGTAAAGCAAGTGTGGGCCTACACAGAAGAAGTTACCGGAGAAGCCGCGCAAGATGACGCAGAGAAGACAAAGGAGTCAGGCGACGAAGATAAGCCTGACAATAAGAACGACCAGAAGGCTCCTGAGAGCTGGTGGGAGTACGTTAAGTACGAGATCATCGGCCTCTCAAGACCTGAGGAGATCAATGACAAAAAGGCCGAGGATGAGAAGGACTCTGATGCTCTGAAAGCGAAGGCTGCGCAAGATCCTGACAGCATTTTCACGATCTCCATCCGTCGTATGGGCCGATCTAAAAAGTTGCAGAAGGATGCTGGCACAGAAGCAACCGAGAAACAGGGCGATGCTGGCTCAATTTCTGGCTCCGACGACGCTGTTCTTGTTGATGCGAAAGACGTTGCTGCCGATGGCCCGACTAGGAGGACGAGAAACAAGAAGGCCTGAGCATTGTTAGTGTAGCCAAGCCAAACTTTATGCTAAGTTACGGAAACGCTTGAATAAAATCAATATACTTCTTTCGTCCGAGTACGTTAGTCAGATATTCGCAGGTTCTATCCTTTAGCGTGATACGCCTTATGTTGTCGTTGCTTCCATGTCACCGTCCAAGCACTGTGTTAAAAGGGTTGGGGTTGGGGTTCTAGATCATCACATGAAATGCTATTTTGCACGCGTATACAAGTACAATGATCAACTTTGATCTGTCACTCCAAATCTGGTGAATAAATATGACGCCGGATATGATTTTGAGTATCTCCACCTTGACGTATGGCGTCGAAACACGTCGACCGTCAATAGACAACGATCGATTGAGATAACGCACCTGGACACATATCGCTTCGTCGACGGCGGATGCTCAATGTAGTCAAGTAAACCTGCGTTTGATTTCTTCAGCAAACTATGTGTACTACTTGAACAATGGGTTCGTAGATTATCATGACAAAGTCTTCATCCGCATTGCACGAAAGATCTGGCAGCAGGTGAGCGCGAGCGTGTTGCGCCTATTGACATTGTGAACATACATAAAAGTTATGCTGACAAAGTCAATCCGAAAAGGGACTGTCGACATTCTCCATCTATCCTGATATTCAATATATACATCTACACACTTTGATCTTGTTTTCTAACCGCAAGATCGACTCCTAGAACATCGCGGTTGTAATTAATAGGCGCGCGGATCTCGGCTGGTAGCCGCGCTGGCGGTAAAGGTGGGAAGGCGGCAACCTCGTCGATCAGATCATCATCGTGGGGCTGATCTGGTCTCTCGAACATAACCATACGGTATCTGCCGGTCCGGGAAGAGGTTTAGTCTGAGACCGCCGCAGTCACTTTGGCCACACTGGATCTTCGATACTCCCAGCGTACTGCAACTTTCTAGGACAAAATTCGAAACATATCAGCAAAGCCGCCAGTGACATCATCCAATATATCAGTCCATTACTGCGTACACCGACAATCCACTAAACGAAAAATATGGCACGTAAATCGCAGCGACTCTCTGCTGGCGCGGCGACAGCGCTGCCTTCTCACAAACGGAACGCTTCGAATACCTCGCTTCCAGGCGGTGACGCTAAGAAGACCAAGACCCAGAAGGCGACACCGACCAAAAGCCAGTATTTCTCAAAAGGCAAAGAGACTGGTGGTCAATCTGGATCTCAGGACGACGAGGATGCAAGTGCTCCGGAAGAAGACGAAGAAGACGACCTGCCATCTGCTGCAGAGGGAGATCTTTCAGAATTCGGCTCGGCGCCTGAGTCAGACGACGAGGGAGACGACGACGACGATGACGAAGAGTACGAGAGTGAAGTCGAACAGCCGAAATCGCGAAGAAAGTCGGCTTCAGCGAAAACTACGACTTCCTCGTCCAAGAAGAAGTCTGGCGGCGAGCTTTGGCGTGAAGGCGTCAAGACTGGTTTGGGCCCCGGGCAGGAAGTCATCATCAAGAAGCCCAAGGCCAGACCTGCAGGAAAGGTGCCTTATAGCGACGAGACTATTCACCCCAACACGCTCCTCTTCCTGCAGGACCTCAAGCAGAACAACAACAGAGAATGGCTGAAAAGTGAGTTTCACTCCCTTGACTTGTTATTGACATGCATATGCTGTTATTGAGCCGCGCGTATCTTGTTGAACGGCAAGTTTACACGAGATGCGCGCTGTCATGATCGACCGATAACACAAGCATGTCACAAGTCACAACTACACAGTGAGATTGCGATATCACACTCCTCCCGTGAAGAGACTCGTTTATGCCTTCTACCGAGCACTGTGCAACAAATGTGCCGCAGAATCCTTGCCATTGCAGCAGACTGACCAAGAAAACAGTGCACGATCCCGACTTCCGCCAAAGCGAGAAGGACTGGTTTTCGTTTGTGGAAAAGCTAACCGAGCGACTCGTTGAGATTGACGACACGGTCCCCGAGCTGCCTGTCAAGGATATTGTAAGTTGTCCTCTGCATGCGATGGATGGATCCCGCAGGAGGAAGGACCATGTTCGAACGGTGCGCTGACGAGAACGGCACAAGATCTTCCGCATCTATCGGGATGTCCGCTTCTCCAAAGATCCCACCCCGTACAAGGTGCGCATTGCCTGAGCCCTGCTAGCAAGTCGGCCCGCGGCGTGGCCGTCACCGCCTCGCCTCGCCCCCTCCCACCGTCCCATGCCTGCATGGCTGCTGCAGGCAGGATGCACCTAAAAGTCATTGCATGTTTCGCTAACGCCCGCGCCGTGAAGCCGCACTTTTCGGCCGCATGGTATGCCGTCCCACCCCGGTCTGGTGTTGCGACATCGATAGATTGCTAAAGAATGACTGGCAGGTCCCGCACGGGTCGCAAAGGCCCGTATGCCCACTATTACGTACAGGTCTCGCCCAAGGACAGTTTCGTTGGTAAGTGAATTGTCTCTTTTGATCACATGCCAGTCACAGTCATGTGACGTGTCATTCGATTGTTGGTTGAAGGCACAAATCACGCTCTCACTAGCCTAGTTGCTTCTGCATTTGTGCGATCTGGAGAGTTGTGCATGCATGTAGAGCGGCCACGTTCACGTTCACGGCCAAGCCTCTGTAAGATGCGTGGGCGCGTGTGGCCTTCGTCCAACACACTGTTCTGGAAAGCAGGACAGGACGAACAGTGCTTGACGGCATAGTCATCAAATGTACACTCTCGAACACCAGGGAAGGTTACTATTTGAATAGCCTGTAGAAAGGAGGCCCACGAGGATGTCAGGGCGCGCATTGGTGGCTGGAGCGCAGTGCTACAGATCAACCAGCGCCGCTGCGCTCGTGAAGCCGTGAAGTGTCCGCTGACTCGACGACGTCAAACATGCCTTTTAACATTCGCACAGTTGTGATTTGAGCTCGATGTCGCCGTCAGATGCTGGCGAGCACGTTGACGGAGCCGAAAACGCTGACCGCGAGAACCAACAGGTGGAGGACTGTGGCATCCCGAGGCAGCACCGACGGCAGCATTACGACAAGCCATCGACAAGCGCTCGCGCCAGCTCAAGAACGTTCTATCCGATGAGAATATACGCAAGGAGTTCCTCAAGGGAGCTCCACTGAACGACAGCAAAGTCGTCAAGGCTTTCGTGGCCGCGAACGCAAGCAACGCGCTCAAAACCCGCCCGAAGGTGAGTTACTTGTACACCCTATTCCCATCTCTTTCTTGTGTATCATGCATGTGGGTGTCCATAGCTTCTCTTTCTACCGTTGTCGTCGCTGTGACGGGGTGCTCGCGCGGGACGCGTTGGGGTCTCGTTCGATTGAGGATCGTTGCGTGTCGAGCGGCAGTGCGTTCTCGACGTGACTGCAAGCGTTTCCATCACCAGTTGAGCTTGACGTCCGGGTCCGGCTGGTGTAGAAAAGCGAAATCACTGTGGGTGATGTGAAAAGCTAGCCCCAACGAAGGTGGTTTTCGTTTCCGACGCGTCGAATTGAGCTGAGCTCATCAACAACGAACCATTGCGTCGCAGCACAGCTTCGACACTCATGAGCACGACGTCGGGCCATGAGCGATGAGGTACGGCGCTGCCCACGCAGGTCGCCGCGGAAGGCTCAACTCTGTGAGCTGGCCATCCGTCTTCACCCTCCCGCCAGGGTGTACCGCGACGGCGACGGGCCTCAAAAGGTGGCTTCCTGCCGCAGTCCTAGGCAAAACGGCTAACCGAAGGTCAACCCGTCCTTGGGCCAGCGCGCGTCATCATCTTCATCAATCTACGACCGCCGCAGGATGCCATCAGCTAGGCGATCTGGCGTCCTCAACAAACAATCCTGGCCGACGTCTTCGCGAAGCTCAAGCGAACACGACCGACCGCTCTTCACACGTCCACACTGCGGCAGAAAACTCATCGAGGGAGAACTCCGCTGTTGCACCTGCGTAATCTGGACTTCCCGAGAAGTCGCAAAGTCTGGTACTGGGACGGGCGGTCTCAACTCAAACGACTCGGGTTCCGGCGCTTGCCCGCTCACGGCGCGATCCCTCTGCCATGCATCCGTGCAGAACGGAGAATCGCGCGAGCGAGGAAGACACCTGATGCTTGCAAGCCGCTGCAGTAGTACAGTGTTACCTCCTTTGCGGCGCATGTAGGAACACTGCCACTATCACATTTGATCTACAGTCGTGATTGATTGATTGATTGATTGATTGATTGAATGGGCGCTCGGAGTTTGCCATTTTACCCAGCCGCTCTAAACAGGCGAAGGAGGAACTCACTCACTCACCATCCATTATCCAATCTCCCCATAGCATTCGCCCATTGGTTCGCGAGAGACCACACTATTGGAACCCAACAAGCTGACGAGTTTCGCTTTGCTTTTGCTCTTTAGGGTTACGACGCCGACCATCCAGACATCGAGCTGCTGCGGTTGAGGAACTTCACCATCGGTCGAAGTCTTACTGAAGACGAACTGCTTGGCCCAGGAGGCCTCGAGCGCGTCTCGGAGCTCCTCGGCTCCCTGAAACCCTTCGTAAGTCTTTGCCCAAATCACCACGTTCGAATTCCCCACCCCGAAGACACGATGTACCATGGGACTTTGCCAAAGTCAAATTCTGCGCCTTCGGCGCTGGGAATAATTGGGGGTCTCGGGACCTGCGTCGTGCCGTTTGCCTTTTGCCTGCGATGGGAAGGAGGACCTCTGCAGTGTCGTTTTAACGTTGGTGACATGACTACATGTCGCGTGTGACTTTGTTGGCTTGGGCCCAATCAAAGAATGATGCGAGCAGTATTTTTCTGTTGGTGGTGTTCCGAAGTAGTGTGTTGTGTTCGGGCAGCACAAGGCGCATTCCACCGGGTCTTGGCGGGTGACGGGTGACCTGCGAGACATGCTTTACTGACATTCAGGCAGGTCACATATCTCAACTCTGTTGTGATGCCGGATGAACCGGAATCCGATAGCGATGAGGAGGACGAGGAGGAAGATGAAGAGGACGATGAGGGCGAAGATGACGATGGTGAATCGTCTGGGCCAGAAGATGAATCTGAGTCTTAGATACGGGCCTTGCTCCGGACGTTTGTCTCTGATATCGACCCTTGGTCGATTTCTGGAACGACTCACGTGTAATGAGACCCCAGCCGGTTCCAACGGCTGATCATAGTGAGACATGTATGTCATGCTGGGACACGCTTGCCTAGAACTTGTTGGTTGTTTGTTACGTTTGTGATGGCTATAACATCAGAATCGTGAGGGTGTGATGGATTGACCAGGAATCCCGATCATATGTGTGGTGCCTATATGGCACTTGACTCGACGATACTTGGCCATCAATTGAGTTTCCTTTGGATATGTGCATCCTTCCAGATATGATTTACGTCGTTCGCAGCCATCCTTCGATAGTCGAGGTACGAAACGAGCCCAGTGTAGTAAGGCGTGCAGTGCAATTCGAGAACGCATCACTTGCACTCTTCGCTAGCAGGTTCCATTGCACCGAGTCCAATGTTCCGGCGTATGCAATCACTCCGATTCGGAACGAGTTCTGCATCACGCCGAGCCGATCAGACCATATGATGTGTGCGCGACGATACACGTCAGATAATGCCTCTTGTGTCCTCGAGCGCATGAGTGCTGCTGCATCGCTGGCAGTCCGATGACTATAGGTCGCACACCACAAAAGCAAGAAAGCAGGAGGTACCGCCAGCGCATACAGCACCACCCCCTAAAAGCCTGCCAGCATGCAATGCAGCAGCGGCAGCCATATTGCTGACGCGAAATTGAGAGCGCTCCCAAATGGCGTAGCTCCCCATTGGCGAGAGGTCGGGGTGAGCTCGCCCACCACCCCATGTGCACTGTCTGCAAGTCGCCTAGCACGCTGCGGCTGCGACGGGTAGCTGCAGCACACGCAAGTCAGGTGACCGTCGACCGGTGTGCGTTGCGCCGAACGGTTGAGCGCGCCGCACATCGCCCGATGCCGCTGCAGATTGCTGGCGCAGGATGGGCAGGCTATCCTTGCCAGACGCCAACAGCCGCGTCCGCGTCGATGGATCTTCGCTACGTTCGGCCTCTGGCCCGCTCCGCCGCGCCTCTTTGGTGTGTCGCGTGGCGGGCGTCATGATCGCCTCCCTGTCGAGGGTTTCGTTCTCCCCCCGACGTTTGCTCTGGCTCAATGGTGCTCGACGCCTCCGCCTTCTCCGCCGCCGCCGCTGCCGCCTCTGAGTCGCAGGAACTGTGGGACGGCCATGCACAGCGATGCGTTTCTTGCTTACTTGGAGAGACCTCGAGAGCAAGGCCGGTATCTGCCGTCTGCGTCAACGGCTCTTACGGCTGCTGAAGGCTGCTGGCCCAAAGCCTAAAAAGTTACATGCCGTTGGACTTTCGTCGAACCCCGTGCGCTGGCCGAGTTCGAGGGGTCGGCCGTATGTACGTTTGTTGCGTGCATGCAGGAGAGAGGCAGAGCAAAGTTTTCGGCTACGCGCATACCGAGCACACCCGCCTGCACAAACGAGCACACGCGCTTCTGCTTTCGGCTGACTCGCACTGGTCGACAGTTCGACTGAATGTGGGCCGCACCGGCCGTCAGCGCGCCGTCCGCGCTTGACGACGTCTCGCCAGCGATAGCATTTGCAGATTGATCAGCATGTAGTTGTTGGTTGTAGATGAGTATGGCTTCGCTAGCGCTATAGTGCTGCTGCTTGCTGGTGGTCGTGCTGCTGCTGCTGCGCGGCACCTAGCTCGACTTCGATCATGCCGCGGTTGTCGCTGTTCTGTGCGGGCTGTACGGGCGTAAGTAGTGGGCATTGGAAAACCCGCAACGTCCACACATGGTATAGGTACGGTACCTCTGTAGCGATGCTGGTCCGTCACTTGCCCTCTGTTGTCGCTAGTGTCCGCCTCCAAACGCTGCCGCCGCGCGGAACAGCGGCTCCTCACAGACGGCTGTCATGCATACCGTAGCAACATCGACCCTTGCACGACCTTGGTCTGCCACCACAATAACGGCGTGAGCGACTGGGGTTGAATGGATGCGACTTGCGCCGAGCTGCCGATGTGAAGGACGAGGGTGGCACCGACTGATCAGCAACATGGTGCGGACTTGATGCACGGCCCGCCCATGGAGGCAAGCACGACTGCAAGGAAGAAAGGATGGCGTTGCTGCAAGGTGTAGCACGACAGTCCGTGACGTGGTTTTTTGCGATGCAGGCGTGCGGCGGGCTGGGTGCCCTGCATGCATCGAACATCGAGCGGCAGCGTCTGATGTGTTACGACGTGAGAGTCTAGCGCGCGCCGTACCGATACCGCCACTTTCAACCGCAAAGTCGCAGGATGCGATATCAGGGAGGAGGAGACGGGTCAGTCTGGAGCATGTTGGAGGATCGATATGGAAGGAGAAATGTGATAGATCTCGTTACTCTTGCCAATGGTGCCACCATGCTCGTGGGCCCGCGCTCTGTTGACGCCTTTAGTGCATGGCGTGTGCGACTTTGCTTGCGTGCAGCAAAGGCAGCTTAATTTCCATAAGATCAGCCATATCGAAGGTCACATTGGCAACCCGACCATTCGTTCGGTCTGACAAACCCGTCTTATGCTTTGACTTTGGGGAGCACTATCGAGACACACGTACAGCCCTCAGATCCGCCTCCGTCGGAAGACTACACAAGAAGGTAAAACACGCATATTAAGAGGGACCTCATGCGTAGTACTGCTCTGCTGACCTGGGATGAAACTCGACAGCTCGACACACCGACTCGACTCGACATTTGTCCGAAGCTGGCGTAACTCCAAGCACCTCGATCAGCATTGCTACTCTCCACATCTGACTTGTGGAGCTGAGATATCAATAACTATTGTAAGTAGCTCGAAAGCAGTTTTTTCCTCCGATATTCCAAACGGCCATCCTTGAACGAATGATGTCAGAAAAATGTCGAGAACATTATTGTGGTCCTCTGCAAGCCTCGGATGTACTGCCAGGACGGGAAGGCCATTCGAAAGTCGATATCCTCTTCGCATGCTAGGGACGAGATGGTGTCGGTACCCCAAAGGAGCCGGGTCATTGCACCTTGTGCACTACATGCACGACGGCGGAGCGCGCACCGGCACAAGATACCCAGAGTACCAACAAGGAGCGGTGACAGGCAATACGAAAGAAGCGAGTGGCCAGCACACTACTGCTTTCTTGCAGGGTGGGCTCGCTATCGCGGCGTGGTGGGTCCAGGTACCTCTGTAGCATGGAGCAGCAACCAGGGCTGCGCCGAGCTAGACCAGGAGGCCACGCGACGCTTGGATGGCGAGGCGTGTAACAGGCCCCAGTGGCAGCGGGCCTCTGCGCACTCTTGACCGGGGCGCAGATCGAAAGTCTGTCGCGTCGCAATTTTCTGATTGGCTGCCGGCGGTTCCATTAATCTCAGTGGAGGTCAGCTTGCGTGCGCCGGCGTGCCAGATGCATCACGATTCTGCGGCCCTTTGACAGGCTTGAGTTTGCGCTGCCCAGCGGAGCCGAACGAGTGCTGACGAATGAACGACAGGAACGGACCATTCGCCACAGGTGAGCACACGCTGCGTACCAGATTCCCAGTACCCAGTTTGCGGTTGCAAGGCTAGACAGGCCGTTGTTGGCAACAGCAGCAGGCTCGCAGCATCGGACGGCAGCGGACTCGCTTACACGCAGACAGGCGTCGAATTCCCGAGACGCTAGAAGGCTAGCGGGTCCGTCGCCAGCAGGCAGCGAGCCGTTCGCGCCACTGCAGGCGTCTTCGGCAGCTAGTGGTGTAGCTGGTCGTGTCGAGCGTGCGTGCGCGCGCAGTAAGTGCAGTAGTGAGACTAGGAGAGGGTTTATTCGCAGCAGGGTGGGCATCGTCAGCGAGCGTCGAGTACCTTGCCTTGCCTAGCGAAGGAAGCAGCACCGAAGCAGCAGTATTAGCAGCAGTATTAGCAGCAGCAGCAGCAGCCACGGCGCGCCAGGCGTCTGCTCTGCGTTGCTTTGCTTTGCTTGGCTTTGCGTGCTGTCTGACTGCGCGAGTGCACGCGCCAGACCGACAGACAGACATTGTCGATGCCGACTAGCCATCCATCGGTACCTTACCTTGCCCTGCCAGAGGAAAAGTCGCCTCTAGTCACTTTTTTCCTCTTCCCACACTGTTCGCCGCGGCAAGAGCCACAGCGCCGCCCGCCTTAAGGAAGAAGCCAGCGCCAACCCCACCGCCGTCTCCCTCTCCCTCCCGCCCTCGTTTACCAACCTCGTGGGACCCCTACCTTATTTCTCGCCAGAAGCCTTTCTTCTCGCCGCCGCCGCCCTTCCGTTGCTTCGACTATAATCGACACGCGTGCGACCCGAGCTGACTACTGCCCTTGTCTGTCTCTGTCTGGCGCGACTTCTTGCTTGCCTGCCTGTCCTGCTTGCTTGCACTCTCTCCCTCTCACTACCTTTCCTTACCCTCCCGCCAGCAGCCAGCCAGCCAGCCAACCAATTCACTGCACTCTGCTGCCGTGACTGCTTGCGCTGCCTCGCCTCGCACTCTCACGCCCACCCACTTCCACGCGCCACTCACGCACCGGCTCAACCCTCGCTCACATCCTGCCCTGTCCACGCGCGTGCCCGCCAAAGCCGGTCGGTCGCACAACGCGAACGCGGTTCAACTGCTCGCCCGCCCGCAGCGCAGCTCTGCCGGCTCGTGTCTCGCATTGAAATACCGCCAACCGCGTCTCTGCTTAACGGGCCAGTCCGCGCTTCCGTGCCTTGTGCTACTACACTACTCCAACAACACCGTCACGCCTGCATGCCCTTGCGCGCGCCAGGCCATTGACGACTTTCACTTGCCCGAGTTTCTCTAGACGATACACCTCGCCGTCGCTCAATCCCGCGTCGCGTACCCCGCCACCGCCACCATGAGCAACATGAATTACCAGCAGCCCGCTGCGACGCAGCAATGGAACCCGAACCAGCCTGCGCAACAACAGCAGCCGCAGCAGCAAACTCCCAATGCGCAACAAGCTCCACCGCCGCCACAACAGCAGCAGCAACAACCACCACCGCAACAGGTCCAGCAACAGCAACCCCAGCAGCAGCAACCTCAACAGCAGCAACAGCCTCAGCCGCAATGGTCACCGCAGCCTCAGCAGAATGGCCAGTATGCACCCCGGCCCAATCAAGTAAGTGCTTTGCCAAGCCCAAGCCTGCATGCTGCGTAACCGTGAACATTTCCCTCCTTCCCCACAACATTGCGTACTTCCTCTCTCATCCTCTAATAAATCGGTCATCCCCATATCGCATCGCCACGCTTTTGCAAAAATGGGCGCGATCGATCCACAGCTCGCTCAGCTGGCCGTGGCCGAGGAAGAGGCTAATGCTGATGCGACGAAGCAGATTCCGTCACTCTCGCAAGCCGTCCCGCCTCAGCCTCAGCATCCAGTACGTGCCGCAGTGATGAACAGATGTGTAGAATCAAGAGGCTAATATTCACTTAGCCCGTCATGCAGGATCCGTACCGTTCGTTGCCGCCGCCCGCGCAGATGTACCCGGGCTACGGCCCTCCGATGGGCTACGCCGCACCGGCCCAGCCCGCACCACGCCAGAGGACTGCGATCGCATGCAGATACTGTAGGAGAAGGAAGGTATGTTCAGTCAACGCACCCAATACTCGATGCGACAATGCGACACGCGCGTCGCATCGAAACACACTCGCGCCTTCACGCGTCGCATCGCATCTGAGTTTGCACTGACGCGTCGCTAGATTCGCTGCTCTGGTTTCGATCAGTCCGAAGATGGTCGCTGCACCAACTGCCAGCGCTTCTCACAGGAGTGCGTGTTCACGCCTGTCTCTGCCCAGACGCAGGCCTTTGTGCCCGCTCACACAGTCTGGCGCGGTCAGCAGCCTCCACCCAACGCCCAGCTTTATGGTAAGTCTTGGACAGCCTACTTCACCCGAGCACACGCTTGACTAACGCTCAGAAGGTGCCTACGGACAGCCGTTGCCCCACAACCAGCAGCAGCCTCAACAGCAACGCGACCAGTATCCACCGCAAGGGCAACAGCAGCCTGGCCAGTACCCGCCACCTCCTCCTGGCTACCAACAACAGCCTGGTCAACCCGTGTATCCTCAGCCGCCACAACAAGGTACGCCCCCGCAGATGCAAGGCCAGGAGGCTGGACGCAAAAGAGGAACCGATGAACCGCACACCCCGACAATCCCGCCCCCAAACCCCGGCGTGCAGGCATCATTACCGCGCGACGGGCAATACCCCTACCCAGATCCTTCGATCCTCACTCCCTCAGTTGGTGCGTACCTCGAAAGTTAGCATCATCTTAACCAACAAATGCTAACTTTATTTTCAGATTTCGCAGGCGATAGAGACGGCGACATGTCTGTCGTTAGCGATAGCATGAACAGAGTGCCCCAGAGGAATGGCGAGATGAGAGACGCCCAAACCCAGACGGACGACGATCTCCTCTTGTCATACGTTGCCCAGAAGGAGACGGTCTCTTAGGATGCTACACGACAACCTGCTGAAGCGTTGGAGGCGATCTGCTTAAGCACTGGACATTGATTTTTCTTGCAAGGCGTTTATCCTTTCGGTGGTCTTTTGTGAATTTGGTTTTGTTCTTCGAGCGCCTGCCACTACCGCTTTTCTGGTGAAAATGTCGAGGCGGTGTTTTTTTTATGGTGCAAGCCACCCAGATCATGCATCTCTATGGCCGGAGAGATCACTTTATGCCTTCTAAAATCGAAAGCGAAGGGTGGATTGATTGCTATTCTGAACCGAGTGTATGTGTGTACGAAATATGCGAATAAAGGAATTGAATGCTTGATTCATCGGTCATCGTCACTTGTGAATGCCCAAACGTTCGTTGATCAAATTGACCGACGGCACACGTTTGTTCGTCGCTTCCTCTTCACTGCCGAAACGCTCAAATTTCTACCCGATCGTTCGCTCCAAGTTGCGACAGCATGCGACAACGCCGTCTTGAACAGCGACCAGCTCGAAGTTGAGATAGACAATAATTGAGGCGCCGGACCGTTCCCTTTTCCGCACGTCTCTCTGAACTGAGCGGCAAGCAACGTGGTCGCGAACTTGGCTTGCGGCTCTACGCGCCACTCCGTCTCGCCGTCGCCGTGGGGTGGGCCGTACCCGGGCTGGTCTGCGAGAGAGCGTCATTGTGAGTGGGAAAGTCGTGGTATGACGATTTGAGCAAGGTGAGTGAGTCTGGATGAGAAAGTATTCAACCTCTTGAAGTTTCGCAGACATCTAACCAAAACACGACGCACAGCTCCGACGTTCATTCGCGAAACCATGGCTTCGACACTGGAATCTTGGGCGGTGCCTCGCTTGCAGCAGCTGCTGCCTCTGGACGAAGATAGCTTGAAGCAGATCATCACATACACAGACACTCTGCCCAAAGATGTCGCTGCGGAACACCTCAAGAACATGCTGGGCGACTCGGCGCAGGCTTTCGAGTTCATCTCTACATTCAACATGCGACGCCAACGCGCACCCAACCAGGCAGCACCCAAGCCTTCGCCCGCTCAGCAGCAGGCAAGCAGCTCGAACAATGCGACACCGCGCACAGCATCTCCGGCTTCGGGTAGTGAGGTGCCCAAGGCAAAGCCAAGACAACAGAAGAAGAAGGCGAACATTCATGCGCTACCCGCTCGTCAACTGGAAGGCCATGGCGATGTGAGCGGCGGCTATCGCAAGCGTCAAGAAGAGGACTACACATCAAGACCTGCACGACCAAGTCACAAGCAGCAAGTCGCAGACAATCTGGCACTCCGCCAACAAAAGCCTGATGCGACACAAATGCCCCTCATCACAGATTCAGCAGCACCCACCACAAAACCCATAACTTCTAAACCTCCGCCTTCAGCTGCTGGACAGCTAATCTCGGATTCTCTGGCGCCACCTTCGAAGAAAGGCTCTGCCGCTTCGTCTAGACGTGCCAGTCCTGCTCCGAAAACTAAAGTCAATTTGACTGGTGGCACGGCAATGCATGGTGCTTCCACTGCGCTTTCAGATCTGGACTCTGCTATTCGCGCCCTTGAGATTCAGACGAACCCTTCACTCGCTTCCGATTCGCCTGCAGACACAAAAAAGAGGAATTGCAACTGCATGGCCACAAGGCATCCTCTACTTGACATGGCGCCTAATTGTATGTCATGCGGCAAAGTCATCTGCCTAAAACAAGGTCTCGGCCCTTGCACCTTCTGCGGCTCACCCATCATTTCCAACGAAGAAATCTCAAAAGTGTTGCGGATCTTGAAAGACGAGCGCGGCGAAGAGAAGATGAAAGCAAACAACGCCTCCCACAAGAAAGCCGAAGTCGCTTCAGGAAAAGCCCGCGCATTCACAGGCCGCGAGTTCCTCTCCCAAGCCTCCTCATCGGCGAAACCTTCTCCTCTATCTTCCGCCACAGTAAGCGAAGACGAAGACGCCAAAGACAAGGCCAAGGCACACAGAGACAGGCTCCTCAATTTTCAGGCAAATAACGCACGCCGTACTCAGATCCACGACGAAGCCGCCGACTACGAAATCCCCACCACGGGAACAAGCATGTGGGCCAGCCCGCAAGAACGCGCGCAGCAACTCAAGAAGCAGCAGCGCATGTTGCGCGAGATGAACTGGAACGCAAGGCCAGAGTACGAGAAGCGCCAGATGGTCGCGAGTATCGACCTCAAGGGTGGAAAAATTGTGCGGCGCATGGCGGAGGTGGAGAAGCCGGACTTCTCTGCTGATGAGGACGAGCTTGAGGACGGCGGCTACCGAGCGCCTGCGCCGGAAGGTGGGAAGCCTGGCGAGGGCGCTTTCAGCAATAACCCGCTCGTCGGCGCGATGGTAAGACCGAGGGCTAAGGAGGACAAGGGGAAGCATGCTGAGAGGGAGAAGAGGAGTACGTGGCGGAGGGTGCAGATGGATGAGGATGATAATGAGGGCTGGATCCTCGATGGTGGCGCTTATGGTGGGAGGATCGAGGGTAGAATCTTGGGCGAGGAGGAACATGCTGTTGGATCTTGAAGGACAGACACCAGCTGGGACACTTTCGCTCTTCTCTGTGTTGTCTTGAAGCGGCAGAAGCAGCTACTTTGGCGTTTTAGCACGCAAAAATACATATAGACACGACGTTACGTTGGGTGGAAGGTACTACCGCCACTGCGTAAGATATGAAACGAAGCACAAAAATGCAAGACACGGCCTAGCAAAAGTTCCATCAACACCCAATCTCCAAAGTCGCCCTCCACAAAACATCCTTCTTCACTACAACGCCGCATCCTTCCTCGGCGCAAACGTACTCCCCGGCCCTTCATCGGGCCCCAACCTTGTCTGCCCTCCAATCGCATCCAGCGAGCCCTCCACCCAGCTCTTCAGCTTCCCCCAAACCGTCGGCGCTTTTCTGCCCTTCGCAATGAAGATCGTCCGCTCCTTGCGGCCCTCTTCGAACTCGAACACGGCGGGCTCGGGGAGGATGTCAAAGGCAAAGTCTTCCAGGCCGGCGGCTGAGAAGAGCCGCTGGATGCCGTCGGAGGTGAAGCCGTGGTGTTTGATGGTTTGGGACATGTTGGGGAGGGTGGGGTTGGGTTGGCTCTGTTGGTGGTCCTGTCCGTGGCCGTGATTGTGACCGTGGCTATGACCACTACCCTCGCCATGAGAGTGAGAGTGAGACCTATGCTCAAACGGCAAGAAATCAACAATGATCAAAACCCCCGTCTCGGCTTTGAGCCTCTCAGCCAACCTCTTGACGGCCAGCGGCGGGTCTTCGAAGTGGTGGAATCCAAGGCCTATGGCCGCGACGTCGAAATTGTAGAAATCCGGTCCGCTGAGCTCAGGCGGTACTGTGGCGCCTAGCAAGTCTCCGACTACAGCGTGGGCCTGTTCGGACGAGAGGCCTGAAGAGCGAGCGGCTTCGTTGTAGTGCGTGACCATGTTCTCGCTGATGTCGATGCCGCGGATGGTGGTCACGTAGCTGCCGAGAGCTTTTGTGACGGCGCCGGTGCCGCAGGCGTAGTCGAGGAGGCGGACTTCTCGTGGTTGGTCTTCTTCTGGGGTGGTCCATTGGGCTCCGAGCCAGGTTTTGCGGGTTTGGAGGGCATCGCTGACTTGTTGGGAGATTTTGACTTGGTAGGCTTTGGAGTTGTAGCTTGAGGCGAGGTCGCTGTGGTGTTTGTTAGTTGGACGTCTGGTAGCGATTGGGGAGGCGATGCAGTTTACTCGAAGGCCTTTCGGTTGGCTTCTGTGAAGACGCTCATTTTCTTCAGTGTGCGAGAAACTTATGATATAAAATTGGAAGAGGACGCAATATTTCAAGATAAATATAGTGTAGGTTAAGTCGCTGCGATATGGACGGCATATTCAAAAGTTTCCGGTCGGACAGTCGGCAACTTCAAAAGAGGGGCTCGGAGACATAGTCCTCTGGAACCTTTCATCAACCTCTTCGAAGACATGTGCTACGTATCACTTTTTGCTCTGTAGAAGGCTACGATACGCTTTTGGGTATGAGACGAGCGCTTCTCGTACGTGTAGCAAGTTCTGCGGAATCTGCGCACGGCACTGAATATTCTCGTTAACGAAGACCTGTTACTACTGCCGCTTGGCCTGTACGAGAGAACTAGCAGACATCATGCTCTGTACGCAACGCTATCATTCTGAATTTGCCCGAGAAGGGCGAATGAGAGGAACAACAAAGCTCCATATGAAAGGCCATGCCTGCCAAATTTGCATCTAAATTGTACAACCTGATTCGTAATGATATATCTGTAGAACTGGTCATGATATATGAGGCACCCCAAGAGTCCATTCTGGAACAACATACGCGGCCACTGGAAGAAGTCGCAGAGCGGCGAAAGCCTCAACAATCAGATATGCCCTTGCCGAGAGATAAACAAGCCCACAAATACTGCAGATAATCCTGACAGTGAATGTGAGCCATCTCGACGCTTGCCCACTCATCAGATCATACCAAGTCCACCACAATCTTGCTGAAAACTGCGCTAGAACGTGGATTCCAGCCCACAGCAAACCAGAGAAGGCGACGTACAGCGAAGCGGACCGCCAAAGCCATGCTTCAGATTTAGTCGGAAAGGCAGCATTCCAGGCAGCAATATGGAGGCAACTGTATAAGATGCTGACTAGCCACAGGCTCGCACCGATCCACAGACCACTGGTGGTCCGGAGAAGGCCGTCGTGCGGCCAGTTACTTGCAACTGTGGTCACGAGATGTTGCGTGGCGCACTCCAGCCGAGGATCCTCAACAGGGTTCACATCTTCGATGTGTAGCTTCAGGCGACACTTGAGGGGCATTTCTGGATAAGTCGCCAATGCAGTCTCGTATTTGTGATTGTACCCATACGATGGGGATCGAAGAAGCTCACGCACTGCAGGGTACGTCTGGATGGCGGCATTTGCAAGGACCCATCTCATTTTTGTCGTGATATAGATGTCATTCTCAATGCTTTCCGACGCCGGCGGTTGATGCTCGTTTGGTTGTGGAAGTCGTGCTCGTACAACCTCGCTGTGAAGTGCGGCTTCGTGCTTCGGGACGAACATAAATCGACCGGTCTGGGAGGCATGACTGTGGCGCGTTGTAGTAACTGAGACTATCCTCAAGCCAGCTATCTCCGAGTGTTCACCTTTCAAGTGGAAACCAGGTAGGATCTGTCCTTCGCTTTCATGACTGCACATTAGCATGAAAGCAGCCAAAGGTCTGACCCAATCACCAGTAAGAACAGTAGGCTCTTCCACCTTCCGAGGCTTATACCACCACAGCGCGTATAACACCAGTGCACATACAACGTGGGATACTGCGGTAACCTCGAGTAGCGTTACAGGAAGGCGTAGTCCTAGTCGTGTGCAGACTTGCACAACCATCCAGGTGACCTGCGTGCACGCCAGAAGTTTGCCGAGTTCGTCGACTTTGCTTTTGTCCATAATCTCTTCCTCAGAGACTTTGGGTAGGTGTCCACATCTAGCGAGAAGAAGCAAGCCTCTTGGAGTAAGAGCTAGCCGTTCTATGCCACTGGTGAAAGCTGGATCTTGCGATTTGCAAGGAATATCGAGATCGATAACGAAGCCACCCATAAGAGTATAAAAACCATGTGCAAGTGTCCAGTTGCTGTCTGTGACCTTCAAAGAAGTCAGCGACAGCACGGTCGGTACAGGATATGTCAATCCTTACTTTCCGTAACTCTTTTCTCAGAGCCCAAGCGGATAGCAATTGTCGCCATGCCGTCCAGATGACCAATTCTGGACCGAATATTCCAAAGATACACCAGTAGAGGTACGTCGCAAGCCGTCGTGCGGTTGAGGATCGTCTGCATGGGACGTTCAAGTGCATCACAGCCCAAGAAGATAGAAACAGCGAGGACAGGCAGGACACAAGTATGCTCAGTGTGCCTCTCCCGTTGGGCTCATTGACCCAGCCCACTTTCGTGTGATTATGTTGGGCCGGCGTCAAATCGATAGAGAGTCCCATTTTGAGCGCCGTGGTTCACAAAGTAGGATGTATTAGAACCATGAAGTAAACCTAGAGTTGTTGGCCATCCTTTAAGGAGTTACTACAGGTGCGAGAGGCACATAATTAGCACATAAAATTCGATTAACGCACATCGTACAGACCTTCGGCGCGTAGGTCTTGACTGACTGTCTGAGCGAGACTGTGTTTGAAACGATGGGGCGCTTGCGATGTCTCATGGGAAGAGCTTGAGTGGCTGCTGCCGACTACGTTGGAAGCGATGCAACATATGGCAGCACCTTAGAAACGGCGCGATAGACCGTCGCAGCAGTGTCTGCGCTAAAGACTACATTGATGGTTATTTCTTGTAGACAAGCGGCTAGGCTATATCAGAATGGGAATGTTGGTTCTGTTGCCGCCTGGCGCTAATGCAGGGTAGTGCTTGGCGGCGGCTATGGGTTGTGGAATCTCCCAGGACTATCATCGCCTGCACGAGACAAAATCAACTCATTTCCCCATTCTCGACGATGACATCTCGACAAAAAATGTCGATACCAGAAAGCAGCGGCAAAACGGGAGGTCGTCTTCTGTTCTACGATGAGATACGTAAGTTTCATGTCTCCGACCAAACGGCACAAGATGTTGACGTAGAACAGCATACTGGCAGAAGTATGAATTGCTTGTATCACTTTGGAATGCTTGCTAAATATTGCAGGGATAACGAATATTTGCTGTACGGGTACAGGTGAGTGGTACATACTGCCATCGCAGATAAGTTGCTGACATGCAAGACCGACGAGTGGATCTTGGATCTTGTCATTCAAGAGCGTGTTCTCCTGGCACAACGAGACTGGTGAGTAACGAACTACGGCATGCTAAACGAATGCTGAGAGTCAGAAGTCAACATCCATTCGCATGTCATCGGTTCCATACTGTTTGCTTGGCTCCCTATTCACTTCTATGGCACGGTCTACCAAGAGATCGACCATCCTCAGCCCGTCGATGCTTTTCTCTTTACTTTGTACTTCCTTGGAGTGGCGGTTTGCTTCGCATGTTCTGCAAGGTGTGTGTGTATTTATTTGTGGTTAACAAAGCCCAACTTAGCGCCGGCTGACTTTGCTACACACAGTTGTCATATCATATGGAATCTTTCGGCGCCCGCCGCATGTTTCGGCAATCGGCTTGACTTCAGTGGCATAGTCCTACTTATGTGGGGTGCCAGCATACCTTCGATTCACTATGCATTCGTCTGTAACACGATGCTGGAGTATCTGCACTGTTCCTTGGTGAGTCAGTCCGTCTCAGCGACGAGCAAGGTTGCAGCTCACACTTTGGGTGTCCAGGTTACTATCAGCGCCGGTGGCTGTATAGTGTTCACGCTCAATCCTCAATTCCTTGGACCAGCCTTCCGCAAATACAGAGCCCTAATGTATGCCAGCTTTGGCTTGTCAGCACTCTTGTTCATGTCGCATGGAATCCTGCTTTATGGCTTTGCGGTCCAGAAGAAACGATTGGCGCTTGAGTGGATGATCCTAATGGGTGCCCTCAATATCATAGGCGCTTGTTTTTACGCGTCAAGGGTATGCACTCTACTGAAACATCAGGATCAACTGAAAGCTGACAATTCTCAGCTGCCAGAGAAGTGGTTTCCGCATCGCTTCGACTTCGTTGGTGCAAGTCATCAGATTTTCCACTTGCTCGTCCTCGCCGCAGCTCTTGTACATTACAAAGCATTGGTCATCGCCCTTCGTGAGTCGCGAGGGTCTCACGATTCTTGCATCGTTGGCGATATCTTGGCGTCCGGAGAGCTGTCATGAGCGTCATCACAACCAGGTTGAGGCTCGAGACTATGAGAGAGTGGCTACAGAGATGGACTCTGCTTCATCTGATCCGTTTCAATAAAAGCTTACAACGTATATGGCAACAGGCGTGATCGCACCAGCTCAGCACGTGAGCTCCCATGAGATACATCGTCAGCAATCCATTTGACTTGGTTGTTGTGAGTTCGAAGTATCTATAAGTGAGCAGTACAGCCTCAGGGAGCGCAAATGGACAGGGCAATTACTATGGATCACGACTATCTGCTCATGACAAGGTGACGATCATCGCCCGTCTGACCACAGTTGTGTTACATCAAGGGCACGCAAGAGCTTGGAAGCCGATCACAACACTATGTTCAGACTT
>Ga0265797_10002399_pt1 | contig 31589 bp, 30 predicted proteins | sample P2T30metagenome_FD_192433 | JGI IMG/M metagenome (GOLD analysis project Ga0265797, IMG submission 192433) | Plant litter microbial communities from East Loma Ridge, Irvine, California - P2 T30 | ecosystem: Environmental > Terrestrial > Plant litter > Unclassified | place: USA: California... | reverse complement strand
CCGCCGGATACTCTCTTGCTACGCGCCTCATGGTATTAATGACCGAGTGCTCACTTCTTGAACCCTTCCTCATTTATCTCGTCACGTCAAGCCATGTATCCACTTCCTATCTGTGAATCGACCAAATTACCATGACTGTACAAGGACTTACACCAATCCATTTGAATCTTGTCAAGCTCAAGTCTATGAAAGCCGTTAGCAAAACACCCACAAGCCGCCAGGCCACAGTCCAGTCAAGAACTCACGTCAAATTGCCATTTCTGCAGTCCGCCCCTATGAGCCTCTTTAGGCACCTGCCTACTTGCCATCTTGACATCCGCCGTCTTCATGTACTCCTGCGCCAATTTTGCGCAAACCTTCTTGTGCGTCTTGGTATCGGCCTTTTTACAGTCGCGTGAGCAGTAGCGCACGCTCTTGCATGCTATGCATGGCTTGAGACTAGGGTTGTCCGAGTCGGACGATGACTCTGGGGCGGAGCATTTTGCGCAGGTTGGCGTGGGAGCAGTGGAAGCCTCTGGGACAGTGCTTGGGCCTGAGTGGAAGAGAACGGTATTAGGGCGTGGGCGGCAGGGTGGTAGGAAGAGAGATGCACCCACCTTGCTCGGGGTCAGCCATGACTTGTTGAGTGATATGGTTGGTCTTCACTGCAGTCAAGTGCCTACAGCATAATCTCGACAGCGACGATTGCGATTTGCGGCGGAGCCCAGCCTGTCAAATGTTGATGCCTGAGGCTTCTTGAAGTGAAAAGTCATGTGATGGGTTGAATCTCCGATTGAATCGATCAAACTTGCTGGAGGAGCAAACCCAATACCAATGGCAACCTCCCGTCTCGGGACAAGCCCCACCATCTGTTGTAATCATAACGAAACAGATATACACAAGAGACCAACACATACCAACCACCAAGGACCAAGAACACCCCTGTGCCAACGAAACTCTTGCCGGTTTTCCCGGGGTGGCCCTGTTCGGAACGCAGGTACAAAGAGCCAGATCTCCTAGCGCACACGCGACAGTCGATAATGGCGGGGGAATAAACCTTGTTGTTGGTAGAGTCTAGGCGCTGACGTCTGGGCGCATTTCTCCTCGACCGACTACCTCCTAGGGCGGCATGAGGCACATGACCATGCCGATCCTTTTGAATTGGTAGCTGGTAGCCTACTCCCTCGCATGCATATACTTCGCGTCGTGCCCTCACCGATACCAGTTGTCTCGACTCTTGCTCCAATTTCTGATTCCCAGCAGCAGTGACGAACAAAGACAGTGCCACCAAGCCAAGCGAGTCTGCCATCGTCACCGACTCCGGCGCTTACAACCTGCTTCCTAGCCGTTTCATCGCGACCCGCCGTGCAGACTGCAACAACTATCCCTGGTAAACTGGAAATAGAACTCTAGCGCTTGGTGATCGTCGACTACACTTCTTAGCATTCGTTGCGAGTAGTTAATTGTTCACCATCACCATCCCTCGAGCTGCCATCCCTCGATCAACCCTCGGATATCATACCTGCAACAATGCCTTCAACCCGCCGCCTCAAAACAGCTATTATCCTCGCGCTGTTCGCAACCCTCACGATCCTCTACGTCACACAGGCGCCTAGCAACACTCACACCTCGCCCTTCTATACGCGGACCGTGGCAGCAATACAAGCTCGCAAGGACAATGAAGCCCACGAATCGCTCATAGCCGAGGAAAAGACGCGCTCAGAGCGTGTAGCTCGGATACAAGAGGAGCATGACCAAGCAATGGGAGCAAACAAGCAGAAGCCAATTGTAGAGAATGCTCCGACAACAAGCCGTAGCTCGAAAGCCCCGGAATCTCCAGCTGCTGCTGCGGGCGCAGAAGGCAAACCTGCCGCAGGTCGCAAAATTTCGCCCACAGACGGCACCACCGGCAACAAAGGCGGCAAAATCGTTGTGAACCCGAACGCAGACGACAACGAAGGCGTAGCTCGCGTGGGCAACACCGGATCCTCCAAATCACACGAAAGCAGCGCCGCCAAGAAGGAAAGCCAAAGCGAAGAGGAATCAGCTTCAGACCACGAGATCGAAGTCGAAATGAACTCGATCCTCAAGAAAGGGCCCATAATCATCTTCTCCAAATCCTACTGCCCTTTCTCTATGAAAGCAAAGGTATGCTTATTTGCTATCCCTGGGATTTTTCATTGCATGTACTAACGATATCTCTTTCACAGCACATCCTCCTTTCATCCTACACAATAACCCCACCACCCTACGTCGTCGAGCTAGATCTTCACCCTCTGGGTCCCGGCTTGCAAGCCGCCCTCCAAAAATCCACAGGCCGCAGAACAGTACCCAACGTCCTGATCAACGGCAAATCAATAGGAGGCGGCGACGACGTGGCAGCGCTCGACTCCACCGGCCTGCTGGAAGCCAAAGTGAAAGAGCTGGGAGGCAGGCGGATCATGGAAGTGAAGAAGGTCGTCGTCAAGGAAGGCGAAGGATTGAACGGGAAGCGGGAAGTGAAATTCAAGGGCTGATTGTCCCGACATTTTTGACGATTTCTCTTGTGTTGTCGACCTACTTGCGGGAGGCAACTTTGCTTGGTCTCATCCGTTTTTTTTGTTTTTTTTTGGCTTCCTGGTTCTGGGAGAAAGGTCAATCGCCTTTCCTACCCTTTCTTGCTAGGCACGGCGTTTCTGAGGAGTTCTGAACCCTGAGATCTTAAGACCTGGGGCCTTCCATCTGTGGTATGAGCCCTAAAGTTTAGGTCAGCAGAGCGACATTCAAAATGATGATGGATGTTATTGTTATTGCAATATCACTTTCTCACCGGGCATGTCAGTCGGAACTTGGAATGCGAAAGTGTGAAGAAGCTTTCCAGGAAGTGAAAAAAGCCCAAAACTTTCGGAGATTACATGTACGACTGCGATCACGAGGAAAAACATGGATAGTACCGTGTTTATCCAGACACGTGCTCTATCGCCTTGTCCACATCATTCCATATCGTGCCACTTCGCAACGGATAACACGGATCTGTTTCATCCCGCAAAATGCACTGCCACTGCGTCATTCCCGATCACTTTCAGCTGTCCCCACGCGCGGGCGAATTGAATGGCGAGCATGGCCAACCGACAAAGGTACAACACCGGTCCGCATAGTAAATGACACGGACTAGTCGGATACATCATCTCTTCTTACCATTTTCGTATCTTTCAAACATACGGTCTTACACATACTGCCAAGATGAAGCGCATGGGAGGATGGCTCAGTGCCAAAACACCACTCCAGAGTAGCTCATCGACACGCTCGCTGACTGCCTTGGACGAGCCTCACGCTTGTAAGACCGGGATCTCCATCGTTAAAACATGACAATCGCTGACCGAAATCAGTGCGAGAAGCTCTTGCCGCCGCCGCTCACATTCTAAATGACGGTATACACTTTATGCAGAATATTCATGGACTTTGAAAGATCGCCACTGACATCCTCCCCAGATGTAGATCTTGCAGAAGCCGAGCTGGCAAAGGGTACTTCGCCTTTCCACAAGGTACGACGCCCGGAATCATTTGGTCTCGTAGTCGATGGATCCGCGAACTAATTTCAACACACGAAGTAGCTTGGCCGTGCGACAACGACTTTCCTTCGAGCGACTCTAGGATTCGAGAAGGAGGTCATCGAGCAAGCGAATCTACGCCTGGCCGAAGCCGAGGAGAGTGCATTGGACCATCAGAAACGAGCTATACGTGGGTAAGAGTTTTCAAGTCCCATGTGGCAGCTTTGGAGACATGCTGACAACTTTTCAGTATGTCGAATCTCTGCATTCCTAATGACACGCTGTCTCGCAGTGGACAACTTTATTGGGACAGGCTACCGCCAACGTCGCCCAAATCTGACCCCGTCTATTTGTCCCGCGAGAGATCATACAGAGCAGCTTGTCTGGACTTCTGACAGCAATCTCTGAAAATACCTCTCCCGCATCTTCCATGATTTTGCACGTCTGACCGAAACATTGTAGATCCATCTACCGCACATCAAAGCGACATATATCCCATTGGGTCCGAATATGCTCTGTGCCACGCGGAATCGCAGCTCATGGGAGCGGTGGTCGCCGTGCTCAACGAAAGTCTGACAGAGAGCCTTCGAGGATTCTACAAACTCCGCAAGGCGTTTCAAACACTCTACGAGATCAGCGAAGCGGAAAGACGTTACATAGAAGCCAAAGGAATATCGACGAAAGCCGGTCAGTCCAAAACCTCGCTGGCTACCTTTGACACTGGAACGACACTGGCAGCTTCGGAAAGCTCAGGGACGCGTACACCCAAGGATGCCAGACAGTTGGACGATGATGATAGCGACTTGGAATTCGAGGATGCGAAGGAGAGCTATGCAGACCAACCAACGCCCAACGAATATCAAGGACATCTTGAAAGTCTGGACATGTCGAAGCTTGATATCAAAGACAAGACTACCGCGCTACCCCAAAATAATGCAACGGATTACAAGGCACCAGTCGGTGTCGATGCACCTCCTGCAGGCGCTTGGGCTCAATCTGACAATGATGTCGACTTCCGGCATGTGTCGACTGACGAGATAGATCTCTTCATCCACTCAGGAACAGCACTTTGTTACGGTCTACTGCAGTTGTTGCTCAGCCTCATCCCTCCTACATTTGCCAAGCTACTCTCCCTGTTCTCTTTCAAGGGAGATCGTACGAATGGCTTACGCCTGCTCTGGTCCGCAACTCGTTTTAAGACGAACATCAATGGAGGATTGGCTTCTCTCATAACCCTGGGCTTCCACAACGGCGCCATCGCCTTTTGCGACATCCTTTCCGCAGATGCCATCCCCAGAGAACGCCTCAGCCTTCTTCTCAAAGAAATGCGCCAACTGTACCCCAAATCTAAGCTCTGGCTTCTCGAGGAAGCTCGCGAGCTCAGCGCAGACCACCGACTACAAGAGGCTGTCGACATAACCGCTCCCACCGACTCTCCCTCTCCCCTCAAACAAGTCGAAGCTCTCCGTACTTTCGAGCGCAGCCTGAACCTCATGTACCTGCACCGCTACGAAGACTGCGCCATCAGTTTCCTCAAATGCATCGAGTTGAACAACTGGTCACACGCACTCTACTACTACATCGCCGGCGCCTGTTACGTCGAGCTCTACCGCCAAACCCCCAGCAGCGAAAAAGAACGCCGCTTAGAGCACGCCCGACGAGCCGAAGAGCTCCTCAAAACCGTGCCCCGGCACACGGGCAAGAAGCGCTTCATGGCCCGCCAACTGCCCTTCGACGTCTTCATCTCGCGCAAAATCGCAAAGTGGACCGCGCGCGCCGAGCAGCGCGGCTGCCCTCTCCTCGACGCCATCGGCGTCTCGCCTCTGGAAGAGATGATTTACTTCTGGTCCGGTTACCGGCGCATGGCAGCGCCGCAACTGCAGGACTCGCTGGCCGCCCTCGCACGCTCTCCCACCGCCGCCATGGGCTCTGCAAACCCCTCGGAATCCCCTAATTCAGAGCCCCAAGACGAACAAGCCATCGCCTCCCTGCTGACAGCCACGATCACCCGCTTCCTCGGCGAGTTGCCCTCGGCCGCAGCCTCTCTCACGCCTCTCCTCACTCTCACGCCCGCGAGCCTACGCTCCGCAGGCGGCGCGCACGCGGATGCTTGGCCTGCGCCGGTCGCGCATTACGAGCGAGCCGTCGTATACTGGGAAGAAGCGGGGCGGGAGAAGGGCGACAGGGCGTTGTTGGAGAAGTGCAGCGATGAACTGAGAGTGGTGGAGAATGCTGAGGCTTTCGACCTGGATGCTAGGGTTGGGTTGAAAATCACCACCGGGAGGGAGACGTTGAGGCGGATTGGGGTTGGGGTTTGAAAAGACTTGGGAAGAGATGATGTGTGCAGGGAAAATGAGACTGTGGACTTGCAAATGTATGTTCAAGTATAGAGTCCCCTATATGATAAGAGAGGAGAGTGTTTTAATACACCTTGTACGACGCATCTGACACGCTGATCGATCTGATGAAAAAGGGTAGTTCTCAATGTGACAGCCGTCGAAGTCGTTGTATTATCCATAGTAAACCCGTCCCAACTTCCAATTGCTGTTCTGTTCTTCGTAACTCGTAACATAATGAGGAGCGTCAAGCCGGGAGAACATCGACACCGCCCTCGTCTAACCGTGCGTGACCTTGGTGACGGTGCCGTCGTCGCCAGTGTGGATGTTGAGCCTGCACAGCAGTAATATATGGTCAGTCGGCGTGTCCCGCTTAGGGTATGACTGTAAGACAGATCTCAGATCAGAGCCCTTACCTGTCTGGCTTGTGGTCCATGGTCATCATGTCACCGTCCTTGACGACGCGGTGCTCTTTCGGGAGGTCGGTTTTGGCGAAGGTCTGTCACATGGCTTCTGTTAGCAGTGTCCATACGTGGCCGGCGGAAGCTTGGGTGCGCCGCAGAGGATTGGAGTGGACGAACGGTCTCGTTGGAAGTGTCGCCGATTTTCTTGCCCATGAGCTGGTTCATCCAGTTGTTGGTCTTGTCATTCTCTCCGCTGTTGGACGTGAGACCGGGGACGACGAGAGGCATGTTGGAGGTTTTTTGGGTGATTGGATTGGTTGGCTAGCGGACTGTTGTGGGGTTTCGGTCGGATCTTTTGAGTAGTGGAAGAGAATGGAGTTGGTTTCATGGAAGTGTTCAGGTTTCGCGCCTCGATGGTCACATGGATGCATGTGAGAGGATACGTCATAGGCGTGGAAGCTGTTGCCTGCTGCGGTAAATGCGTCAACATCAGAGTTCACTCCGACATGAGCAGCTCAGGATATCTTCGGGATCGTCGAGATCTAGAACACGTCTCGGTTACGTGCATTGGTGAATACATACAGTATTCACAACATGCGCGCAACCCATCAGGACGATGCGTGCAGGAAGGCGAGGACGACGGCTTTGTGGTCCCAAGACACGAGGATGGATGTCAAACGAGCGTGTGCGATCAGTCAACACATGCACTTCTGAGTATCACGATTTCTGTGATTGACTATGGAGCATAAGAGATGGCACAATTGACATACTGCACCCGACTAGATTGCAAAACAACTCGTCTTCAAGAGTTGTGACAGTTTAAACGCGATACACCTCGTTCACACCGGGTTAGGGTTGGGGTCCAGGCAACCATTGCAAACTTGCAAGAACAACGCGACAAAGCCACGACAAAACCTCCGCAACGCGAAAATAAAAAGAAAACAACACCACCCCCCGCAAGACAAGAACCAGACAAGACAGCGCGATGTAATGAATACAATCCCAGACTCCCAGCGACGAGAATGGAACCGCGGACCCTTACTCGACCTCTTCCCACGCATCCCAACCAAAATCCTCGATAACCTCCTGGGCATCTGCCTCAACAAATCCGCAATCTACGACCTCTCGGAATCGAAACACTGGAACAGTCTTCGTCTCACCAGCCTGACCGTCGCACACTGTCGACATGCTTGCACAAACTACGACAGTCTGTTGCGAGACGGCGTGGAGAGATTCGAGGCGCGGAAGCAGACGGCGCAGGAGGTTTGGAAGACGCTGCGGGTGTGGTGTCCGTGGGACGAGTCTAACCCAGTGCTGGAGCGTTGCTGGAGGGCTACGGTGTTGAGGCCGGAGGAGCGAGAGCCGGGCTGGGATCCGATGGATTTGGACGAGAGTGAGGGCGAGGAGGCGTATGATGCTGGTGAGCCAATGGATCTGGACTGAAAGACTGCGGCGCGATGTTTGTTGGCCTGGCTGGTTCACCTGACGTCGACTGGACTTCGATTTCGACGGTTGGCGTTTCATGCGATCGCGCTATCTGCCGCTACTACTACGTGTTTACATGAGATTGGGGTATTTTTTTTCTTTCCCGGGCGGTCGATTATCCTACTGCCTGAGAATCATATAACATCGGCCAGATCTTTCAGGAATCCAACCGACGGCAACGGCGATGTGATGTGTACACGCCTGCAACGAAGACCGAGCAAGGTAGCAACTCGTCAGAGGAGGTGCAGGACGCCACCGCAGAATCACGTGGCGTCTCCATTGGCGTGCGGCACTTTATCACTCGCACCATCACCACTACTATCACTCCCGCCAGCCTCATCTTCCGATTCGACGCTCTTCGAATCAACGACAGCCATTGCTTCAGCATTGTGCTCCACCCGGCTGCGGTGCTCGACGATAAGCTTCTTCGGCGGTTTCGAGTGCAGCCACACCTCATTACCAGTATGATCAACAACACCCTTCCGCTCCGCCCTCGCGCGCTTCAACTTCCGGAAAAGCTTGGGACTGATGCGGTAAGCCCACTCATGGCGAATCTTCAGACGTGCAGCCACCCACTTGTTGTCCGGCCGGAGCAGCTGCGAAGACGGGATCCGATCAAGCAGGCTCAGCTCGTGCTCCAGGAGAGTTTCATTGTCGAAGTGCAGAAAGCCTCCGGTCATTTCATGGGGCATGACCAGGCTGAAGAATTCGAGGGTCGCGTTGACGTTGATGTCGAGTGCTCTGTGTGGACTCGCTACTGCTTTCAGGAACAGGGAGCACAGGTTTGGGTAGAGGAGGGGGAAATCGGACTGTGAGCTCTTGTCAGTGATTATCATTTGTTGGAGCGGGGAATGTGTGGGTTTGACATACCTGGGAAACGTGTACCGTTCCACGGACCGTCATCAGCCACGCAGGAGCTTCGTTCGGACCAGCCTGAGCTTCTTTGACCAGCTCGTCGACTTTCTCGAAATTGGTCGGCCAGTACGTGAACGCTTCGCTGTTGATTGCGAGAAGAGGCACTTTGATGCGATGGTCGGGCTTCTCTTCACTGGGCGGCCGAGTACCCGCACCCCATATGTCGTAGATGATACCTTGTGCGTAATATGGGAAGCGCTCCGTATCGCGCAGCATGTCAACGACCGTTGCAGCCCCAAAGCTATGCCCACACGCTGTTACATGATCCAATCTAATGCGGTCTTTCCACGAGGCCCAATCAATCCCCTCAAGACCAAAGGAGCTGGCACCTTTGAAGCCTTTGCGGCGTAAATTGTAAGTGGCAATCTCTTCACCTTGGCCAGAGGCGATGACACGCAACACTCGGTACGCCTCCTCCATCTCCGCCATGCGCAAGTCGATCTGTGCTTGCCGGAGCTCGGTATCGACGCCTTTGGGATTGTTGGGTCCGCTGTCAATTGGGTTGTCTTGTGGAAATATGTAGTCGACAATGTCGTAATCGTGGTCCTTTTCTGCCTGCCAATGATCAACATTACCGCGCTCTTCGCGCTCCTCGCGACTGCCGTATCCCGTCTTGGCATGGTTGACATAGCTGCGTGGGCCACTGCCGTCGCGATGTTCGACGGCACACACCACGAAGCCGTAGCTCGCGAACTCGCCACACAGCGACGAGTACATCGTGCGCGTGCCGCCGAGACCGTGCGAGAACATGATGACGGGAAAACAGGGGAGGTCAGGAGCGTCGGGTGGCTTCTCGCCTTCAGCGGTCTTGATCTTCTCGCCGCATGCCTTGTAGCTCTCGGCCGGTGGCCAATGTCGAGCAATGCCGGCATTACGATACGCCGGAAGCTTCGTGAAAAGCGAGGATGCGAACACGGGTGCAACAGCCGCAGTAGGCAAACCCGCGAATTTAGCATACCCTTGCACGATGCCGTACCGCGGCCTTCCAAACCACAACTGTCGAGACAGGCGTTCGGACTTTGGCGGATGGTGGCTTTCCAGGCTCGCCGGGTAGTAGATTGTCATCAGGACGGTTTCCAGCTGGAGGACGTGTTTCTTCTTCCGCGTGATGTGGTGGGAGATGACCCTGGGGTCGTCGGCGGGGACTTCGATCTCCATGGTCCCGACGCTGTAAGGTCCGGTGTAGGTCGGTAGAGAGCGTCCCGGAAACCATTTCTTGTCTCGCAGACCGCGCGGAGGGCGGGGTTTCGGTTTCTTTGCATTGGGGATCTTCGAGGTGTGTTCGCTACCCAGCACTGGGTGGTTCGATGGCATTGGCATTTTCGCGGAGGTGGCCGAAATACAGAGTCCCCAGTGTTGTATAGGTAGTTCCCTTTATCGATTTCGGCAATCTCGACGGATGCTGTAGAAAGGGGAGGCGATAAGGCTGAGAAGTGGCGACTTGGACGCCGGTATTAGAAGTCGTGTCAATGTTTGGCTGACATTTTTGCAGTCCGTCCCGGTCGCAAACTCGTCGACACAAGTGTGTAAAGTGAGATATCGAGGCTGTGAATGAGTGGACATGGTTGAAACGGACTGGACTCCTGGAGAAGAGATGGTCGCAGGATCACTGTGGCTATGCTAACATCGTCATTTAACCGGAATCTTCGGAAGGTCTAACCTGGGGAACAAAACGGCTGCATCAGTTCAATCATTGCTACCTTCGGTTGGTCGTGCAACTCCAATGTACAGGGTGCTTGAAGTCACTTTGAATCTCTGAAGTGGTTCATCGAAAGATGCTTGTTAGGACAGCGCCACTTTGCTCGTGGCCATGGAAATTGCAGAATTGTGGATGTGGACCTGGTGGCACGCGAGCGATCTGCACCAGAAGTTGTCAACGGTGGTGTCGATCCATGAAAGATATGATGGACGAAGAAGAGTACAGCAGGTATCAGAGTGTAAAAACCCCGAGAATAATCATGGACGAGACGGAAACACATGCAATGCTTGGTAGGACTTTCCATTGGCTTGGCTTGCAAAAAGCATGCTGTGCCATGCCTCCTGTAAATATGTATGCCTCGTGTGATCATCACATCAGACTACTTATGACAATCCCAATGGATATGTGCGGTTGACTTTGCCTTATCTTTACCCAATAACGCGACGAGATATTTCTCCGTGTTGTGTTAGTATGTTGTTATACAGTAGTTACGCGTCGCTGTAACGCGACATGTCCCATCCCTGAAATCCTTTTGTGCGCAGCGCGCACCATCGAGCGAAGATGGTCAACTCTGCAGCCGTTTCCGCGTTCCTGCATGTCCTTTGCATCAAACTTCAAAGTCGTGCATGTCGACTGCATCCACAGATCCGACCTCAAACCTCGAGGAAACGGAGCAAGACACACCGTTGCAGTCTTCAGGAAGATCCTCCACTCCAGCCAATATGATTAATATCCGACCAGGTCTTCAGCAGTCCCTGTTCATGTCGCAGAGTGAACATCAAACACAGCGAGGCTGCCGGCATTTTCGGCTACCTTATCTGTGATATATCCCAAGCACAGCGGCGTCGACTTCGCCTCTCTAAATACCGACAAATCTATGCCTGTATGGGTTAGGTGGCCTGTCACCCAAGAACGCCATGCATCGGCCCGCATGCCCTCGCCTGCATCTCTTATCAGTCACATTTGCGTCCACTCACAACACACTCACACTACTTCACATGCTGCTATCCGAATACTTTCCCCTGCTGTTCCTACATGAGATGACTTTCCAATCCCGGGGGACAGGCTCTGTCCGAAGGGCTTATGAGCCTATGACTGAGGGTAGACCGCATAGCACCCCATGGATCCTGGTCCCGGGGAGCAATAGCTGCATGAGGCAGTATGCCTTCGTCTGGATTAGGTAGGTTGGAGGAAGGATGAAGTCCTTCCGAGCAACACCGATAATCCCGCAGAAGTGGTTGAGTGGTCACTCATAAGAACATGTCTTCGACCCCTCGTATGTGCATCGTCGAGGAGTTGTCCGGCACTGCGTCTCTGCACGCCTTATCTCTAGCCGTTTGATTTAGTCCTTCGAGCCCTGAGCCTGATATAAGGTCTCGACCGCAACTAACATACTTTCTCATTGTTTCATCGCCTCGGATCGTTCGAAAAGCCCTCACTGCAAGGCACGTTGCGAACGGAAAGACAAGCCTTCCGTACCACCACCCACACGACCTTTGACGGCTCGGTGCATATTTGACAGCTCGGTAACACCAGATTCCACGCCTGTCCGCCACGATATCGTCACACACTGCTACATTGCAGGACGCCACGTTCCCGACGCAGACATCACTGCAGCAAGCCCACTGGGAAACGAACTTAACGAAAGCGCGCTGCTGCTCGCATAGTGTTTGTGAAGAACACGGCCCCTCCATCATTCCATCAACTTGCAACAATCATGTCGACGTCTTCTGCATCCGCAGACAACCTTCCTTATGTGCCTTTGGTCGAATACAACAACACAGCAGCGACTGGCGGCGATTCCCTCCGAGATGACATGAACGTATACTACCAAGCAGGCGACATTGCCTGGATGCTCACATCGACTGCTTTGGTATTACTAATGATTCCTGGCGTTGGGTAAGACGTTCTGTTCCATCCGAAACGGGAACCCTGCTAACACGATCGTTCGTCAGCTTCTTCTACTCCGGACTCGCTCGCCGTAAATCTGCCCTTTCCTTGATCTGGCTATCCATCATGTCTGTTGCTGTTGTCAGCTTCCAATGGTTCTTCTGGTGAGTGCAGTAACGTCCAAATCGAAGCCTTCAAGCCTCCACTAACGACAAGGTCCAACAGGGGATACAGCCTGGCCTTCTCCAAAACCGCCGGCCCTTTCATCGGCAACCTCGACAACATCGGATTCAGGAACGTCCTGGGCGCTCCTAGCGTGGGAAGCGACAAGATTCCAGACCTCCTGTTCGCGGTATACCAAGGGATGTTCGCCTGCATCACCGTGGCATTGGCAGTGGGAGCCGTTGCAGAGCGTGGACGCGTGCTGCCCTGTGTTGTGTTCATGTTTGTCTGGTCCACCGTTGTCTACGACCCCATCGCGTGTTGGACGTGGAATGGCAATGGCTGGGCGGCGCAGATGGGCGGTCTTGACTTCGCTGGCGGCACTCCCGTCCACATTGCCTCTGGAGCTGCCGCTCTGGCTTACTCGTACGCTCTGGGCAAGAGGAATGGCCATGGCACTCAGGCGTTGAACTTCAGGCCGCACAACATCGCCCACATCGTCATCGGCACGGTCTTCCTCTGGGTCGGTTGGTTCGGTTTCAACGCCGGTTCGGCCATGAGTGCAAACCTGCGTGCCGTCATGGCTGCGGTGGTCACCAATCTTTCCGCTGCCGTGGGCGGCGTCACTTGGTGCCTGGTCGACTACCGCCTCGAAGGCAAGTGGTCGGTGGTAGGTTTCTGCTCCGGCATAGTCGCCGGCCTCGTCGCCATCACACCCGCGTCAGGCTACGTGCCCGCCTGGTCCGCGGTGCCCATCGGAGTCATCGCAGGCATAGGCTGCAACTTCGCCACCCAGCTCAAATACTACCTCTCAGCCGACGACGCGCTCGACATCTTCGCCGTGCACGGCGTCGGCGGCGTCCTCGGCAACCTCCTGACAGCCTTCTTCGCGGCCGACTACATCGCGCACCTGGACGGCTCGACCGAGATCGAGGGCGGCTGGCTCAACCAGAACTGGAAGCAGCTCGGCTACCAAGCCGCCGACTCCGCCGCCGGCATGGCCTACAGCTTCGTCCTCTCCATGCTGATCCTCTACGTCCTGAACCTCATCGGCCGCGTCGTGCCGTGCATGCGTCTGCGCGCGACGCCGCACGAGCAAGAGCTCGGCATCGACGACGTGGAGCTGGGCGAGTTTGCGTACGACTACGTCGAGCTCATCCGCGACATCAAGCCGCAGTCTATGATGGGCGAGGGCTACGATGAGGACGACATGGACTCGCAGAGCCAGCGCAGCCACAGCCAGGCGACGATGATGGGCCCGGAGAAGGCGGGCGGTAGCTATCCCCTGCGCACGCTCAGTCGTGTAGAAGGGAACGGGATGTCGACGCCTAGGTATGATGGAGCAGGCGTGGGCATCGCGTCGTGACAATCAAGGAAAGAAGGGCACGTGAGGTTGCCGTCTGCCATTCGCGAAGGCCAGTCTGAGCCTTGAGGCTGGTTGATGGAGAGTCTTATGGAGAGTCTTCTGTGGTTGCTCTTGGACTACCTCCTGATAGATCACCACTTAATATGTACGACTCCAGCAATCCTTCATCTCATTGTGTAATAAGTTCTTATCAATAATATTAATATTTTCTCAACATCACCATTGGATGTTCCGCCGCTGACAATAAAAAGCAATTTTTTTTTGATTGCATGGTAGAGAGAGATTAACTCTTCCACTAGAGCAAAAGGTTAACTCATCCGAAGATGACATGTTATGGAGAAACCCGGAGTCGAACCGGGAACCTTCTCCACTCAACATGTACCTGGAGGTACGATGCTAAGAAGATGTCATACCGCTAGACCATATCCCCTTGACCAATCATGACTGATTGATGAGTAAGTTGCAGTCATCAACATTTATCTAGTTAAAATCTGAGGCACGAGTCTCAAGTAACTGGCGTTGTAATTGTCTTGCATCCATAATCTGTGACTCCATTAGCCACTTCATCCTTGACCACTGCCTCGATCTCCCGCTTCCCAGATCCCAGATCTACCGACATCACTCCTCCCGATTCCGTCAGAGAGGTCCGCTCATCGTTGCATCTGCTCATCGTTGCACCGACGTCCATCGTTCCTCAGACCGCATTGGCCTCATCGTGTCAAGCCAAAGATCTTCAGGAGGAACTTCGAGCTCCTACTAGCCAGACCGGGGCAAATCAACTACAGCGAGTGACTTCTCATTCTTCAAGTCTTGCGTTACTGTAGCATGTGGGCAAAGTGCATACCGGCAGGCAAAATCTTTTGCTCTGCTGGCTGCTCTTGAAGTGGATACGGAGGGGAGGTTGCCAAGCTGGGCCGTGACGAGCCATCGACAGAGAGCGATTCTGGAGAGTGAGTTGAAGCGCTGTCATTTGTGCGTGCACGCGGTGGCGAGCTCGACCCAAGCTGGCCTACAACCGAAGTGTGTCTGCGTGATGGTGGGACCCACGGGGTGTGTGCTGATGGCTCTAACAGAGGCAGGTTCAGAGCTCCTTCGGCCATGTTCTGCAGTTGGGCGTCTCTGCTCCGGGATTTCACTGAGTCTTGCTGAGCGATGTGCGGATAGGCATCTTGCTCAGTGTGCATCCGAGAGGTTACATCCTGGAAGTATTCTTGCTTGGGCGGCTCGATCTTCTTGTTCGTTCTTGGGTCCATGTGTCGGCCTTTGGCTTCCAGGAGTTTTTCGGTGTCTGTCTTCCTTTGCGCTCGGCATTCTGGGCATGGGAAGACCTCTGGGTAGTGCCAGGTCGGAATTGTCTGTAATGTGCACGCGCCAGTCTGGTCGTGCTTGGCGTGGTAACAGCGCGCAAACCATTGATGCAGGTGGCCGCAGCTGTGTTCTGATGCCATGAAGTAGCACATGGTCACGTTGTGCGTCAGATCAGGCAGGTGAGTAGTGGTTGGGACTCTTCGAGGTCGAGCGCGCTGATGCTTATTAGTTGGTGCGCTGGAGCGAAGTGTGAGTGAGTAGGTAGTACAATTGGTGGCGTGTGAAGCAGAGGTAGAGCGGTAGGTAGGTAGCAGCAATGTGCTTTGGCGGGTAGGTGCTAGATCGCTCCTGCGGGCCTGTTTGTAGTGGAAGGAAAGTGCGGCAAGCGGCTGTCTACAAGATCAATACTTTCGCCTTCACTGGTAGCACTAGGCTGCATTCAAGGCTAAGGTCAATTCGCTGCAATATCAGTGTATACGGCAGATGACGCCCAATGCTGCCCTGTGGTACGCGCAACCTACGAAACGCGAGACCGATGCATGTTGCAGATAATACCGGTGCGGAAGATCCTACTACAACCGTCATCGGAACATTGGTTCAAAAAGTGTCATTGTAAGCCAAAACGCCACGCGCGAGGCTGGCCGCGTCTATCACTGTCATGTATGGATATGTACAATGCAGCCAATAGTCGGTGTGACAGCCTCCTCTCAAGCCTGTATCACCGCGCAAAAAGTCATCCTCCCCGCTGCCTCAGTATTCCACCTATTGCTTCTTCTCGGGGTCCTCCAGGATGCCCTCGACTTCCAGGCGTCTCCGCGCCTCCTCAAGAGCCCAAGTCTGAATGCTGCGCTAAACGTCAGCATCTCCTCCGCAAGCGCAAGGCCACGGTATCCATCCACCAAAACCTACCTGGTGTCGGGCTTGAACCAGTAGCCAACAACGCCGAAAGCAACGGAGCCGAAGAAGCCGTAGAAGAAGACGTTCTCCCAGCCCTCCTTTTCGGGCTTCTCGCCAGGCTTGACGCCAAAGAGCCAGCCGGTTGGGGGATCGTAGTGGTCGCCGTGTGCGTCGCCGCCCCTGCGCGCGGGAGTGGAGGAGATCTGTCGCTGTTGTAATGAGGGCGCGGTGAGGCGGGGGACGATCTGGAGCTGTCCGCGAGCGGAGCTGAGGATTCGGGATGTGCGGAGGAGCGACATGGTGAGTTGTGTCGCTCTTGGGTGTGAGTGGAGAGGTATGTGAGGTGTTTAGTTGTATGCGACGGCAGTTGCTGGCACTGGCTGTATGCATGAGGTTGAGCTGTGCCAAGCTTGGATGACAACCTCCGCCGCCGGTCGCGCTTTCCGGACGCAAGATTCCGGGAACAAGATCAAGGGACTGATCCTGTGATCCTGTGATCTTCAGAAGCGATGCTCACTTCTGAATGACCTCTCTGTCATGCAACTCACGTGCTACATCTACAACCCATGAATGTGCTGACAGTTGCCATCACGGGACATTCAAGTTCAAAATTGAAAACGTTGATTTATGCCAGTGTCTATGTGTCTATATTATAGCGACTGGTGAGTGGTACATGGCAAAACATGAGTCCGATCTAACAGCAGGGTCAGAGTGATAGACGTACAGGTCGCAGATAAGAAAGGAAGATAAAAAGATATCTATGGGTAGCGAACGGAAGGAAATTTTCCAGAAGATCAGTCCCGAGCTCCAGTATCTGAAGAGACGTCACAAAGAAGGGCGAGGGAATTGGACCATCAGACCTGGAGGTAAAAGCGCACAAAGCAAAGCGTACATCTTGACGGTTAGCACTTCTATCGTAAAGGTGATGGCATCAAGGGGTACCGGACAAGGTAAGACTTGAGGCGATAGTTGAACGAAATCAGCACACCCCTCATCGCTCAACGGTCCTGGCTCCTAAGACAAGACTCTTCTCACCACGGCGACTACGCCACACGTTTGTCACAGCGACAAAGTCTTCACAGCCCTCGAGCAGGAAACCCCAGATGATGAAGAATGCCTCGCTGAGCTCCCAACTTGACAGTTGCTCCGGAAAGTTCCATACGATGAGACCGCTGCGACGTGCTTCGCCTTGGACGTTGAGAACTGCCCCAGAGCGGCGCAGACTTGCCGAGAAGCGCGAGGCATCAAGGTTGCCTGTTGCAATGGCACGTACGATGTTGAAGCGCAAACGGGAGTGTGGTATTGTGTCGATGATTGGGTCGTGAGGGAGCTGATGCTGTACCTCAATGGGCTTTAAAGTGGGTGGCAAATTGGCCACGTTGCGCAGACGAGGCGTACATGCTGGAGCGCCGGAGCGGAGAGATGTGAGGTTTAGTCCCAAGTGCTGGGCGTTGGTCGCGGCCGCTTGCATGAAGTTGCGGTTGATCAGCTGAGCGAGCTCGTCCCAGGGGTTGTCTGTAGATGGTATTGATGGAGTGCAAGCGGCTCGAGATACCTGTCCAGTGAAATGTGGGCGTGTGGGTGCGGCTGGAGGTGGTGACCCATGATTACTCTGCTCTGCTTCTTCCTCTTCCTCGTCATCATCATCTTCGTCGTCGTCAGACTCAGACTCAGACTCAGACTCATCTTCGTCTTCGCTTTCTTCTTGGTCGTCTTCATCGTCTTCACCTTCATTGCAGCCGTTTCCTTTACCTTCATCTTCGCCTTCATCTTTCTCATCATCATCGTTCTTGCCATTGTCGTTTGGTTTTTGCCGTGCGTCTGGCGACTCTGAAGCAGCGGATTTCCCTCGTGGGCTATACTCCTTGATTGTTTCTCCAGATCGCTGTCTCTCGCGAAAGGCACGCTGATTGATACGATTTTGAATGCGCCGACGCTCAGCAGGATCGTTCTTGCCGCGCCAGTTCTCATTTGTTGTTGTGACGCGGAAACCAGGATCAATCAATCGCGGCGGTGATTGGGCCGGTTGCTTTGGTGGTTTGGGTTGTGGTGGCATGACGATGGCGCCACACTTGATCTCAAGCGGGACGTCGGTCCGATGTAACGGTGAAGTGAGTGTTGACAACGCAGGTTGATTATCAGCAGTGGCAAATGTGATATTGTGTATATCTCAGCGATGGCAAGGGGGAATAATTGAAAACTTGACCCACCGGCAAAGGCGCAGCATAAGTATCGTAACTTTTATGTGCACAGTTAATCTGCTTGTAGGCAGCGAACACCTCCATGGTGTGCAAGTGTGCTCATGATTACGGTACCATCGGACAATGGTATGTCATCGATGGTGGAAAAGGCTGGCGCGTCCTGGAGACCGCGATCAAACCTGAGGATCTGAGTCATCAGCATCACACCTCGCTATCTAGCCCACCAGACTGGAGCGGCTGATACGAGGTGACAAAGCGGAGATGAGTTGCTATTTGCTCCTGACCGGGCGATATCGCCAATATCAAAATGGCTGCGTTGCTTAGTCGTAGGTTGTGCGTTCGGAGTAGGAAAAAGGTAGTATATCAAGGCTATTGCGGGAAAAAGTAGTCCAGGTTACCAAACCAAGGTTACATGCTTATGCATGCTCTAGCTGCATAGGTCCCAATGGCAGCAAAATGATGCTCGCCAACGGGATGTAATGATAAGAGCTTAGCTACTTTGAGACACACTTTCTAGAAATGCTGACTTACCACCAGGGTTGGCATGCATGCCCACCGCTTCCACGCTCGGCTCACGGCCCAGGGTCGCATTGGGAGCCAAAGGACCATGCCGTTGTCAGGTCGTGTCCAAGGACAGGCCACTGGTTTGGCCGAATATTCGTAGATGCTCCATGTTTGAAGGAGATCGAGCCACCTTTCTTTGATCCATAAGGCGCTCGGCTCCCATCTTGCAGCCGAAGGCTGAGCCAATCTCCGTCCTGGTGGCGGCTGGGGAATCGCTTCAAGAGCATAGAGGGCGATCCTGTGGTTGTGTGGCATGATGCCGACCGACACCGACTTTGTGTTCCGCAGGATTACCGCATGTATATCACTGCCCAGCCGTCGCTGTCAAATCGTGGAACAAAGGTGATGGTTGCCCCAATGAATGATTTGGTACCTGACCTGGATGTTCAGAGGAGAGGAGAGAGAAGAGGCGCACAGACTCTCTTCCGGCCAAGCTTCAAGTTCCAGGATCTAGTGTTTCGCGCCTCGCTCGTCATCGTGCCGTCCCATGTGGCAGCCTTCTTCGCACTGTCAACATCAGCTGAGCGTGCCGCTACTATTGACTTGTCTTCCCCCCATCCACAAACGGTGCGGTTTAGTAATCAGCAACAGCTCGGTACGTTCGCATTTCAAAGCGCACGTCAAGCGTCAAGCATCGTTGAGCAATCCAGCAAAAGTGCGGCAACATCGACCGATGCGACGACACCCTCGACACTCAACACAGTAACATGGCGTCGTTGCTCTCTGCCTGGCAGCAGACCCTGCGCGACAAGGTCCTCTGGAGCTATGGGTACTTCCAAGGCAGAAGTGTGCTGTTCCCACGGAACATCTCGGAGTTGTATGGTATGGCAGTGTCCAAGGCTACGAGCTTTGTAGCGCTGCCGTTGCCGTTGCTGTCCTTTCTCGCCCTGCCTGTGTTTGGCGGAAAATCGACGAGCCTCAGTCTCGTGTTTGTGTACCTCACATGGAGTTCGCTCGTATTCGCACACGACCCGTTGAGCCTTGAGATATACGGCACGCTTGCAGCTCGTATCTTGTTCTTCTTGCTACCGGCATTTGCGTTCTTGGCTTTCGACTGTGGGACACCTAGTCTGAGTAAAAACATCAAGGCTTATGGCGAGAAGAATCTGCCGTCCAAATTGGGAAATGGTAGACTTCTCAAGATAGCTTCGGTGGGTGTCGCCAGCGTGCTGCTGTCGGTGGCCCTGCAAGCAATTCTGGAGGTGCTGTTCACCGAGGTCTTCCATCTCCGGAGTTTCTTGAAAGTAACCAGTTTCGTGCCCCTGCCGTGGAGTATCGCAAAGGATGTTGTCAAAGGCCTGGCACTGCGAGGAGTCCTGCATTATTACATCCACCGATACCTGCTGCACACTTACGAGACGCCGTTGAAGACCTGGCATCTCCAATGGCAGCACAGTATCCAGCTCCCCTTCAGCCTCGCCGCGGCCTACGACCACCCCGTGTGCTATCTCCTCCTCAATTGGCTGCCCGACTTCCTTCCGGCATACCTCTTCCGCTTCCACGTGCTGACTTGGCACATCTTCGTCGCCATCACCAGTCTCGAGACACTGTTCATATATTCCGGCTACGCCGTACTGCCGTCCAACATCGTGCTTGCTGGGATGGCCCGCCGTACAGACGCCCACTTCGTGACAGCTTCTGCCGGGAAAGAGTCCTGCAACTTCGGCCACTGGGGCATCCTCGATCTTCTCCTAGGCACCAACTGCAAAGACACCGCTTCTGTCTTTGACGACTTGCAGGACGAAGCGCAGAAGCATCGCTTGGAGGAACGAGCACAGAAAGCGGCACGGGGAGCCCTGGAAGGGTTGAACGACGATGAGGAAGATTCCGATTCGGAATACGAGCCTGAAAAAGACGATGCGGTCGACAATGCTGAAGACAAACCGAAGGCGCGCTCACGGGAGTCAGCTGACGAAGGTGGCAATGCTGCTGAGCAAGCACCCGTCAAACGGAGAAGTGCCCGGCGAAAGGCGCAGAATGCTTGAGCCCACGTGCATATTATCATGTAATGAGCAGGAACACCTGCAAGGAATCGACCGATTTCGCTAATTGTGAATGGGTTTGGTCATCTATCTCATACTAATCCCCAATACTGATTTCCAATGAAAACGGTTCCAAGTCCGCCAAAGGCCACGCAGCTCAAAAACAAAAGGAGATCAATCTTACAACGCTCGGCTCTGAAAGATCACCAGTACCGTCGGCGGCATCCTTCAAGAAGTAGAGTTACCGCCCTGCTGGGAAGGTAGTCCCTGGACCTTACGGTCGCCCTCCACCATCTCCGGCTCCGGGGTCCTTGGAGGTACTTCGTCCAGGAGCCCCTGAATTTTGGTGTCGCTGGCTTTCACTGCCTCGTTGTTCTCAAGAATCCTGTCATGACCCAGCTGAACGGACTGCAGTTTTTTTAAATGACGCTCGTTTTCGACGTGCATGTACGGCATCTCCTCGGGTAAGGGTCCTTCGCCGTCCATGTCGAGGCACACGATGCCACGGTACGGGTTGAATCCATCGTAACCGATGTGCAGGCCGCGGTTGAGAACATGGTTGAGTCCAGCTTCGGGGTACGTTATATTGATCACAAACTAGATGGCCGTGTCAGCCATGTCATTGTTCAAAACTGGCCTGGAAGTGACGGGTTGTGGTTAGGATGAACAGGAGATGGAACCTCAAGTCCCAGTGAGCCCGGCCATCCCACCACAAATCCGCTCCCAGCCTTTCCACGCACTTACCTCTGCGCTAAATTGCGTGAAGCCCCGCTCGTCTGGCTGGCCCTTCCCAAAATGATACTCCCCAACATATCCGGTATGCTCCAGTTGGTGATTGATCACCTTTTTGGCATTTTCGGTGGTGTTCCAGTTCCATTTGCGGTCTGGTGTCGGCGCAGTCGTCTTGTCCCAGGCGTAGCCGACCACCATGACCTGGTACCTCGCATCGGGGTCTGTGCCATTGTAGAACGTTACGGGATTGAGTAGATCCTGCTTGCAAGTTGTGCGGTGCTCCCAATCGTAGAAGGGGAGTTTTCCTTTGCCGTCATGCTTGGGCTTGGGAGGAGGAGCATGGGTGTTGATGCTGAGAGCGCTGACCGCCAGAGGCAGAATCGAGAGTGCGAGGAAGTGCATTTCGTGTGATTGTTTTCTGGTAAGAGGTTAAGGGTTTGGGAATGAGCAGAAATAGTACGGACTACGAGGGCGAGAATTTGTGGTTTTATATGGGCGATTCGCTCGGGTGAAAAAGTTAGACGTGACCTTTGAAGATACCAGACATATTTGTCGCATTCTGACTGGGAGACTGAAATCGACATGTGCGAAGTTAGTTTTGGCATTATGTGTTGATGGTATCAGTGAGCCAATGGTTTGTTGTTCAAGTAAGCTGAGGTAATGACAATAGGTGTGCGGTTCAGAGGCATTTGTGCGTGTCAGAATAGAAGCACAAACATCTCGTTGCATCGTGTGTTGAATCTTGTCAGGTAGCATGAACCATCGTAGCGTCTCGATGGACTCGAGTCACTTTCTGTAGCGATTACAACGTGTCTTGAATGGAGCAAAGTTATCTTGCTGACTGTTGTAGCTGGACGGTAGTGATGTGAAGGTGTACATATGTGAGGAGCAGGATTGACCTCGTTATACATGGTGGATGTATGGATTTGCATACACAGGCGGTTAGTGCGATCGTACAGGTGGAGCCGCCAAGGTGGATTTGGAAGATCCCTGCCACTAGCTCTGTTGGTGGACCAACGATGCGCCAGGGTATTGTAAACAGGCGGAGTGGTGGTGGGTGAAGAACGACTCGTCCAGTACTTCCAATACATACATGTACAGTCAGTCCTATTAGAAAGTACTGATTGCTAATTGCGAGACATCTACCAAACCTCAATCCCCGGCAGTCGATTTACAGTTTGAAATTGTCTCGGTGACGGCGACACTTGGACACTTTGCCAGCAGCCCCGCCTCCAGAGCTCTACCAGCCACTTCCCAGCCTCCCTCGGAACATTCAAGCCAACACTGCGGTAACCCGCTCTCTTGCCTAGAGCATCCCATCCATCCATCTCTCCACACCCTCTCACTCACTCTGTTGAACATTCGCTAACCACCGTCACTACTAACTCGCCATCACGAACTTTGTGCGACGACAACCACTTCAAGTCCTTCCATCCATTGAACCCCACAGAAAGAGCGGGGAACAAGAAGAAGCAAGCCTCACTCGCTCTTATATCTTATCGGCAACCAACATTCCTCAACCCACCTCCACGCACATTCCTCGCCCACGAGGCGACACGAGGCTGCTACGATGCGCTCCTCAATCGCTCCCGCATCGCTTCTGCCCTTCATATCGACCATCCTGCTCGCTCCATCACTCACATCGGCTTTCCCTCCACTCGAACCCGGCGTGCCATACAGTCAGCTCTTCGAACGCAGCGACTGCGGTGGCCAGGTCTGCGGATGGAATGGTCAGCTCTGCTGTGAGTCCGGTCAAGGCTGCTTCACCAACACCCTGAACCAAGCCATATGTACGCCTGCTGGTTCTGCCGCAACCACAGCCGCTGGCGAATGGAATTACATCACGACAACTTACGTCGAGACCGACCTCCAAACCATCACAAGTACGATCAGCTCCTACGTGGGCGGTGGCGGCTGGGCACAACCTACTTCAGGCGCCTGCGATTATGCCAGCAATGAGACGCCTTGCGGTGATACATGTTGCGCGAGCAACGAGTATTGCTATACCCAGGGTCATTGCAAGCTCGCGGCAAACGGTGACAGCTCAGCCTACTACACCAGCTATTACAGCACCATGTACGAGACAACCAATTCTGCAGGTGTCCCTCTACGCCCGACTTCCAGCACCCTGATCGTTGTCACCGAGACCGAATCACCGACAACCACCGTCGCATTTGAAACACCAGTCGCTACTGGCGCGGAAGTTGGCCTCACCGAGAGCGAAGAAGGCGGCGGCGGCGGCCTGTCCGGTGGAGCTATTGCTGGTATCGTTATCGGTACACTTCTCGGCCTCGCTCTGCTTGGCTTGCTCTGCTTCTACTGCTGTATCCGCGGACTCTTTGCTGCCTTCCTCGGCCTCTTCGGAATTGGCAAGAAAAAGCAGCGTCGCACCGAGGTCGATGAGTACGAGCGCTACAGTCATCACGGTTCCGGCAGGCACAGCGGTGCAGGTGCCGGCGCGGGACGCACATGGTATGGCGCTGCAGCAAGACCGTCTCGCCCGGAACGTCGCGATGATAGCAAGAGCAAGAAGCTGCTTGGCGTCGGTGCGGGTCTTGCAGGTCTCTGGGCCATACTTGGTCTGAAGAGACGCCACGACAGACGCCACGACGATGAGAAGTACAGCGAGTACTCATACTCGAGCGACTACTACACCAACACGAGTGCCAGTGAGTATCCAAGCAGAATATTCTTGAGTAAAGACCACGAGCTAACCACTTCCCCAATAGGCAGCGCAAGCTCCGACGACAGGCGAACACGCGACACCAGAGACACCAGGCGCTCGCGACGATGATCCACCATTTTCGCATTTCGCATTTCTTCCTCTCCTAACGCCCTCCTGAACGCCCCTCTAATGCATCTCACGCCTTGTTTCTTTCATCTCACTCCGCTACAGCATAGCGCCGGCGAACAAAAATACTTGGGAAGCCCTCCCATCCCGGAGCGGCACGGCGGCGTATTTCGTGATTTCTTTTGCTGCCATCTGGTACTTCGAGTCTTCTTTCGTGCAGCAACAACACAACATTGGCGGTTTCGTTTTTCTTTTGGCGGGATGCAGCTTTGTTCTACATGGAGTTTTCTCACGTGGCGCCACTTTGGCAAAGAATGATCCAACTATTCCCACACGCCGCAGGCCCCTCTTGCGGCCTGTCGTTGCGTCTGCATTTCGCTTCCTGCTTTGTTTGCTTACTTTTACATATGCATTGCGCCATTACTTACCTTTGGCAAGCAAAATTCCCACACATTATTTGGCAGCTCGCCGTGAATACTTGGTTTCATGGTTTTTGTTCAAGTCTTTCTTATCTCATCCCAACTTTCAAGTAGAAGACTTGAGAAATGTCAGTGCGCGTGCACGTCGCCTGTTTTTGCAGCGCTTGCAACGCTTTCGCGTTCCTTCGCTCTGCTGATATCATTATCGTATACGAGATCGCTTAACTAAACCGTTGAGACCGGTGGTGGTGGTGGGGGATTTCGCTCAATAATGCAAGAATACCTTTCTGGGTACGTTGCATGGATGAGATGGTGATATGGCTGTAAGGATGCTGTGGTATTTATAAACTCTTGTGCTAATGCGTGGATGTATGGATGCGGACAGCCCGAGGGTTTTGGTTCGCTTGGGCAATGCTTGGAGGTGGTGGTACTCTAGGTGCTAAATCTTTGATGGCTGGCTGGATGGGGTAATGGGTTATTGTTGGACGTGTTGGAAAGGGATATGGCTTCTATGACACTGCTGCTGGATATCGTCAGATATAGCTTGGAAATTATCATGGACAACATGCCTACTGTAAAGGTATGGAACCATTTGAAGATAGCCCGATCACTCCCTACATGTGAACACCGTCTTGGTCCCCCCACACGGCTTGTGGTCGTATTAGTGCCGGCAGTCGAGGCTGTGACTTCCAGAAGTCGCTGGTGCTCCGATGCTAAACAGGCCGCGGACGGTTGGAGTCCGGGCTTCGATGAAATGAGGGCGGGTCTTCTGTTTGTCGGATGCCTTGCCATCATACATACACATGACGAAACGACTTTTAACACGGTACAGTAGTACCTAGGTAAGTTTGTGTTGACAGGAGACTCTCTCAGGAGAGACGCCAGTAGCGTGTAGCATGGAAGACCGGGATCAAGGTTCCTCGGTTTGCATATCACGTATCGAGAAAGTGTGGAATGATGATATGTGATAGGTGGGCGAGAACCTTGTTCTCTCGCTTCCTTCCGATTGCCAGGTCCGTGTGTCTGTGTGGGAAAAGTGTGGAACCCGATCATTTCAGCCTTCCACGTGCAGAGCAGGGTGCATGAATATTGCTGCTGCTATGGGGAGGGATGGTCGGCAAAGGGCGCAGGGATGGACGTGTTGTTGCATTATAGCTGCTACTACTGCATGTCAGCCGGCACGTGGTAAAGGAACATTCTTAGACGACAGACAACGAGGTGGAAACGAAGTTCCTTACTTACATGCAAGTATCGATCTAAGCAAAGGTGATAATCTCGTCAACGCCAGTCGACTAGACCGGACGATTGGCCAGCAGAGTTTCTTCAGGGCGCGGATCAAAAGCTTAGACACTTACTGCATGTAGGCATGTGCACTGACTTGTGGCAGGTCACAGGCACAGGCAGTAGTAGTGTGACACTTTGACATGGCGCCGACGGCCTGCCACCTTTTGCCCCTGTCCATTATTGACCTTACCTTGCTGTAGCGAAGGGAGGTAGTGACTTCTTGGGACCTTGTCTTGTCTTGTCTTGCCTTGCGTTGACTTGGCCATTGTTTGTCCGGAAACCTTCGTTTGCGACTGCGCTGTGCACTGTTTGGGCTGCCAGCGATATACTTTACTTTACCTTTCAGCTTCTCCTCGCATCCGACTTCGCAAGCACCATCTTCACCTTCACCTTCACCCCACTATCTGGTATCGCGACTCGCATTCCATACTAGATACAACGCTCACGCGCCTGTGAGGCTCGAGACATGCTCTCTCCAACGAGCGCATAAGAGCAAGGCTTGCGACTGGACGCGCTATCACATCAGGCGGCGCCGCGACCCGCAACTGCGCAATACACCATGTCTGCAACCTCACTCCACCATCATGCAGACCTCACTCGTACCGGGACCAGCGACACCACCTCTTCTGGACGGAAATCCTCGCCCAATCGTGTCAAGGCCAGGCCCGCAGACCACGCCGTCATCTCCTCCATAATATCCTCGCTCGATGCGTTCGATCCCTCAGCCAATGCCTCGCCCAAAAGTTACAAGCCTCGTAGCAGCAGTAGCAGGAGGGGAGACTCAACCCCGCGTTCCGCCAGTGCAAGCATGGCGGGCTCGCCCACAGTCATGCGATCTTCTTTTATGCCACCGCCAGAGAGCTCAACGTATGGCGCCGTAGCCAATGATGGCGCCCAGTGGGACATTTCCGAGGAAGACGAGGCCGCGCCACCGCCTGTCATCCATGCGTCGCCCTCGGTTTCCAGCATGTCGCAGCAATCAATCCGTACTTCGCGGCCTTCACTGCGCAGCGAACCGCGTAACACCCCATCGTTACATTCCCTGCAACGGTCTCCGGTGCTTGCAAAGAGAGAACCACTATATCCTGCGGGCGACAACCTCAGCGCAGAGAGCTGGATCAAACAGAACATACAGCAGTCTCTAGAGTCGGCGCACGGTCGGAACCCTTCACAGAAAGAGCGAGGAATTTCACGTCGTTCGGATGATGCAGAACGACATCACCTCGCTTCATGTGCCATCAAAGCCTCGCCTACGAGACCGGAGTCGGGCATAGTTCAAAGAAAAGCTCCAATGCCTACACGATCGTCCAAAAGCCGTGTATATCTTGATTCGGACAGCACCGACGAGAAGACATCTGGGCCACCCACCCCGAGATCACTTTCAATCAGGACGAAAAGCAGCGAAAGCTATAGAGATGCCGTCAGACAGGCGTCCGCAGGGCCCGCCATGTCTCCTCACGCCTCTCCACGACCCAGTCCCATGGCCGACTCCATTCCATTGCGTACGTCCTCACTACGCCAGTCTTCGAGCAATCCTGCGCCCATGAAGAAAAAGACCAAGAGCTCGAAACGGGCAAATCTCACTAGCAATCCATTCAAGTCGAAGCGGACAGAGGCCATTTCTGACAACAGCTTCCTCGATCTTGGCGAAAATGACGAGACTGTGAAGCGCATCATGGAGCTGCGAAAGAAAAGGCAAACAAGACTCATGGAGTCGAGCTCGGCATCTGACCCAGGACACGAAGAGATGCCTCCACTCAACACCAGCAAATTTGTTGAGAACGGCGCCACTACACGAGCGGTAAGCAGACCTGGACCTAGAAGATCAATCACCGACCCAACAGTCGCACCCAGTGGACTAGGTGTTACCATGGAGTCGCCAGTGCTATACGACTTGCACGAATCGCCGGCATTGGGAGCGACTTATACGCCAGAGGCAAACCATGGCTTTGCGCCTCTTTCGCCCATCTCGCCACACAGCATGTCTGATACTGCTGCCACATCTCCTCAGGTATCACTCGACCTATCGTATGCGCAAGCTGTCCATGCCCTTCATAGCGCGCGGAGTGCAGGCCCGTCAATCGACAGTCCGAGGCCGAGTATTGAGGCTGCCATGCCCAATGTGCCTTTCAGAAGAGGCTCTGCTGCGACTACTGCCAGCGCGAGCAAAGCTTCGAGCTTGCGAGCTCTTTCGACAAAACCTGCACAAAGCAAGAAAAGCTTTCAAAGCCATCGGATGCACCCAGACCTTCCTGAAGATTTCCAAACCATGAACCCTCGGCGCAAGTCAATCAGCGACACACGTAACGCTAGAACAGCTCACGAGCGATCGCAATCAGAGCGCAGAGACAGCATAGAAGACGCAGTTCTTGGATTCCTGCGCGCACAACGCCTGAACCAGAAGATTCGCCATATTGTCAGCGGTCGTACCATTAGCTTTTCTGAAGTTGGGGATCCAAAAGGAGCTGCGGTATTTGTTTGCGTCGGTATGGGACTCACCAGATTCGTGACAGCTTTCTACGATGAGCTGGCGACCACATTGCGATTGCGGCTTGTCACTATCGAGCGACCTGGCGTCGGCGGTAGCGATGGCTACCCGCCCAACGACCGAAGTGGCCCATTGAACTGGCCCAATGATGTCTTGACCGTCTGCGATCATCTAGGGATCGAGTCTTTCAGCCTTCTAGCACATTCTGCTGGTGCAGTATACGCGCTTGCCACTGCCTTGGTCTTGCCGCACATGGTCAGAGGCAAAGTGCATCTCCTTGCACCATGGATTCCACCCAGCCAGATGGAAGCGGTGCCTCACCCTTCCTCGCCATACTCTTCCACTCCCGCAGCTGTCCTTCCACGTAGTCAGCGCTTGTTGCGTGTCTTGCCAACGCCATTCCTAAAGGCCGCCAACTCCTCGTTCATGGCTTCGGCCACGGCATCCCTTGGCAAGTCTGCTAACAAGCGCAAGCCCTCCGGCGCCGGCGTCGGCACTGGCACCTGGCCGTCGAGCCCGGAGGATGCTGACTTCGCCATTAATCGTGCTCAGGGAGCCAAGAGACCGACGACCTCTGGTGGTGATCGGCCTGACATCCCCCGCCGAGAGTCCCTCATGCTGATGGACCAGTACATGCCTAACACCAATCCGATGGAGAGCTTTCTTTTACGCGGCAATACGAGCCGGCCGGCATCCCCTCACAGGCGCGAATCGCTTGGTCTATCTGCTACAGCTACCCCGACCGACCCAGCTTTCACCTACGCTGCCACAGCTCTCAACGCCGCCGAACACGCCGAGCGAGAGCGCAAGGGCATCTACACCAGCCGCCTCACGCAACGCACCTGGGAATATGCGATTCGCGACGCCAACCCGGCAACCGATCTCCTCGTATGTCTGGAACGCCACCGCGAAGTCGGCTTCCATTACACAGACGTCAGCGCCGCCGTCGTAATCACCCACGGCGCAGAAGACAAGCGCGTACCCGTCGGCAATATCCGCTGGTTGGGCGACCAAATGAACCGCATGGCTACGTCTGGCCCTCGAGCTGGCATGTCGGTGCAGTCGCGGGAGCCTTACGCGGCGGACTACGATGTCGGAGGAGGCGGCTGTGAGGTGAGAATCTTGGAAGGCGAGGGTCACGGCCTCATGGCCAGTCCGGTGATTGTCGGCGATCTGTTGACTGAGATCTCGGGTTACTGGAGGGAGAAGAAGCCGATGTTTCGGAATTGATGCATTGCCTTGCCTGTGGGTGAGGCGGGGGTGAACGGAACGTAATGAGAAGACATGATGCAGCTGAACCTCAAGGCCCACCCATGGAAGTGCAGGGCTGGGAGACGAAGGTTCGACGACACGGGGCAATGTTGACAAGGGAAGAAAGGAGGAAAGAAAGAGACGGGAAACCCAATTACATTACTTTATTATTCTTGCTCACGACCGACAGACAGGCGCGATTCATTGCTCATGTTCTCTCGCGTGCGCATGGCATATTATTTATTTTTCTTTTTTGCTCCGACGATTAGAAAGATACCCCCCTTTTTTTTGGCGCTTCACGCAGTGTGTACTGTAGCAGTAGTAGTTTAGCATCCATCAGCATAGCAGAAGAAATCATACCTTAATCATCCCAAATGAACACCCTATATGTAGGCATTGGAGACTTCAATCCCAATGCAAGCGTGCAAAGTGTACATGTAGTAAATACATGCTGATGTAAGTACATGTAGTGTATCGACGATAATACTACAGTACATGCATGCATTATTATTAAAAGATGTAAGCAACAATAATAATTTGAATGTAATAATAATCCCTGTTGCGACTTGCACGCCAACATGCATGCATTGTCGATCGCACCCGCTCCGGCTCGCCTGATCTTCCGTCCCTTGTGTTCCGCGAGAACTAGTTTACAGACTTACAGTAGGCTGACCCGTTCGATTGGAATTCATCACTTAGTACTCTCGTACGAGTGTGAGGCAAAGCAAGCAAAGCAAGCCGCTTCGATCGATGTGTACTGCTCGTGCTACTACTGTTGCATGCACTACCCGGGCCTCTAGCTTTGTTCCCCGACAGGATTCTCGTTTTGAGCGAACATCTCCGTGATGCGTGTGGAATTCGGGATCTTTGCACTTGCTTGATGAGGATGGAGGTGCATGTGTGTGTGTGCCTCTCAACATGTACTGTAGTTACATGTATCTAACTACTGTGCCATCTTATACAGTGAGGCCGTCCATACGGTACTCGGCAGAAGATATCCGAGAGGGCTGATGTGAGGGGAGCCAACGGTGGACGGCCTGGGGTCGGTCTGGGTCTGCAACAGTCGTCGATGATGATGATGATGATGATGTGGCCAATGGAGGAGACTCGATGGGTATAATGAAGCGCCTAGGTAACCTTAATAAAAAGTAGCTGCCGTAATCACTACTACTGCACCTCCGCAGCTGGATGCAAAGTGGGCTGCTTTCCTCGTGAGTTGTTATTCCCTTCTCCTGTCAATCTCCATTCATCGTATATCTCCAGGTCTGCGTTCTCAAAATACTCCTTCTTCTTGTCAATTGTGAGCGTTCTGATGATTGTTGTAGAGGTGTGGGATCCACAGTAACACATCACATCGCCTACTACTTGCTCACAACACAATACCCCCAGAGCCAAACCATGTCTCTACCTCCCACTACCTTCGGAGACGCCTCAGTCATCGAAGCTCTCGGCCAACACGAATACCGAATCAATGTCCATCCGGACTTCTCCTGGGGATCTGTGGCTCATGGCGGATACTTGTTTTCGCTGCTGTGGAAAGTCATAGCTCTGCATTACCGCACCACGCTGCAAAAATACGACCAACCTGACACGGTTGCTATGCATCTTGAGTTGCTGCGGCCATCACCACTGGGCGAGGCAAAAGTTGTAGTCAAAGACACCAGACTGGGGAAAGGGAGCAGTACGGTGCACGTGGCGTTAGTACAAGGTGGCAAGGAGAGGGTTGTTGGGTATGCTACGTAAGTCCACCCTTCACCCACTCATTCATCGACCATCTCCCAACCCAAGCCCTCAACCATGGCAACTCTAACCAAGGAAACAGCAACACCAACCGCTCCAAAACTAAAGGCCTCACAATCCCCACCGGCCACTCCCTCTCCCCAACTCCAGCACCCATCGATTTCGC
>Ga0265797_10002398_pt1 | contig 31590 bp, 29 predicted proteins | sample P2T30metagenome_FD_192433 | JGI IMG/M metagenome (GOLD analysis project Ga0265797, IMG submission 192433) | Plant litter microbial communities from East Loma Ridge, Irvine, California - P2 T30 | ecosystem: Environmental > Terrestrial > Plant litter > Unclassified | place: USA: California... | reverse complement strand
CGTGGATCATGTCCGGTAACTTGATCGCGTCGCGGATGAAGAAGATCGGCAGGTTGTTACCGACCATGTCGAAGTTGCCTTCCTGCGTGTAAAACTTGACGGCGAAGCCGCGCGGGTCGCGCGTCGTCTCCGCGCCCGAACGGCTCGGGATCACGGTGGAGAAGCGCACGAATACCGGCGTGACGGTGTCGCGCGCGAACAGCTTGGCTTTCGACAGGTCGGACAGGTCGTCGGTCGCCGTGAACGTGCCGTGGGCGCCAGTGCCGGTGGCGTGCACCACGCGCTCGGGAATGCGCTCGCGGTCGAAGCGCTGCAGCTTCTGCACCAGGTGGACGTCCTGCAGCAGCGTCGGGCCGTTCGGGCCGGCCGTCTGGCTGTTCTGGTTGTCGCCGACCGGGGCGCCGTTATCTTTCGTCAGCGTCTGCGCATGCGCGCCCGTCGCGAATGCCGCGAGACCCGACAATACGACCAGGCTGCACAACACGGCGCGGCTTGGACGGGAAGCAAGAAGGTTGTTCATATACATTACCTATCGGATTGCATGTTTAAGGAATTCTTATGCTATCGGTCTGGCGGTGATTGGAGAAATTTATTGTAGCTATCACACGGATAGCTATTGCCTAAATCGCATCACGAGCGCGCCATCGCAGTAGAATCTGTCGCATACAACAAGGAGACAGCGGATGACATCCCCCACCTGGCACGAACGCGCACGCGACCTGAAGATCGACGGCCGTGCATTCATCAACGGCGAACGTGTGACCGCGCGCAGCGAACGGCAGTTCGACAATCACTCGCCCATTGACGGCCGCCTGCTCGGCGCCGTGGCACGCTGCGACGGTGCCGACGTCGACATCGCGGTCAGCGCCGCGCGCGCGGCATTCGATGACGGCCGCTGGGCCAGTTTCGCGCCCGCGAAACGCAAGCGCATCCTGCTGAAGTTCGCCGATCTGCTGCAGCAGAACGCGGCCGAACTGGCGCTGCTGGAAACGCTCGACATGGGCAAGCCGATCAAGTACAGCCAGGCCGTGGACGTGGCGGGCGCCGCCAACTGCATCCGCTGGTACGGCGAAGCGATCGACAAGGTGTATGGCGAAATCGCACCGACGCCGGCCAACAGTCTGGCGCTGATCACGCGCGAGCCGGTCGGCGTCGTCGCAGCCATCGTGCCGTGGAATTACCCGATGCTGATGGCGTCGTGGAAGATCGCGCCTGCTCTTGCCGCCGGCAACAGCGTGATCCTGAAACCGTCGGAAAAATCGCCGCTGACGGCCCTGCGCATGGCCGACCTGGCGCTGCAGGCGGGCATCCCGCCGGGCGTGTTCAATGTGCTGCCGGGCTTCGGCAACGAGGCCGGCAGCGCGCTGGCGCTGCACATGGACGTCGACTGCATCGCGTTTACCGGCTCCACGCGGGTCGGCAAGCAGATCATGCAGATGGCGGGACAGTCGAACCTGAAGCGGGCATGGACGGAGCTGGGCGGCAAATCGGCCAACATCGTCTGCGCCGACTGCCCGGACCTGGATGCGGCGGTGGCCGCGTCGATCGGCTCCATCTTTTTCAACCAGGGCGAGAGCTGCAACGCGCCATCGCGCCTGTTTGTCGAGGAGTCGATCCGCGAACGCTTCATCGAAAAGGCGCTGGCGCTGGTGCCGGCGTATGCGCCGGGCGATCCGCTCGACGACAAGACGGTCATGGGCGCCATCGTCGACGACATCCAGCTGAAAACGGTGATGGGCTATATCGAGCAGGGCAAGGCCGCCGGCGCGAAGCTGGTCACGGGCGGCGAACGGGTGCGCCTCGATACAGGCGGCTACTACGTCGCGCCGACGATTTTTGATAACGTCAGTGCCGACATGACGATCGCCCGCGAGGAGATCTTCGGCCCCGTGCTGTCCGTGCTTAGTTTCACGGACGTGAAGGAGGCGGTGAAACAGGCCAACGCGTCGCCGTATGGCCTGCATGCTGCCGTGTGGACGGCCGACCTGTCGAAAGCCATCCAGACGTCACGGGCGCTGCGTGCCGGCACCGTGCACGTCAACCAGTACGACAACGACGACATCACGGTGCCGTTCGGCGGCTACAAGCAGTCCGGCAACGGGCGGGATAAATCGCTGCATGCGTTCGACAAGTACACGGAGCTGAAGACGACGTGGATTCAGGTCTGAGTCCGCCGCCTGTCCCCGGCGTCGTCAGAACTTGTAGTTGACCTTGACGGCCGCCGTGCGCCCGCGCGGATCGCTCTGCGTGAAGTCGAAGAACGTCTGCGACGAATCCCACGATGGCCGCTTGTCCGTCAGGTTCTGCACGATGAAACTGACGGTGGCGGCCGGCGTGGCTTTCCATGCGACGGTCGCGTCCAGCGTGCCGACCGGCTTGACGCGCTCACCGGGTTTCGTCGTCTGGTCGTAGCCGTCCACGTAGTTCCAGATCAGCGTATTCGTCCACGCACCGATGTCCCACGTGGCGCTCGTCACGCCGCGCCATTTCGGGATCGAACCGAACCAGTTGTTGCCGGCACCGTCCGTCAGCGGTTCGCCGGGCGCCAGCGGCGCTTCGAATGTCAGCACGCGGCTCAACTGGCCGTTGAATGTCACCTTGCCGTACGCGGCCAGCGGCAGCGTGTGGCGCAGGTCGAGATCGAAGCCCGAGACACGGCGGTCGCCCTGGTTGGCATATTGGCGGTACAGCGTCAGGATGCGGCCCTGCGCGTCGCGCACGACCTTGTTCGGCGCCGCTGCCTCGTTGGCGATGATGTTGTCGGCCGACTCGGTATCGATGACGCCCTTCGTGCGGATGCGATACAGATCCAGGCCGACGCTGCTGCGGCTGGTCGGCGCGATGACGATGCCCAGGTTGACGTTGTTCGAACGCTCCGGCTTCAGGTCGGGGTTGGCGATCGTCAGGTTCGTTACGCCACGCGCTTGCGTCGGCGAGATCGGGTCGCGCGGATCGACGACGTTGCCGTAGCTGACGGACGTCGAGTTCGTAATCTCCGGCAGCGACGGCGCGCGGAAGCCGCGCGAGACGGTCCCGCGCAGCAGCAGCCACTGGGCGGCCTGCCAGCGCACGCTGGCCTTGGGCGAAAATGCGCTGCCGAAGTCGTTGTAGCGATCCGCGCGTCCGGCCACGTTGACCGACAGGTCCTTCAGGACCGGCACATTGAACTCGGCGAACAGCGCCGCCACCTCGCGCTTGCCGTTGATGATGTTGATGGCCGGGCGCAGTTCCGTGCCGGACAATACGGCCGTCGACGTCTGCGAATCCATCTCCTCGCGGCGCCATTGCGCGCCGGCCGCGAAGCCGAGCGGACCGGCTGGCAGTTGCAGCAGTTCGCGGGTGGCGGAAAAATCGACGGTCGTCAGCTTCGATTCGGCCGGGCGCAGCGTGGACAGGCGCAGGCGGTTGCGCACCGCCTCGCTGTTGTTGGCCTGGTTGACGAAGTCATAGCTGCCGTCGGCCAGCACCTTCTCGAATTCGTAGCGGTTGACGAAGTTCTGCACCGTCTCTTCCAGCTTGCTGCCGGAGCGGCCGATCGACGCGTCGTAATCCCAGCCCGCCACCGTGCCCTTGGCGCCGGCCAGCACGCGGAAGAAGTCGACCTTGTCCTGCTTCATGCGCGGGCCCAGATCGAACAGCGTGGCGTTGATCGGCAGCGGCGTGCTGCCCGGATTGTTCGGGTGGCCGACAGGCAGCACGACGTTGATCGTGTCCAGCTGCTGGCGCGCGTTGTTCCATGCGCGCAGGCCGCTGCCCACTGTCAGCGGCGCACCGAACGTCTGGTCGGCACGCGAGTGACCGTACAGGACGTCGGCATATGCCTCGTTGTTCTCGTTCAGTTTCACGGTGCCGCGCAGCGCCGCGTGCACGCGCTTGATGCCGGGGATCAGCGTGCGGTATTCGGCCGGGTTGAAGGCCAGCACATTGCCGGCCTTGCCCGGTGTGATGGCATCGTAGGGCTGCAACTGCAGCGGGCCTTGCACGCCGCCCAGCAGCTGGTTCGGATTGCCGTTCACGTAGTTGGTCGGCGTCCAGCCCAGCGTGCCGCTCGGGTTGCCGCGGAAGTCGCTGCCGCGCAGCCATGCGACATCGGTCTGGTTCAGCGTGTCGCGCTGCTGCGCATCGACCGACAGCACGACGCTGTAGCCGTCCGTCTCCAGCGCGCCGAAGCCCGTCTGCAGCGCCGCGCTTTTCTCGCGCTGCCCCGTGCCCTCAAGCGAACCGCCATACTGGCCGGTGATCTCCGTGCCCGTGAATTCCTTGTACAGGATGATGTTGACGACACCGGCCACGGCGTCGGAACCGTAGACCGACGACGCGCCATCCTTCAGCACCTCGATGCGCTGCACGGCCGCCATCGGCAGGCTGTTCAGGTCGACGAACACTTCCTGCAGCTCCTGCGCCGTCGCGTACGGGCTGACCCGCTTGCCGTTGACGAGAATCAGCGTGTTCTTCTGGCCGATGCCGCGCAGCGACAGGCCCGCGGTGCCGGCCGAGAAGCTGCCCGTGTACTGCTCGTTGTAGCTGTTGCCGCTGTTGGCGGCGATCGAGCGGATCACGTCGGCGATGGCGGACTTGCCGCTGGCGGCGATCTCCTTCGCGCTGATGACCTGGACGGCGCTGGCGCCTTCCTTCTGCGTCGTGCGGATGTTCGAGCCGGTGATGACGACCTTGTCGATGGGGGCCGATTCCTGGGCGGCGGCAAGCAGCGGCAGGGCGGCGGCGATGGCGAGAACGAGATGGAGGGGCAGTGGTCGATGCATGGTTTCCTCTTGATGGGATTGGCCCGTTGCGATGCAACAGGGCGAGCGCGGGCCTTGCCGGCCTTGTGGGCCGGGGCGGAACAGCGGGGTTACGGGTGAAGGGGCGTTACAGCGGGCGGCACATGCACTGCGCCATGCACGACATGTACAGGGTGTGGCGGCGGGTGATGTGGAGTGCGTACATAAACTTGAACAGGGTGGGTGTAGCGGATGTTGACACTATACCGATGAGGTCAAAGCGGACGAACGAATAAATAATGTGAAGCTTATGCAAAAAAACGAGGGTCGGGGCAGGCGGGAACGTCGGGGACAGGCACCTTTCTTCAGGCCGGAGACCTGAAGAAAGGTGCCTGTCCCCAAACTCATCTCATTGCGCCAGCATCCGCTCCAGTAACTCCTGCAGCAGCCGCTGATCCGTCGCGCTGAGCCGGCCCGTCAGCGGCGCCAGTGCCTGCTGCATCTGGGCGTGCAGACGCTCGACCAGATGCGCCCCTTCCTCGGTCAGGAACACGTCCGTCGCGCGGCCGTCCGCCACGTTCGCCGCACGTCCCACCAGCCCGCGCTTCTCGGCCCGGGCGATCAGGCCGGACATCGTCTGCTTCTCCAGCCCCAGGTGGTCGGCCAGCTCCGTCATGCGCGGGCGCCGGTCCCACAGGATGCCCAGCACGCGCAGCAGCGTGAGCGACAAATCGTTCTCGGCGCCGATCTTGTTGAGCAGCGCCATCGTGACGAAGGCGGTCGGTACCAGCGCGTCGGTCAGGCCGTCGCCGCGCCGTGCCGGTCTTTTCAAGGTGTTTTTTTTCATGAGACGCATCTTGACATGGTTCGCAATACGAATCAATAATAGGTCGTACTACGAACCTTTTTTCATGCTGGTCCCACCAGGAGAGTGCCTTGAAAGCTGCCGTCATCACTTCGTTCGACCATCCGCCGCGCTACATCGACATCGGCGAACCCGTGCCCGAAATACCCGGCGAAATGCTGGTGGAGGTGCTGGCCGCCGGCCTGCATCGCCTGACCCGTGGACGCGCTTCGGGCGCGCACTACTCGAGCGGCGGCATGCCGCCGCTGATTGCCGGAGTCGATGGCGTCGGCCGCGACACGGCCGGCAAGCTGCGCTACTTCGTCCAGCGCCCCGACATGCACGGCACGATGGCCGACAAGACCGTGATCGAGCTGCGGCGCAGTATCGAATTACCGGGCGACTGCGACCCTGTCACGGTGGCCGCGGCGATGAATCCGGCGATGGCGGCGTGGCTGGCGCTGCGCTGCCGCGTGCCGTTCCAGCCGGGGCAGAAGGTGCTGATCGTCGGCGCCACCGGCAGCTCGGGCAGCATGGCCGTGCAGATCGCCCGGCACCTGGGCGCGGCGCAGGTGATTGCCACGGGGCGGGACGAGCGCAAGCTTGCCACACTGCCCGGATTGGGTGCCAGCCACATCGTGCCACTGGGCGACTCCCGGCTCGCTGAACTGGCGTGCGACGTCGATGTCGTGCTGGATTTCGTCTGGGGCGACACCGCGGTCGGCATCATGGAGGCACTGCTGCGTCAGCGCGCGGATCGTGACGTGCCGCTGACGTGGATCCACGTGGGCTCGATGGCGGGGGACGTTGCAGCGCTGCCCGGCGCGTTGCTGCGGGGCGCGAACTTTCAGGTGGTTGGCAGCGGGCACGGGGCGGTGGCGGATCGCGCCATTCTCGGGGAGCTGCCGGCGCTGGTGCGGAAGATTGCAGACGGCACGCTGCACATCGATGCGCAGGCAACACCGCTGCGGGACGTGGAGGAGGCGTGGACGGCGCACAGCAGCGCGCGCATCGTCTTCACGCCTTGAAACGCGGGGCTGCGGCAGCCCCGCGCAGCCCGGTCAGAAGCAGTGTTCCAGCGCGGGGAAGCTGCCGTCCTTGACGGCGCCGACGTAGGCGGCGATGGCCGCGTCGATGCTGGTCTGGCCGTCCATGAAGTTGCGCACGAAGCGCGCCTTGCGGCCGGGGAAGACGCCCAGCAGGTCGTGCATGACAAGCACCTGGCCGGAGCAGTCGGGACCCGCGCCGATGCCGATCGTGGGGATCGACAGGGCCTCTGTGACGTCCTTGCCGACCGTCGACGGCACCGCTTCCAGCAGCACGATCGATACGCCGGCGGCCTGCAGCTTCAGGGCGTCCGCCTTCAGCGCCTCGGCGCTTTCGAACGTCTTGCCCTGCACCTTGTAGCCGCCCAGCTGGTGGACGAACTGCGGTGTCAGCCCGATGTGCGCGCACACCGGCACGCCGCGTTCGACGAGGAAGCGGACCGTCTCGGCCAGCCATCCCGCGCCTTCGATCTTGATGATGTGGGCGCCCGCCTGCATCAACGTCACGCAGCTGGCCAGTGCCTGTTCCGGCGTGCCGTAGCTGCCGAAGGGCAGGTCGGCCATGATCATCGCCGACTTGGCGCCGCGCGCGACGGCGGCAGTGTGATACGCCACTTCCTGCACCGTGACGGGCAGCGTGGACGTGTGGCCGTTGCAGACCATGCCCAGCGAGTCGCCGATCAGCAGGATCTCGACGCCGTTGCGGTCCATCAGCGATGCGAAGCTGGCGTCGTAGCACGTCAGCATCGCGATTTTCTCGCCGGCCGCGTGCAGCGCGCGCAGCGACGGGATGGTGACCGCCTTGCTGGCCACCGGCTTTGCCGGGGCGGGGGTGCCAGCGGCGGGCGCAGCCGCCATCTCTTTTCCTTGCAAATAACCAGACATGAGAGTCCTTCAATAGTGTGCTTACGGCGCGTATTCTAAACCCCGCAGCACGACCGTGCTGAAATGAAGGCCCTCCGCCCCGTCACCAGTATTTCGGATACCGCGCGGTGCGCGTCGCGTTGTTGTAGGCGAGGGCGACGCCGACGATCACCAGCGCGCCGATCAGCGTCGGAAACAGCAGGAAGCTCCAGCCGGGCTGGGACAGGAACACGATGACGGGATTCGAACCCGCTGGCGGATGCACCGTGCGCGTGACCATCATGACGGCAATCGCGGTGCCGACCGCCAGCGCGACGGCCCACCACGATGGGCCGAACACGTGCAGGAACGCCAGGCCGATTGCGGAGCTGAACAGGTGGCCGGCAATGACGTTGCGCGGCTGCGAGAACGGCACGTCGGGATAGCCGAACACCAGCACGCACGACGCGCCGAATGAACCGAGCACCAGAACGGCGGACAGCGCGTCCGTCAGCGCCGCGACGGCGGCAATGGCAAGGAAGCCGCCGAGCCATGCCAGCAGCACGTTGCGGCTGCTGGGTTGCGGCGGGAGGTCGGCCTGATCGCCGCGCAGTTTGCTGAGGAACGCGTACATGATGTTTCCCTTTCCGTACATAAAAGATAAGACCAGCGTTATTAAACCAAACGTTCGGTATGTAGTCTGGCATACAACCGCGACGCGTGGCGAGTATTTTTTCAGCTGAGCGTGGCGGTGGCGCAGCGTTCCACCATGGCCGCGTGCTGGCGGCGCAGCGGACTTACGTCGCGCCAGATGCGGTTCATCAGGATGCAGCCCTGGACGATGGCGACGGCGTCGGCAGCGCGGTTGCGTGCCTCCCCGGCGGGAAAGTAACGGGAGAACACCATCATGTAGCAGTCCTGCCAGTCCTCGAAAAAGCGCCGGATCTTCGGGCTGAACTGCTCGTACGAGCCGCCGATTTCCAGGCTCAGGTTGGCCAGCAGGCACCCGTGCGGATGCTCCGTGAAGAATTTTTCGACGGCCAGGTTGAAGGCGGCCAGTTCCTTGACGGATGGATCGTCGGCGTCGCGGATGATGGCAAAAATGCTGTCCCGGTAGAACTGGTGCACCTGTTCCAGCGCTGCGACGGCGAGCTCTTCCTTGCCCGAAAAGTGGTGGTACAGGCTGCCCTTTGTCAGCCCGCACGCCTTGGCGATGTCGTCGATGCTGGTGGCGGAATACCCCTTCATGCGGAACAGCTGTGCGGCGATATCGACCAGATCGACTTTTTCGATGACTCTGCGCATGATGGGCTCCAAACATACTGAATGTTTGGCTAGCTTACCTGTCGATGCATGGTGCGTCAACGTGACGAGCGGCTGACCGGACGATACAAATTTGCTGAAGATGCCCTCAGTTTACCAAACAAACGTTCGGTACCATTCACTTCATTAGTTGTGTTTTCTCCACCACTAAGCCCGGGCGAAGGCATGTTCGTCCACCTAAGGCCACCACAGGCACCAATCAAGGGAGCGACATGAAACCACCAGAAGCATTCGACAGGGTACTGATAATGGAGGTCGGCGCCATCGCGCTGCCCGATATCGAGTTTCACGAATACCAGCCCGGCCTGCGCAAGCGGGTGCTGATCCATCCGCTGTTCGACAACACGAAGGACGATCCGACAGGTTCCGACGCGGCCCTGATCCGGTATCTGCCTGGCGCCTTCACGCCGCGTCACCTGCACATGGGCTACGAGATGGTCTTCGTGCTGCAGGGCGACTATATCGAGAACGATGTCAGCTTCGCGCCCGGCTCGCTGATCGTTCGCTCGCCCGGCACCACGCACGAGATGCGCTCGCAGAACGGCTGCACGATCCTGGCGATGCGCGACGTGCCGGTCAGGCAGCTCACGTGACCACGGACGGCCACCATGAAAATCATTTCGGCACCCGCGGCAGCGCAGCTGATCCGCGATAACTGGACCGTCGTCCCCGGCGGTTTCGGCAGCTGCGGCCATCCCGACACGCTGACCGAGGCGCTGCGGGAGCGCTTCGAGGACACCGGCCATCCGCGCGACCTGTCCCTTCTCTTCGGCGCAGGTCCCGGCAACAAGGCGGGGCAGGGCGTCGACGCGCTGGCCACGTCCGGCCTCGTGGCACGGGCGATCGGCGGCTTCTGGGGATTGTGCCCCGGCCTTGCCGGCATGGCACGCGATGGCGCGATCGAAGCGCACAACTGGCCGCAAGGCGTCATCAGCAAGCTGTTTGGCGTGATCGCATCGGGCGAGCCGGGCCTCCTGACGCACGTGGGGCTCGACACGTTTGTCGACCCCGAGCTGGAGGGCGGCGTGATCCACAGCCGAAGTTCGCGGCCGCTGGTGGAAAAGCTGCGCTTCAACGGCCGCAGCCACCTGTTCTATCCGGCGCAGCGCGTCGACTGCGCACTGCTGCGCGGCACCGCCTGCGATCCGGACGGGAACATCACTTTCGATGAGGAGACGTCGCACATGGATGCGCTGGCGCAGGCGCAGGCCGCGCACAACTGCGGCGGCATCGTCATCGTCCAGGTGAAGCGGCTGCTTGATGGCCCGGTGGCCGATTACCGCGACGTGAAAATTCCCGGGTTCCTGATCGATTACGTGGTGCTCGCGCCGGAGAACCGCCATCCGCAGACGTACGGCACGTTCTTCGATCCCGCCTACACGGGCATGGCGGCGGCGCACGGCAGCGTGCCGTCCAAAACCTTCCCGCTCGCCAAACGCATCGTCGCCCACCGCGCCGCGCTGGAACTGGCGAACCACCCTGGCGCCAACGTCAACCTGGGAATCGGCATTCCCTCGCTGATCGGCGCACAGGCGAGAGAACTTGGCCTGACGGACTTCACGCTGACAGTGGAATCAGGCCTGATCGGCGGCGTGCCGGATGAAGGCTTGTCCTTCGGCGCCGTGCGCCATCCGCGCGCCGTCATCGAGCAGTCGGCGCTGTTCGATTTTTACGACGGCGGCGGCATCGACCTGGCCTTCCTCGGCTTTGCGCAGGTGGATGGCGCGGGCAACGTCAACGTCAGCAAATTCAACGGCCGGATCGTCGGCTCGGGCGGCTTTATCAATATCTCGCAGTCGGCAAAGCACATCGTGTTTTGCGGCACGCTGACCGCCGACGGGCTGCGGGTGGAGATCGCCAGCGGGCGGCTGCGCATCGTGCAGGAAGGGAGCACGCGCAAATTCCACGCCCACGTTGCGCAGCTCACCTTCAACGGCCGGCAGGCGGCGGCCAGCGGCAAGACAGTCCTGTACGTGACGGAACGGGCCGTGTTCCGGCTGGGCACACGCGGGCTCGAACTGATCGAGCTGGCGCCCGGCATCGACGTTACCGACATCCGCGACGTGGTGGACTGCGATTTCCACGTCTCGTCAGAACTGAAGCCGATGTCCGGCTTCGCAGACATCCAATCGAACCAGCACTCGGGAGTACTAGCATGGTAATCACTATCGTTGGCGGCGGCGCGACGTCGCTCGCATTCCTGTACAACTACATCGAATCCGTGCCGGCGGACGGGCACCGTGAAACCACGGTCTACCTGGTCGAGAAGCGCGGCGTGTTCGGCCCCGGCGCGGCTTACGCACGCGACGTCTCGTCGAATATCCTGAATACGAAAACGGGATTCATCACGCCGTTCCACGACCGGCCGGGCGACTTCTACAACTGGCTGCGCGAGAACGAGTGGGCCTGGCGCCGCAGCTTCCCCACGTTCGACCTGCATCCCGACAGCTATGCGCCGCGGCCCCTGTTCGGCATGTACCTGCAGGCGAAGATGGCGTGGGTCGTCAAGCACGCGTTGACGGCGAACGTGCGGATCATCCAGGTGGATGCGGAGGTGATCGACATCGCCATGGTCGGCAACAGCTGCGTGGCGCGCACCAACTGCAGCCTGACCCTGACATCGGACCACGTCTTCCTGGCTTGCGGCACACTGCCCGCGAAGCCGGACGCGTTTGCCGGCGAGGCGGGGCGCATCCTGCCGAGCCCTTATCCGGTCGCGGAACTGCCGCACAAGATCGCGCCGGACGCCCATGTCGGCATCGTCGGCGCCCGCCTCAGCTGCATCGATGCCGTCATCGGCCTGGTCGAGTCGGGACACCGCGGCAAGATCGCCATTCATTCACGCAGCGGGTATTTCCCGTGCGTGCGCGGCACGCAGGGCCGCATCGTGCCGAAGTTCCTGGAGCAGGGCAATCTGGAAAAGCTGGTGCGCGAGAAGGGCCGGTTACGGTTGACCGACATCGTGGCGCTGGTGGAGCAGGAAATCGCCCACGCCAGCGGGGGTGAACTCCCGCGCGACATGGCGCTGCCGCCCGCGCCGCCGCGGGATCTGGCCGTGTACCTGGAGCAGGAAATCGAACTGGCCCGCGCGCCGCGACCATGGCAGGCGGTCCTGTACTCGACCAACGCCATCATCGACCAGTTGTGGCTGGCGCTGCGCGACAGCGAGAAGGCGATGTTCCTGTCCGATTACTTCAGCGCGTTCATGAGCTATCGCGTCTCGATCCCCACGGAGAACGCGGCCAAGCTGCTGCGCTATCTGAAGTCCGGTCAGCTAAGTTTTCATGCGGGCGACTTTACGATCGAGGCGGATGCGGACGGCAAGCCCGCCATCCGTTTGAAAGGGCAAACCACGCTGGAATACGATTACCTGATCAACGCAACGGGTTCGCCCCGTTCGACGCAACGGCTGGAATCGACGCTGCTGTCCAACCTCCTGCTGCGCGGCATGGCCGTCGAGCACCCGCTGGGCGGCATTGCCGTGGACCGGCACAGCTACGAGGTGGTCGGCCGGTCCGCGGGCAAGGCGCGGCTGCATGCGATGGGCGAGCTGACGACGGGGACGTTCTTCTTCACCAGTGCGCTGGATATCAATGCGCGGCATGCGAGGAATTGCGCCACGGCGTTTGCGGCGTCGATTTTCACCGTGGAAGTGCGGCAGGCCTTGGCGGCGGGCTGAAGGTGACGGTTCAGCTGCGGAAGATGAAGTACACGGCACCCACGAGGCACAACGCCGCCCAGATGTAGTCGGTCTTGAACGGCTGATCCATGTACAGCATCGCAAACGGCACGAAGACCGACAGCGTGATCGCCTCCTGCATGATCTTCAGCTGCGCCAGGCTGTATTGCGTGTGGCCGATGCGGTTGGCCGGTACCTGCAGCAGGTACTCGAACAGCGCGATGCCCCAGCTGACCAGGGCGGCGACCCACCAGGCCTTGTTGGACAGGTTCTTCAGGTGGCCATACCAGGCGATCGTCATGAAGACGTTCGACAGGGTCAGCAGGCCGACGGTCTGGACGATGACGGGGATTTGCATGCGTTAGTTCAGGATGGTGATCGCCTGGTCCGCCACGCTGTCCGCGAATGCCGTGGCGGGACCGAGGCCGGGGATGTCGATGGATGGTGCCAGTTCCAGCAAGGGCACCAGCACGAATGCCCGTTGCGTCAGGCGCGGATGCGGCACCGTCAGCGTGGGGCTGGCGATCCGTTCGTCGCCGTACAGCAGCACGTCGAGGTCCAGCGTGCGCGGGGCGTTGCGGTAGGGGCGTTCGCGGCCGTGCCGCTGCTCGATGTCGTGCAGCGCCCGCAGCAGCGCCTCGGCATCGAGCGTCGTTTCGGTGCGGGCGACGGCGTTGATGTAGTCGTCGCCGGAAGAGTCGATCGGCGCGGTGCGGTACAGCGACGAGACGCCTGTCACGGTCGTCCCGGGCAGGCGGCGCAGGCGGGCGACGGCATCGAGCACGTTGCCGCGGGCATCGCCCAGGTTGGCGCCGATGCCGATAAAGGCGACCGCACTGCGCATCAATGGCCCGTGTTGAACGGCACGTCGTCGGGCGGCGGGCCGCCGCCTTCGCCACCGGTCTTGCGGCGACGGGGGCCGCGGCGGCGCTTGCGCGGTGCCGCGGCGGCCGCGCTGTCGGCATTGAAGCTGTCCGCTTCCTCGCCTTCGTCGTCGGCACCTTCCGCTTCCAGCTGCGCTTCCTGGCTGTCGTGGCCCGCGTCCGCTTCCAGGTCGTCCTTGTGGCGCTGCCCGCGGCGGGCCGGGCGTTTGCGCTTGGCACCGGTGCCGGCCGACGACACCAGTTCGGCGCGCGTGACTTCGTCGGCTTCATAGAAGGCCGTCCACCAGTCGCCCAGTTCCTGGTCGATCTCGCCGGACGCGCAGCGCAGCAGCAGGAAATCGTAGCCGGCGCGGAAGCGCACGTGCTCCAGCAGCTTGTACGGGTTCTTGCCGTTGCGGCGCTCGAAGCGGGGCTGCATGGCCCAGATGTCGCGCATGTCCGAACCGATCTTGCGCTGCAGCGCCAGTTTCTCCGTCTGCGAGTCCAGCACTTCGTCCGCCGCCAGGTGCAGCGAAGGGATCGGCGATTCGCCGGAAGCCTGGTAGGCATTCCATTTTTCCAGCACCTGGTGCCACAGCAGCGAGGCAAACAGGAAGCCCGGCGACACGGTCTTGCCGGCGGCGATGCGGCGATCCGTCGAGTCCAGCGCCAGCGTGACGAACTTGAAGCCCAGCGGCTGCTCCAGCACCACGTCCAGCAGCGGCAGCAGGCCGTGATGCAGCCCTTCCTTGCGCAGCTGCTGCAGGCAGGCCAGCGCATGGCCGCTCATCAGCAGTTTCAGCATTTCGTCGAACACGCGCGCGGCCGGCACGTTGTCGATCAACGGCGCCATCACGGGGATCGGCGCGGCGGTGGACGGCTCGATATCGAATTTGAGCTTGGCCGCGAAGCGCACCACGCGCAGCATGCGCACCGGGTCTTCACGGAAGCGCGCTTCCGGCTGGCCGATGATGCGCAGGGTGCGCGCACGGATGTCCTTCATGCCGCCGTGGTAATCCAGCACCTGCTGGTTGGCGGGGTTGTAGTACATCGCGTTGATGGTGAAGTCGCGCCGCTCGGCATCCTCCGCCTGCGTGCCGAAGGTGTTGTCGCGCAGGACGCGGCCATGTTCGTCCTTCGGTGCGGCGGCCGTGGCGGTGCCGCGGAACGTCGTCACTTCCAGCAGGTCCTGGCCGAACATCACGTGCACGATCTGGAAGCGCCGGCCGATGATGAAGGCGCGGCGGAACAGCCGCTTGACCTGTTCCGGCGTGGCGTTCGTCGCCACGTCGAAGTCCTTCGGTTTCACGCCCAGCAGCAGGTCGCGCACGGCGCCGCCGACGACGAAGGCCTCGAAGCCCGCTTCCTGCAGTGTGGAGGTGACGCGGACGGCATTGGCCGACACCATTTTCGGGTCGATGCCATGCTGCTCCGGTCCCAGTACTTCAGGCTCGCCGGTGTTGCGGGCTTCCTTGACGCCCAGGATCTTGCGGATGAATTTCTTAATCATTGAATAGATGGAGTAAAGGCCAGCCTTGCGCGGTCGCGTGCGTCGTCAGCGCGGCATTGGGGTTGGTCGCTACGGGGTGAGTGACGATCGACAGCAACGGCAGGTCGTTGTGCGAATCGCTGTAGAAATAGACGGCGGCGAAGTGGTCGAGCGTCTTGCCCATCCCCTCCAGCCACGCCTTGGTATGCACGATCTTGCCGTGGCCCTGCGTGGGCGTGCCGTGCAGCCGCCCCGTGATGCGGCCGTCGACCATTTCCGGCATCGCCGCGATCAGGTGCTCGACGCCGAACGCCTGCGCGATCGGGGCGGTGACGAAGTGGTTCGTCGCCGTGACGATGGCCACCAGGTCGCCCGCATCCAGGTGCTTCTGCAGCAGCGCGCGCGCGGCCGGACGGATGTTCGGCTCGATCACTTCGCGCATGAACTGCTGCTGCAGCCCGGCCAGCCGGACCGGGTCCAGCTGCGCCAGCGTTCCCAGCGCGAATTGGAGATACTCGACCGGGTCCAGCGTGGCGGCCTGGTACTGCTGGTAAAACGCGTCGTTGCGGCGCGCGAACTCGGTGGCATCGACAGCGCCCACGCGGCACAGGAACTGACCCCATTCGTAATCGGAATCGATGGGCAGCAGCGTGTGATCGAGGTCGAACAGGGCCAGGTTCATGCAGTCTCTCAGTTCAGTCTTTCGCCTCGGCCTGCAGCCATTCGCGCAGCAGCGGCAGGGTAATCGGGCGTTGGGTTTCAAGGGAATATTGGTCCAGCGAGTCCAGCATCGAGGACAGCGAGCGCATGTCACGCCGGAAGTGCGACAGCAAATAGGGTAACACGCCGGGCGACAGCGTCAGGCCACGGCTGGCCGCCGCCTGCGACAGCGCGGCCACCTTTTCGTCGTCCGACAGGCCGTGCAGCTGGTAGATCAGGCCCCAGCCCATGCGGGTGCGCAGGTCTTCCCGCACCGGCAGCACGGCCGGCGCCACGGCGCCGCTGCAGACCATGAACGCGCCGTTGGCGCGGATCTCGTTGAACAGGGCAAAGGCGTCGATCTGCGCCACGGGCGACAGCTTTTCGCAGTCATCGAGAAGGTACAGGTCAACGTCGGGCGAATAGACGAATTCGGATTCGATCGAGAACGGCGAGATGTAGCGGGCCCGCTCCGTCGCGGCCAGGGCTTTCAGCAGGTGCGTCTTGCCGGCGCCGATCTCGCCCCACAGGTAAGCGAAATGTTCGCGCGAGCTGCGGTCGGCGAACTGACGCATCAGCGCCGCCACCTCGGCATTGCGGCCCACCTCGAACGATTCGAGGGTCAGCACCGGCTCGGCGCCCAGGTCCAGCACCAGCTGTTTCATGGCTGTTGCCCCGGTTGCCTGATCATTTTTATAACTTTTTCGCTCATCACACCAGCATTATAGAAGCTGCCGACACGTGATGGCGCGGCGAGTGGCTGGTGGCAGAGGGCATGAAGGGGCGGCCAGTGGATATTTTTAAGGGATGGGACGGGCCATTTTGATAAAATAGCGGACTTGCCGTAATTCGGTCCGAAAAGAGCGAATTGCGGCTTCCGCCTTCTATTTTACCGCCTCCGCTGCGAAATACACCATGAGCCAACCTTCCAATGTATCCCTGTCCTACCGTGACGCCGGCGTCGATATCGACGCGGGCGATGCCTTAGTCGAAGCGATCAAGCCGTTTGCCAAGCGTACCCTGCGCGAAGGCGTCATGGGAGGCATCGGCGGCTTCGGCGCGCTGTTCGAGATCAGCAAGAAGTACAAGGAGCCGGTGCTGGTGTCCGGCACGGACGGCGTGGGCACGAAGCTGAAGCTGGCCTTTGAGCTGAACCGTCACGATACCGTCGGCATCGACCTGGTGGCCATGAGCGTCAACGACATCCTCGTGCAGGGCGCCGAGCCGCTGTTCTTCCTCGACTATTTCGCCTGCGGCAAGCTGGACGTGGCCATCGCCACGGACGTCATCAAGGGCATCGCGCAAGGCTGCGAGCAGGCCGGCTGCGCGCTGATCGGCGGCGAGACGGCGGAAATGCCGAGCATGTACCCGGCCGGCGAATACGACCTGGCCGGCTTCGCCGTCGGCGCGGTGGAAAAATCGAAGCTGATCGACGGCACGAAAATCGCCCCGGGTGACGTGGTGCTGGGCCTGGCCTCGTCGGGCGCGCACTCGAACGGTTACTCGCTGGTGCGCAAGATCATCGAAGTGGCCAAGCCGGACCTGGAAGCGGACTTCCACGGCCGCAAGCTGGCCGATGTGCTGATGCAGCCGACGCGCATCTACGTCAAGCCGCTGCTGGCGCTGATGGAAGCGATGGAAGTGAAGGGCCTCGTGCACATCACCGGTGGCGGCCTGGTGGAAAACATTCCGCGCGTGCTGCAGGAGCACCTGACCGCCGAGCTGGATGGTTCGTCGTGGACGATGCCGCCGCTGTTCCAGTGGCTGCAGCAGCACGGCGGCGTGGCCGATGCGGAAATGCACCGCGTCTTCAACTGCGGCATCGGCATGACCGTCATCGTCTCGGCTGAAAACGCGGACACGGCGATGGCCCAGCTGACGGCCGCCGGCGAAACCGTCTCGCGCATCGGCACGATCCGTGTGCGCAAGGATGGCGAGCACCAGACGATCGTGGTGTAAGGCGGCAATCTCCGCGCCCAGCTGCGCGGAAAACGTTGCAATAAAACCGGTGACAGGCTCCGTTTTTTGAAAAACGGAGCCTGTCACCGGTTTTTTTTTCTTACCTCTTCAGGATTTTTTCCACCGGCGCGCAGCGCAGCCGGAACGCATCCGGCATGCCCGACCCCAGCAGCGGGCGCAGATACAGCCGGAACGCGTCCGTCACGTCGGTGCCGCTGGCGGCGATGAATTCATCCTCCATCGTGCGCGTCTTGCCGGCGACGTCCGTCAGCGGCAGCAGCGCGTAGTCGGCCGAATAAAAGCCCGTGCGGCGGATGGCGACAGAGCCGTCGCGGTCGCCCCACAGCGCGTATTGCACGGCCTTCTCTCCCACCTCGCGCGCTTCGCGCTGGTCCACGTCCGACACGCAGCCGATGAATGAGCGCTGCAGGTAGCCGAACGTATCGCCGCGTACGCGCTTGATGCCCAGTTTGTCGCGGATCGCGTCGCACAGCAGGTCGGCCAGTGCGCCCGTGCCGGACAGCTGCACGTTGCCGTGCGCGTCCTTCTCCACTTCCTTGGCCAGCAAGGTGGCAATGGGGGCGCCGCTGGCATCGTGGATGCCCTCGGAGACGGCGATGACGCAGCGGCCGTGGCGCGCGTACATCGTCTTCACGTCCGCCAGGAAGCGCTCCAGATCGAACACGCGTTCGGGCAGGTAGATCAGCTGCGGGCCGTCGTCCGGGAACTTTTTGCCCAGCGCCGCGGCGGCCGTCAGGAAGCCGGCGTGCCGGCCCATGACGACGCCGACATACACGCCGGGCAGCGATGCGTTGTCCAGGTTCGCGCCCGCGAAAGCCTGCGCGACGAAGCGGGCGGCCGATGGAAAACCGGGTGTGTGGTCGCTGCCGACCAGGTCATTGTCGATCGTCTTCGGGATGTGGATCGCGCGCAGCGGATAGCCGGCCGCGCGGGCCTGCTCACTGACGATGCGCACCGTGTCCGACGAGTCGTTGCCGCCGATGTAGAAGAAGTGTTCGATCTCGTGCGCGCGCAGCACGTTAAAAATCTCGGCGCAGTATTGTTCGTCCGGCTTGTCGCGCGTGGAACCCAGCGCCGACGACGGTGTCGACGCCACCAGCTCCAGGTTATGGCTGGTCTCCTGCGTCAGGTCGACGAATTGCTCGTCGACGATGCCGCGCACGCCATGCAGCGCGCCGTAGACGCGGGTCACTTCGCGAAAGCGCCGCGCCTCCAGCGTGACGCCGACCAGCGACTGGTTGATGACGGCGGTCGGCCCGCCTCCCTGTGCCACCAGAATTCTGCCAGAGCCCATGCATCTCTCCTAAAATATCCGCGTCGGTTGCCAGCTTACACCCGTTTGCGCCGCGGCTTCATCGAATCTTCATCGATCCAACAGGTGCCCTTCATCGGCGCGCCGCATCATGCCCGCATCGCAACCGACCGGAGATTCCATGACTTGCAAACTGAACGCGATGGCGCTGGCCGTCCTGTCCTTGCTGGCCGCCTGCGGCGGCAGCCACCCTCCCGAAACGAAACCGCGCTTCCAGGCCACCATCACACGCACGTCTTACGGCATCCCGCACATCGAGGCCAGGGACGAGGCGGGGCTGGGTTACGGCATCGGTTATGCGTACGCCGAGGACAACGTCTGCCTGCTCGCCAGCGAAGTCGCCACCGTGAACGGCGAGCGCGCGCGCCACTTCGGGGCGGAGCTGGACTCGTCGGAGAATCCCGAGCTGGCTGTGAACAACCTGGACTCGGATTTCTTCTTCCGCCAATGGAACGACGAGGCGATCGTGCAGCAGGCATGGCAGGCGCAGCCCGCCGAAGTGCAGGCCCTGATGCGCGGCTATGCGGCGGGCTTCAACCGCTACCTGGCGCAGCGGGGCGTGGCCGGGCTGCCGCAGGCGTGCCGCAACGGCAGCTGGGTGCGGCCCATCACGGAGCTGGACGTCATCCGCCTGATGCGCCGGACCGCGATGACGGCCACGTCATGGATCGGCGACATCGCGAGGACGCAGCCGCCCGGCAGCGCGCCACTTGCCGCCGCCGCACCGAGGGCCGGCAACCGGTCGATCGCGCCGCGCCTGACGGCCAGCAACGCCATCGCCATCGGCGGCGATGCCAGCGCGGACGGCGGCGGCATGCTGCTGGGCCAGCCCCACCTGCCGTGGGGCGACGCGCAGCGCTTCTATCAGCTGCACCTGACGATACCGGGCAGGATGGACGTGATGGGCGCCACGCTGCCCGGGCTCCCGATCGTGGGCATCGGCTTCACAAAAGAAATCGCGTGGACACATACGACCGATACGTCCGCCCACTCCACCGTGTACGCACTGAAGCTGGACGAGAACGATCCCACCCGCTATATCGTCGACGGCAAGTCGCGGCCGATGCTGCGGCGTACGCTCAGCGTGCCGGTGAAGAACGCGGACGGCAGCATGGGCACGCGCAGCCGCACGCTGTACAGCACCGAGGATGGCCCGCTGCTGACCTATCCGGAGCGGATGGAATGGACGCGCACCACGGCCTACGCGCTGCGCGACGCCAACGCGGAGAATCACCGCATGGTGGCGCAGTGGTACCGGATGAACGTGGCGAACTCGCTGACGGAACTGAAGGAGGCGAACCTGCGCCTGGCGGGCAACCCGTGGAACAACACGATTGCCGCCGACCGCGCCGGCAACACGCTGATGATGGACGTCGCGCCCGTCGCCAACCTGCCCGACGATGCGCTGGAAGCCTGCCTGGTGCCGGAGCAGGAAGAGCTGGCGCAATGGGGCGTGTTCGTGCTCGATGGCAGCCGCGCCGCGTGCGCATGGCGCAACGAGCCGAACGCGCCGCAACCGGGGACGGTACCGGCCGATCGCCTGCCGCTGCTGGAGCGCCGCGACTACGTGCAGAACGCGAACGACAGCGCGTGGCTCAGCAATACTGCCGCGCCGCTGACGGGCTTTCCCACGCTGGTGTCGCGCGACAGCCAGCCGCAGGGCGCCCGCACCCGGCTGGCGCTGAGCGAGCTGCAGACGCGGCTTGGCAAGGGCAGGCTGACCCTGGACGACCTGCGCGACATGGCGCTGAACGACAAGGTCTACCTGGCGCCGCTGGTGCTGCCGGACATGCTGGCCTGGTGCGGTACAGGGGTGGCAACGACGGCGGACCTGGCAAAGGGCTGTGCGGGGCTGGCGGCATGGACGGGCGACGCCAGCTTCGCCGCCGGCGTCGGGCTGCCGTACTTCACGGCACTGATGAGCGAGGTGCCGCCCGACGCAGACGTATGGACCGTGCCGTTCGACCCGAGCGACCCGGTCCACACGCCGCGCGGGCTGAAGTACCGCGATCCCGGCGTCGCCAAGGCACTGGCGGACCGCCTCGCCGACAAGGTGCGGCAGTTCGACAGCGCCGGCATCGGCGCCAACGCCAGGCTGGGCGACTTCCAGGTCAGCCGGCGCGGCGGGCCGGCCGTACCGGTCCACGGCGGCGCCGGTGAACTGGGGATCTTCAATACGATCGACGTGGGCAAGGCACCGCAAGACGGGCGCTTTGAAGTCCTGGGCGGCACCAGCTACCTGCAGGTCGTGGGATTCGGGCCGAACGGGCCGCGGGCGCAGGCGCTGCTGACGTATTCGCAGTCCAGCGATCCCGCGTCGCCGCACCATGCCGACCAGACCCGGCGCTTCGCCGACCGGCAGTGGATCACGTTGCCGTTCACGCCGGCGCAGATCGCGGCCGATCCGGCCTTGCGCAAGGAGACGATCAGCGAATAAGGGGAAGGGGATTTACGGCGCCCATTCGCCCAGCTCGGCAGGCACGTCATACGCGAAGCTTTTCGGATCGAACGTCAGCTTCCACTGGCGCGCCGCGACCGGCAGGCCGTCCTGGGTGCCGCCCGCCGTCACGGTGATCGGCGCCGGGTTGGCACCCGTCGCGCTGCCGATCCGGTAGCTCCAGCGGCGGCCGTCGCAGCGCAGCACTTCCTCCGGTTCTTCGATGTCCTCTTCCACGTCGGTCGGCGTTTCGTAGGCAACGTATGCATCCCAGTCGGCCTTCACCTGTGCGCACGGCTTGCCGGGATCGTAGTCCATGGCAGTCCTGAACGTGCCCAGCATGACGATGGCGCCGTCATGTGGCGCCAGCACCGTGCTGGTCGTGCTGACGGGGGAATGGGTGCGATCGCTGCCGCTGTGCACCTCGATCACCCAGCCCCGCAGGTTCTTGCCGAGCGCCTCGAAACGCACCTGCCCGGGCTTGACCGCCGGCGCCGTGCGCGACGCGACCTGCGTGTTCATGTGCGTCAGTCCGCCGTCGCGCGGTTGGGTCGGATGGACGTAGAACGCGCCATACGCGGAGCCTTCGCGGCCGTCGGCCGCGGCGCCGCTGGCCACGAAATACAACTCGTCGCCATCGGCCCCGTCGGCGATTTTCGCCTGCTGCACCACGCGCATCAGATAGGTGCGGCGATCGGCGGCCACGTACAGCCAGCCCTTCCTGGCGGCCGAGTATTTGCCGTAGGTTTGTGTCATGACGCTGTCGATAACGGCTTGTTCGTCGATCGTCACGCGGGGCGGCAACGGCGGACCTTTTTTCTGGTCGTGGATGTAATAGGCGAGGTAGCCAAGTGCCAGGGCGGCGGCGGCCAGCAGGTAAAGCAGCGCGGAGAGCCAGCGCCGGCGTGGTCGTGCGGTCGCGGTTTTCTCGACGGGATCGTTCAGGTCTTTCATGTGCATGCGTGCGTGGCGCGCGTCGCCATCGCGGTCATTTGTGGGGCGCCGACCTTATCACATCCGCCATGCCGGATATCTCTCGGATTGTCACAGTGCCCGCGTTTGCCGTCACGCGCGGTTCCGGTACACTCGCCGCATCGTCCATTCCAAAAGTGAGAAGAACCATGAACCGTCCAACCCTCCTGCTGGCCCTGTGCGCCGTTGTCCTCGCCGGCTGCAACAGCAAGGTCGATCCGCAACTGCAGGCCGACCAGATGACGCTCAGCGACGCCACCTGCGCCGAGGCGGAAGTGGCTAAGATCGCCGATGAAGCGGTGCGCACGGCGTTTGCCGCCCGCTGCGCGCGGCGCACCAGCGTCGCCCCGGGCGGCTGACCGGCTGATCGGCTGATCGGCTAATTGGCTATTCGGGCCGGCGCACGTAATCGACCAGCGCCACGCTGCGCGCGTCCGGTGCCGGCGTCAGCAAGCTGACGACGACCAGTGCCAGCAGCCCGGCCGGCACGCCGAAGACGGCGGCGGAGATCGGCGCGATATGGAACCACTGGCCAGCCGCGCTGCCGCCCAGTACAGGATTCGTGTGCAGCATGTAGAACTGGCAGACCAGGAAGCCCGTCGCCATGCCCGCCAGCGCGCCATAGCCGTTGGCGCGGCGCCAGAACACGCCCACCACGAGGGCCGGGAACAACGTCGACGCGGCCAGCGAGAACGCGGCGCCCACCAGCGACAGGATGTCGCCGGGCTTCGTCGATGCCGAATACGCCGCCACGAACGCCACGCCCAGCAGGATCAGTTTCGAGATCGTCACGCGCTTCTGCGTCGACGCTTTCGGGTCGACGATCTTGTACCAGACGTCGTGCGACAGCGCGTTGGAGATCGCCAGCAGCAGGCCGTCCGCCGTGGACAGCGCCGCGGCCAGGCCGCCCGCCGCCACCAGGCCCGAGATCACGTAGGGCAGGCCGGCGATCTCCGGCGTCGCCAGCACCAGCACGTCGCCGTCGATGGCGATTTCGGCCAGCTGCACGATGCCGTCGCCATTGATGTCGGCAATGCTGATCAGGGGATTGGCGCGGTCCACGTTGGCCCAGTAGGAGATCCACGTGGGCAGGTGCGCGAAGTCGCTGCCGACCAGCGCCGTGTAGACGTCGTATTTCACCAGCACCGCCAGCGCGGGGATCGTCAGGTAGATCAGCAGGATGAAGAACAGCGTCCAGAACACGGAGACGCGGGTCTGGTCCACCGAGGGCGTGGTGTAGGAGCGCATCAGGATATGAGGCAGGGCGGCCGTGCCCAGCATCATGCAGAACGCCAGCGCCAGAAAATTGTTGCGCTTGATGTCCGATTCTTCCACCGTGGCGCCGGGGAAGGGGGCCGCATGCGGAGTCACGGGGCGCGAGCGCGCCAGGTTCTCGTCGCGCAACGCGGTCCAGATGGCGACGGCGTCGTCCGGGTTTTTCGGATACGCGATCAGCGCGCGCTCGGCGTTGCGGATTTCCAGCAGCGAGGCGTTGCGCAGCCGGACGTTGTCCAGGTAATGCTGCAGCGACGCCCGTCCCGTCTCCCACGAATCGGGCAGGCCGTTCAGGCGCCGCTGGTAGTCGTCGGCCCGCTCGCGGAAGATGGCGCGCACCTGCGCTTCCTTCGTGTCGTGCATCAGCGCCGCCTCGCGCGCGCTCAGCTGGGGCAGCAGCTTGCCGTAGGCGACCTGCGGGATCGGATTGTCGCTGTGCTTGGCCGACAGCCACATCGCCGGAATCAGGAACGCGGCCAGGATGATGATGTACTGCGCGACCTGCGTCCACGTGATCGCGCGCATGCCGCCCAGGAACGAGCAGACCAGGATGCTGGCCAGACCGAGGAAAATCCCGACGGAGAAATCGACGCCGGTAAAGCGCGAGGCGATCAGGCCGACCGCGTAGATCTGCGCGACGACATACGTAAACGAGACGATGATCGTCGCGGCCACGGCGAACAGCCGCACAGCGCGGCCGCTGCGCGCGCCGCCATAGCGCGCGGCCAGGAAGTCGGGGATCGTGTACTGGCCAAACCTGCGCAGGTAGGGCGCGATCAGCAGCGCGACCAGGCAGTAGCCGCCCGTCCAGCCCATCACGTAAGCCAGGCCGTCGAAGCCGTGCAGGTACAGGCTCCCCGCCAGGCTGATGAAACTCGCCGCCGAGATCCAGTCCGCCGCCGTGGCCATGCCGTTGTACAGCGCCGGGACGCGCCGGCCCGCCACGTAGTATTCGGAGACGTTCGACGTGCGGCTGACCAGGCCGATCGACGCATACAGCACGATGGTGGCGAACATGAACATGTAGCCGATCCACACGCGCGGCATGCCTTCCTTTTCCAGCACGGCCAGCGAGACGAGGAAGGCGGCAAAGCCCAGTGTGAAGAAGGTGTAGTAGCGCGTCAGGCGCCGGAAGAACGTGCGGGGTGGCGCCGGCATTTATGCCCCTTCCCGTGACTGGCGGTCGAGCCGGCGCATGCGCCACGCGTAGATGCCGATCAGGGCCAGATACACCAGCGACGCGCCCTGCGCGGCCAGGTAGAACGACAGCGGCCAGCCGAAGATCGTCAGCCCCGCCAGCTCGCGGGCGAAGAAGACGGCGCCAAAGCCCGTCAGCAGCCAGACCAGCAGCAGGACGGCCGTCAGGCGGCGGGTTTTATCCCAATGGGTACGTTCATCCAAAGTGAGGGGTCTCCTCGTCGGCGGGCGGCAGGTGCGGTGGGAAGGTCAGGCGGAACAGGCTGCCGGGATATTTCGGCTGCGTGGCGCGCGGGTTGCTGAAGATGTCGATCTCGGCGCCGTGCTGCTGGGCGATCTCGCGCACGATGGCCAGACCCAGGCCGCTGCCCTCGACATTGCTGCCCAGGATGCGGTAGAAGCGCTCGAACACGTGCAGCCGCTCGGCGGGCGCAATGCCGGGGCCCGTGTCCTCCACTTCCAGGATCGCGGCATCGGCGGTGGCGCGCACGCGCACCGTGACGCTGCCTTCGGCGGGCGTGTAGCGCAGCGCGTTGTCGATCAAATTCGACAGCAGCTCGCGCAGCATGACGGCGTCGCCCGCGATCTCCACCTGCTGGTCCGGGCCCTCGAAACCGAGGTCGATGCGGTGGCTGAACGACGCCGGCACCCAGTCGCGCACGACGTTGCGGGCCACGTCGGCCAGGTCGAGCGGCGCCAGCGGCGCGCCGGCCTGCGGCTGGTTTTCCGCCCGCGCCAATGCCAGCAACTGGTTGACGAGCCGCGTGGCCGCCTCCGAGCTTTTCGCCAGCTGTTCCAGCGAGCGGTGGATTTCGTCGTGGTCGGTCTGGCGCAGCGCCAGTTCCGACTGCATGCGCATGCCGGCCAGCGGGGTTTTCATCTGGTGCGCCGCGTCGGCGATAAAGCGCTTCTGCATGTCGATCGATTGGGACAGCCGCGCCAGCATCTCGTTGAGCGAACGCACCAGCGGCGTGATTTCCTCCGGCACCTGGTTGGGGGCGATGGGCGACAGGTCGTCGGACGGGCGCGCCCGAATGCGTTGCTGCAGTTCGGCCAGCGGCAGCAACCCGCGCGACAGGGCGAACCAGACCAGGGCCAGCACGACGGGCAGAATGATGAACTGCGGCAGGATCACGCCCTTGATGATTTCGTTGGCCAGCTTGGCGCGCTTCTCCAGCGTCTCGGCCACCTGGACCAGCGCCATGCGCGCGGGGCGCCCGCTGTTTTCTTCCAGGTTGACGTACGCATATGCCACACGGATGGGCGTGCCGTGCAGGTTGTCGCCCCGGAAGCGCACGGTGCCCGCGGGCGTGCTGTCGTCGTCCGGCTCGGGGTCGGGGCGGGGCAGGTCGCGGTCGCCGTCGATGTAACGGCCCTGCGGGCCCAGGATCTGGAAATAGATGCTGTCGACGTCGTCGGCGCGCAGGATGTCGCGCGCCGAACCGGGCAGGCGCTGCACCAGCTTGCCGTTCACTTCGCGCACCTGCTGCGCCAGCACGGTGACGGAATCTTCCAGCGCATGGTCGAACGGCTGGTTCGCGATGGATTTGGCAACGAGATACGTGATGGCGATGCTCATCGGCCAGAGCAGCAGCAGCGGGGCCAGCATCCAGTCGAGGATTTCGCCGAACAGCGAATGCTGGATCTCGCCTTCCTCTTCGGGCGCGCTGCTCCAGCCGTGGTCCGCCTCGGCGCTCACTTCGCCTCGGCAGGGGCGGCGGTGGGAGTCGCGTATTTTTCCAGGCAGTAGCCGAGGCCGCGCACGGTAGCGATACGGATGCCGCCCGTCTCGATCTTCTTGCGCAGCCGGTGCACATAGACTTCGATGGCGTTATTGCTGACTTCCTCGCCCCACTCGCACAGGTGATCGACCAGCTGTTCTTTCGAGACGAGCCGACCGGTGCGGGCCAGCAGGATTTCCAGCAGGCCCAGTTCGCGCGCGGACAGGTCCAGCATCTGCTCGTTGATATAGGCGCTGCGGCCCACCTGGTCGTACGTCAGCGGGCCGTGCTTCACCACCGTGGAGCCGCCGCCCTGGCCGCGCCGGGTCAGCGCCCGCACCCGCGCTTCCAGTTCGGACAGCGCAAACGGTTTGGCCATGTAGTCGTCCGCGCCCAGGTCCAGGCCGTTGACACGTTGCTCGACGGAATCGGCCGCCGTCAGGATCAGTACGGGCAGCAGCGAGGCGCGGGCGCGCAGCCGGCGCAGCACTTCCAGCCCGGACAGTTTCGGCAGGCCCAGGTCGAGGATGAGCAGGTCGAATTCCTGCGTGGACAGGGCGGTGTCCGCCTCCTGCCCGTTTTTGACGCAATCGATGGCATAACCGGACTGGCGCAGGGAGCGCGTCAATCCGTCCGCCAGGACGCTGTCATCTTCGGCTAGTAAAATACGCATGGTGATCCGCACAAGGGTGGCTTTCATTTTACTCAATGCGCGGGGCTTTTTGCGACCGATCTGCGGACAGCGCACGCGTGCGCACGGCAGCGCAAACAGCGCTTGCAAAAACCACTGGATGCATATACAGTATCGGTTGAACGAAGCGATTAAACGATTTAGAGATCAAGCGAAGGAAGATCATGGACGACAAGAAAGCGGCAGTACCTGCATCGGAAAAGGCCAAAGCGCTTGCCGCAGCGCTGGCACAGATTGAAAAGCAGTTCGGCAAGGGCTCCGTGATGCGCATGGATGCCAGTGCTCCGCTGGAAGAAGTGCAGACCGTGTCCACCGGCTCGCTGGGCCTGGACATCGCCCTGGGCGTGGGCGGCCTGCCGCGCGGTCGCGTGGTCGAGATCTACGGTCCTGAATCGTCGGGTAAAACGACGCTGACGTTGCAGACCATCGCCGAGATGCAAAAAATCGGCGGCACCTGCGCGTTCATCGACGCGGAACACGCGCTGGACGTCACCTACGCACAGAAGCTGGGCGTCAACCTGCACGAGCTGCTGATTTCGCAGCCGGACACGGGCGAACAGGCACTGGAGATCTGCGACGCCCTGGTGCGTTCGGGCTCCGTGGACATGATCGTCATCGACTCCGTGGCGGCCCTGACGCCACGCGCCGAGATCGAAGGCGACATGGGCGACTCGCTGCCCGGCCTGCAGGCCCGCCTGATGTCCCAGGCGCTGCGCAAGCTGACCGGCACGATCAATCGTACCAACACGCTGGTCATCTTCATCAACCAGATCCGTATGAAGATCGGCGTGATGTTCGGCAGCCCGGAAACGACGACGGGCGGTAACGCGCTGAAGTTCTACGCCTCCGTGCGCCTGGACATCCGCCGTACCGGCTCCATCAAGTCCGGCGACGAAGTGATCGGTAACGAAACGAAGGTCAAGGTCGTCAAGAACAAGATCGCGCCGCCGTTCAAGGAAGCACACTTCGACATCCTGTATGGAGAAGGCACGTCGCGCGAAGGCGAGATCATCGACCTGGGCGTGGAAGCGAAGATCGTCGAGAAGTCGGGCTCGTGGTACAGCTACGGCGGCGAGCGCATCGGTCAAGGCAAGGACAATGCCCGTACGTTCCTGAAAGAGCGTCCGGCACTGGCCCGCGAGATCGAAAACAAGGTCCGCGCCTCGCTGGGCGTGCGCGAACTGCCGCCATCGACCGGCGACGGCGATGCGCCGGCACCGAAGCTGAAGGCCGTCGACTAAACGCACCGGAGGCTGCCGCGCAGTTTGCCGCGCAGTTGACCGTTACGGCCTGACCCGATCGCCACCGACCGCTCCGCGGCGGTGGCGATTGTTTTTGGGGCCCGGGTCACGTGAGCTCGCGTTTGTTTTGGGGGCCGGGTCACATGAGCTCGCTGGGGACAGGCACCGGTCTCAGGGCCTCCCGGCCCTGAGACCGGTGCCTGTCCCCGACCTTTTGTCCGATGCGGAGCGAACGCCAGGATCACCGCGCAACCGCGTCACCGCGTCACCGCGCAACCGCGCAACCGCCTTCCAGTAAAGCCCGCGGATTGCTATAGTCCACCTTCCAACACCAGCCCCACCACAATGCGAGCCCCACCCCCCAGCCTGAAAGCCCGCGCCCTGCGCCTGCTGTCCACCCGCGAGCACAGTCGCCTGGAGCTGTCGCGCAAGCTGTCCCGTCACGCGGAAGAGGGGGAAGATGTCGAAGCACTGCTCGACTGGCTGGAAAAGAACAAATGGCTGTCGCAGGAGCGCTTCTCCGAGTCGCTCGTGCACCGTCGCTCGGCCCGCTACGGCAACAGCCGCATCCTGGCGGAGCTGCAAAGCCACGGTATTCAGGGGGAAGCCTTGCAGGAACTGAAGGCGGGGCTGGTGGAAGACGAAGTGGCGCGCTGCTGCGAAGTCTGGCGCCGCAAGTTCGGCGAAGTGGCCGAGGATGCCGAAGGCCGCGCCAAGCAGATGCGCTTCCTGATCCAGCGTGGTTTCTCGCAGAAAGCTGTCCGCGCTGCGATGAAAGGCTACGACCCGGAAGACGACGGCTTTTAAAAAATTGCCTGAAAAATGGGGTCTGTCCCCATTTTTCAGGCAATTTTCGCCATATCAGGGTTTCGGCCCGGGCGCGCCGGCTGAAGAACACCTGCCGGATCCGCGAACGCTGACAATGCGGCGACGATCCTGCGTCGCCCATGACTGACATCGGAGTACATGCCCATGCTATCCGGACTGAATCACTTGACGCTTGCCGTACGCGATGTCGACCGCAGCGTCGCTTTTTATCGCTCGCTGCTGGGGTGCCGTGTCCGCGCAATCTGGAATGCCGGCGCCTATCTGTCGCTGGGCGACCTGTGGCTATGCTTGTCGCTGGACCCGAAACGGCATGCCGAGCCGGCACCTGACTATACGCACTACGCATTCAGCATCGCAGCGGATCAGTTCGCTATTTTCAGCGAGCGATTGCGCGAGCACGGAGTCGTCGAGTGGCGGCAGAATCGCAGCGAAGGCGATTCCCTGTACTTTCTCGACCCCGACGGCCACAAGCTGGAGGCGCATGTGGGCGACTTCGAATCGCGGATCGAAGAATGCCGCCTGCACCCTTACGAGGGCATGCGTTTCTTCGATTAAGGAAGCGACTCGACGTCGAGCCTGTCATTCCGTCAGCCTTGCCGTCGATTCGTCGCAATCCGCCGGGTCCCGTCTGGCGGCCGGGCTACAATTTCATCCATGAATCCGAATTCCCCGTTCCAAATTGCATGGCGCTCATTCCCGATGCTCAAGAAGACGCGCGTCGAACCGCTTTGGGCCCAGTTGGCGGTCGGCGCTGCCCTGGCGCTGCCCATCGGCTTTGGCATGATGCTGGTCAATGGCTTGCTGACCGGCAGGGTGAGCGACCTGGGCTGGTGGCGCGCCTCGCTGCGGTTCAACCTGTACAGCTGTCTGTTTGTTGCGTACAGCATGCTGGCGGTCCGCCGCGGCATCGAAAAACTGCTGTCGCCCGCCAGCATCGACGCCCTCTCCGAGGGGGGTAACTGGCGCGGGACGCTGGTCATCAATGCCATCGCCATTGCCGGTGTTGTGCTCGGCGTAACGATCAGCTTCACCGTGACCTGGTGGCTGGTCGGCTGGAACCCGTGGGCGGCGTTCCTCTCCAATGGGATTGCCAAGACCTAGTTCCTCGCCTTCGTGATGGTCGTTGCAACGGCCAACTGGTTCTGGTGGCGCTTGCGCCTGAAACAGGACAGGCTGTTGCACCAGGCAACGGAAGCCAGGCTGCGGCTGCTGCAGGCGCAGATCGAGCCGCATTTCCTGTTCAACACCCTGGCCAATGTGCACAGTCTGATGGAGCGCGACACGCCGCGCGCCAGGCAGATGCTGGAAACCTTCACGGACTACCTGCGCGCCAGCCTGATTCAGTTGCGGCATACGGACACCACGCTGGCCGTCGAGCTGGAAATGATACGCAGCTATCTATCGCTGATGCAGATCCGGATGGAAGAGCGGCTGCGCTTCGAGATCGACGCCAGTGCCGAGGCGCTGGCGGCAACCTTGCCGACGTTGCTGTTGCAGCCGCTGGTGGAAAATGCCATCGAACACGGCCTGGAACCGAAGGTCGAAGGAGGGCGGGTGTGCATCCGTGCGCGCGTGATCGACGGACGCCTCGACATTTGTGTGGCGGACGACGGCCTGGGCGTCGATGCGCCGCGCCGGATACGCCGGCAGGGAAACGGCATGGCCCTGGCCAACATTCAAGAGCGGCTGCGCACGCGCTATGGCGGCAATGCCACGCTGACACTGATGCCCCAGGCGGTCGGGACGCAGGCATCGCTGTCGCTCCCGGACAGGACGGCGGCATGATGCGCGCCCTCATCGCCGACGACGAGCCGCACCTGGCCGACTATCTGAAGGACCAGCTGGCACTGCTGTGGCCCGAACTGGACGTCGTGCACGTGGCCCGCAGTGGCACGGAGGCGGCCGCCTGGATCGAGGAATACGAGCCCGAGCTGGCATTCCTCGATATCCAGATGCCGGGGCTCAGCGGGCTCGAGGTGGCCCAGGCCATCGAAGGCGATACGCGGGTGGTGTTCGTCACGGCCTTCGATACCTACGCCGTGCAGGCATTCGAACACTGCGCGCTCGATTATCTGCTCAAGCCGGTGAAAACCGACCGGCTGGCCCAGACGATCGCGCGCGTGAAGGCGGCGATGGCGCTGCAGGCGGCCGGCCAGGGCGCGCCGGACGCCCGCCTTGCCGACGCCATCGGGCAACTCACCCGCGCCCCGGCAAGCCCAACGCGGCTGCGGTTCATCCGCGCGGCGCAAGGCGAATACGTGCACCAGATCCCGGTGGCCGACGTGCTGTACTTCCATGCCGATGACAAATACACGGTGGTGCAGACGGCCGGCGGCGAGCATCTGATCCGCACCCCCATCACCGAACTGGCCGCGAAACTCGATCCGGACCAGTTCTGGCAGGTGCACCGGGCAACGCTCGTCAACCTG
>Ga0265797_10002397_pt1 | contig 31602 bp, 27 predicted proteins | sample P2T30metagenome_FD_192433 | JGI IMG/M metagenome (GOLD analysis project Ga0265797, IMG submission 192433) | Plant litter microbial communities from East Loma Ridge, Irvine, California - P2 T30 | ecosystem: Environmental > Terrestrial > Plant litter > Unclassified | place: USA: California... | reverse complement strand
AGTAGGCGATTAATTGGGGACAGAGTCAATCGCGTTCACCGAGCAGCGACATGCCCTTATACAAGTCGTTGATTTTTATAGAAATGTAGACGCAAAAACGGCACGGATAACCGTGCCGTCGTCATGGGAATTTGCCTGGTTATGGCTGCGAAAGCGGCGGCAAAGCCCTTGCAAATGGACGTCCGCGTTTGGCCGGCAAGATCTGGCGCTGCGTTTTGCGCTCAAGATCGGTCTTGAAGGAATTGGATCCCAGCGGTTGATTCTTCAGGATCGAGATCGTGATGAATTCGATCTCTTGCGCGCTCAAGCCCTGCTGCACCATGTCGATGTAGGCGGCTTCGCGCTGGAATGGCGTATTGCCCAGCGCCCAGAACAGCGCGTGGTCAGCCACCAGAGTGTCGACCTTGACGCCGGCGTGATGGGCGTAGCTGGACCAGGCATAGTCGCCCGGCCCGGCCACCAGCTGGGCGCGCACCGGATTGAGCTCGATATAGCGGCTGCAGGTCATGAAGTAACGCTCGGTGTCGATCAGCGAGGTGCGGAAGCGCCCTTCGAACAGGCCGCCGGTGCGCTCGTACTTGTGGTTGAACCATGGAACGTAGAAGCGCCCGACCTTCTGCATCATCAGCGCCAGGCCGGTGGCGTCAGCCGGCGTGGCCAGCAAGTGCAGGTGGTTCGGCATCAGCACATACGCATGGATGGCTACCTCGTAGAAGCGCGCACTGTCCTTGAGCCAGACCAGAAATTTCTGATAATCGGCCTGCTCCCGAAAAATCACCTGGCGGTCATTGCCGCGCTGGATCACATGGTGCGGCTGCTGGGGAACGATGAGTCGGGGTTGGCGGGCCATGGCGTCTGCGTCGAAGTGAACAGCAATTCTACCGCGCCGTTATGACTCTGTCCCTAATTAATCGCAAGCTCGGCCTATTTGGGTTTGACTCTGTCCCCAATTATTTCGATACAGAACCACAGGCTAACTGACTCTGTCCCTTTTTGGCAAAATCGAGTCGTCTGGACAATGTAATCCAATAAATTGGCCAACAATTCGACACTGACCCTAATTGTCTGGGTGGATATTGGCCAACAATTTGACTCTGACCCTGATTGAACCCTGATTGAAGGGGTGAAAAAAAAGCGCCGGGGAGGCGCTTGGGTCAGGCGAGGGTGAAGCCGGCGGAGAGGCTGTAGCCTTCGCCGTAGGCGCTGCGCAGGGGCAGGTCCTGGCCGAGGCCGGAGCGGGCTTTCTTGCGCAGGCGGTAGACCAGCATGTCGACCCGGCGGCTGGCATCCGGATCTTCGCCGCCCATGCCGGCAACGATCACGTGGCGTGGCACAGGGCGCGTGTTGATCGTCAGCAGGTGCAAGAAATTGCACTCTTTTTCGGTCAGGTCGATCGACTTGTCCATCAGCTGCAGCTGGCGTGCCGACACGCGCAGCATCCATTTGCTGGGCGCGGGCGCCGGATCGGGAGGGCGGACGCGGCGGTCGAGCGCTTCGATGTGGGCGGCCAGCTCGGGGAACTTGATCGGCTTGGTCAGGTAATGGTCGGCGCCCAGGCGCAGGCCCAGGATGCGGTGGTCGAACGCCACCCGGCCGGTCAATACCAGCAAGCCGATCTCGGGATAGAGCTGGCGCATGCGCGGAATCACGTTGAAACCGTCTTCATCCGGCAGGCCCAGGTCAAGCACCACGACGGCGGCGGGCGTGCGCGTCAGTGCCGCCCACATCTCGCTGGCAGTCCTGGCGATCGTGACATCATGGTCGAGTTCGGTCAAGAACTCGGCCATGTCGTCGGCGTACTCGCCATTGTCTTCAACAATTAATATCTGCGTCATGCGTTGGCCATTTTGGTCTCTTTACCCTGCATGTTAGCGTTACCGTGCAGTATCGGCCCCGATTATCACTGCTGAGGCTGACTGAGGCAAGGAGTTGTTCCTCTACATTCCAAGCGCCGGCATCCACAAGCGGAATTCGGCGCCTCCCCGTTTTTGCTCTTGCTCGTGCAAATGTTTCTGTTCCGGCACCGTTACCAGGCTCAGCATTCCGCCGTGCACTTCCACGATCGAACGGGCCATGTACAGCCCCAGCCCACTACCGGCCATGCCCAGCGCGTTGGCGCCGCGATAGCCTTTGCTGAAAACCCGCTCGGCGTCTTCGTGCGGCACGCCGTCGCCGCCGTCGAGCACCGCCAGCTCGACCCCGCCGCCGCTGCGCCGTGCGCGCAGGGTGATCGGGCTGCCGGGCGGCGAGAACGCCAGCGCGTTGTCGATCAGTACTTTCAGCGCCAGCCGCAGGCCTTCCGGTTCACCGCGCAGCATCAGTTGCAACTCTTCGGTTTCCAGCTGCGCCGCGCGCTGCGCCGCGCGCACCTGCTGCACACCGGTCTCGACCAGGTCACGCACGGTGATCGTGTTCGGCTGGCGGGTATGGCCCAGCCCAGCCATCCGGTCTGGCGATAAATATTCGTCGAGCATGCCGATCAGGCGGTCGACCGCGGCGCCGATCTTGCGGTAGCGCTGGCGGGTGGGGTCGTCAGCCTGACTGGACGTCGCTTCCAGACGCTGGATGGCGCCGTCGATGGTTGCCAGCGGCGTCCGGAATTCGTGGTTCAACATGCTGGCGAAGCGCTTCTGCTCGGCCAGGTGGGCGCGCCGCGACGACAGGTCGCGCAGCAGGCCGACCAGGGCACGGCCACTATCGCCATCTACCACGGTGGCGATCGCTTCCAGCGCCAGCGGCCGGCCCTCGGCATGCGGCAGGTCGAATTCGCGCAGGCAGCGCTGGCCCGGCGCGCCGTCGAATGCCGCCGCCAGCCAAGCGCCCAACGGCGCCAGCGCGGCCGGGCCGGTGCCGTCCAGTGCGCCCTGCAGCGCAGTGAAATCATGGCCGCTGAGAGCGGCGAAACCGGGGGTCAGATAGGCCAGCCGGCCCTCCGGCACGGCGATGCTGAAGGCGACATCACCGCACAGTTCGGCGATGGTCCGGAACTGATCGGCCGGCAACGAACCCGCGCCGCCGGATAATTCCGGGACGGCGGACGAGACGGGGATCGGGTTCGACTTCATCGTGACTTTCTTAACCAACTGTAAATTGTGTTGCATTAACTGCCAAGTATATCGCTGCTAGCCAAGATTTGCAGGGATTATATGTGTGGCAGGAATCTTGCACTGAAAAAGCCGAATTCCAAACAAATGCGCCATGCTGGCGGGAGATGCGCGATAATTTGGGCACTATGACCGATACTGCAACCCTGCCCCCTCTTCCAGACCGGCTCTCGATCGATCCGAGCAGCCCTTTTCACAACCGTGACGTGTTCCAGCACGACATCGGCATCCGCTTCAACGACAAGGACCGCTATGACGTCGAAGAGTATTGCCTGAGCGAAGGCTGGATCAAGGTAGCTGCCGGCAAGACGCTAGACCGCAAAGGCAAGCCGATGCTGATCAAGCTCAAAGGCAAGGTCGAAGCGTTTTACAAATAAACAATACACAAGCAAATAAACAGGGGCGCCGTGCGCCCCTGTTTGTCTTTACCCCTTAACCTTCTTCGAGCGGCGCGAAGATCGCCTGCAGATCTTCCTGTGTCAGCGCCATCTTCTGCGATTCGCCCTCGGACAGGATCGACTGCGCCAGTTCTGATTTCTTCTGCTGCAGCAACTGGATCTTTTCTTCCAGCGTGCCCTTGGCGATCAGCTTGTACACAAACACCGGTTTATCCTGCCCGATGCGCCAGGCGCGGTCGGTGGCCTGGTTCTCGGCCGCCGGGTTCCACCACGGATCGTAGTGGATCACGGTGTCGGCGGCGGTCAGGTTCAGGCCGACGCCGCCGGCTTTCAGGCTGATCAGGAAGATCGGCACCGCGCCCTGCTGGAACGCGGCCACCTGGGCCGAACGGTCGCGCGTCTCGCCGGTGAGCAGCGCGTAGCGGATGCCGCGCGCTTCGAGTTCTTCCTCGATCAGGGCCAGCATGCTGGTGAACTGCGAGAACACCAGGATGCGCCGGCCTTCGCCCAGCAGATCCTCGACCATCTGCATCAGGTCGATCAGCTTGGCCGACACCGCCGCCGTATTCTTTTTGGCCGGCATGGCTTTTACCAGGCGCGGGTCGCAACACACCTGGCGCAGCTTGAGCAGCGCCTCCAGGATCACGATCTGGCTGCGCGCCACGCCCTTGCGGTCGATCTCGTCGCGCACCTTCTTGTCCATCGCCAGGCGCACCGTTTCGTACATGTCGCGCTGGGCGCTGGTGAGCTCGATGCGGCGCACCATCTCGGTCTTTTGCGGCAGTTCCTTGGCCACATTGTCTTTAGTGCGGCGCAGCAGGAAGGGCCGGATGCGGCGGTTCAGCAGCGTGCGGCGCACCGGATCGTCCTGGCGCTCGATCGGATGGCGGAACTGGGTGTTGAAGGTCTTTTCGTCGCCCAGCAAGCCCGGCAGCAAGAAATGGAACTGCGACCACAATTCGCCCAGATGATTCTCGAGTGGCGTACCCGACAGGCACAGGCGATGGCTGGCGCTGAGCGAGCCGGCCGTCTGCGCCGCCTTCGAACGGGTGTTCTTGATGTAGTGCGATTCGTCCAGGATCACCAGGTGATAGTGGTGCTTGCGCAGTTCTTCTTCGTCGCGCGGCAGCAGCGCGTAGGTGGTCAGGACAATGTCGGCAGTGTCGATCTGGTCGAACTGGTCCATGCGCTCCTTGCCTTGCAGCAGCAGCACTTTCAGGCTCGGGGCGAAGCGCGCCGCTTCCTCGCACCAGTTGGTCATCAGGCTGGTCGGGGCGATCACCAGTGCCGGGCTGGTCAGGCGGCCGGCTTCTTTTTCGGTCAGGATATGGGCCAGCGTCTGCACCGTTTTACCCAGCCCCATATCGTCGGCCAGGATGCCGCCCAGGTCGTACTCGCGCAGGAACTGCATCCACGACAGGCCGTCGAGCTGGTAGTCGCGCAAGGTCGCCTGCAGGCCCTTTGGCGGCTCGACTTTTTTCACCGAGCCGAACTGGCTCAGTTTGCGCCCGGTCTCGCGCAGGCGTTCGCCGCCGCTCCAGCGCAATTCGAGCCCGCGCGCCAGTTCTTCGAGGCGCGCGGCGTCGAGCGTCGACAGGCGCACCTTCGATTTGATCTTGTCATTGAAATACAGCTCGCCCAGCGTGGCCAGGATCGGCTTCAGGCGGCCCCACGGCAGCGCCACGCGCTCGCCGTCCGGCAGCACCGCCAGCATCTGGTCGGCCTCGCCGTGCGCGGCCAGCACGCTCGGATCGAATTCGAGCGGCGCGCTGCGAATCAGCTGCACCAGCACCGGCAGCAGCGACACCCGCTTGCGCGCCACGACAACGCCCAGTTCGAGTTCGAACCAGGCGTTGCCTGCTTCTGCCGGTTCGTCGATGTCGGCGTACCAGTCTTCGACCGCCACCACGTCATAGCGGTACTTGGCCGACTTCTGCACATGCCAGCCGGCGTCGGACAGCGCATCGAGCTCGCTCTCGGCAAAGCGCAACCAGTGCGCCTGGCTTTCGAGCTGCAGCGCGCCGGCCATGGCGTTCAATGGCGCGCTGCCCGGCTTGCGAAAGCCCAGTTCACCGAGCTTGTCGACCGCATCGCTTTCGAGCTTGGGGTCGCGTTCGATGATCTCGGTCAGGTCGCCGATCTGGCGCACCACGCGCTGCGACGGGTCGAACGAGACGCGCTGGCCGTCGTAATCGTAGGCCAGCACGGCAAAGTCGTGCCAGCGGGTGACGCCGCCATCGGCCAGCTGCACTGAATCGAGCAGCAGGTGCGGTATCGGCTTGACGTCGTTGCGCAGGCGCTGGGTCAAGGGCTGCGGCAGCGGCATCAGCTGCTGCAGGCCATGCGCCAGCAGCAGCTGCGACACACGTTTTTTATCGCTGCCGGTCAGTAGCGGCGCCTGCGCCACGAGTGCCTGCAGTTCGGCCAGCGAGATGTCGATGCCGCCGCGATTGAGCTCGAGCGGCCCGCACGACAGGTTGTCGATGTACCACGGCGGATCGGTCGGCAGCATGTAGTCGATCTGGTCGGCCGCGCTGTGGGTGGCGGCGCCGCCCACCGGCGCTACCGACCATCCCAGCTTGGCGCTGCGGCCTTCGTCGCGCCAGGCCAGGCTGGCCACGCGGGTCGGACCGGCCTGCAGCGGATAGACCAGGCCATTGGCCATGTCGGACCACGAATTGGCCCACAGCAGCTTGCCCTGCTCGAGCAGCAGTTGCAGCAGGATGGCGCCGACCTTGCCTTTCGGCTCGGTGGCGCTGGTGCCCTGCGACGAGCCGCTGCGCATGGCGATGAAGAAGCGCACCAGTTCGACGTCGTCGCCTTCGAGATATGCGGGCGGCGCCGACAGGAGCGAGAACACTTCGCTCACCGGGCTGGCCGCGGCCACTTCGCCGTTTGAACGCAGGCGCGCCTTGCACAGGCACACCGCGACGTGGCGGCCGCCGCTGGTGGGCGCCATCACGTACACGAACTTGTACTGCGCGGCTTTGGGATCCACGACTTCGTCGGTCAGCTTCGGCTGCGGATGCGCCGCCGCTTCGACCCGCTGCAGCCAGCTCACCACCGGCGCGGGCAGGGCTGGAGCACGTGCTGGAGCGCGGACCGGCGCTGCGTCGCCGGCTTTCTCGCGAAGATAATCAACTGTGGTCATTGGGTCTCGTGGCTGGTAACAAAAAAGGCAATAACGGCCATTATCTCGCATGCGAACACTTCCGTTTTGTTCGTAATCGCACGCAGCAGGCAAATCGCATCCGTACGCAACGCATGCGTTCTTGTCTTAACCGGTTGTTCTCTCATGTTCGGATAACGCTGTCAAGACTGGCGTATCGTTCCTGATTGCGTATCATTGATCGCCTGGCTCGATTGCCACGACATGTGCCACAAAATACGACGCGCCTCGGTGGCCGTCATCGTTCGTCATTGTCCTTCGCTTTATAGGTCTGTCTGATTCCTTCTATGCTGCCTTCCATCGAACAACGCCTTGCCCAAGAACTGGCCGCCCGGCCGGCCCAGGTGGCCGCCGCCATCGCCCTGCTCGACGAAGGCGCCACCGTGCCCTTCATCGCCCGCTATCGCAAGGAAGCCACGGGCGGCCTGGACGACATCCAGCTGCGCCTGCTCGAAGAGCGCCTGCGCTATCTGCGCGAACTCGAAGACCGGCGCGCCGCCGTGATCGCGTCGATCACGGAACAGAACAAGATGACGCCCGAACTGCTGCAGGCGCTGGCGCTGGCCGAAGACAAGACCCGTCTCGAAGACCTGTACCTGCCGTACAAGCAGAAGCGCCGCACCAAGGCCCAGATCGCGATCGAAGCGGGCCTGGCGCCGCTGGCCGAATCGCTCCTGGCCGACCCGATGCAAAATCCCGAAGAAGCCGCCGGCGGCTACCTGCGCGAGGCGTTCACGAATGCCGACGGCGGCGCCAATCCCGGCGTGCCTGACACCAAGGCGGCGCTCGACGGCGCGCGGCAGATTTTGATGGAGCGCTTCGCCGAAGACGCCGGGCTGCTGCAGTCGCTGCGCGAGTATGTCCAGGATCACGGCGTGGTCGATTCGAAAGTCGTCGCCGGCAAGGAAGACGAAGGCGAAAAATTCGCCGACTACTTCGACTACAGCGAGCCGCTGGCGGCAGTGCCGTCGCACCGCGCGCTGGCGCTGCTGCGCGGCCGCCGCGAGGGCATTCTGGACGTCACGCTGCGGCTCGATTCCGAACCCGAGAAGCCGAAGTGGGACGCGCCGCTGAATCCCTGCGAAGGCCGTATCGCGGCCCGTTTCGGCATCAAGGCGCAGGGCCGCCCGGCCGACAAATGGCTGCAGGACAGCGCGCGCTGGACCTGGCGCGTAAAAAGTTTCATGCACCTCGAGACCGATCTGATGGGCGCCCTGCGCGACAAGGCCGAACTCGATGCGATCGGGGTCTTCGCGCGCAACCTGAAAGCGCTGCTGCTGGCCGCGCCGGCCGGCCCGCGCGCCACCATGGGGCTGGACCCTGGCCTGCGCACCGGGGTCAAGGTGGCGATCGTCGACGCCACCGGCAAGGTGGTCGATACCGCCACCGTGTACCCGCACCAGCCGCGCAACGACTGGGATGGCGCGTTGCATACGCTGGGCCAGCTGGCGGCAAAACACCATGTGTCGCTGGTCTCGATCGGCAACGGCACCGGCTCGCGTGAGACCGACAAGCTGGCGCAGGACCTGATCAAGCAGCAGCCTGAACTCAAGCTGACCAAGATCGTGGTGTCCGAGGCCGGTGCCTCGGTGTATTCGGCGTCCGAATTCGCCTCGCGCGAACTGCCCGACATGGACGTGTCGCTGCGCGGCGCGGTCTCGATCGCGCGCCGGCTGCAAGACCCGCTGGCCGAACTGGTGAAGATCGATCCGAAGTCGATCGGCGTCGGCCAGTACCAGCACGACGTCTCGCAGACCCAGCTCGCGCGCTCGCTCGACGCCGTCGTCGAAGACTGCGTGAACGCGGTCGGGGTCGACGTCAACACCGCCTCGGCGCCGCTGCTGGCGCGGGTCTCGGGCCTGTCGTCGACCGTTGCGCAGAGCATCGTCGCTTACCGCGATGCGCAGGGCGCGTTCGCGTCGCGCGCGGCGCTCAAAAAAGTACCGCGCCTGGGTGACAAGACGTTCGAACAGGCAGCCGGTTTCCTGCGCGTGATGAACGGCGCCAATCCGCTCGACGCCTCGGCGGTGCACCCGGAATCGTATCCGCTGGTACAAAAAATCCTGCTCGACGTGAAACGCGACATGAAGGCGGTGATCGGCGACGGCGCCCTGATCAAGTCACTCGATCCGGCCAGATACGCCGATGAAAAATTCGGCGTGCCGACCGTGACCGACATCCTGAAGGAGCTCGAAAAGCCGGGACGCGACCCGCGTCCGGAATTCACCACCGCCACCTTCAAGGAAGGCGTGGAAGCGATCTCGGACCTGCGTCCGGACATGATCCTGGAAGGCGTGGTGACCAACGTCGCCGCGTTTGGCGCGTTCGTCGATATCGGCGTGCACCAGGATGGGCTGGTGCACATCTCGGCGCTGTCGAACACCTTCGTCAAGGACCCGCACACGGTGGTCAAGGCCGGCCAGGTGGTCAAGGTCAAGGTGCTCGAAGTGGACCCGAAACGCAAGCGCATCGCGCTCACCATGCGCCTGAGCGACAGTGCGCCGCAAGCCGGCGCGCGTCCGGAACAGCGCGCCGATCGCACCGACGCCAAGCGCGTGGTCCAGCATCAGCGCCAGGAACAGCGTTCGGCGCCGCCATCGGGCAACGCGATGATGGAAGCTTTCGCCAAGCTGAAGAAATAAACGGATGCTGCGCATCGTTAGCGCAGCGAGCGCCGGCCCGCCTTCGCTGCGACCTGGCTGGTGGCCTGTGCCGCTAGCTGCTCAGCTATGCTTGATCAGGATGCCAACCAGGTACACTGCCAGGCAGCCGAAGCCGATCAGCAGCATCTTCGATTGCGCAATCGCCGGCACGCCGGTTTTTTTGATGTGCAGCGCGTCGCGCACCAGCAGCACCGCATAGATCAGCGCCGCCAGGCCCGACAGGATGTCGCCCGGAAGCTGGCGCGTGATGCCGCTGTACAGGTTGATCAGGCCGGGGATGCCCAGCAGGGCTGCGATCACGAAGTTCGCATTCGGCGACGGTACGCGGGGACGGGGCTGTTGCATCGGGATTCTCCGGTGAGCTAATCAGAACCGGGCGATCATACCGCAATGGCGGGTGCTTACCCAGTGCGGGCAGCGCCCGCTCAGGCCAGCGAATTCATGCCTTGCAGCACGATCCTGACCAGGAAGCTGCCGGCAAAGGCGCCGAAGCAGATATAGCCGGCCAGCGTGACTTCGCGCGAGGCCAGTTTGGCGTCGCGCCCGGCCCGGCGCTGCAGCGCGCAGTAGGTCAGGAAGCCCGCCATCAGCAGTGGGCCGATGGCAAAGAACAGACGCGCCGCTTGCCCGGTGCTGATGCCGAGCGCGATGTCGTACAGGGCCGGCAGGCCAAGCAGGGCGGCGAAGATCCACAGGGCCAGTGGCGGCAGGTTGGCGAATGTGTTCTGCATGGGGCTTTTCAAGGTTCGGACCGGATTGATGATAGCAGCAGAGCGCTTGATGCTGGTGCTGACGGGCAGTTGTGGCAAGAGTGCCGAAGAGGCCCCTGCCCGCCGGGTGGAATTCTTATAGAATGTCGCCATCCAACCTATTTTTCAAAGGCAGAACCAAAATGAGCGACGTACAAACCTGGATCAAAGAGACCGTGACCTCCACCCCGGTCGTGCTGTTCATGAAGGGCACCGCCCAGTTCCCGCAGTGCGGCTTCTCGGGCCGTGCGATTCAGGTGCTGAAAGCCTGCGGCGTGGACAATGTGGCCACCGTCAATGTGCTGGACGACCCTGAAGTGCGCCAGGGCATCAAGGATTACTCGAACTGGCCAACCGTGCCGCAACTGTACGTGAACGGTGAGTTCATCGGCGGCACCGACATCATGAACGAAATGTACGACTCGGGCGAACTGCAGACCCTGCTGCAAAACCGCTGATCGACATGGGTGAGCGCGTGGGCGATGGCGAAGGTAGCAACGGTAGCGGCCGCCGCCGCCGTATCATCGTCGCCATCACCGGCGCCACCGGCGCCACTTATGGCGTGCAACTGCTCAAGAAGCTCGGCGCCAGTGCCGGCGTCGAGACCCACCTCGTCATTTCCGACGCCGCCTCCCTCACCCTGCACCAGGAACTGGGCCTGCAACGGCGCGACGTCGAAGCGCTGGCCCACGTGGTGTACCGCAATCGCGACATTGGCGCGACCATCGCCAGCGGCTCGTTTACGAGCGACGGCATGGTGATCGCACCGTGTTCGATGAAGACCCTGGCGGCAGTCGCGCATGGTCTTTCGGACAATCTGGTCACGCGCGCAGCCGACGTGGTCCTGAAGGAACGCCGGCGCCTGGTGCTGATGGTGCGCGAAACCCCGTTCAACCTGGCGCACTTGCGCAATATGACGGCCGTCACCGAGATGGGCGGCATCGTGTTTCCGCCGCTACCGAGTTTTTATCACCGGCCGGCGTCGATCGAGGAGATGGTAGAGCACACGGTCGAGCGCGTGCTGGATTTGCTGGGAATAGAAAATGCCCAGGCCGCCCGCTGGGGTGGCATGAAAGATGGCCTGAAACAAGACCCGCCGGCAGACTGATCTGCCGGGCTGTGCTGCCTGGCCTGAAACCCGGCCCTGAAACTCAGCGCAAGATTCAGCGCCTGTCGTCGTAGCGGCCGTCGTCGACCTTTTTTGCTTCGCGTGCTTCTTCAAGCTTCCGCCGCCGGGCATTGCGTTCCCGCAGTACTTCGGCATGACGCGCTGCCGTCATCGGCGGCGCAGTCATCAATTCCTTGAGCTGGGCGGTGTTGGCGTAGTTGTTTCGCATGCGTCAGCTGCTCCTCGATGGATCGGGTGGCGGCAACCGCAGCCACCGGTACTGATTATGTACCAGCTGCGGCCGTTTGTGCTGCACGGCATGACGAAAACCACAACGCTGAGTGCTGACGGGAATTACTTGACTTCTGGTTTCTGGTGATTCATGCGCACCAGCATGCGAATGAATTCGCGCGCCAGCTGGCGATGGTGCTCGTCCAGACGCTGCAGATCGGCGATCAGCTTGACATCGGCCGATTCGAAACGTGCGCCGCCACCAGCCTCGGTGCCGGCAGCCTGTTCGGTTCCACCGAAGCGCAGCCAGTCGGCCGGTACGCCCAGCCACTGGGCGATCATGCGCAGTTTTTCCTGGGTTGGAATCGCCTCGCCTACCAGCCACTTACGAGCGGCATGGACCGTGATCGGGCGTCCTTCGAAACGGATATTGAATTCCCGAGCAAGTCGGGTTGGGCTATCTGGAGAATAGTGTGCGTTCTTGAGGGCCTGCTGCAGTCGCTCGCTGAAGCTCTCCCGTTCATTCGTTGAGTTCATCGTGATACTAGTTATTTGATGCGGACGGGTAACTTCTTCTGGTGAGAAGCGTGAATCCTAAATCATACGCTTAAAATGTCACAATGATGTGGTTTTTTAATAGTTTTTGCCACCGACTGGATCAATTCCCTAAAGCAAGTCTCCGAAGGATATTTTGTTCAGTATCTACTGACTGTCTGGAAATACATCCTTTACGTACCATTACTTAGCGATGCGTAGAGAATATACATTCCAAGATAAATGTATTTCGTAGTTACAATTGTGTGTCATAAACCTTAAAACGGAAAATCCCGTCGTTACTTTGTAACTTTTCCAGGCGGCCGTCGTAACAGAGCTTGTGCAGATGGGCCAGCGCCTCGCCCAGTGCAAAGCTGAGCTGGTGCGCGTCGAGCGGGCGGCGGAACATTTTTGGCACGATATCCATCGCCGACTGCGGCGTGGCGCAGGCTTGCATTACCTCGGCCAGACGCTCTTTGTGGTGTTCGCGCAACTGATCGATGCGCGTATGCAAGCCGCGGAACGGCTTGCCGTGCGATGGCAACACCAGCACGTCGTGCGGCAGGTCGGCGAACTTGTCGAGTGAATCCAGGTACAGCTGCAGCGGATTGCCGTCTGGCTCGACCGCGAACACCGAGACATTGGTTGAAATGCGCGGCAACACCATGTCGCCCGACACCAGCACATTCAGTTCAGCGCAGTACAGCGCCGCATGTTCCGGCGAGTGGCCAAAGCCGGTGATCACGCGCCAGCGCTGCGCGCCGATCGTGACCTGCTGCCCATCCTGCAGGCGCACGTACGCATCCGGCACCGACGGCACCAGCGACGGATAGTAATTGCGGCGGCTGCGCATCTGGTCGAGCGCCGCCGCATCGCGCAGCCCATGGCGCTCGAAGTGCGGGATCGCCGACGGCCCATCCACGCCCGGCAGCGCGGCCGCCATCATGCGCGCGAAACCGAACTCGCCGGTGGTGATCCAGAACGGCATGGCGAAGCGCTGGCACAGCCAGCCAGACAGGCCAACGTGGTCGGGATGGCAGTGCGTGGCGATCAGGCGCACCAGCGGTTCGTCCTGCAGGCCCTGCCCAAACAGCGTCTCCCAGGCGGCGCGGGTGGCATCGGTGCCAGCACCGGTGTCGATCGCGCTCCAGCCGGCGCGGCCGTCGACGACGTCGCGCAGCAGCCACAGATTGACGTGGTCGAGTGCGAACGGCAACGGCATGCGCGCCCAGCGCAGTCCGGGCGCGATCTCATGCAGGGCGCCGGGCGCCGGGATCAGGTCCCCGAGCGGATAGTCCAGCTGGGCTTCGAGCGGATTCATGGCAATCTTTCGTGTGCGGAGTAAAGACGTCGCGCTACAATGCAACGGCTACCGGCAGTTAACGTAAACGGAAACTGCCTACTGATTTTAGCGATTTGATTTGTTCTTTGCTATCCTTTTTTATCCATGGCCACTTACACCATTGCCGAGCTGGCACGCGAATTCGACATCACGGCGCGCGCGATCCGTTTTTATGAAGACCAGGGCCTGCTCAGCCCGATGCGCGAAGGCGTTGGCGGACGCAACCGCGTCTACACCCCGCGCGACCGCACCCGCCTGAAACTGACGCTGCGCGGCAAGCGGCTCGGCCTGACCCTGTCCGAAATAAAAAGCATCGTCGACATGTACGAGTCGCCGAAGGACACCTCGGCCCAGATCGACCGTTTCCTTGGCGTGCTGGCGCAGCAGCGCCTGACGCTCGAGCAACAGCGCGCGGATATCGAAATGGCGCTCGAAGAAATTGCTGCTCACGAAGACGAATGCCGGCGCCTGCTGGCCGAGGACGAGGCCCGGCGCGCCGCCGCTTGAACGCCTGTTTTTGATACTAAAAGTCGTTTCACAACGCGGTTCTGCTTGACGTTTACGTTAACGTCACAGGCGAGTATGATGATTGCTCATCGGCTCCCTGCCCCAACACCGCTCATCGTGAGGACGACATGCTGCACCTTCCCGGCTTGACCTTTGACCATGGCGAAGACATCGCCGCATTGCGCGAAGCGGTGCAGCAGTTCGCCGCCGCCGAAATCGCGCCGCGCGCCGCCGAAATCGATCGCAGCGACCAGTTCCCGATGGACCTGTGGAAGAAGATGGGCGAACTGGGCGTGCTTGGCATCACCGTCAGCGAAGAGTACGGCGGCGCCAACATGGGTTACCTGGCCCACATCGTCGCCATGGAGGAAATCTCGCGCGCCTCGGCCTCGGTCGGCCTGTCCTACGGCGCCCACTCGAACCTGTGCGTCAACCAGATCAAGCGCAACGGCACCGAAGCACAAAAGCGCACCTACCTGCCCAAGCTGATCTCGGGCGAGCACGTCGGCGCGCTGGCGATGTCCGAACCGAACGCCGGTTCCGACGTGGTGAGCATGAAGCTGCGCGCCGATCTCAAGGGCGACCGCTACGTGCTCAACGGCACCAAGATGTGGATCACCAACGGCCCCGACGCCGACACCCTGGTGGTGTACGCCAAGACCGATCTCGAGGCCGGCGCGCGCGGCATGACCGCGTTCCTGATCGAAAAGGGCTTCAAGGGTTTCTCGATCGCGCAAAAGCTCGACAAGCTCGGCATGCGCGGCTCGCACACGGGCGAACTGGTGTTCCAGGATTGCGAAGTGCCGCTCGAGAACGTGCTGGGCGGCGTCGGCAAGGGCGTCAACGTGCTGATGTCGGGGCTCGATTTCGAGCGCACCGTCTTGTCCGGCGGGCCGCTCGGCATCATGTCGGCCTGCATGGACGTCGTGGTTCCCTATATCCACGAGCGCAAGCAGTTCGGCCAGGCCATCGGCGAATTCCAACTCATGCAGGGCAAGATCGCCGACATGTATTCGACCATGATGGCGTGCCGCGCCTACGTGTATGCGGTGGGCCAGGCCTGCGACCGCGCCAGCATGCCGGAACAGGTACGCGCGCTGCGCAAGGACGCCGCCGGCGCCATCCTGTACAGCGCCGAAAAAGCCACCTGGATGGCCGGCGAAGCGATCCAGACCCTGGGCGGCAACGGCTACATCAACGAATACCCGGTCGGGCGCCTGTGGCGCGACGCCAAGCTGTACGAAATCGGCGCCGGCACCAGCGAGATCCGGCGCATGCTGATCGGCCGCGAGCTGTTCGGCGAAACCTTATAAACCGTTTTCACACTTGGAGACAAACACCATGAACGATCCAGTCGTCATCGTCGGCGCTGCGCGCACCCCGATGGGCGCCTTCCAGGGCGATTTTTCCTCGAAAACGGCGAGCGACCTTGGCGCCGTGGCGATCAAGGCCGCGGTCGAACGCGCCGGCGTCGATCCTGAGTCGGTCGAACACGTCTACTTCGGCAACTGCCTGATGGCCGGCCAGGGCCAGGCCCCGGCGCGCCAGGCGCTGATCAAGGCCGGCCTGCCGATGTCGACCGGCGCCGTGACGCTCTCCAAGATGTGCGGCTCGGCGATGCAGGCCGCGATCTTCGCGCACGACCAGCTGCTGGCCGGCAGCGCCGACATCGTGGTCGCCGGCGGCATGGAATCGATGACCGGTGCGCCCTACCTGATCCCGAAGGCGCGCGGCGGCTACCGCATCGGCCACGCGCCGATGTTCGACCACATGATGATGGACGGCCTCGAAGACGCCTACTCGCGTAACGAAAAGACCGGCGAAGGGCGCTCGATGGGCACCTTCGCCGAAGAGTGCGTGGCCACCTACCAGTTCACGCGCGAAGAGCAGGACGCGTTTGCAATGGCCTCGGTCAAGCGCGCCCAGGCCGCCAGCAGTGATGGCGGCTTCGATTGGGAGATCGCACCGGTCACCGTCAGCAGCCGCGCCGGCGACACCGTGATCGACAAGGACGAAGGCCCGCTCAAGGCCAAGCTCGACAAGATCCCGTCGCTGAAACCCGCGTTCAAGAAAGACGGCACCGTCACTGCCGCGTCGTCGTCGTCGATCAACGACGGCGCCGCCGCGCTGGTGATGATGCGCGAGTCAAAAGCCAGGGAACTGGGCTTGACCCCGATCGCGCGCGTGCTCGGTCACACCACCTTCGCGCAAGAACCGAACCTGTTCACCACCGCCCCGATCGGCGCGATGCAGAAGCTGTTCAAGAAAACCGGCTGGACTGCGGCCGATGTCGACCTGTTCGAGATCAACGAAGCCTTCGCCGCAGTACCGATGGCGGCCATGCGCGATCTCGACATCCCGCATGACAAGGTCAATGTGCACGGCGGCGCCTGCGCGCTGGGCCACCCGATCGGCGCTTCCGGCGCCCGCATCGTCGTCACCTTGCTGGGCGCCCTGAAGCGCAGCGGCGGCAAGCGCGGGGTGGCGGCGCTGTGCATCGGCGGCGGCGAAGCCACGGCCATGGCGGTCGAGCTGGTGTAAGCGGCGCGCGCGGCGATGATGAACGATCCATGCGACCATTGACGGCTTCTGTCGTCAATCCATTCACAAGGAGTTCATCATGCCTACCGTATTGATCATCGGCGCTTCGCGCGGCATCGGCCACGAGATGGTGCAGCAATACCGCAACGACGGCTGGCGCGTCATCGCCACCGCGCGCCAGCAGCAAGACTGCGACGCGCTGGCGCAGCTGGGCGCGGTGGCGCATCAGCTCGACGTCACCAATGCCGAATCGATCGCCGCCCTCGGCTGGCGCCTGGACGATGAAAAGATCGACAGCGCCTGGCTGGTGGCCGGCGTGTACGGCCCGAGCCACGGCAGCTTTCCGACCGGCCCCGAATTCGATGCGGTGATGCACACCAACGTGCTGTCGGCGCTGCGCCTGATCCCGATCGTGGCGCCACTGCTGGCCGACACCCGCGGCAAGCTGGCCGTGCTGTCCTCGCGCATGGGGTCGATCGGCGAACGCAGCAGCACCGACGGCACCCTGTACCGCGCCAGCAAGGCGGCGCTCAATTCGGTGCTGAAAGACGCCTCGATCACCTATGGCGCGCAGGGCGTGACCTGTATCGCCTTCCATCCGGGCTGGGTCCAGACCGAGATGGGCGGTGCGGAGGCCAGCCTGACGCCCGAACAGAGCGTGCGCGATTTGCGCGCCACCCTGGCCAGGGCGGACAGCAGCGCCAACGGCAGTTTCCTGAACCACGACGGCGCGCCGATCGCCTGGTAGCGGCACGCTCCAGGCATCGCGCGGCGTCAACCCAAACAGAATAGTCGAGACACCATGATCCTGAGCGAAGAACACCAGATGATCCGCGACGCCCTGCGCAGCTTTGCGCAGGAGCGCCTGGCGCCGCATGCCGCGCGCTGGGACCGTGAGCACGTTTTCCCGAAAGATGAACTCAAGGAGCTGGCGGCGCTGGGCGCCTTCGGCGTCGCCGTGCCCGAAGAATACGGCGGCGCGGGCCTGGACTACGTGGCGCTGGCGCTGGTGCTCGAAGAAATCGCGGCCGGCGACGGCGGCACTTCGACCATCATCTCGGTCAACAACTGCCCGGTGTGCAGCATCGCCATGATGTATGCCAATGAGGAGCAGAAGCAGCGCTGGCTGCGGCCCCTGGCCAGCGGCGAACTGCTGGGCGCCTTCGCCCTCACCGAACCGCACACCGGCAGCGACGCCGCCGCCCTTCGCACCAGCGCCACCCGCAGTGGCGACGAGTACGTCATCAACGGCAGCAAGCAGTTCATCACCAGCGGCAAATACGGCGACGTGGCGATCGTCATGGCGGTCACCGACAAGGCCGCCGGCAAGAAGGGCATCAGCGCGTTCTGGGTGCCGGTAAATACGCCCGGCTACATCGTGGCCGGCGTCGAGCACAAGATGGGCCAGCATTCATCCGACACGGCGCAGATCGTGTTCGAGAATTGCCGCATCCCGGCCGCGAACCTGATCGGCGCCGAAGGCATGGGCTACAAGATCGCCCTGTCGGGCCTCGAAGGTGGACGTATCGGCATCGCCTCGCAATCGGTCGGCATGGCGCGCGCCGCCTATGAAGCGGCGCTGGCGTATGCCAGGCAGCGCGAGAGCTTCGGCAAACCGATCTTCGAGCACCAGGCAGTGCAGTTCAGGCTGGCCGAGATGGCGATGAAGATCGAAGCCGCGCGCCAGCTCATCCTGCACGCGGCGTCGATGAAGGATGCCGGCCTGCCCTGCCTCAAAGAGGCAGCGATGGCCAAGCTGTTCGCCTCCGAGATGGCCGAGCGCGTGGTGTCCGATGCGATGCAGGTGTTTGGCGGCTACGGCTACGTGGCCGACTTCCCGGTCGAGCGCATCTATCGCGACGTGCGCGTGTGCCAGATCTACGAAGGCACCAGCGACATCCAGAAAATCCTGATCGCGCGCGCCCTTTGACTGTCCCCGCCCTGCAGATTCACGCCCTGGCCCGGGAACAGCTGCCGCAGCTGTTCCTGTACCTGGACGACCATCTGCAGGACAACGGTCGTGACGGGCCGCTGTTCCAGCCGCAATCGCGCGCCTTGTCGCGCTTCCCGCTCGACAAGGCGACCGCCTTCGCCAATGGCTTGCGGATCGGGGTCGGCCATCCCGGCTGGCGCCGGGTATGGGTCGCGGTCGATGCGAACGGCGCGATTGCCGGTCACGTCGACTTGCGCGCGCGCCTGGAAGCCGGGGCCAGCCACCGCGCGCTGCTCGGCATGGGCGTGCAGCGCGACGCGCGGCGCCTGGGACTCGGGATGCAGTTGGTGACCAGCGCACTGGCCTGGGCGGGCGCGACCCCACCGCTGGAATGGGTCGACCTGGACGTCATGTCGGGCAACCATGCGGCGCGCCGGCTGTACGAGCGCGCCGGTTTCATGGTCACCGGCGAAGTACCCGATCTGTACCGCATCGATGGCCAATCGCACGGTTCGGTGTCGATGACGCGCCGCGTCCGCTAGCGCCTACACCACCGCAGGCTCGAGCAGCGTGATGGTCTGCGCACGCGTATCGAGCGTGGCGCGCACGCCGATCGGCAGCGTGCACTGGTTGCGGATATGGCCGATCGAATAGCCGCTGACGGCCGGCACCGTCAATGGATGCAGGTGCAGGCCGAGCGTGCGCTCGAGCGTGAGCGACACGTCTTCGTGTTCGGGGCCGCAGTTCTCGCAGATGCCGATCACCAGCGCCGCCGTGTTCTTGAAGCCGCCCGCCAGGTCGAGCTGGGTCATCCAGCGGTCGATCCGGTAAGGGGCTTCATTGACCTCTTCCAGGAACAGGATGCTGCCCGCGATCGGCGCCGCATACGGCGTCCCGGCCAGCGCCGCCACCATCGACAAATTGCCGCCGATGAGCGGGCCGGTGGCCACGCCATGGGTATGCGTATGGATGCCGAAGTGCGGTTCGCTCGCAGCCTGCTGCGCATTCTCGCGCGACATGGCGATGACGGTGCGCGGCTGCGGCTCGCACAGCACCGCCATCATCTGCTGGCGCGCGTAATCGGTCAGCGTCGACGACGCCACCGGGCCGTGGAAGGTGACCAGGCTTGTGCGCCGATGGATCGCCAGGTGCAGCGCGCTGATGTCCGAGTAACCCAGCAAGATCTTCGGATGCCGCCTGATCAGCTCATAGTCCAGGTGTGCCAGCAGCGAGATGCAGCCCGAGCCGCCGCGGATCGGCCAGATCATGGCCACCTCGGGATCGGCGAACATGGCGTGCAGGTCGGCGCAGCGTTGTTCGACCGAGCCGGCGTAGTTGCCGAAGACTTCACGCAGATAGGCGCCTTGCTTGACCTTCAGGCCAAGCGCGGCGATATTGCGCAGCGCTTTTTCGATGGCGCGCTCAGTCGTGTAACCGCCCGGCGCGATCAGGCCGACGGTGTCGCCCGGGCGCAAGCGTGGAGGTTTGATGGGCTGCATCGGCTGGGAACGCGAAGCGCCGCGCGCGGCGGCGTGGCTGGAAAGAGCAGCTGCAGCGATGGCGCCGAAGCCGCGACGGCTGATTCTCATGGACTCGGTGCGGGCGAACGGTAATGCATCATTGTGCCATTCGCCCGCAGCAGGTTCAGAAGAATTTGTAGGTGGCCATCAGCGTGAACGAACGTCCACGCGGATCGGCCACCCGCGGCTCCCAGCTGCTGCCGGCGCCGGTGTTGCTGTCATACGTGATGGCGAACGGCGGATCTTCGTCCATCAGGTTTTTCACGCCCGCCGTCAGCGTCAGGTTCTGGAAGCCCGTGTAATTGACCGACAGGTTGAAGATCGAGTAATCGTCCACCTTGGCGTTGTAGTCAGGCGGCGTCACGCGCCCGCTGGCCACGCCCGGCAGCACCTGGTCGGTGTAGCCCGAGCGGTAGATATTCTGCAGCATGCCGCTCCAGTTGCCGTACTTGTAGGTGGCGTAGGCGCTGTGCTTCCACTTCAGGCCCAGGTCGCCGGTGAACAGGAAGCGGCCCACCTCGCTCTCGCCGAACGGGGCGGCGGTGGTGGCGCGCGACTTCTTTTCGAGCAGGCGCGAACCGTCGATGCCGACGCTCCACAGCGAGCCGGTGCTGAACTTGCCGTTGAAGCGGGCCCCGACTTCGACGCCGCGCGTGATGCGCTCGCCGGTATTGATCCAGCGCTGGTCGACCGCGACCAGCGCATTGGTGGCCGGGTCGCGCAGGAACGAGCCCTCGAAGTAGGCGTAGTTCTGCAGCATGGTCGCCAGGTTGAACGAATCGATCGTGTTTTCCTTGCGGATCTCCCACAGGTCGGCGCTGGCCGAGAACAGGTTCGATGGCTCGAACACCACGCCGATGCTGGCCTGCTTGGCCGTTTCCGGACCCAGGTCCGGCTTGCCGCCGCTGTAGGTCTCGGGGTTGACCGCTTCGCAGCCGGGACGGGTGCTGTCAACCCTGCCGCCGGCGCAGGTGGCCGGGTCGGCCAGGTCCTTGCCGGCGTAGGGCGTGATGGTGACGCCGTTGAACAGCTGGTTGAACGACGGCGCACGGAAGCTTTCGTTGTACGAGCCGCGCAACATCAGCGACGCCAGCGGCTGGTAGCGGAACGAGACCTTGGGATTGGTGGTGGTGCCAAAGCCGGTGTAGTCGTCGCGCCGGATCGCGAACGTCAGTTCGAGCGCCTGCGTCACCGGCACCAGCACCTCGGCATACACCGCCTTGATGTCGCGCTTGACCTTGGCCAGCGCATTGACATCGTCGAACGGCGCGTTCAGGATCGCGCGCCGGGCGGCGATGCTGCGCTCGTCGCCGTTGAACTTGTATTCTTCGCGGCGCAGGTCGATGCCGACGGCGGCCATCACGGTGCCGGCCGGCAGCTTGAAGATCTCGCCCGAGACCGCGCCATCGAGCTGGGTCATGGTGCTCTTGCCGCCGTACAGCGTGACGCCGGCAGCCGAGGCGCCGGCGATCAGGTCGCGCGCCTGCTGGCTCTGGGCCTGGCCCGGCAGCAAAAACGGATTGATGATGCCGCTGGCCAGCGCGTCGGCCAGCGGCTGGGTGTAGCTGTAGCCGGCGCCGAGCGTCGATTGCGATTCGCTGTAGGCCTGCGACAGGCCGACCCGGTAATCGAAGCTGCGCCCGAACAGGTTCAATGGACCGTCGGCGCCCACCAGCAGCCGGCCGGCTTCGGTCTCGGTGGCGATCTCGCGGTTGCCGCACTCCATGCAGCGCCAGCGATAGGCGATCGGCAGGCCATAGTTGGCGGCGATCGACGGGAACACCGCCACCAGCCGGTTGTACACGTCGTTGTAGGCCGCGCCGGTGCTCGGGTAGAACGAGGTGGCGCCAAAGGTCGATGCCGACGGCGACACCTGGTTCGGCGAGAAGCGCTTGGCCAATTCGACGCGCGAGCCGACCGCTTCGGCGAACAGTTCATGCTCGCCGAGGCGCAAGGTGGCGCGCGCCAGCGCATTGCTGTTCTTGACCGGTTGCTGCAGCACGGCGGCGCGGCCGGTGTCCCAGGCGCAGCCATAGGCGGCGCCCGGCGTGTCCCACAGCAGCGCGTCGTAGGCGGCCATGCCGTCGACGCTGTCGCAGCCGGCGCCGCCCGGCAGGTCGAGCAGGCTGATGCCGTTGTACGCCACCCCACCGCCGGGCAGGGTCGGGCCGGTGCCGGTGCGCGACAGCAGCGACGGCCCGAGGGTGGTGGCGAAGATGTTGGCGTGCGGGGTGCCGCGGGTGTCGACCGAGACGCCGCGGTTGGACTGGAAGGTGTTGACGAAGTCGCGCTGGTCGCCGCGCAGCGCCTTGTTCTCGCTGTGCGCGGCCGTGACCAGCACATTGAAGCCTTGCGTATCGAGGTCGCCCCAGCCGCCGGTGAGCGACACGCGGCCGATTTCGCCGCCGCTTTGCTCGGCCACGTCGGTGAAGGCCTGCGCCTCCAGGCCCTTGTAGTTCTTGCGCAGGATGAAGTTGATCACGCCGCCGATGGCGTCGGTGCCATACACGGCCGAAGCCCCGTCTTTGAGTACCTCGACCCGTTCCACAGCCGCCATCGGGATCGAATTGAGGTCGACTGCCGAGCCCTTCATGCCGTGGGTCGCCACGCGCCGGCCGTTGAGCAGCACCAGCGTCGAATCGGCGCCCTGGCCGCGCAGGTTGGCGCTCGAGGCGCCATTGTTGCCGCGCTGCGCGCCCGAGGTGACGTCGGCGTTCGAGGCCAGGTTGTCCGAGCCGTTGCCGTTGATGTTCAGCGTGGCGATCAATTGTTCGGCGGTGACGATGCCCTGGTCTTCGAGCTGTTTGCGCGAAATGATTTCCAGCGGCAGCGCGCCCTCTTTTGCGATGCGCTTGATGCTCGAGCCGGTGATCTCGACCCGCTCCATGCGGCCCTCGCTCTGGGCTTGCGCCAGCGTTGGCGCGACGGCGCCGATCAGGGCAAGCAATCCTGCCAGTTTGTTTGGTTTCACGTGGTTCTCCTGTTGCTCGGCCGCTGGATCGACAGCCCGTTCTCGGCGGAAGGGTCTGCGCTGTCGTCATGTCCACGCATTGTTGGCATGACGTTATGTCTTGAATTTAGAGTACGCCGCCGAATTTGGCGTTATCCAATGAATTATGCGGAGGGAAGTATAACCAGCAGGAATATTTAATTTAGGAAAACACAACGCAACTAGCGCGCGCCCAATGCAGAGCGTGATCTTTGCGCAACATCGACGTCGAGGTAGCGCCAGGTCGTGAATTCAACCGGGTGACGTTTGTAGTTTTTCAACCACGGATGACGCAGGTCGCCGGACAGCACATGGGTCAGCGGCACCCACGGATTGTAGGCGTGCAGCAGCTGGTTCATCTCAAAATACAGTTTGTTGCGCTCGGGGCCATCGGTCAGCTGGCGCGCCTGCTGGTAGCGCGCGTTATAGGCCGGCAGGTCGAAGCGCGCGTAGTTGGCGCGGCCGGCGTTCGGCCCATACAGCAGCTGGTAGAAATTGTCGCCGTCGGGGAAATCGGCGATCCAGTTACTCTCGAACATCTGCACCGTGCCCAGGCGCGAGGCCTTGATGATCTCGGTCTTCTTGTCCGACCTGAACACGACGCGCAGGCCGATCGCGTTCAGGCACTTGCGCCACAATTCATCGCGCAGGCGCCCGCCGACGGTCGCTTCGCTGTGCATGGTGAGGGTCAAGGCCTTGCCGCCGGGCGCGCGCCGCATGCCGTCGGCGTCGCGCCGGTCGTAGCCATAGCGGTCGAGCAGCGCATTGGCCAGTGCCGGGTCGTAGGGCACCGGGCTGCGATAGGCGGGGTCGTAGCCGAGCACGTTGGGTGGCAGCGGCGATTCGGCCTTGATCGCGAAGCCTTTCTTGAGCAAGGCGATGTCTTCGGCGCTGTTGTACGACAGCGCGATCGCGCGCCGCAACGCGACCTTGTCCTTGCTATAGCCGCCCAGCAGCGGGTCGTTCATGTTCATCCACATATAGTAGGTCTGCAGCACCGGAAAGCGCGACAGCACGATGCCGCGCGCGGCCAGGTCGGGCTTCAGGGCGCCGTCCTGCACCACCATCTCGGTCATCGATTCCGGGATCTGTTCAAGGTAATCGTATTCGGCGTTCAGGAAGCCCAGCATGCGGCCCTGGAATTCCTCGGCGATGCGCACCTCGACCCGGTCGACGCGCGGCAGGCGCTTGCCTTCGAGCGCGGCGGCGATGGCGCGGTCTTCCTTGTTCTCGCCCGGCGTGGCGTGGAACACGGCGCTCGAATCCGGGTTCGCCAGCAGCACGATGCGGTCGCTGCGCTTCCATTCGCCGAGCATGAACGGGCCGGTGCCGACCGGATGGTTGCCGGCCTGGCCCGGATAGGCCTCGATCACTTCGCGCGCCACCACGCTCGACGCCGGCGTGGCCAGGTAGAACAGGAAGTTGTTGTCGCGCGCATTGAGGGTGATGCGCAGCGTGTAGCGATCCAGCGCCTGCAGGCCGGCCACCGGCACGTCGTGGCCGAAGCGCTGGCGCAGTGCGGCGTCGCCGGCGATCTTGCCTTCGAACATATACGCCCACGGCGACTTGAGCGCCGGGTCGTACAGGCGTCTGAGGCTGTACACATAGTCCTGCGCCGTGACTTCGCGCTTGACGCCTTGAAAGGCCGGGTCGGGCGTGAAATAGATGCCGGGACGGATGCGAAAGGTGTAGCGCAGGCCATCGGTGCTGATCTCGGGCATGGCAAGCGCCGTGTTGGCGCGCAATTTGGCCGGACGCGCCAGGTAGTCGTAGCGCAGCAGCGGGTCGAACAGATTCTCGAGCAGCGACAAGGTGGCGTTGTCGGACGCCACCGCCGGATCGAGCCCGGTTTCACTGGTCGAGAGGAACATGCGCAAGACCTTGTCTGGCGGCCGCGTGCCGGCGTCGGCGGCCTGCGCCAGGCAGCATGGCAAGGTCATTGAGAAGGACAACAGCAGGGCGGCGATGTGGCGCAATTTCATGAAGGCAGGTCCTCTCGAGCACGGGCCTATCATATGCGCCAGCCCCTCGATCGAGCAACCACGCCCCGCTGGACATAACTTTTGAACATGGTTGTAGTGCATTCTTTCTTCTGTGCAGCTTGCGATCGGCCTATACTCTTCGCTGCATTCCTGCGGCGATTCAGACCTGGCACGATACTCATGGCACTTACCTACATCTGGACCGGATTTTTCCTGGTCGGCTTCCTGGCAGCACTGGCGCAATGGCTATTCCTCGGCGACACCGAGATCTTCAAGCGCGTCATCGACGGCACCTTTGATTCGGCCAAGATGGCGGTGATGACGATCGCCCTGCCGCTGGCCGGGGTGATGACGTTTTGGCTCGGCATCATGAACGTCGGCGAGAAGGCCGGCCTGATCAACCTGTTCGCACGCGTCATCTCGCCGTTCTTCTCGCGCATCTTCCCGGGCGTGCCGAAAGACCACCCGGCCAACGGCCACATGGTGATGAATTTTTCGGCCAATATGCTGGGCCTGGACAACGCCGCCACCCCGTTCGGCCTGAAGGCGATGGAGTCGCTGCAGTCGATCAACCCGAACAAGGATGAAGCGAGCGACGCGCAGCTGATGTTCCTGGTGATCCAGACCTCGGGCCTGACCATCATTCCGCTGGCCGTGATGGCGCAGCGCGCGGTGCTGGGCGCGGCCAACCCGGCCGACATCTTCATCCCGACCCTGATCGCGACCTATGCCGCCACCATCGCCAGCATCATCGCGGTGGGCATCCGCCAGCGCATCAACCTGCTCGACCCGATCGTGCTGGCGTGGATCGGCGGCACCACGGCGCTGATCGGGTCGATGGTGTTCAGCTTCACCTACTTCCTGAACAAGGAGCAGATCCAGCTGGTGTCGAGCGTGGTCGCCAACCTGACCCTGTTCGGCGTCATCGCCGCCTTCATGACGGCGGCGATGCTCAAGAAGGTCAATGTATTCGAGGCCTTCATCGAAGGCGCGAAGAATGGCGTCGAGACCTCGATCAAGATCATCCCTTACCTGGTCGGGATGCTGGTGGCGATCAGCGTGGTGCGCAACTCGGGCATCCTGGGCCAGCTGGTGAACGGCTTCGCCTGGATGTTCGGCGCGCTCGGCCTGCAGACCGATTTCGTCGGCGCCCTGCCGACCGCGCTCATGAAGCCGCTCTCGGGCAGCGGCGCGCGCGCGATGATGATCGATGCGATCACCACCTATGGCGTCGATTCCTTCGTCGGGCGCCTGGCCAGCATCTTGCAAGGCGCGTCCGACACCACCTTCTACATCATCGCCCTGTATTTCGGCTCGGTCGGGATTCGCAAGACCCGCTATGCGGTGGGCTATGGCCTGCTGGCCGATCTGGTCGGCGTCATCGCTGCGATCTTCGTGGCTTACCTGTTCTTCGGCTAAAAAGGACCCGCATGTTTCGTCGCCTCACGCTCGCCGCCGCCCTGTTCACGGGATTCTCGCCCGCCCACGCCCAGTTGCCGGAACCGGTGGCTCAGGTCATGAAGCAGGCCGGCATCGGCGCCAACGAGGTCGGGGTGCTGGTGCTGCGCGGCGACGCCACCGTGCTGGCGCATGGCGAGCGGGTGCCGATGCAGCCGGCCTCGACCATGAAGCTGGTCACCACGCTGATTGGCCTCGAGCGCCTGGGCCCGGTGTTCCGCGGCCGCACCGAATTGCGCAGCAATGGCCAGGTCGAGGGCGGCGTGCTGCGCGGCGACCTGATATTGAAGGGCGGCGCCGATGCCGACTTGAGCGGCACGGTGTTGCAGGACATGCTGCGCGCGCTGCGCTATGCCGGCATCGAGCGCATCGAGGGCAGGCTGGTACTGGACCGGCAGCTGTTCCAGCCGGCGCGCCAGGACCTCGGCGTGGCGCCGTTCGACGAGGCGCCCGAGGCCTATTACAACGTGATCCCCGACGCGCTGCTGGTCAACAAGAACATGCTGCAGATCGACATGCGCGCCAATGCCAGGTCGCTGGTGCTGCAGATGCAGCCGCAGCTCGAAGGCGTATCGATCACGTCCGAGATGACGCTGATCGACGCCGACTGCGCCAAATGGGAAGACGGCTGGAAGCTGCCGCAGGCACGGCGCCAGGACGACGGCAGCGTGCGCGTGGTCTTGCGCGGCACCTTCCCGAAAAACTGCGTGCGCAGCTATGGCATCAATGTGCTCGACCGCGACGACTACGTCGGTGGCCTGGTGCGCCGCACCTGGCAGGAGCTGGGCGGCACCATCCAGGGCCCTACCGTGGCCGGGACCACGCCGCCGGACACGCGCTTGCTGGCGGCGCATGCGGCGCGCGCCCTGCCCGAAGTGGTGCGCGACACCAATAAGCTGTCGGACAACGCGCTGGCGCGCACCCTGCTCCTGAGCCTGGGCAGCCTGCAGGGCGACCCGCTCGAAGGCAGCCTGCCGCTGCCGGCGCCGCAAGATGGCGTGACCACGTTGGCGCGCGCCGACGCCGCGATCCGCGACTGGATGCGCAGCCACGGTATCGACGACGCCGGCTTCGTGATCGAAAACGGTTCGGGCCTGTCGCGCATCGAACGCATCAGCGCGCGCCAGATGGGACAACTGCTGCAAGCCGGCCTGCGCAGCCAGTGGGCGCCCGAGTTCCAGGCCAGCCTGCCGATCGGCGCGGTCGACGGCACCATGCGCCGGCGCCTGCAGGGCAGCCCCGCGGCGGGCTGGGCGCGCCTCAAAACCGGCTCGATCCGCAACGTCGTTGCGCTGGCCGGCTATGTGCCCGATGCCAGCGGCGCGCCCTGCGTGTTGGTCGCCTTTGTGAACGGCGAGCGCGCCGGCGACGGGCGCGGACGGGCGGTGCTCGATGCGCTGGTAGATTGGGTGGCGCGCTCGGGCGGCGCACCGGTGTTGTCGGCGCAATCGGATCAAGGCGCACGGCAATCCCGCCCGTGACCCGCTTTGAATCGATCCTCGTCCCGCCTTCGACCCAAAAAACTTGTCCGGCAGTTACTATGTGTTAGTTTTTTGTAAGCATAAACTGCGACACTAGCAGATGCCCGAGCGGACAACGCGCCGCTGCGGGCAAAGGTGTCACCCTGGACCTGGTCTGGAAGGTGTCTTGTCGTTTCGCCGGCTTCATGCCGGCGCCATTCCTGCCATTCCATGAGCAAGTATTCATTGACCGGGGAATTCGTTTCCCCCGCGAGCGAACGCGCATTTCTCAATCACCAGCTCGAGCGCACCCGCGCCCTGCTCGGCTTCACGCTGCTGTTTTGCGTCGCCTTCTTCGTCAGCTTCTTCGCCACCGATATCGCCACGCTCGGCCTGCACGATGCACTGGCGCTGACGTTGACGCCGCGCCTGGCGGTTGGCCTGACGGCGGGCGCGTGCGCCTGGCTGGCGTACCGGCGCGCGCTGTCGGTGCGCGCCACGCGGCTGGCGGCGTCGGTGTGTGAACTGGTGGCGCTGGGCTGCTTCATGCTGATCGTGCAGCACCGGCCGCACGAGGTGCACTGGCATGCGATGTCGCTGTCGATCATGCTGATGGTGATCTACCTGTACATTCCGAACCGGCTGGCGTATGCGCTGGCGCTGGCGGCCGGCGCCAGCGTGGTGTTCATCTTGCAGGCGCTGGCCCTGATGCCGATGACGCCGGCCGATCTGCTGACGATGGGCATGCTGCTGGTCCTGGTCAATACCTTCGGCCTGCTGGCGGCGCGCCGTTACCAGCAAGTGGCGCGCGAAGAGTTCCGGCTGCAGATGGACCTCAAGTACAACGCCGAACGCGATCACCTGACCGGCTGCTACAACCGGCGCTACCTGCATGAGCACCTGCTCGGCGCCGAACTGGCACGCGCACGGCGCTGCGGCTCGCTGGCGCTGGTGCTGTGCGATATCGACCATTTCAAGCGCATCAACGACAGCTTCGGCCACCACCAGGGCGACGCCGTGATCCGCGACTTCGCACGGCTGCTGGTCGACACCGTGCGCGCCGATGTCGACGCTGTGGTGCGCTACGGCGGCGAGGAATTCTTGCTGATCCTGCCGGGCGCCGACCTGGCCGGTGGCAGGCAACTGGCCGAGCGCCTGCGCGCCGCCTTTGCCGACAGGCGCATGACGATCGACGAAAGCGGCGAGGCGCTGCAGGTGACATGCAGCTTCGGCGTCGCCAGCGCCGATTTTTCGCGCTCCGGTTCGACCACCACCTTGTCTGACCTGATCCTGGCGGCCGACAAGCGGCTGTACGACGCCAAGCGCAACGGCCGCAACCGGGTCGAGGCGATCGAGCTGCCTTAGCGATCAACGCTTTACAGGACGCGGCGAAAAGTCGAGCGCACCAGATCGCGGTCACCGCAATCGAAATGCCACCACTCGGTGCGGATGCCGAGAAAGCCCGCCTGCAGCATTGCTTCACGCAGCAAACGCCGGTTGGCGAGTTGCGCTTCGGTGAGCTGGCCGGCCAGCACAAAGCCTTGTTCCAGCGCCGGGTGCGACAGTTCGGTCATGTCGTCGAAGCCGGTGCCCATGTCCAGTTCGACGCCATCGGCATCGACCAGCGTGATGTCGAGCGCCATGCCGAACGAATGGATCGAGCCACGCGCCGGGTCGGCCAGGTACAGGCGCAGGCCGGTGCCTTCGAGCGCGTCCCACAACTGCTGCTGCACGCGCTGCGGACGCAGGGCGTCGAGCACCAGCGGGGTCAGGTCGGGCCGGCGCACCCGCAGCCAGGCCACCACGCGCTCGAGGGCGTCGGCGGCCTGCACGTGCAGCCAGGCGCAGTCGTAGGGCGCATACAGGTCGCGCCCGACGAAGTTGTTGCTGGAAGCGTAGCGCAGGTCGACGCGGATGCCGGCGATGCTGTCGAGATGCCGGAACTCGGCGCTGGCGGCGACGTCTTCGCTGGCCAGGTCGTGCCTCATGGCGCGTCCGCTTCGAGCAAGGCGCGCGCGCTGGCGCCGATGCAGTTGGCCAGTTCGCGCGCACCGTGCGACAGCGGCGCGTTGGCGGCGGTAAGCAGGTACAGGTGCACGGCAATCGGCGGCGCCCACTGGCGGCACTGCACCTTGCCGCGCGCGCCCGAGGCCGCGGTGAACGGGTCCAGCACCGCGCTGCCGGCGCCGGCTTCGACCAGCGAACGCGCAATCTGGTAGGTCTGCACCACGGTGTGGCACAGCGGCTGCACGTCTTGCGCTTCGCAGGCCGCCATGACGATCTCGCCCAGCGGGTCGCCTTCGGCCAGGCCGATCAATTCGCCGCGCAGGCCGGCGGCCGCGACCGGCGTATGGCATTCTGCATCGCTCCAGGTGCCGGCCGGGGCCACCACCGTCAACAGGCCGTGCGCGATCGGCTCGGCCACGATGCCCGGGTGACGCGGGTCTTGCAGCGACAGCGCCAGGTCGGCTTCGCCCAGGCGCAGCACATTGACGATCTCGCCCGTGTGGTGGGTCGCCAGTTGGCAGCGCGTGTGCGCGAACTCGCGCCGCCAGCGCGTCAGCGCGTCCGGCAGCACGCTGGTGGCGATGGTCGGCGTCGACACCAGGCGCACCGTTTCGAGCGCGCGGCTTTTGAGGCTGGCGGCCAGGCGCCGGATGCCCTGCAGGTCGCGATGGAGTTTTTCGGTCTCGGCGAACAGGCGGTGCGCCTCGGGCTTGGGATAGAGCTTGCCGCGCACCCGCTCGAACAACGGCATGCCCAGCTGCAGCTCGGCGTGCTGCAGCACCTTCGTCACCGCCGGCTGCGAGATGTGCAGCACCTGGGCCGCGCCGCTGATGGTGCCGACCTGCATGATGGCGTGGAAGACTTCGATATGACGCAGACGCATCGCTTCATCCTTGAATAGACCGGCGCCGCGTGCCTTACAGCGTGTCGCTTGCAGCCGGCACCGGCGTTGGCTGCGTTGGCTGCGTTGGCGGCATTGGCTGCATTGGCTGGGCTGGCTGCATCTGCGGCGCTGGCGCAACCGGCGCGGTTTCAGGTACTGGCGGGGCCACAGGTACCGGCATTGGCAGCGGCGGCGCCGGCGGTGCAGTCAGCGGGGCGGGAGCCGGTGGCGCCGATGGCAGCGGCTGTCCGGGAACCGGGAACGGTGCCGGCGGTGCCGGCGGCGCCGGCGGCAGCACCTGGCCCGGCATGGCTGGCATGACTGGCGGCGGCATGACTGGCGGCGGCGTGACCACCGGCAGCGGCGTGCCCGCCGGCGTGGTCAGCACTTCGAGCAAGGCCGCGGTTTCGGCATCGGGATTACCTGCGATGTCGCGCGGGCGGTATTTCATCTGGAACGCCGCCAGCACGGTACGGGTCTGCACATCGAGCAGGCCGCTTTGCACCAGGCCGTAGCCATGGGTGGCCAGCTTGCGCTGGTACCAGGCCACATCGGGCAGCAGCATCTCGAACACCGGACGCACGGCGGCCACGCGCGCCGCATCCGGCCACTTGATCAGGCCTTCCTGCGCCAGCCGCTGCCACGGAAACTGGGGACCCGGGTCTTGCTTCCTGAGCGGCGCGATATCGCTGTGGCCGAGGATGTTCTCGGGCGCGATGCCGTGGCGCTGCACGATATCTTTCACCAGCGGGATCAGGGCCTCGATCTGGGTCTGCGAGAACGGCGCGTAGACGCGGCCCTGCGGCGTGTCTTTCCAGCCGGCGTTGACAATCTCGATGCCGATCGAGCTGTTGTTCAGTTGCGTGAAATTCTTCCAGCTCGAGTTGCCGGCATGCCAGGCGGCGCGGTTCTCGTCGACCAGACGATAGATTTTCGGCGTCGCTTCGTCGGTCAGCAGGTAATGCGCGCTGACTTCTTGCTCGGTCAGGATCTTGATCGAGCTGGGGGTGTTGGCCACGGTGTA
>Ga0265797_10002396_pt1 | contig 31612 bp, 24 predicted proteins | sample P2T30metagenome_FD_192433 | JGI IMG/M metagenome (GOLD analysis project Ga0265797, IMG submission 192433) | Plant litter microbial communities from East Loma Ridge, Irvine, California - P2 T30 | ecosystem: Environmental > Terrestrial > Plant litter > Unclassified | place: USA: California... | reverse complement strand
GCATGTGGCCGTTCGGAGACGCGCCGGGCTGCATCTTAGGCGTGCCACGTGCCATCTCGTTCGGGTTTGGCGAAGGCCCGCCAGCACGGCTACCTTGAGGCGACATGTTTGGAGCAAACTGACCATTGGGCCCCGGAGGCATGCCGGGATGTGACGACATGCTGTCCTGCTCTTGTCTTGCCATGAGCAGACGCTTCTTATTCTGCTGCTCCAGCAGCATCAGCTGCATCTGATAATCTTGAAGTGCGTGGTTACCGCTGTTTGGACCACCGGGAGCACCAGCTGCCACGGCTCCTGCAGCACCAGGTACCATACCAGGGCGCATACCGCCGTTGGGACCGAATTCGAGAGTTGGGTCCATTCCAGCTTGACTTAGAGGGCTACCTTGGGCACCAGCTGGACCCATGGCGGCGGAGACGTTCGGAGGCATGCCCTTGTTCATGTTAGACTTTGCTTGATTCATGGCAACCATCGCGGATTGCTGCATTTGTTGGGAATATTGCTCCGCAGACTTTTGTTGGTAGTTAGTGGGCTGCATTGCAATGAGGTTGAATTGCTCCACAGGCATGCTGTTGACATCAATGCCGGACCTGACGAGCAGCTCACGGGTTTGATTCGCTGCGGCAGGATCGAGGGAGGATGTATCGAGACCCACCTGAGTGTTTGGCATTTGGCCCTGTTGGCCGGGACGCGGTCCCATCTGCTGCACGTTTCCGTCCATTCGCTGCCGCTTGGGAGACGGAGCATCGCCAGAACCTGGGGATCCCGAACGCGGACCGTTCATATCCATTTGGGAGTTTGAGCGCTCCATCTGCTGGCCTTGCATCATTTGCTGCTGGCCTTGGGCTGCGCGCATTCGTTGCACCTGCGCCATCTGCTGTTGCGGAGTCCTGTGGTGCTGTGTGTCAGTAGTGTGTCGCGAAGTGATTTGTGATGGATTAGAAAAGCATACATGTTTGTGGCGCCTGCGTTCTGCATTGCGGCCTTCTTGAGATCGTTCGACATCATGCCGTTGCTCATCATTGACATCTGGCGCATGTTCTGCATTGCGCCAGGGTCCATCCCGCCCATCATGTTTCCGCGCTGTTTCTGGCCGGCGCGCTGCGCGGCAAGATAGCCAACGGTCGTTTGCTTGCTAGGATGGTTGCGACGCGAGTTGTAGATGTCCCAGAACTGGAACCACCAGTCCTGCAGGAAAGGGCCCTCTGTGTTCTGGAGTCCTGGTTCGGGCAGGTCATTGGGCCTATCGGTGTCCATCTCGTCGATGCCATTGGGCTGGTTCTGGCGCTGACTGGGCGATTGCTTGGGCTGGGTGAGGAGCTCCATGCTGCTAGCGTTGATCATGGCGCGCGCGATGTCGTAGTGTTGGTTGCGCAAGAAGTAGTCGTAGATGTATGTGTTGAGGCGCTTGACGGTCTCAGCACTGTCGTTCGCGTTGACACCGCTCCCATTCGAGGGCGTGCCGGCGTTCTGCTGCTGTTGCTGCTGCTGCTGCTGCTGCTGCTGGGGAGGCGCACCACCGACAGGGCCGCCCATGCCGCCCATGTTCATCTGCTGCGGCTGGCTCATGATGAGCGATCCCGAGCGTGGGAGCTAGCGGGCGTGGAGCTATACTGAGCTCAAGTGATGTGGTGTGGATGCGCGAGGGCGAGTAGCGGGCTAATGCGCTCGAGGCGGTCGCGCGTTGGTCTCGGCCAGGCGCAGCGCGCGTCGGCGAAGAGGTCAGGCCGCTGTAGCAATCGCCGCAGCGTGGAGGGTCACGGGCAAGAACGAACGAGGAGCGTGGTGCGGTGCGATAGACTGGCTGGAGGTGTGTCCGGGAGTCGAGGGTGCAGTGCCAACGCGTGGGGAGCGACGGCCGGGCAGGAGCGATCTGCGCGAACGGCAGTGTGGAGACGCTGCTGGGCGGAGTGGCGCGAACGAGGCGGGCTCAGGTGCGACACAGGGAGCGGGCTCAGCGGCGGTGATGCGATGATGCAGCGGAGCGGACAGGCATAAGGGAGACCAGAGTGGTGGTGTCGGAGAGGCGTCGTGCCAGACTGCCGGGGCCGGTGGTGGTGGGAAGGGAGGGGAGGGGAGGGTGGTGGTCGAGGTGAGAGGCGCGCAGTCGGTCGGCTTGCTCTTGGCGGCTGGCTGGCTGGCTGGGAGAGAGGGAGCGCTTGAGAGAGGACTGGGGACTGGGGACTGCTGGGAGTGGACAGACAAGACAGGCTCAGGCTCAGGCTCAGGCTCAGGACAGGCTCACAGTAGTCTCGGTATACGGAAGCAGCGCGCAGCCAGACCAGAGCCAGGGGCGAGCGACAATCCTATCGGGGACAATCAATCAATCATACCTTAATCTGCGCAGGGCCCCCAGTGTCACTACGTACGAGAGTATGATTAGGGATGTTCTTGCTGCTATTGCTGTATGTACAGTCAAGTATTCACGGGAGTGGCGCTGCTGCAACTGGTCGATCAAACGATAGTTGCGAGTGAAATAATTAAATAGCAACAACCACATACACAATCTCCTGCATTGAATACTGCTACCACCTTGCTTGCTTGCTTGCTTGCTGCTTGCTATCAATAATTCGCACGCCCAACCTACCCATCTCATCATCCACCATCCACCATCCACCATACACCATCCATCTCACCCCCCGCCCAGACCACGTTGGAGCTGCCCTGCACGTGATATCGCCCGCCCTCCACAGCCAGCCATTGGCCACCCAGCACTCGCCCACGCTGCCGCCGATGACACACGTTGAGCGACCCGGCCATCTCCTGTGCTCGTCCGTCCGCCGCCGCCCTCCTCCTGTCATCGAACCCTCGCACCCCGCCGCCGCCGCCCTGTCCACGCACGCACGCCTCTTCTGAAGACAGACAGACAGACCCCGAGACCGGACACCACCCTGTCCATATCACACACATCAATACTGTACAATTCCCTTTCTCCGCAGTCACACTCATCATCACCCTCTCTCCACTCCACCCCGATCTGCGCAAATGTTCACCACTACTGTAAACTGCACACCCCTAAGCCGGCGCCAAGTCCGGTCTGCTGTCCAGAAGAGGCCGGGTACAGCAATCAGCTGCGCTGTAAGTGTGTCCATCGCACCGATCGATCGTGGGGCATGATCGCTCGATGGGTTGGGTTGGTCTGGTGGGACTAAATCGACATGCCCAAAGCCTACTACATATCCTCTCAATGGCTTGCTGTGCTTCGATGTGTTTGGAGTTCATGTTTTGGTGAGTGGTGTTGGTGCCGATCCGTGTGATCCTCCTACAAACGCGAATCCTTTAGATAGACTTTGAAGTGCGGGCCGCATTTATCGACGATGTCGTTGGAAGCATATTATTGTGGGCAGCGTGCGGCAGTTGGAAGAGCCATGTGCGAAACGCGTTGTGTGACAACTCGTTAGGCCCGCGATGCTGGAGAGCTTCCAACGTGTGAAGGCTTGTCGAGAAGGGAATGTTTCGTCGCGGTAGCAGTCGCAACGCCCGATTTCAGTGAGGTCAATATCACGTTGCTAATGCTTATGGTAGCGTTTGATGAAACCTATCACGTTTTGAACAAAACAACTGCACAAACACTGCGCATGTGCATGTATATATGTATTCTATCTCATGTCTGGAAATATCAAATCGCGATCGAATATGTGTATATAACCCTAAACCCTAACATATGCATTTACTGTCTACATATACCGGACATGTATGTTCAAACAAATGTTACAATAAACATGCATAGCTCAGAAAAGATAGGTCTGAAACATGAGCACACCGCCAGTGTATGATGCATGGTAGAACCATTGCTATTAATGTATGTGGTGTGGTTTGGTTAGACAAACCGAAGAGAGGACGAAAGAAGCAGACTTGCCAATTGCCCATACCGACAGGTAGTTCAAGTATGCAACCACTCGTTGATCAAGGCCATCGATTCTTGTCTATCATATCCTAGTACAAACATTCAGATCCGTGACCTCATATAGACTTTGACATAAACGATTTCATAACAAGCATTGCAGGAGGTATCTATTTCACGCCGACCATATTCTTCAGTTGCAGAACAACGCCTACTCATCGTCCGGAGGCATCTCGTCCTCAATGTACCGTATCAGCGTGATCCTCATCTCAGTCGTGTCGTTGCCGCGCAGCACATCACTGACGAAGCGAGCCTCCACCTGCATTTGCACCTGTAACTCCCAGTCAGCATCACATCCGCATCGAACGAAACCACCACCCTCCAACAGAAAAGACCAGAACAAAACTCACCATCTCCAAAGCGCCCCTCACAACCCCGCTCAAAATATTCGAATACCACAACTCCTCCTGCGCCCGCCCATCATCCGGCAACTCCACAAAATCCGCCAACGGATTCTCCTCAAACACCAGTCCGAAACTCTTCCCGTCCTGCGCCCAGCCCGTCACCGTCGGCGTCACGTTCATAAATACCTTGAACCCGACCTTGCTGATCACCTCGGCGGTCTCGCGGAAGCTGGCGCAGTGGCCGGTGTTGCTCTTGGCGAGGAAGTCTTCGATCAGGCGCACGCCGATGTTGTAGCCCATGCGGTCGAGCTCGGCGTTGACGGCGGCGTAGTCAGTTTTGGCGCTGCTGGAGGGGAGGGTGAGGTCGCGGCAGAGGGAGGCGACGATGGTGCCGTAGGTGAGGGTGACGACTTCGGTGTTGACTTTGTCGACGCGGGATCTTTTTGGGAGGGAGTATGTTAGTTTGTTTTGGTCTTTCGGGGTATGAGCCGCTTGAGGGCAGTGCTTCGTCTTACTTCCAGATACTGCGCAGCTGTCAGTCAGCTGGGTGCTACTTTGGCAGGAGAGGTCAATGCGATGAGGGCTCACTCTTCGCCCATGCGGGCGTATTTGCTGGACGCCATGGTTTATGATGTGTGCACGCTTTCCCGTCGCGCGCGCAAAATATAGGCTCTCAGCTCATCACTCGAAGGTGCAGGAAAGAAAGTACAAGCTGGTGGTGTGTGGATGTCGTTGTTTGTTACAGTAGTCGCAAGGGTCCCGCGATATGAGCGAGCGCGGACCAGCTTAAGCTCCATCTCAAAATTTGGGGAAACGACGATTGGAGATCCGAGCTAGCATTTCACTTCACTTCGTTGACACGTGCACTTACTGGGAAGGAGTGCGCATTACTCTGGATACTATACAAAAACAGCTTTGTCGCACAACGCCACACGCCACGCGAAACCTTGCGCACTTCCCACCGACAGCAAATCCGCTACCAGCCACCTGGAACAGCATCGAACGAGTACATCAAGAGAAAAAGAGCTATACGTAAGGGCTAGGCAGCAAGGACAAAGCCTAGCTGTATCCAGGAAATGTCGGGCGAGAAGAGACCTGCCTCCTTCGGGAGCTCACAGCTGGTGAAGCGCGCGAGACCAGAAGAGAATGGCAATGAGCTCGCAACAATCAATGGCTCGAGCAGCGGTGCTCTCATACAAGGGGTAAGTCTACGCGCATAAAACGCAATTCCATGCGAGTCACAGCTAAAGCTGCGGTTTCAAAAGCGCAAGCGCTGATCTTTGCGATCGAATAGGGCAATAGAGCAGCTGGTCTGCAGGCATCTGTCATGGAACTGAGTGGTAAGATACTAGTACAAGATCATATGATCAACACATACAGGCGACTAACAGCTCTTCAGGTCACTCCGGTGAAGTCTTCTGCGCTCGATTCGACCCTACCGGATCGCACATCGCCTCTGGAAGCATGGACCGCAACATCTACCTGTGGAACACTTCCGGAGACTGCGACAACTACGGCATGCTGACCGGACACAAAAGCGCCGTTCTGGACCTACACTGGTCGCGCGATAGCGGCGTCATCTACTCCGCAAGCGCAGACATGCACATTGCCAGCTGGAACGTGGAAACCGGCGAGCGCATACGACGACACGTCGGCCACGAGGAAGTGATCAACTGCATCGACGTCAGCAAGCGCGGCGAGGAGTTCCTGGTCTCTGGAAGTGACGACGGATACATTGGCGTTTGGGACCCGCGAGCGAAGCAGGCCATGGACTTTATCGAGACGAGCTATCCTGTCACGGCAGTATGCCTAGCCGAGGCCGGCAACGAGCTGTACTCCGGTGGCATCGACAACGACATCCGCGTGTGGGATTTGCGGATGAAGAAGGAATCATACGTCCTCACTGGACACACCGATACCGTGACATCCCTTTCGCTTTCTCCGGATTCGCAAACACTACTCTCCAACAGCCACGACAGCACAGTGCGCACATGGGACATTAGGCCTTTCGCGCCACCTGATCGTGCCGTGCGTGTCTTCGATGGTGCACAAGCTGGATTGGAGAAGAACTTGATCAGATCGTGCTGGGACGGCGAAGGCAAGCGGGTAGCGGCTGGTGGAGGAGATGGTACAGTCACCGTGTGGGAAAACCAGAGCGGAAAGATGCTGCACAAACTGCCCGGCCACAAGGGAACTGTCAACGACGTGAGGGTCTCACCGGATGGAAGCATGGTGCTGAGCGCCAGCACAGACAGGACCATGCTGTTGGGTGAGCTGCCACGGTAATTACAGGACATGTACATTTGTTGAAACGAATGAACGACCACATTTGACTCGGATCATTGTCCACGAAAATTCTTCTCCTATGCATCACCTGCCCGCAAACTGTTCTGAAGCGCCCGCCGTGAACACTCCAACCAGCCACTCTGACAGAAAAGCATACATCGCATCCACAGCAGCCAACCGCGAAACCTCCGTTATGGGCGCCTTCGCCGGAAACGCATCAAAAGCATGCGGCTGCCCCATGACCTTCGACCACTGCACTCCCCCAGCTCTCCACCCAGTCTCAGTCTCCACCTTCTCACCACCAACCATACCAGCCAGCTTGTCAGCCATAGCCTGATCCTCATAACAGAACATATCATGCTCCGCGCCAATCACAACAAAATTCGCCGGCAAAGCCTTCCTGTCGGCGAAATAAGCCGGACTCACTCGAGGATCTTTCAGAGAAGGCGTCTGCTCAGACTCGAGATACAGACGAAGGATGTCAGCGTAAGAATCTCCGATGAAATCTGGGATCGTCGGGTCTGGCCTCCGAGCCATCTTCGCTCCGCCGTCTTCGGCCAGGTCGACGGCGGGGTAGTTGGTGGCGACCCCCAGGACCCTCGGGAGCAAGCGTGGGTCTTGGACGACGGAGAGCATGAGGTTGCCTCCGGCCGAGCTGCCGCAGAGGACGACTCGATTGCGGTCGATGGGGAGGTCATCGTCGTCGATGATGGCGAGTATTTGCGCGATGGCGTCTTCGTAGGCTACGGGGAATTTGTTCTGGGGAGATTTGCTGTAGTCGATGCTGACGACGATGCAGTTGGCGTTGTCGGCGAGGTGGCGAGCGATGGGGTCGTCTGCGGAGGGGTTGTTGACTAGCTGTTTGCAGGTTTGTGTTAGCAGGGCGTGTTCTTCGGGCGATTTGTACTGGCTTCAATACTTACGAATCCTCCACCGTGAGCGCGGATGACCAGAGGGAGTTTGCTTTGCCCGTCGTGCTCAGGTGGTGTGAATATACGGCATGGGTAGAGGTTAGGGCGAGATGGGTATGTCTTTACTTGGTTCGGCTGAGTGGCTGGGGAGAGCCACGACGAGCGGCGAACGTATAGGGATGTGTTGACGATTGTTCGGATGCCCGCATACTTCAAGTGTTCCAAGTCCCACATTGTAGCGATATCTTGGAAAACGATTTGTCCATTTGTATTCAACGAGACGAGGACGAGGCTATCTTCTATGTATGTAGTTGTTGCCAAGTGGGGTAGATCCTTCGAAGGATGCAGATATGGAGATACTCGTTGAACTCTAATCTCCGTCTCGGACTACGCATTTAAGTATTGCATGCCTCCGCTTCACCTTTTACCCTGATACTTTGTGGCTGAGCTTTGAGTGAGGCGGTTAAATCCAAGGTGAGTACTGTCCGCTGTTGGTGTTGTCTGGCCACTGCCATAAGCATGTTTATCGGAAAAATAGATTCCGGTGAGTGAATAACAACAGCACCTTTTACATTATATGACCAAAAGGACTCAGCTGAGACAACCCTGTATCAATGATTGAAGCCCAGATCATGGTGACAGAGTATCACATCAATTTGTAACCCTGAGCTGCAAGACCTTTCGCAACCGAAGACAACCCAGTTTCCCCTTGACCTATTCTCAACAGTCGATCCTTCCAAGCTGCCCAATGCTCCGCCAGAGCCTCTTCGACAGTTTGTCTTTTACTGTAGTCGCCATCCAGACTGCGAACGTATCCTCGCGCAGCCGTCTCCGTCTCGACTTTCTCCTTCAGCTTCGACCTTGCAACTTCCAACCAGGCAAAGACTTGGCCTATCAGGACTTCGAGTTCTGGTCCATCAGAGCAGGACAGGTTCAAGACTTCATAGCCCCAATCTTCATTCGCCACGTCTAGACCGCGAACCAACATCTCTGCTTCAGCACGTCCAACAGCCTCATATACTCGCCGGAGCTCATCCTCGCTACCCGGATCAAACATCCCGATCCCAAATCCTCCATGTAAGAGAAGTCTGTCTAGATCGTACCACATACTGGCAAGTCCTGGAAGTTGAGCCCATTGTATGCCTGATGCCGGTGGAAGCGTCCGGATCTGAGCCAGGAGATCGAGAGTCCTGTGTCGATCACCATCGCTCAGCTCCACCAACGCTTCACTTAGCAAAGTCCAGAGTCGGTAGGTCTCTTGAGATGGAATTTCCTCGTTGACAATGGCCGCTGTGATTCTCTTGGCCGCTTCTTGCTCGCTGAATTTTCCGTAGAGGTAGTCGCTCAGTGCTTGCGCTTCGTCGGGATGGCAACCATCGCCAGCGTGCATCTCGTCGGCTGTGTATGCCATCTTTGAATCAAACCAGGCCGAATGTGGTGCCATCTTGCCTGCTGTTTCGTCAAGATATTTGTTCCCACGAGGTGCTAACGCCCAAGAGAAGTAGTGCAGATGAATGAAATGTCCCTATGATCTCAACTGTGACTAGAATGGAGGATGCGAAGATGTCTCTTTCCTGGCATGTGCGTAGAACTTCCAGATGAGTGGGTCAAGGCCTAGCGGTCGCTTGATCTTGACTGACCTGTCACTGTTCTGATGCTCGAACGATCAATTCCAAAATCCGAACCAAGATGTCTGCATTCATTTGATGAACACCGACTTCAAATGAACGTTCGTATTTCGATCAGCGTACTCTGGATTTGCGGTCGTGTCCCTGGTAGGCTACGAACCTAACATATCCTGCTGCCTGTAGCAGCACCCCCCAGCAAAAGTCAATTGCCCGGAGCTAAACTCCGAACATCTGTGGATCAAACTGAACGCAACCTCGAACAAGTTAGCGTTTTACAAAATTGGTCGCTTCTAGAGCACCCTTGAGTCCATTTTTCCTTCTTGACAACTCTCGTGGAGGCATCTTTGCTAATTATTATTGACATAATTCGTGTCACATACTCGAGCGGCGTAACGGCATCCGTGTCATGCTACGCACATGGCTGCTCGTTGTCTCTGCTATTGCGACCGTGTGTCTCTTATCGACGGCTGTCAGTCGACAAACCAACTATAACTATCATCGCTTGTGCAAATCGATGATGACCCGAGGAGACGACCACAGCGAGCTTGTCGAAGTTCTTACTGAGTTACTTGGCTTGCTCGAGGACCTTGTTGCCATCGAGCCGAACGCTTTGTTGTATCCACAGCCCGATACTGGTCTACATGTTCCTGGAACAATCAACGCTACTGCTGCAAGCGTGGCGGGCTACAGCACTCAGGCCATTACGCTCATGTCTTCACTACCGTATCTACAACATGGTGATTTCCAAGTTGGACCCAGTACTCATATGGTGGCCTACGCGGACCAGGACGAGGGCAGCTTCGAAGAAGAGCGCATTATGTATGTTGAGAGCGGCGAGGAATTCATGTCTCCTTCCGCTGTTCAACTCACCAGCGGAGAAAGCATATACGGCCTCTGGCGTATCTACAATACAGACAAGAGTAAGACTACCTCACACTACCGCAACTGCACCAAACATAAATACTAAGATCTGAGTAGAAGTCGTGTATGTATGGGACAAAAACGACTACGACGTATACTTCGAGGCTCCGCCTCTGTCACCCCGCGGAGCCTTCCAGCCTTTAATCGACGGCTTTCGCAGTCTGAATTGGCTCGTCACAGAGACCTCCGGTTGGTTACACACTGACTGGCCCTGGACCGAATTTCCAGAAGACTGGCCTGAGAGCCACCGCAAAGAATATGAAACAGACTACGATGCGTGGAAAGCTGTTCGTGGACTTGTAGATATCTATCTCGAAAATGGCTGGAATGTCAATGCCGTTGATCAGTCTGCCTTTCGACGCGAAGAGTTCATTGAGAGAAGGAAACAGTACATGGAGACTATCGTAGTTCCCTTGGAAGAGGTACACCGGAAAGCCGGTGAAGATCGTCGTGCAAAAGAGGCTGCTCAAAATGAGCTACGGAAGAGTTTACATGGGCAGTCTGTCAATCCGGCGTATCGAATGTTTTAAGCTTCGATGCATGCGTATCTCTAGGAATTAGCACCTTGATCACATGTGAACGAAGAAGTCGCGACATGGGCGTTTCTCATTGCCATGTTTGTTGGCCAAGCTATTTCGGTGGGAAACGTCCATGAAGTTGTAACCACAAAGCTTGAGAACAACCATGCTTGGCAAACTTGACTACTCCTGTTATACTTGCAAGGTCTGTATGAATCACTTGTCACCGAGTACACTGATGGGATATTGACCCAAAACAACTAGATAATATGTCACCGAGCTCAAGCCATAGCCTCAACATCATAAGCGATAAGAAGCTGCCAGAAGACACAGTAGGGCTGTGTCAACGCTAAAATAAGCGCTCATGCGGGCAGTGCATTACGGTACATCGAGAAGCGAAAGCAGCTGAACAGCTTCAAAAGCGCATGTTCTCGCCTTCTCTGTCTCTGAATGCTTCAGTCCGACATCGACGCACCCTCCGACCTGAACCTAGTCTCGCTTGGCCACAATATTCCAACACGTTCAAAATGCCCCAATGGAATTACCCATACGATCCTCCCTACAGTATCTACCAATGTGAAAGGCCGAGCGACCAAGCCCCAGGACTTGTTTCATGCAGACTTCGCGAACCGCTAAAGAGTCCTGACCATATTCGCCTGCTCAAAATCTACCCGCCAGGCTGGCCAAATCGTCTCACAGAGAAAATCGCTCGTGATGACGACAGCAGGATCCAATGCGATGTCTTTCAGGTCTCGCTCGCCAGCATGACCACCCCAGATCGACCTTACTTTGCGACCCTGTCCTATGCATGGGGCGACCCTGGTGTCACCCGGAAAATCCACTGTGCTAAAAAGCTGGTCTCGGTCACGCTGAACTTGTATGAAGCACTCGTTTACGTCAGAAACCTTAGAACGCCGCGGTTGTTGTGGGTTGACAGTTTGTGCATCAATCAAGCCGATAAGCAAGAGAAAGCACAACAAGTCCAGCGCATGCACCTCATCTATGGGCAGAGCCACTGCATCTCCTGGATGGGAGTTGAGTCAAAGGGCGAGTTTGACCTGAGATGCGTCATGCCCATTATCAAGTGGCTCAGCGAAGCAGATGAATTTTTCACCACGCGTCAGGTATGGCTTACATGGCACAATTTGGATTACCACATACAGCAACAGCCAGCCCGCAAAGCATCAAGCTTGGATCGAATTCCATGGGCTATGATACTGAAATGTCTGGACCGAGACATCTTCAACCGGCTTTGGTGTGTACAAGAGATTCTCCTTGCGCGGAGTAATGATGTCCGCACCTCCATCTCCCACGTTGACATCGCTGTCCTTGCACGTTCGGCACGCCTCATCTTTTATGTTTTAGAGGATCTGCACTCAACGTCGCCGACTGCGTATGTGTCGCACAGCAAGACAAATGTTCCATGGTCAGATACACGACGACTGATGAAAGTCAGCGGTCAAATCTGTGCGATGCTGTTGGTACCCCCACTCCCTTGTGTTGGGTTCAAGAAAGGAACCGGGCCAACCACACCCGTGTCTGCGTTATCAATCGTCAATACCTATTCTGGCAGAGATTGCAGCCATCCAAGAGATCATGTCTACGGTCTTGCAGCTCTATGTAATCTGGGCACCTCGTATCAGATCAACTATTCGATATCGCCGATGACTACACAGGAGGCCTTCACAGATTTCACTCTGCACTGTTTGCGTACAACCAAGTCCCTACAAGCCTTGCAACTATTGAATCGCAGGACCATCTTTCGTGAGAACAGTAAGACAGATTTTGTTGCATCCCATCGGCATCGACAGTGGACTCCTGGGCTGCCCACGTGGTGCCCTGACTTCGCAGGTCCTGAGCCTATTCTGAGAAGATTGAGAAATTTCAGAAGGGATTCTCGAAGACAAGCTCCACTGCTATCAAGCAAGGGTCGTCCGGCTGAGTTCAAGAAATTGTCCAGACGTGAAATAGGGGTCATCGGCATCGAGATCGGACCGGTGCAGATGTGTAGTAACGTTTGGAGAGGCGGCAGAGACCAAGACACTTATTTTGAGTCGTCCAGCTTCACCTGGCAACACTTATCTTCTCTTCAAAATTGCATTAACACTATCGAAACCTCCATGCCGGTACAATCACTTTGCAGGCTGTTGTTGGATGTACTCTCCTTGGATCAAGACTGGAAGTGTTGTCCTGCTTGGACGGACATCGCCCCAAGTCTTCCGACACAAACAGGAGACCGCATGATCAAGGCATCCTTGGGCGCCGCGTGGATGGTTCATCATCTACCAAGTCTGGCATCGAAGGCTAAATTGCCACTGCATCGATGGGTTGATCCAAAAGCATGGAGAGGGATTGCAGATGAGGTTGCAATTTGGCTGCATGGAGCCAATGAAGGCACGCGATTCTTCACAACAGATAATGCCGATGCGATCATCGGTACTGGCCCTGAAGGTCTTCAAGTTGGGGATATTGTTTGTGTCTTGTATGGTGGTGATGTCCCATTCATCCTAAGGCCTGACTGCCAAGGACATTACACATTCATAGGGGAATGCTATGTCAGCGGTATCATGCGAGGCGAGGCGCTCGACATGGGTCTTGAAGAACGCGAGTTTTTGCTCGTATGACACGAAGGATCGCATCAGCCATGGCCCCAAGTGGCGAGACCGCTGAAATCTGGAAAAATGGCTGAGATTTGAGGCCGAGAATACGGCAATGCGACAAATCCCGCACATCATCTCATTTATGGTCGGTCAATGTCAAGTTCCGAGATATACCGTCTGAGCGCCCTCTTTCCCTCAAAACACGAAAGCATCTCTTCTCCGCACATCGTGCAAAACAGCATCACCCAATGAGTCCGCAACGCTTCCCAATTTGCCCTGCAGCCACTTCCTCTGCGGCTCCGGCACATTCTCGGTGCTGACTGCGATTGCAAGCGGCCACGCAAGCATGTTTGCCAGATTTGGCGGTATCGTTGATTCGCCCTCAGCTGTCATCGAGGCGGGTACTAGGGGTTCTCCGTCACGAGATTGTGGAACTTTGAAGAAGTAAGACACATCGGCGCAAAGCTCCCGAGATATTGAGTCCAGATTGCCTTTCATCCGACGTTGTTTCATAAGAAGATGGTCGTGATCTGTGCTGGTCTGCATTCGGACTGAGATGAACTTGATGAAGATGCTGTTGATGATGAGTCGGAGTGCTCGCTGGCGAAGCCATAGTGAAGCGTGGCCGGGAGATGTATGTGTATTACGATGACCGTCGAATGTGTTGAGATCGGAGTTGTTTTCAGGGACAGTCGTCAGAGGCTCTTTGCGGTTGCTATACTGTTCGGACATAGACATGGACTCGGCCCAGTCCACTAGATCGTCCTCAAGCTGCTTGCCAGTATGAGCCAGGAAGTCCAAGTCAGGTGTACTTGTAGACAGCCCAGCGGATGCCGAAGGGAAGAATGCAAGTGCTCTCGCTCGAAAGGCGGCAACGCGAACCATAAATCGGTCGAGCTGTAATGCAGCGCCTACTTCACCGTATTCCTCGCCATTCTGCAGCCAATCAGGCACAGGGTTTCCGCGAAGGACCGAAGCACGTATCTGTGCATGTCAGCTGATGTATCCTACTTATGGATGCAAGAGACTCTTACAATCTGGCGACGCGCCACTTTGTCAAGGGTTCCGTCGGTGTCAACGCCGAACTCACGGCGAATCCGAAGCAGACCCATGGCGCCTTCGTAGTGACAGAAGACGTTCGTGTATCGAGCTCCCACTGCGTTTCTCTCCCGTGCACCGGTCTCTGATGCACACGTGCTGTATCGAATGTTTTCGAAGTACCCCATCATCATGGTGGTGAGAAGCAGCTCGTCCTTATCCTCATGAGACTGTCCGCCGACCGCTTGCTGTGTCTTGTAAAGGCACTGGGAATAAGATCGATCGGCTAGTGCTAGAGCTTGAGGCACGCCGCGAGCTCGAGCAAACACTGCACGCGAAAGCGTAGATACTGCGAGGTGTATACATGATCCGGGCTTGGCCTTCAGCAAGTATGGTATTACATGTGTGTGCCACTCATGAGCTGCCTCGTGTAAGGTATCGGCTTGTGTGATATTAGTTTGGATCCAGTATTGGAATGCCTGGTCATCCAAAGACAACGTGAGTGCTGGTTGAGGAGCCGGTGGTGATTTTCTTGTCGTTATGATTGCAGACGGAGAGCCAGACTTAGCGACACGAGGTCTGCGGGCTTTCCCTTGAGCGAACTCGCTTTCGTCCTGGAAACGGAGTCCTCCCAGTTCATTAGGGTTCCAAATGCATGATCTGTTGCCCTTGGCGCATCTTTCGCACACTGGCCGAGCGGCATCGCACTTTACACGTCGCTGTACGCACGTCCGACAACCTCGCGTCGGTGTGACCATTTGTCCAGAAGTTTGTCTTGAGATACGAAGATGTTACGCGCACTTGTCCAGTAATGTCCATGCTTGGAGGCGCCTAATACATCAGCTAGAGAACGAGACAGGTATGTACGTGTACGAAATCGCGTTGCGTGGTTAATGTCATGGTATTAGTTGATGTCAAGTGGCATGGCAGGAGTCCAGTCGGCTACAACAACACCTGACCTCCAAGTCCAAGTCTAGGTCCGTACTTATCGAAGGATCGTGCATGGATTCCAAAAGGTGGAGTATCGACCAATCGCCGAGGTGCACTCCAACTCCTTACCTCCGGTCTGTATGCTCGGAATCTGGCCGAGACAGGCTTGTAAGCGAACCTATAAACGACCCATCTCAACCTATCTCGAACACAATACAACAACCATTTTCATCTCCCTAGATTACCTTCACACCGTATAAATTATTGAATAATTAGTGTATTGTCCGACAAAATGGCATCATCCAAAAGCCTCACAGCTCTCAAACGCTTCTCATCATGCGACGTACGTACCCGACAGCCATCCGAAGACCACTATCCGCTAACAAAAACTATCACAGATCGGCGACGCTCTCGTTAAACTAAAAGTCCCATACGGCGGCTATCTGCACGGCATCAAAATGTTCTCACCTTTGCAACAAGCCGGCGAGACTAAAATCTTCGGACCCGCGTACACTGTCCAAATGGTCGAAGCCAGCAACACCACAGCTCCTAAAACAGACAAGCACTTTGCCGATGGCATCGAGAGAGACAGCGTCGTCTTCATATCGCAGCCCAAAGGCATGTATTCGGCGTGTTGGGGCGGGCTGATGAGTACGCGAGCCAAATATCTTGGTGCCCAGGGCGTGGTGATTGATGGCAACTTTCGTGATATTAATGAGCACAGAGGAATGGGGTTCCCGGTGAGTTCTACCGCTCCATTCCGCTGGCGTTTATGTGCTAATTCTATATTTGATAGCTGTTTGCCAAATCTTCGTCTTCGCTCGGCTCGAACACTTTCACGAGAGCATCGGCATTGAACGTTCCGGTCGAGTTCACCTCACCAGAGCAAACACAGCCACTCACCATCAATCCCGGCGACCTCATTGTGGCAGATCTGGATGGTGTAGTCGTAATTCCTCCAAGCAAGGTAGATGAGCTTGTCGAGATCTGCGAAAAGAGGGCCAAGATTGACACATTGACTGTGCAAGCACTAGAGGCTGGCGAAGAGATGGGCGCCACGCTTGCTAGATTGAGAAAGTGATTGTGTAGTCATGATTGGTATTTTGCCTTCTATGTTCATTGTATACTGGGTCGCACTCTACTGAACAACCTTCACAACGACCTTGCCGAAATGGCTGCCGCTGTACAGGTATTTGAGCGCATCCTTGGCCTCCTCAAACTTGAATGTACGGTCGATCACGGGATGGATCTGATGCTTGCCGTAGAACTCCACCATCTCCTCGAATCTATCCTTGGGACCGTTGAGCATACCCTTAAGTGTGACATTGCGTCTGAGTGCAAGCACGTTAGTGCTCAGCCTGTCACCTGCGTCGTCTTCCTTGCCGCTGAGGTAACCGATGCAGGAAATGCAGCCGCCGAATGCAATGCAGTCAAAGCTCTTGCGAAGGGTCTTGGCAGCACCGTTCTCGAAAATGATGTCCGCGCCGGCATTGTTGGTGATACGCATGACCTCATCCTGCCACTCAGGGTTTGAGCGGTAGTTGATGGTGAAGTCTGCGCCCATTGATTTGGCTTTCTCCAGTTTCTGGTCGGAGGAGGATGTGATGATGGTCTTGAAGCCAGCAGCGTGCGCAATCTGGAGACCAGAGATAGCAACGCCGCCTGTGCCTTGGAGGAGGACGAACTGGTCGCCTTTGCTTGTTGCTGGATGGCCCATAGGCTGCTGCCAATTGATAGACATCCAGGCCGTCACAGCAGCGATGGGGAGACATGCGGCCTCCTCGTCGGACAAGTGATCAGGCACAGCTACAAGGGCATTGGCGTCGAAGTAGCGGTACTCTGCGAGCACACCAGGAAGGGGCAAGCCGAGACCAGTGGCCATTGCTTCGGCCTTGATGGTGCCAGTCAAATGCTTCTGGTTGAAGATGCTCATGACACGGGTGCCAGTCTTGAGGGTATCATTGCCAGAGACAACAGTGCCACACATGTCAGATCCAGGCACGATGGATTCAGGCTTCTCGACGGACTTGTGGTGGTTGTATTCGCCCATGCAGACCTCAGTGTCGCGGAAGTTGAGGGCAACGGAATGGATCTTCACGAGTACCTGGCCATCTTGGGGCGTAGGAAGGGTTCCTTCCTCGAAGCGTACATTGTCCAGGCCGTTCTGCTCGGTGACCCACTGCTTGATCTGTTGTGGTGCCATGTTTGACTGTGTGATGGATGTTGGATGAAGATGTTGAAGAAAGTGTCCTTACCGTAGATGTATGTCAGGAAGACAGAGATTGAGAGGATATCTATATATCATGATTACCAATTGATGGTGCCAATCTGCGCCAATCAATCCGGGTTTCGCCCGAAGGTGGTTTAATCTAGGATTATGATGCAGCGAAGACTGCAGAAGAGTGGGTTTCTTAACTTGCCGAGGCGACACATGACTAAGGAGTTCATGTCTGTGGCTGATACATTGAGTCTGTCCTGGTGGTATTGTGGCGCGTGCGTACGTCATCCGCGTGGCTTTCCGATCATTTGGCGAGTCGTGATCGCGAATCTCAAGGAGAGGGAGATAGGAAACACTGAAACAACCACCAAGCCAATCGTTCTATACCGAATCACCTTCTCAACACAACTTCTGCGATACTCGTCGTATCATCAGTGGCATCGTACTCGACCTCTATACCATCTACCCGCGGCTGCCGAATGGTTACGACTTCTCTTCCAATCTCACCCAACATGGCTGCCTCGTCGTCGCTGGGCTCGGATATCTTCGCCATACTCTCCCTTCTGGTGATATCCACCCTCGTATTGCTGCTACTACGGCACTTCTTACCACTCCGAACCACTCCAGGCTACCTGCTAGTCCCGGTCTTCCTTTCTCTCGCCCTGCCTTGCTCCATCATCCTTCTCGTGCCTATCGACCTTGCATCGACCGAGAATGCCGACAGCGAAGGCCCCAAACGAGGCATCTGGCTGCCAGAAAGAGCGGTGTTCGTCACTTGGAGGATTACGTACTGGTTGACCTTTGTCCTGACATGGTTCATCCTCCCGCTCATGGGCGAGTTCTGCGATTCCGGCTTCCGCGACACAAGAGGGCGCATATTACACTCTCTACGAAGCAACGCCCGGTATCAGTTGATTGTGCTAAGCACTTCGATTGCCGGCCTGGTATACTTCATCTTGCAAAATGGATTCCACGGAGAGAGCATCAAGGGCCTCGTGATGGCACTAGCGTATGCGTGGGGTCTTGTCCTCGCCATAGGACTTATGGGACATGGCCTGGTTGCTATGCCAAGGAGACTATTCAAGAATGCGAGTCTCTCTCAGAGGCTCAGACGACTGCAGACGCAAGCGCCAAAGATAAAAGACAAGTTGGATGAGGCCTACGAAGAGTTGGAAGTGCTGGAGAACACTGCGCTACAGCTGAAGAGCCGGAAGAGCGGAACAAGCAGCGATACACAAGATTGGATCGATGAACTAGTTGAGACATCCACGCTGGTAGACTCAAGACCGGGAGCGAATGCTGCCGCCCGCGCGACCAACCCTAGCATCCCGGCAGTGCTCACTGAGCGATACCTTGCAGACCTGACCAGGAAATTGAAGCGCGCTCGACACAAGCGGGCACGATTTTTAGACGAGTGGGCACGCCTCTGCCAGCAAGCGCAGGATGTTCAGACTGTTATTGACTCTGCGACATCTCGGAAGCTCGACTTTGGCCAGCAGCGACCGGGTTCGCGCGGCATTACGGTTCTAACGCCAAACCTTCGCTTCTACCTGCATTTCTATGGCATCCCTTACCTTCGTATTGCATTGTCTGTCATCTTCGGCTGCGCTTCAGTGCTCGTGGTGTGGAGTGAAGTCGTCAGCTCTTTCTCATCGAAGCTATCCATTATTGGCCTGACGGTGGTTCACCATCCGGACTCGGATCGTGGTCAGGTACCGTTCTTTGGCCAAATTATCGCAGCAGCCTGGTTGCTTTACATGGATGCCTGCGCTCTGTACGCCATCTCCGATGTCAAAGTTTGGGGAAACCGCGCCCTCGTCAAGCGCCAGACATATGCAGAGAGCGCATGCTGGTACAGCTTGCAAGTCGCCAAGTTGACGGTTCCGCTGAGCTTCAACTTCATCACCATGATGCCTGCCTCGGTTTACAAAGAGACAAGCTTCTATCACTTCCTGGGCAAGCTTGTCAATTTGACGCCCTTAGGCAGTGGGTTCAGCACCTACTTCCCTTGCTTCATTCTCATTCCGGCCCTTGCAACTCTTTTCAACCTATACGGGAAGGTGAAGAATGTCATTGGCTTCGGCGTGCTCGAAGACGACGACGTAGAGAACCCTTCAGGATTCGGCACCGGTGGCTGGCGCGAAGGTCGTGCTCTGATTGAACGCGAGAATCAATCAGGAAGCGAAGGCACAACCCTTGGCATGTCTCCACGTGGCGCATCGCTAGACCTTGAACGAGGCTCCGGCGGCGCTGGCTCTTCTACGCCCGCACGACGATCGCAGCAAGCACCTCTCATGCCCGGGCACACGAATGCTGACCCACGCATCGGCGAAGCAAATCGCCAATTCAACGCCATCACTAATCGTGAGGAAGAGCCCGAAGACGACTCAGCACGTCACTTCTACCAAGACTTTGCGGAGCGAGTGAAGAACACGTTCGAGACAACTGATCGTCCGGAATGGATGCAAAACTTGGGCAATGGCATCACGATGCCCAATTGGATGAAAAACGATGACAGGGATAGTGACGGTGGCAGCGCCCTGAAGCGGTGGTTCGGAGGACGAGCCGAGGACGGGCGTGTAAGACTTTGATAGAAGACCGAGATAAATTAGCGATGGCGTTTGGGTAGGTAGTGTAATAATAACAGTACCTTTTTTCCTTCATGTGATATTTGCATAGCGAGCGATCTGGCCGGGTTGTTCATACAGCTTGTGAGCTCACGCCTCTTTGATCCCCACAATTCGAGACCCCATGCGACGCATGGATAACATAGACGATTCGTGGTAACAGAGCTCCAAGACCCAATCGCTTCTCAAGACTGGTCATCCCAATAAAGAAGCAAAATCTAACTATTTTGACTTTCCCAAAACGACAGTCACGCCACTCAAGCGAAGTCGTCCTTCGCATGGCCAAAACGTCACGCCACCGTCTGCTGACCATCGCTCAGAGCCTTGCCAGAAACAGTCAGAAATTGTCGAGTCGCTCGCATGTTCAGAGGATTCGTGCAGTGTCAGGCCAGCAACTCGGCGCATTTCTGGGGCTATACTGTTTAGCATTCTCTTGGCATGCTGGAGGGCTTCGCTACTTGACAAAGATGCAATCCTGAGAGCGGACAGACTTCAAGCCATCGCTGACTCTGTGTGTCTACTGTCTATAAGGTCATACCATTGTCATGAGACTGGGTGCTATGCCGAGGTTGTGCTTGACTGCTGTACCCTGGGTCGTGGGCTCACGTGCGAATACGGCGGGAGATGTGCGTTGCATATATAACACTACATCAACGACAAAGAGGTCTCGCCGCGAACGATTGGAACCGTTCAACGCAGGCTGTCAGTTCGGGTCGTACAACATTGAATTGGTCTGTTGTCAGAACGCTATCTGCATGATGCGAAACATCCTCTTCATTGCACTGCTCGTGCCACTCATTTGTGCTTCTGCTCTGCCAGAAGCCGAAGGTCTGGCAAACCACAATAACACCACATCGATGCCGAACTGACCGAAACCTATAGCTAAGAAAGGAGGCGATAAGACGATTCGTGTCCGAACTGGCCAATCGATCCAGGCTGCGATCAACACCGCGCCTCGTGGCAGCCGCATCGTCGTCGACGCTGGCACCTATGCCGAACAACTCTTAATCAAGACAGACGACATCTCTCTTGTCGGCAAAGAAGTCACATTAATCCCACCGGAACCCGCTGTCGAGAACGAATGTACCAATTTTGCAGGGCCAATCGACCCACAGGCCGACGACAACAGACCCAGCCAGGCAGGCATTTGCGTAGCTGGTAGCGGCCTCGATCTGTCCGACTTCGTCAACGAGCACAAACGCGTCAACTCTGTGCGGAAGCCGGTCAAAGACGTTTCTATCTCTGGCTTCACCGTCAGCGGATTCTCGGGCTTCAACATCCTCGTCATCGGCGGTGAGAACGTCGAAGTGTGCAGTAACAAACTGCTCGATGGACCCAAGTATGGCTTCCTTACAGCCGGATCTAAGAACACCAAAGTCTCGAACAACGTGATCACTTCGACGATCCCAGGCTTCCACTTTATTGGTCTTTGCATGGATAACTTCTCCAAGGTCAAGGTGTCGAAGAATAAAATTTCCACGTACTTCATCGGTTTGTGGTAAGTACACTGAAATGTCACAAACAATTGCACTGAGTACTGCTTACAATGCCACAGCATCCAAACCAACGGCGCAGAGATCGAAGACAACGAAGTCAGCGATGCCTGCTACGGAGCGTTCTTCGACCCGGGAGTCGAAGATGTACGCTTCCGAAATAACAAGTTGTTCCGCGCGCAGCCGAAATGTGCTCCATTTGGTGCGAGCGGTATCATCCTCGACGGTGCAATAGGCGCCCGAGTTGAGAACAATCGTGTGGAGGGATGGAAAACCGATGATCCCAAGACTGCTGGCCTTGTCGTAGCAGACGACCCATGCAATTCTGAACTCCCGTCACTCGCCTGCCTCGCAATAGGCGGCCCAGCTATTGCGAGAGACAACCGCGTGAGGGGCAATACGCTTCGGGATAATACTCTGGATATCTTTGTGAATACTACCGGTACTGGTAACGAGTTCAGGAGGAATGACTGCGATACGTCCAACCTGGATGGCATTTGTCGGTCCCCTTAAAGGAGTTTGCGATCATGCTGAAGGGTGAAGGAAGAATTCGTGGGACAATACCTTGTTGGCGTTTCGGGTCCTGCGCTTTACAATCAATGCGGTAGTGTGTATTTACAGATTGTCACCATGCCACACAGTCACGTTACTCCCCCTGACGCCTCTCGTGCTCCAAAATCATGCTACATGTAGCCCTTGCCACGAGCTCATTTGTAGAGTAACTCCATAGCTCCAGCCCAGGGTATCATACGTTGCGCCCAGTTACACCAAATATTCATAAAATTCGTGATCCAAAAATGCCCGACGCGAATGGTTTCCTCACTCGCCCATTTTCTCTCCCTTCTTTTTCTCCTTCGCCTCGCGCTTGGCTTTCTGCTCTGCGGCCATGCGCTTCTGCAACTTGAGCTCCATGTCGTGTTGGGCCTCCAGAGCACGGATTTGCTTCTGGATGTTCTCGTTGTGTTCAATGGCTTTCAGCCGCTTCTGCGCGCTCTCCTTGGCCTTCTCAAGCTCCACGTCGATGTCGCGTTGCTTCGCAGCGTCGAGGTCCGTAGCTGAGCGGACATCGCTGTTGCGGCCGAGGTAGTCTTGGCTGAAGGTGTCGAGTTTAGGATCGAGGCCGGGGCCGCCTTCGAAGTAGCCGCCTGGGTGGGTGAGCTTGACGCCTGGGATCTTGCTGGCGTAGATGCGACGCGGGTCTGAAAGCGGTATTGGGAGCTCGTCTTTCGATATTGAAGGGAGGCTCGCGGGCAGGATGTCTTTTGCGCGAACAGAGATTCCCTCTTCGGGCGATTCATCGCTGGTCTCTGGGATTATGCGTATGCCCTTGTCGGTTTGCGCATCGGGGTTGAGCAGTAGGCGGCTGATTTCATTCTGGAAGTCCTCGTTGTATGGCAGGTCGGTGGGTAGATAAGAGGCGTATGTGGAATCTGTGGCGTCATCGCCAGGTAGCGACGAGTTCGAAAGAGCTGTAGGAGAGCCCATTGTGGTGGAATGCAATGGCAGCGAAAGTGTCGTTTGGTGACGACCTGAGCGCATGAGCTGCGCGCACAATCGCGAACCGCAGATCAAATGTGGAGCTGAGGTTGGCTTGTGCCTCTGTGCCTCTTCTGTGCCACCCACCCGCCGTATACCACAACAACAAACACGATGGTGGTTTCAAATCCTGGTACATCGATACATTTGCATCAACCAGACAATATAATGTAGAGGGAAAAAGTCTTCGATGGTAGAAAACACGAATACCTGACGATACTGGCGTAACTATACCACGATGCCAGCAACCATAAAGCATGACCAGCCTTACCCACGAGCTCTGACCTATACACTGCTGCTATTTGCTTCCCACTTCTTCACGCGGTCAAATTGGACACGCAGCAGCCTACAAGTCATCACACCAGAAGCTACGCGTAGTCAATAGCTGTCGGTAGTGAACATGTACCTCATGAAGACAACTCCACCCTTCCGTATTCTCTCCAACCCTGTTGTATACCTCTAGCCACTTAATAGCGCCACCCTCATCAAGCTGTAACAATGTCCACAATCTCCACCACGCATCAAAGCGACATTAGTGGCATGGCTTTCATAGCCGCTCTGCCACAATGGAAACGAGCGCTCTGGCACGATATCTCGGTCGCTGCGCATACTAGGAACGCTTTTGACAACGACGAATATGATATTAACGGCAACTTAAATCCATGCTCGGCGAGGTTCGCAGAGCTCTGCACGTGGCTGGTTTGCTTGACCCACTTCATCCCAGCGGTCGAATAAGACCACGATAAGAAGCTTTCCCGTACTGATGAACATGTTGGCAGACTGCACGACGCACCGGAGCGCACTTTGAGACACTCAAACCAGTATGGCGTTGCGTCGCTGATAGCCGTTGGGAACTGACATTCTATGACGTTGAGTTCATGGAGTCAGCGAATGGAGTGCAGAAGCAGACCCATCGAAGTACTACTGGCATCGTTGTCGATGGTCTCGCATCCACGTAAGTGATAACGACCCGGCCATCCTGCAAAGCTAACATTGGTGTCCTGCAGAGATCAAATTCGGGAGGGATGGGTGCTGGTTCGCTCTGATAAAATCCCGAGCCAGGAAGAGCTGTCAGAGGAGGCCTCGGGCGGGAGATACTGCTACATAATGTAATGATGACGAAGTTGCTAACTCCTTCCTGTTTGGACTGCGTACCTGGTAGTTGGGCTGCACGCAAGACCTGCGAGGCCTGGTCTCTCGCGATGACGAGAGCTGAAGACCTCTCAATCCTTGTTGGCGGGTGGAATGACAGCCCATACATGCGTGTTCGTGCGTAGCGATGCTGCAGGAGGCCTTTCTGGGCACACTAGATTCCAAATTCGGGGTCTTGAGGGATGTATATGTCGTTCGGTTAAGTGATGGTGCATATTGTTCCTGCAGGGTGTTGGGACAAGGTCTGCTTGGCCAGTGCGCGCGCATCTTTGTGAACTGTCAAGTTGTCAACCGGTTCGCGGCGTTCGGGTTCCTACGCGGCACCACCTTACTCGCGAGCAACACCACGTACAATAAGATCAGCATAAAGTGTACCACCACTGTGGTCCATCATGTCGCGATCTTACGCACGCTCCCATCCTTATCTGTGCTCGATTTCGCTAATCGCAGTGTCCAGTATCCTCACATGTCGAGCCTTCCCCTACCACTTAAGTATCCCTCAGGTGTCTCACTGCAATGACTACCCGTTGCGTTTCTGCTAGCTGTCCTCTCAGTGGCGACAATAATAAGGGCACAGCACGACACAGTCACCATATGGAAGTTAAGCGAAAACACCCGCTGTCTGTTAAGACCCATCAGATTGCGTTAAGCTCATGCAAGATAGCCGTTGCGCTACTGCATGGCATCTCCGTCCTGGAACGTCTTCCGAGAAGTGACATCTTGCCTGCATGTCCATCCAGGGTCTTGATCAAATTCACGTCCTTAGTCCAGGTGTAGTCTACTCAAGACTCTTCGAGGACCGCACACTGGCTTGATCCCAACGATGCAGCACCACAGCTTCGCAACAACTTTTTTCTGCTTTTCCTGTGCATGGGAGATGGCATAATTGCAATGCCCACGAGTCCGGCGAAGGCACCGCAGGACTGGAGACGGGATCTCGCTTACCCCACTAAGAGACAACGTCTATATCACCCCACTCACGATGCATATTGGGGGCGCTTCGGATCAAAAGTTACCCTTCCCACGCTGCTAGTAGTACTCCACTGCCCACATCGTTCTACGGCCCGTCTGACGCCGCACTGGTACTCTACGGACCCCACCTCGCGATCTATCTCTTCTGTTAAGCATCTGGAAGATGCTGCCATCGTACCTGTTTCAGGGCCAGGCACGTTTGTCCGTTGATCGACAAACTAAGATGGCACGAGTGGAGGAACGATCAAGGGCCTCAACGATCCCTTATGGCCCTGGCGGGTTCCTCGTAACTGGGTAGATAAGTACGAATCCCTTCTTCTCGATGACACCCTTCCTCTATCAGCTTTCCTTGTTCATATCGTTCCGTTCGGTCGGTTTACTTTTCCAAGACCAGGTCTCCAGCTTTTTCTTTGGGTGATATCCACCTACACAGCCAGCAACGATTGAGACTCCCCCTGGCATGGAAGACACTGCAAGCATCTCGGGGCACGCTTCTCAGCAGGCTGTCTACGGTGTATGTGTGGTGTTCACTCTACTGATGGGACTCATGGTCATCGCTCGCATGTGCACTCGCGTGTTCATTGCGAAGCAGACTGGACTGGACGACGGCTTCATTGTCCTCGCTGCCATCTTCTCGCTGATGTACTGCATTACGACCTACAACCAAGCGGAACAAGGAATGGGTCTTCACGTCTGGGATCCCGCTATCGACAAGGTTGCCATGTCAGTCTGGTTCTGGTGTGCTCTATGGTCGTACTACGCTGCTCTCGGATTCACCAAGCTCTCGATTTTGCTACAGTACCTTCGTATCTTCCCCCAGGAGGCTTTCCGCAAGGCCTGCTTCGGTATGATTGGTGTCACTGTCCTCTGGACTCTGTGGGCCGTCTTCAGCTCGATGATTATGTGCGTGCCTGTTCATGCATTCTGGACTACAACCGACTTCTTCCATGACCCGCGCTGCTTGCCTCGTATGGAGACATGGTGTGTATAATGTATCCCCACAATCTTGATGGGACACTGCTTACAATCTCTCGCAGGTATGCAAACTCGGCCATTAACTTCGTCACCGACCTCGTCGTTACTCTTCTTCCGATCGGCGTGATCAAGAGCCTAGAGGTCCCCAAGCGCCAGAAGAACTTGCTTTACCTCGTGTTTTGCATCGGTCTCGTGTAGGTTTCTGATCTTTCAACAGAGTCCCTGCTCGCCTACTAACCACTTCGTAGGACTTGCTTGATCGGTGCTCTGCGCTGCATCTTCATCTACCCAATCATGACCAATATGGATCAAACATGGCACTCACCCATGTTCTCAATTTGGTCCGCAGTCGAGGTCAACGTCGCCATCCTGTGCTCTTGCGCGCCTACACTCAAGGGCCTGGTGCAGCGTGTCTGGCCCCAGTTCCTCGCATCCCTGGGCTCCAAGTACGGTTCTCGTGGCTCGCGCGGCAAATCCGGACGCGAAGACTCCGATGCTACTGCAGTCGCCACAAACAACTCTACCTCCAGCGGCGACGACACCTCCTTACACAAGTCCAAAGACATCTGCGAGGTCGAGTCCCAATCACCGAAGAGGCCATCACCCACCCTTCTCGGTTTCCGTCGCAGCTTGTTCAAGCCGTTCTCCAGCACCACACACAGCAGTCTTTCCAGCTGCTACGGAGGCACTAAGTCAGATGATGAGGATGTCCTTTTCGACGACATGGCCCGCGCTGCTTCTCGCAAAGGTAGCTCGACGCCTTCGAAGGCACGCCACGAGGAGCACGGCATCGAAGTGCAGACCAGCGTCGACCAATTCGTTATGGTCAAATTCGAGCCTAAGCCCGAGCCTGAGGCGCACAAGACCGTTGTCCGCTCCGGACCACATGCCAAAGATCCGTTCGATGATGATCAGGAGGAGCGAGACATTCAAAGGGCGGCCTGGTCGTCGTCCTAAAGCCCTTTGAGGCACTTTACCATATACTTTCGCTCGAGTTAATATTTTCTTTACCCGTCCAAAGGGAATGTGCGGAACGGAGGGTTGCAGCGCTCGGACGCTTCAAGATACCACTATTTGATCCATGTAATAATGTCAATCGATGTCTCTCGTTGTCGAATGTTACCGACCACGCATGAATACTTTTACATATCATCAAACAGTCCCACATTCTTCGTCCCAACGCACATTATTAGGTGATGGTGTCGCTGCCATGGATAAGCACGGAAGGAAGGTACACAACTTCTTCCCAAACATAGCACCTATAATTCTTGGAGATGTACGTGATCATACCTTATCTTGGCAGCGCTATAAATTATTGCATGCCATGAATTTCTACAATTCTCCTGATATCAAAACACTCGCATAGAGCAATGATGGTTGATGGCCCAGGCGCAGGCAGATGACGAAGTTCCAATCCGCTGGAGGAATCGCGCGGATGCCACATCATCATCGTTCACTTCGCTCCACAAACCACCACCCGATGGCCACCACGCAGCTAACAAGCTAACCTGCATGACAGCGCTGAACGGGCGGCCACACGCCTGCCCTCGGTCGCATCGCTCGCATCGCTCAAACACACCATGACCTTCGTGCCCAAGTCCCGCCGGGCAAAGTTCGACCTCACCCTCCACATCCACGACCTCAACAACGTGCCCTTGGTCACCGGCAGCAGCTTCGTCCGATGGCATCTGCCCACCTCGCGCGCCGCCGAGCACCGCGGCCGCACCCACAAATGCCCCATCAAGGACCACCGCGTGCAGTACGACTACGAACAGCAGATCCCCGTGCGCCTCACCGTGAGCAAGGATGGCATGCTGCAGGACTACTTTGCCGACTTTGAGGTCCAGCAGGAATACGGCACCGGCGGCAAGAACGAGCGCATTACCCTCGGAAAGCTGAAGCTCAACCTGGCCGAATACGTGGAGGCCAGCGAGGTGCAGAGTCCTGGCCCTCCAAGCTCTCCCGGACACGTGCCAGAAGCTGAGGGCGTGGTGCGGAGGTACTTGATGCAGGACAGCAAGATAAACAGTACACTCAAGATCGGCGTGCACATGCGATACGTGGAAGGTACGAGGGACTTTACTGCGCCGCCGCTGCGTTCGGCTCCTGTGTTTGGCGGCATTGCGGGCATCATATCTTCGGCTGAGCCAGTATCAGTGGGACATGGATCAGGGTCGCATGCGAATGGTGACAGCACAAATATCGACGGTGTTGACGGCGCAACACCCAGTCTGAACGCGAATAGCAGGGAAGCCGGGGAGATGCAAGACATGTACCGCCGGACGCTCGCGGCGTATTGGTCCGCCCAGCCTGGCGAGCTGAAAGCCGACGAGGCTATCGAGGATATTTTCGCTGGCGGTGACGGCTGGGGACGGATGGGTCGACCAGCTACGATTCGAGCGAGCAACGATACAGCTAGATCTGGCACGTCGACGCCTAACCCGGACTCTGACGAAATGTACCGTGATCGATCTGCTCGAACACCTGAGAGCTCGAGTCGCAACACTTTCCACTCACACTCGAAGAGCTCGCATGGGAGCCACGGGAGTGTCTCATACAGCTTTGGCAGAAAACAAAAGCCACAGAAGAAACGTGGCGAGCTCGAGGAGAATGATGTGAGAGAGGACCTTAGGATCTGGCAGGTTCAGAACTGAAAACTGCACCAAGTGACTTCCTCACACGTGTTGGCGTAGCAGCGTTCTATTGCAATGGGCTTTGAGAAGCCGCACTAATGTGAACATGAGCTTTTGCACAAAAATGTGCCCAGTCGGCATGCCTAGATGTGCATCGCTGGATATGACTACGCGCTGTTGCTAAACACCATTCTTCTTCTATACCAGTTCATCCCAGATGAGGGAACGGTGCACATGGCAAAACTCATGTGGTGCATCATTCAGAGATCCCTCCAGTCTCTTACTGGAATAAGTCATCGGGAACTTGGAATACCCGCTGTGTCAACACGCGACTATGCCAGAACGGGCACTTCACATAGCGGTGTGGCTCCTCGTTGAGCGAGATCAATATGGGCTTGCTTCCATGAATGGCAGATGAATAAGTCAACCTGTGTGTTCGGTCGGCCATAGGAACGATAATGATTTGCAACGATACATCAATACATCATAATTCTCTCCATTAAGCTTCACACCAGGGCAATGCGCAGATCCAGTCCTTCAGCCAGTCTATAAAAGCTCACGTTTCATATCGATTCTTTCGAATGCAGAAATTCCACCTCCCAAGCACCACCTGAATGCTTTCTGGTCCTGGCCAGCGTTCGCCCTCTGCCAAATGACGCTCAACATCCCAAAACTTGCAAGTGACGCACGTAGCAGGGCAACTGATAACTCTGTTGTGTACGCAAGCAATGTGCTTGTGCACACTTAGATGGTCCTTGCAGACTGCGACAACCGCAGACCAGAGCCATCCAAAGTGACTCTCTCGGCACTGTCCGACTTGCGTCTCGTGAACGTGACCGGCGTTTCTCCCGGCGCCAGCATCGGACTAGGTCCAACATTGTTCTCGCTAGAGACATCCAAAGACGAAGTGCCTGCAAAGGCTGATCGTCCCGACTTCTCATCCTCGTCGCCACCATCGCTATCATCGCCAGGAAGAATTCTGTTCAGCTTGCGCTCAGCGACAGTCAAGTCCTCCATCAGCCTTAGCAGCACGGTGTCGGTGTTTTCCTGCCAGGTCTCCAGTGCTGCAATACGTCTGGTCAAGCCGTTGGCGGAAGCCATTTCGTCCCAGTGGTTGCAGACGTCGAGCGTAGTGGTGAAGCGTTTTTTCTCTTTCTCGAGGCGGCGGACTCTGGTCTCGAGGTTTTTGCGTTTGGAGCGCTTGGGCCAGAGGCGGAGAGGCATGGTGGTTTCGTTTTCTGAGAGTTTGTGGTGGTGTTGTGGTGTTGGGGAGGGCATCGTGTCGAAACGAGTGTATTTTCCAGACTATATATGCTTCTTCGTTGATGTTTGCTTGTTGGGATGCAGGTGGTGAACAATTGAGCGTTGTCTTTGATGCAGCTGCAGCTTTCCATCGAAAAGCATGTCTCAGCATAATACATATATGCACGATAGAATATTCACAGGCCTGGCAAACTTGCCTCGCATTGAGGACCGACACATGCATTAGTTCAATCCTTACGTCTCTGCTCGCTGTCTATGTCAGAACGATGTCGTCTGAACACAGAGCGAGGTCAGCAATAAGACTTCGTACATGAAACTCACCTTCGTCCATGGTAACAATATTGTGATGGACACATTGAATCGCAGCGTGTATACTGTTCTCGTTTTTTGTACAAGTAGTCGTTGTTATGACCCATTGGTGACTTTATACATGCACGAATGCCTCCACAAAGTCGACACATTGCGTCTCGATCTTGTGTCAATGCGAAAACAACACCAAATCGCCTGCTGTGCAGCTTTGCTGGACATAGTACGGAAAAGCAATTGATCCAGAGCATTATGGATTTCGCCTAATCGTCAATTGCAATCACAAGAGACAATTACTGGCCGACAAGAATGCGAATGTAAAATGGCGATGTGGGTTAGTAGGGTTGGGGTCCATGTCTCACTTTCACGCATTTCTCTTACAGTCGTGCACGTGCTTTGCCAAAGGAAAGTGATCCACCAAGCGTGTGCAGTCGTGAGGTGTAGTGCTAGTATCTTGTCTGATTATGGTGTGGTATTCATTAAGTTCATATGTACCTTGCGCTGTCTCGCTCATCATGTCTGCCTTTCGAAGCTTCACGACGTCCCTCAGATCTTCACCTCGCTCGGGATGCTAATCTCAAGGATCTCCACGCCCTTCTGCAGATCGCTTTTGCTGGGCATCTTGCCTCGCCTCATCAGCTCCGCACTCTGTGTCATGTAGGGGTCACGCATCATGCTGGCGACGGCGACGACCTCCTCGCCCTTAGTGTAGTACGCAGTCCAGCTTTGCTTGCCCTCGCTCACGTCGGTCTCGCCATGGATGATTACGTCGTCCCAGCCGTTCGGGGTGTTTCCGCAATAGCGGACCTGGCCGCCAGCAGCGGACCAGAATACGGGGATGAAGGACTTGTGGTCGCGCCCGTTGGTGTTGATGGTGAGTGCGGCACTACGGCCAGCGTTCTGGGCGACGTCCCAGTGCTCGATGCGCACTGGCTTACCGTTACCAGACGGGCCGTGGTATGGGAAGGTTGCGATGTCGCCAATGGCGAAGGCATCGTCGACGCCGGGAATCTGGAACTTCTCGTTGACGCTGATCGAGCCGTCCTTTTCGAGCTGGACGGCTGAGTTATCTTTCAGGTAGTCGGTCGATGGGCGAATGCCGACACCTTCAACGACAAGGTCAGCCTCGAGAGAAGTGCCGTCCTTCAATTGTACGGCGCCAATCTTGGAGCTGTCAGAGTTGCTAGGTGTACCCTTCTCGACAGAGGCAGAGAGCTTGAACTTGGCGCCGTTCTTCTCGAGCAACTTGCGGAAGATGCTGCCAATCTTCTTGCCCATGACAGCCTCCATGGGCTCTTCCTCCATACCCACAATGGTGACATCGTGCTTCATTCCTGCAAGCGCATTGCCGACCTCC
>Ga0265797_10002395_pt1 | contig 31624 bp, 28 predicted proteins | sample P2T30metagenome_FD_192433 | JGI IMG/M metagenome (GOLD analysis project Ga0265797, IMG submission 192433) | Plant litter microbial communities from East Loma Ridge, Irvine, California - P2 T30 | ecosystem: Environmental > Terrestrial > Plant litter > Unclassified | place: USA: California... | reverse complement strand
ACACCTTCTTCTGGAACTGCATGTCGCCGAACGGCGGCGGCGCCCCGACCGGTCCGGTCGCCGACGCGATCAACGCCAAATGGGGTTCGTTCGACAAGTTCAAGGAAGAATTCCAGAAGTCGGCCGTGAGCAACTTCGGTTCGGGCTGGACCTGGCTGGTGAAGAAGACCGACGGCACCGTCGACATCGTCAACACCTCGAACGCCGCCACCCCGCTGACCACCGAGAACAAGCCGCTGCTGACCTGCGACGTCTGGGAGCACGCCTACTACATCGACTACCGCAATGCCCGTCCGAAGTTCGTCGAGGCATGGTGGAACACCGTCAACTGGGACTTCGTGAACCAGAATCTGGCGTAATCGCGCCGACGTGTTTCGTCATAATTAAGAAGTAGCTAGCGCTCGAAAATCGTGAGCGGATAAAGATCGGAACAATGATCTGTCTCAGGCTTGCTTTCGCGGCCCGCTGTAACACGCGGGCCGTTTTCATTGCAGTTTGCCTTTCATGCCGAGTCCGTGAAAGTCGTGCCGCAGACTGTACTATGATCCCCGAAAAGCTGGCCAACCCCGGAGCTCAGATGCAACGCACCAACACTTCTCCATCAGTTCTACGGCGGTCAATGTGACATCATCGAAGCCGCACTCATGGGTGTTGCCAGCGCAACGCGGCGCCGAACATCACGTTACGGACGAAATCAGCGTCGCACCACAGTCGGTTGGGTCGCCATCATAGGCGACTGTTTGCCGTGGTGCTTGCGGGTGCTGTCGACTGGCTTGATGGCATGCTTGCCCTTGCATTTAGGGCAGGTCGCCATGTCGCCTTCCAGCGCCACGGCTTTTCCCAGCACCGTGTAGCTGTCGCTGGCCGATACGACTTCGCCGCCATGGGAGGTCTTGTCGCCCAAGCGGACCACGCCACGTCCTTTGGCATCTTTCACGTCGACTCCAAACCTTCCATCATGGGCGGGGTACTTTCCATCCATAACCGCGCATTTTTTGCAGGATCCTGTTCGCCATGCCAGTTCGCCACTTTCCGTTTCGGGTCGAAGGGCCATTCGTTCCGCGCGCGAGCGATCGCGGTGGCGGCCCAGCCGACGGGCGTCGTGCCGCGCGGCTCGTCGTAGACGTCGCCAGGCGCGATGACGCTCACCGCCTCGACCGCTTTCGGCCACACCGGAGCGCGGCAAGTCCACTGCGCCATCAGGCGGTGGCTCGTGTACAGCAGGATGAACCTGAAGTCCGCCTATATCCACGTGATCGCCGACGCGGCGACCTCGGTGCTGGCGATCGCGGCGCTGTTCGGCGGCTGGGAGTTCGGCTGGGCGTGGCTGGACCCGCTGATGGGCATCGTCGGCGCCGTGCTGGTCGCCGTGCACGAGGAGATCGTCCATTCGACCATCGAAGTCCACTACCGCGGCTGACCCCGATACCGGAACGCCTCGACGAAAGCCGCAAACGCCGGCGAGGTCTGGCGCCGGTTCGGGTAATACAAGTGAAAGCCCTCGAAATACGGGCACCAGTCGGCCAGCACTTCACGCAAGCGTCCATCGGCCAGGCAAGGTGCCGCCAGCTGCTCCGGCACGTAGGCCAGGCCGATCCCGTCCAGTGCCCCGTTCAGCACGTGCATCGTGCTGTTGAACACCAGCTGCCCCTCGGCCTTGACGCTGAAGGCATGGCCATCCTTCTCGAATTCCCAGGCATAGATGGCCCCGGCCGGCCGGTGACGGATGTTGATGCAGGCATGCGCCGTCAGCTCGTGCGGCGTTCCAGGGGGCGCCACGCGCTCGAAATAAGCGGGCGAGCCGACGACGGCCAGACGCCAGTCGGGGCTGAGCCGCACCGCGATCATGTCCTTGCTGATCGCCTCGCCCAGGCGGATGCCGGCGTCGAAGCGCTCTTCGACGATGTTCGTGAAGCCATAGTCGACCACGAACTCGAGCGTGATATCGGGGTAGTCCCGGAGGAAAGCCCCCAGCTTCGGCCGCAGGTACAACTCGATGGCGTCGTCGGAGCAGGTGATGCGGATGGTGCCGGCCGGCTTGTCGCGCAGTTCGCCCAGCGCGTCGAGCTCGGCGCCGATCTGGTCGAACAAGGGACCGATCGAACGCAGCAGGCGCTCGCCGGCGGCCGTCGGCGCCACGTTGCGGGTGGTGCGCGACAGCAGGCGCACGCCCAACCGTGCTTCGAGCGCGCGCATCGTATGGCTCAGCGCGGACGGCGTAACGCCGAGCCTGGCGGCAGCTTTGGTGAAGCTCTGCTCGCGCGCGACGGCCACGAAGGCTTGCAGGTCATCGGTCTTGGTCAGGTTCATTGCTGAAATTTTCTCACAGCAGCATCAAGATTACACCGTCTTATCAAGGATATCCGGAGCCGGGAGAATGCAGGGCTTGTAAACCCACGGCGCGCAAGCGCCCTGCATGCCATGACAACGCCATTCACCGATATCCCCGCAGACTCGTCCCACGGCCACGCCAGGACCGCGGCGCAGCCCGCCTACTGGAGCGGCGTCTTCGCGATGACGCTCTGCGTCTTCGCCCTGATCGCCTCCGAATTCATGCCCGTGAGCCTGCTCACGCCGCTCGCCACCGATCTCCACGTGAGCCAGGGCCTGGCCGGCTACGGCATCGCGATCTCGGGCGCCTTTGCCGTGCTCACCAGCCTCTCGATCTCGACGCTGGCCGGCCGCATCGACCGCAAGACCCTGCTGCTGGCGCTGACCGCGCTGATGTGCGTGTCCGGCCTCGTCATCGGCGCGGCGCCGGATTACGTCATCTACATGCTGGGGCGCGTCCTGATCGGCGTGGTGGTCGGCGGCTTCTGGTCGATGTCGGCGGCGGTCGCGATGCGCCTGGTGCCGGCCGCCGGCGTGCCCCGGGCGCTGGCCATCTTCAATGGCGGCAACGCGCTGGCGACCATCGTGGCGGCGCCGCTGGGCAGCTATCTTGGCGGCATCATCGGCTGGCGCGGCGCCTTCTATTGCCTGGTGCCGGTGGCGCTGCTGGCCTTCGCCTGGCAATGGATCAGCCTGCCGTCGATGAAGGCCACGCCTCGTCCAGGCGGCGCGCACAACGTCTTCACGCTGCTGGGCAAACGGCGCGTCGTGCTGGGCATGCTGGCGGCCGGCATGTTCTTCATGGGCCAGTTCGTGCTGTTCACCTACATCCGCCCTTTCCTGGAAACCGTCACCCGCGTCGACGTGAGCACGCTGTCGATGATGCTGCTGATGCTCGGCAGCGCCGGCTTCGTCGGCACCGCGTGTATCGGCCGCTTCATCAAGATGGGCCTGTACCGCACGCTGGTCGTGATCCCGCTGATCATGGCGGCCATCGCGCTGGCCCTGATGGCTTTTGGCGACCGCGCGGCCGTCACCTTCGTCCTGCTCGGCCTGTGGGGCCTGGTGGCGACGGCGGCGCCGGTCGGCTGGTGGTCCTGGCTGGCCCGGTCGCTGCCCGACGATGCCGAAGCCGGCGGCGGCCTGATGGTGGCCGTGGTCCAGCTCTCGATCGCGCTCGGCTCGACCCTGGGCGGCGTGCTGTTCGATGGCAGCGGCTACCGCAGCACGTTCGCGGCCAGCGCCGTGCTGCTCATGGCCGCGGCGGTCCTGGCCTGGATGACGGCACGCGCCGCGCGCTCGCACGCGGCATGAGCCCGGCCGTTCCGCCTGCCTTCGCGGCGTTTTCCTTCGAACGCCTGCGCCCGGGCGGTGTCCAACGCGCATGCGCCTCAACCCAGGCATATCCAGAGCAGCCATTAACGCACCGAAGGAGCCACCCATGCTGGACGTCTACGCACACATTGCGAGCCTCGAACTGCTGCACGAGCGCCTGAAGCGCGAGAGCCTGTCGGGCGCGTTGACCGGTCTGAATGTCAGCGCCGCCATCGATGCGATGGCGTCCGCCTATCCCTTCGCCGTGCTCGGCGCCATCATCGACCATCTGCTCGCGCACGACGGCCCCTCCGATCGCGAAGTCGCGCTGCTGAAGGATGCGCGTGCCATCTACCAGGACGCGGGCGACTACCTGCAGCGCCTGCGCGGCGTGCGCGGCGCGCTGGAAGGCATCGCGGCAAACCCCGCCGCGCCGTCGGCGCTGGCCGGCTACAACGCGATGATCGGCGAGGTGAACGCGCTGGTATCAAGCTTCGAACCCCTGGCCGCCAAGATCCGCGGATTCGGCTGGAAGCTGCGGCCGCTGCGCCACCTGCGCGGCCACGCGCTCGCGCAAGACCGGCCGCTCACCGACTGGCCCTGGCGCGACGTGCACCTGTCGCGGCGCACGGGCGCGCTGGCCAGCGAGATCCTGCGGCGCGGCCGCGCGCTGGGCACGCCGGAAGCGCTGGCCTTCGGTCTGGGGGCCGTGGCCGGCTACGTCGGCAACGCGCTCGGCAGTCCCTACCTCGTGCACGGGGTGGGCGGGCCGCGCCGCTCGCACCTGTACCGCGACCGGCTCGCGAGCTATGCCGTCGGGACCTGGGTGCGCAACGCGGCGCTTGCCACCGGCAAGCCTGTCCTGCGCCACATTCCCAGGATCGGGTCGCCGAACAAACCGCGGCTGCCGGACTGGCTGCCGGCACTGATCCACGAGGCGCTGGCGCACACCTACCCGGCGGGCGCGGTCGCGGCCAGGCTGCCCGACGTCGATGCGGCCTACCGGCAGTTGCTGGAGCACTTTGAGTTGCTGGGCCAGTTTCCTTCCTTCGCGCCGCCGCAGCCGATCGCCGACGACCTCGACCTGCGCATCGTGAACACGCTGCAGCCGCAGGATGCCTGGCGTCCGGACGACTCGTCGGGGCAACCCGGCCCCGCGCCCGACGGCGGCAGCGGCAAGTCGATCTTCGATCCCGGCCCCAACCAGCCGCCCTGGTTCATGGAACAGCACAACAACGCCTGGGACGTGATCAAGGAAATCTGCATGGACGTGCTGCTGCTGCCCTTCTTCCTCGTCCGCGTCGGCTTCTGGATCGGCCACGAGATCGGCGACGAGGAGCCGAAGCAGACGTCCGGCAGCCCGGCCCCCTTCTCCGGCTCGGCCAAGTCGATCCGCCCGCGCACCCAGGCCGAGTTCGATGCCATCATGGCCGGCAGCGACGTGCTGATCGCGGTCGACACGCTGTACCAGCTCGACGCCTGCATGCACCGGATGACCGAGCGCGCGCTGAAAGGCATGAAGGTGTTCGGCCTCCTCTATCCCGAAGCGAAGGACCTGCCCGACCCAACCTACCGCCAGTTCGTGGTGTTGCCGCCGACGGCGCTGCCCTTCACCTGGCCGGCCCGTCCGCTGCCGGACATCGGCCTGTTCCTGCGCCCGCCGGCATCGGGTGTCGAGCTGCCGCCGGCGTCGCCGTCGGGCTTCCTGCCGGGCGAGAAACCCTGGGCCTTCCTCATCGACACGGGCGGGGGCGGCGGGACGGTCTTCAACCAGGGATTCGGGATGTGGCGCGAAGAATTGCTGGACCAGCCGACGTCGCCGCTGCGCAATGCCAATCTGAATCTCGACGCCGACCGCAGCGTAAGCAACGCCTGCTGGGCCTTGCCGCCCGGCGCCTCCATCAATGACAGCCCGGTGAACGAAGTCATACTCGGCTACGCCGACGTCTGAGCACCCATGCGAGGAGACTGGAATGGCACTCGATACCACGCTTGAAGAACGGCCCGCGCAGGCGCCGCGGCCCGCGCCGCCCGAACCGAACCAGCGGAAAGACCAGCCCGGCGAGCCCCCGCCGCAGCCCGGGCGCGGCCCGCAGGAAGATCCCTTCGGCCGCCAGCCGCCCGACGATGGGCAGGAGACGCTCACGCATTCGAAACTGTACATCCCCAGCTACGACGACGACGTCGGCGAGCGCAGCGGGACCTGGCCGGCGGGCTGGCTCTCCTGGAAATCGTCCGGTATCAGGATCGAACGGCCCGACGGCTCGCCCTATGGCGGCGGCAAGATCGACCGCAGCGCTCCATCGCGGGTCCAGGTCATGGTGGCGAATGCCGGCACTGAGGCCGCCCACGCGCAGGTCACCCTCTACTGGACCGACCCGACTTCCGGCTTCGGCCCGCCGCACCTCAGGCGCCAGCCCGTACTTGGTGCCTCACCGCCCCCGGTCCACGTGGCGCCGGGGGCGACCGAAATCACGGAACCCGTCGCGCTCACGCCGCAAGCGGACACGCCCGACCACATCTGCCTGATCGCCGTGGTCGGCGCGTTCGGTGACAATCCCAGCGGTACTTGGGATGTGCTCAAGGACCGGCACTATGCCCAGCACAACATCGATATCGTGCAGGTACAGGCCGGTGCCATCGGCAGTTTCCATTTCAACGTGATCAACCCCTACCGGGTCGACGCCGAAGTGACGGTGCAGCTGCGCGCGGCAACCGCGCAAGAGCTGCGGTTGTTGTCCAGGATGTATTCGGCCGATGCGCGCGAGATCGGCCAGGACCAGCTGCGGCTGGTCGGGAACGCCGACGACACCGGCGGGCGCCCGGAGCGGATGCTGCGGCTACGGCTGCGCCCCGGCGAGCGGCGCCTGTGCCAGGGCCTGCTGTCGGCCAGGGGCCTGGCCCCCGGCCAGATCACCTCGGCCGAAGTCCAGACCAGCATGCGCCCGCTGCAGGGCGGGTGCGAGTCCGAGCGGCACGGCAGCTACGGCGCCGTGTTCTTTATCGAGGACTGAACAGGGACACGGCGCCGGCCCGGGCAGCCTCAAGCCTGCCCGCCCGCCGCCATCCCGGCCTCCCCGGCCCAGACGATTTCCAGCTCCATCCCGATCGACCTGGCCAACCCGTCCAGGTCCGGGAACAGCGTGGCATTCGTGATGTTCATGCGGTACAGCGCCTTCATCGCCTCCTCCCGCACCGACAGCGGCAGCACGATCTTCTTGAGCAGGGTGTGCGGCTCGCCGTAGTGTTCCAGGATCTCGTCGAGCGGCTTGTCGAGCATGCCCGGCACCACCAGCGTGCCGGATTGCGCGACCAGGCGGCGATCCATCTCGGTCGGCTCGCCGGTCCAGATGATGGCGTTGGTATTCGGCAGGAACAGGCGCGCGAAATTGCCGGGCTGGCGCGGGTCGATGCTGTCGCGGTCCATCTCCGGATGCGCTTCCGGCGCCGCCCGCCACAGGCGCGGCGTGTTCAGCGCATAGACCGCCGCATCGCGGGTGGCGCGTTCCAGCGCGAAGAACACGGCCACGAAGGGCGACTTGGTAAAGTCCAGCAACCGGGTCGGCGCGCCGTGGTGCTGCATCAGCGCCAGGCAGCGCAGCGCGTTGTCGAGCACGGTCGGGTCGCCCAGGTAGTTGTGCGCCTTGCGCCGGAATACGCGGATCGCGCGCTCTTCGCGCCGGCGCCAGCTGGCGGGGTCGGGAATGTAGGCGTTCAGGTAGCGCGACAGCGAGGTCAGCAAGGGCCAGCGCGCATCCGCCTGGCCGCGGAAGGCCCAACCGTCCAGTTCGGCGCTCAGCGCCATGACTTCGCCCCAGCTCTCGACCCGTACCTCGTCCATGCACTCCTCCTGATCAGGCGGCCATGCGCCGCCGCTGCGAGGATAGCATCGGTGCGCCGTGTCGGTCGTTTTTACACTGCGCCACGCGTGCGCCGGACACGCCAAATCAAGTCATTGTTTCCATTGCAAAAAGTTGTAATGGCATAAAAGATGCTTGTTCGCAGGACACAATCGGACGCACCCGCGTACCGGATATAACAACGATCCTGAAAATGAGCCCATTCACCCCCTTTCGCGCCCTGCTCGCGGCCGGCGCAGCGCTGGCGTTCGCCCATGCGGCCCATGCGGCGCCACTCGACTACAGCGGCAGCTTCACGGCCGACGACGACCGCTTCGTGCTGGCCTTCCACCTCGATGCTGATACCACCCTGAGCGCGGTGACCACCTCGTACGCGCAAGGCGGCTTTGCGCCGATCCTGACCCTGTTCGGCGGCGCCGGCGGCGTGCAGCAGGCGGTCGGCAGCGCCAACATCTGCGGTGCCGGCAGCGGCGCGCAGGACCCGGCCACCCGAGCATGCTGGGACGCGGTGTTCAGCGCCGAACTCGGCGCCGGCGACTACACGCTGGTGCTGACCCAGGACGGCAACTACGCCCTCGGCGACAGCCTGGCGGATGGCTACCAGCAGGACGGCTGGACCAACTACACCTCGGCCTTCGCTTTTGGTACGGAGACCGACGCCCTGTGCGTCAACGCCGATGCCAGCCAGCGTTCCTGCGGCTGGGCGCTGACGGTGGGCGGCCTTGCCGACCCGGCGCCGCCGTCCGGCGACGTTCCGGAGCCGGGCAGCCTGGCCCTGGCCGGCATCGCCCTGCTGGCGCTGCGCGCCGTGCGCCGCCGCTGAGCCTGTCGTCCTTCAACCATCCGCATCTCGAAAGGGGATTCCCATGTCCTTCGCACGTCTTCGTCCCGCCGCGTTCGCTATCCTGTGCGCGCTCGGCAGCTCCGCACTGGCTTCCGAACTGCCGCTCAGTGCCGACACCTATGTCTCCACCGCCGCCGCCGGCACCAACTACGGCGCCGCCGCCAGCCTGAACGTCGGCCCCACCAGCAGCGCGCTGCTGCGCTTCGACCTGGCGACCCTGCCCCAGGGCATCCAGCCTTCGCAGGTATTGAAGGCCACCCTGGTGCTATACGTGAATCGCGTCACCACCCCGGGCACGATCGAAGTCCAGACCGTCGGCGGCGCCTGGAACGAAAGCACGGTCAACGCGTCGAACGCGCCCGCGAACGAGCGCAGCCTGGACGTGCCAACCGCGGCGGTCGCCACGACGGGCCAATATGTGGTCGTCGACGTGACCGGCCAGGTGGCGGCCTGGGTCGCGGGCGGCAGCGGCACCAACTTCGGCTTTGCCGTGCAGCCGGCCGCCGGCGATCCGAACACGACCGTGCTGTTCGACAGCAAGGAGAACACGCTGACCGGCCACGCGGCCCGGCTCGACCTGATCCTGGCGAGCGCCGGTACTGCCGGTCCGCAGGGGCCGAAGGGCGATACCGGCGCGACCGGGCCGGCGGGTCCGGTGGGTCCGACCGGTGCGACGGGGCCGGCAGGACCCGCAGGTGGACAAGGCATTGCGGGCCCACAGGGTCTGCAAGGACCAAAAGGCGACACCGGCGCCACGGGTGCAACCGGCCTGACCGGGCCGGCTGGCGCCACCGGTCAGCAGGGCGCGAAGGGCGACACGGGTGCAGCCGGCCCGGCCGGCCCGCAGGGTGCGAAGGGCGATACCGGCCTGACGGGGCCCGCCGGCGCCACCGGTCCCGCGGGGGCGACCGGTGCAAGCGGCCCGGTCGGACCGCAAGGACCGCAAGGTGTGCAAGGACCGACCGGCCCGGTGGGTCCGCAGGGTCCCTCCGGCACGGCGGCCATATTTGGCAACTCGACGGGCACCGGACTTACCGGCCGTGGCGCCGAATGCACACTCGGCCAGGTCACCCTGTTCGCCGGACGTGTCGGCAACGGTGTGCCGGCGAACGGCCAGATCCTGCCGATCGCGCAGAACACGGCATTGTTCGCCCTGCTCGGCACGACGTATGGGGGCAATGGCCAGACCACGTTCGCGCTGCCGGACATGCGCGCCGTCACGCCGAACAACATGACCTATTTCATTTGCACCCAAGGCATCTTCCCATCGATCCAGTGATGAGGCCGGTCGTCGACTTGTCGTGAAAATGTAGGAAATTGTCTCCTTTACCCGGCAAACATATTGCTTTGCTACATGTTCTTATAGAATGCCGGGTCAAAGGAGAAAGCCCATGTATCGCGTACTGCTGGTGGAAGACGATCCGCGCCTGGCGGAACTGGTGACGGAATACCTGTCCGGCTATGAGTTCACGGTCGACCTCGTCACGCGCGGCGACCAGGCGCTCGATCGGTTCAAGGCCGCGGGGCCCGACATCGTCGTGCTCGACCTGATGCTGCCGGGGCTGGACGGCATGGTCGTGTGCCGCCAGATCCGCGACCTCTCCCCGGTGCCGATCCTGATCCTGACCGCGCGCGAAGACACCTACGACGAAGTCTCGGGCCTCGAACAGGGCGCGGACGACTTCGTCAACAAGCCGGTCCAGCCGCGCGTGCTGCTGGCGCGCCTGCGCGCCCTGCTGCGCCGCGCGCATGCCAAGGCGGCGGGCGACAGCCGCGTGCTCGAGTTCGGCGAGCTGCGCATCGTCCCGGGCGACCGCAGCGTGAGCTGGCGCGGCCAGCCCTGCGTGCTGAGCAATACCGAATACAAGCTGCTGCTGGTGCTGGCCGAGGCGGCCGGACGCGTGCTGTCGCGCGACGAGCTGCTCAAGAAGATGCGCGGCATCGAATTCGACGGCCTGGACCGCAGCATCGACAATTCCATCTCCAAGCTGCGGCGCAAGTTCGACGATGCGATGTCGGAGAAGATCAAGACGGTGTGGGGCGAAGGCTACCTGTTCTCGCCGTCGGCCTGGAACTGAGCCGCCGGCTTGAATCGGTCAAACTCAGCGGCCATCAATATTGCCGAGTTTTTCAACAAAATAGTCCTGCTGCGGATATCCGGCATGGCGGGTCCATTTCCCGATCCGCAATCGTTACCCGTCTATCCTTGATTCATCCTTATCAAGCTCCTTTTGCCAAAAATGGAGCTCAGGATCCAGCTCCGGCCCATCTGGATCCTCGGCAATCTGCGAATATTCAGCGATTTCTCGTGGTGGTTTCGGTGGTGGTGGTGCCGGCCCGATGCCTGCAAACATAGCCACGACCAGTACGCCGAGCCAGCGATATCGCTCTTTCCAAGGCCGTGGCTCAAGAATCGCACTCGAGGACGGCTCTTTGTTTTCATCATCCATTTAGAAGATCACTTTCGTTTGAGTGCTGTCGTCCGGCCCTACAGCAGCTCATCTGGTGATTTTCCGAGCCGTTTCAATGGTGGCGCGGCGCTCTTATTCGAACACCGGCAGGATCGCCAGCGGCGCATTCGCCGTGACGACCTGGCCCTGCTGCGCGCCAAAGCGGTAGACCACGGCCTGCAGGCCAGCGTCCTCGTCCTGCGGCGGCAAGGCCTGCTCGCCGCCGCCCTCGCGCCGCAGGCGCACCCCGGCCTCCCCCTTGTTGAGGAACACGAAGCGCGCCCCCACGCACCGGCGGCCACGCATGGAGGCGTCCACATGGCGCGCGAAATCCAGGGCCTGCGCGCAGGCGGCGCGCAGGTCGGCGCTGTCGTAGACGCCGTCGGGCCGCGGCGCGATCGAGACCTGGGGCCGCACCGTGAACGGCACCCCCTTGCGGTTCAGCACCAGGGCGGCGTTCTCATCGTAGGCCGCCTTTTGCAGCGGCAGCCGGGTACGGCCGAGCGGGTCGAGCGCCAGGTGCAGCTCGGTCGACTTGCCCGCCAGCGTCATCTGCAGGCCGCCCGTGCCGGCGCCGCGCTCGCGCGGCAGCACCTGCAGCTGGCTCTGCAGGAAGTTCTTCGGGCCGCCGTACTTCTCGAACACGACCATGGCCCGGTAGGCGTCCCGGTAGCTTACCCACTCGCCGTCGCGCAGTTCGCTCGTATCCATGCCCGTGGCCGGGCCGGCCGCAAGCAGCAGAGCGATGGAAGCGATGAGCCGGCGCGCGTGCATCATGTCAGAAGCGGTAGCCGATGGCGGTCGAGACCGTCACGTTGGTGGGCCGCTCGACGAGCGGGCTGTGCCTGGCGCTGCCCAGCAGGCGCTCGGCCTGCACGTTGGTGGTTAGCATCCAGGATGGCGTCCAGGTCCAGTTCCAGCGCAGGCCGACGCGGGCATCGCGCAGGCCGCCGCCCGCCGCGTACTGGGCGAAGCGGCTGCGCGAGGCTTCCAGGGCGGTCACGCCGAAATAGGTCTGGTTGTCGTTGCGGTTGGCGAGGGTGAGGCCGGCCGACAGCGCCACGTGGTGGCGTTCGCCGAGGCTGGCCGCCAGGCGCTGCACGCCCAGCAGCAGGCGCGCACCGTCGCGCTCGCGGCCGGAACCGTAGAGCGCGCTGGCGGTCAGGCGCCACTGCGGCGTCAGATAATAATTGGTAAAGACGCCGCCCTGCAGGCGCGTGCCGATCTCGGCGATGCCGGTCAGCTGGCCGCCGCGCATCAGCATGGCCGACTTTTCGAGCGGACCCGAGCTCAGGCCGAACACGCTGTCCGGTCCGATGCCGTCCAGGCCGGTGCCGCTGCCGGATTCGTCGCGCCCGGGCAGCAGCGCCAGCAGAGGACCGAACTCGAAGGTAGGAGAATCACTCAGGTGCCAACCCGCGTTCATGCCGGAAACAAAAAGGCCGGAACTCCATTGGACCTGGAGCACCGGCAATGCTGAAACCTTGCGACTTCCCGTTCCCTCGTAGCGCGGCGCCGATTGGACGCCCAGGCCCACGTACATGTCGCGGCTGCCATCGGGCATCGGATTGGCGGCCGGGGTCTGGGCCCAGGCGCCGCCGCAACCGACGCTGCAGGCGGCGCCCAGCGCGAGGGAGAGAAGCTTGTTCATGTTTGAGGTAAAAGATTCAGAGAAACAATATTCTACGTGCTTGTTTCGCTGACTCCCACAACGCGTCGCGCGTCTACTCCCATGATCGTGAATAAAAAGAGCCCACCGTCACTCGCGCGCTCAGGTGGGCTAACGGAAACCTGATGGAGTGTCATCGTACGCAAGCCGGCCAGGCCAATCACCCTCGGACTGTCCGCCTTTTGTCGTTAATTTGTAAGTCGCTCCAAGATGCTCAACGACGCACTTGCTCCTATACAATGCCCGCCATGGCCAAGATGACTCTTAATGGCGGGCCGGCGTGAACCGCCTGTTCTTCCGCTTCTTCGTACTCGTGATGCTGTCGATCACGGCGGCCACCTTCGTCATCTATTTCGTGTTCGCGCGCCTGTTCGGCGACCCGCTCGAGGACATCGCGCGGCGCCAGGCCTCGGCCCAGATCTTCCTGATCGAACAGTACGTCGACCAGGCCCCGGCCGACGAGTGGCTGGCGCGCCTGAACAAGGTGCGCGAAGTGTCGAACACACACTTCGACCTGGTGCCACTGGCCGATGCACGCGCGGGCCTGTCCGGGCGCCAGGCCGCCGCCCTCGAGCGCGGTGAAGTCGTGCTCGATCCGGCCAACAAGGCCTTCGTCCGCCGCGTCGACACGGCCGGCAACCGCTACATCGGCAGCAACGAGGAAGCGATCCGCGCCTGGAACCTGCCGATCGACCTGAACCAGGCGCTGGCAATGGAAGCGCTGCGCTACGTGATCGTGGCGCTGGCCATCCTGGCGCCGATCGCGCTGTGGTCGCGTTCGCACTGGAAGGCGCTGCAGACGCTGTCGCGCGTGGCCGACGATTTCGGCGCCGGCCAATTGTCGGCGCGCGCGCAGCTACAGCCGGCGGACGCGGTCTATCCGCTCGCCGAACGCATCAACGCGATGGCGGAACGCATCCAGGGCTTGTTGGAATCGCAGAAGAACCTGCTGCACTCGGTGTCGCATGAATTGCGCACGCCGATCGCGCGCCTGGAATTCGCGATGGAACTGCTGGCCGAGCGGGCGAACGATCCGGCGCTCACCAAACGCATCGCGGCGATGGAAGGCGACCTGGCCGAGTTGAACGCGCTGGTCAACGAGCTGCTGTCGATGAGCAAGCTGGACAACGCGCAAGGGGCACAGCGCGCGCCCTTTGAACTGGCGCCCATGCTGCGCGGCTGCCTCGAGGAACTGCATCCGCGCCCTGCCCGCCTCGACGGGATACTCACCGACGATCTCGGCAGCCTGGAAGGCGACCGCCGCCTGCTGGCGCGCGCCGTCGGCAACCTGCTGCGCAATGCCCAGAAATACGCGGCCGGCCAGGTGCGGCTCAGCGCGTGGCGCGATGGCGGATGGATCGAGATCGCGGTCGAGGATGATGGCCCGGGCATCCCGGACGAGGAACGCGAGCGCGTGTTCGAGCCCTTCTACCGGCTCGACCGCAGCCGCGACCGCGCCACCGGCGGCTTCGGCCTGGGCCTGTCGATCGCGCGCAAGGCGGTGGCGCTGCACGGCGGCAGCCTGCGCGTCGAGCGCGCCGCGCTGGGCGGGGCGCGCTTCGTGATCAGCCTGCCGGATGGCGCCCTTGTAATCAGCGGCCCGGTGCCGGCGGACGCTCCGGGTTGATGTGGCTCACGCCGTACCACAGGTGTTCCCACCAGTGGTCGCGCGAGCGCACCGTGAGCAGGCACTGGCGATCGACGGAACCTTTGAACACCGGATCCGCGCAACGGTTCGTCATCAAGGCATTGCGCTGGTTTTCGGCATTGACAAGTGCAATGCTCAGCCAGAAGACCACGGCCACGAGCGCAGCCACCAGGCACCACGCCAGGTGGTTCCAGTTGCTGGAATCGAACAAGTCCTCCACTTCGGGCTTGGACTTGTCGTAGATCTTCAGGATTTTGCCTTCGGCGTCGCTCATACCGTCAGTTATTTCGATTTGGCTGCCTTGGCGACCAGCGCATCCATCACTTGCAGGGTCGCCTGGAACAGCTGGGGTTCATTGTTGGTCTTCACCGAATTGTAGACAATCGCCGGCGAGGTCTGGTACTTGCCGTCGATGACGATCGTTGGTGCGCCGTCGACCTTGTACGCGTCCACGATCGACTGCTGGCGGCGCAGCTTGGTCATCACGCCGAACGAGTTCCAGGCGTTCAGGAAGGTCTGGCGGTCGATGCCGTTCTTCGATACCCAGTCGATGATCACATCGTCCTTGGTCAGGCGCACGCGGTCCTGGTGCATGGCCTTGAAGACCTTCGGCGTCATCTCCTCGACCTTGCCCAGGGCTTCCAGCGTCAGGAACAGGTGGGTTTCCGGATCGTTCGGGCCGGTGGACGGCAGGTGCACGCGCTTCACGACGATGTTGTCACCCTGCTTTTTGATCCACTGTTCGAACACAGGTTCCAGCGCATTGCAGTGCGGGCAGTGATACATGAAGAATTCGATCACCTCGACCTTCTTGCCCACGGCCTGGACCGGCTGCGGCTGGGCAAGCGTCACGTATTCGACGCCGCTCTTGGGATCAAGCGGCGAAGCAAACGCGGTGCTGACGGCAAGGCTGGCGGCGATCAGGGCAAAACGCAGGGAACGCATAGATATCCTTCTGGGGTGAGTTAAGCGAACGACCGCGAGATTACCACTTTTTCGCGCCAGAGCCTTAGCCCTGGCTTATTTTTTGCATTTGCTTACCGGGCGTTACAACCCAGGGTTCCAAGCCCGGTTTGATTTCTTAAAAGTCGTAGCGCGCCGACAGTTTCAGCTGGCGCCCGTTGCTCGGGTAGATGCCGCCCTTGCAGCTGAAGCCGTAGCTGAAGTAGTTGCGGTCGGCCAGGTTCAGGCCGGTCGCGGCGAATTCCCAGCCACTGACCTTGACCGCATAGCGCGCATCGAAGGTGACGTAGGACGGGATGCGCGCATCGCAGGTGTTGGCGAAGTCGTCGCCGTAGCGCTGGCGGTCGACCCAATGGACGCCGAGGTCGGCCGACTGGCGGCTGTCGGGCAGCCACGACAGGCGCGCGGTGACCACATTCTTCGGCACCAGCGCGATCTCGTTGCCGCTGTTCGCGCCGTCGCGGAACCTGGCGTTCACGTGCTGCAGGTGGGCGCTGGCGTGCCAGTTGCCGGCGACAAGCGTCTCGGCATCGATCTCGACGCCCTGGCGGCGGGTCGGGTCGAGGTTGGTGTTGGCGAACGCGGTCGGGTCGTAATAGATCTCGTTGTCCAGGTTGTGGCGGAACACGCGCGCGGTCAGCTTGTGCACGCCATCGGCCCAGCTGGCGCCGAGTTCCTGGTCATGCGAGGTCTGCACCTTCAGGAGGCTCAGGCTGGTGCGGAAGCTGTTCTCGTCGACGTTCGCCACGCGGTAGCTCTGGCCGGCCTTGCCGAACAGTTCCAGTTGCGGCAGCACCTTGTAGCTCACCTGGGCTTCCCAGGCGTTTTGCGCCTGCGAGCCGTCGTCGCGCACGCCGCCCAGCATCGCGTCGATGTAATCCTTCTTGAAGATTTCGCGGCGCGCGCCCAGCGCCACGCGGCCGGCGTGGGCCGGGTCGAACAGCAGTTCGTCGCGCACGTACAGCGCCTTCGAACCCTGGCTGGCATCGGCCAGCGAATAGCTCGACTGCGTCTGGCGGCGCCAGCGCGTCACGTCGACGCCCGCGACCAGTTCGTTCTTCATGGCGCCGACGTCGGCGAGCCAGCGTGCGCGCGGCGAAAACTGGTTCTGCTGGCCGTCGTAGATGGTCGGCGAGCCGGCGTCGCCATAGAAATAGGTCGAGCGCGCGCGGCGTTCGCGGTGCGACAGGTCGAGCGCCAGGTCGACCGGGCCCAGGCGATACTCGGCAAAGGCGCTGGCGCGGTTGGTCTCGAGCGAGCCGAAGTCGAAGGGCGTCAGGCTCTGCTCCGGATCGGCCTCGAACCCGGCCAGGGTCAGGGAACCCGGCAGGCGCAGGTCCTGGCGCGCGTTTTCGACGCGCAAACCGGCACGGCCGCCGTCGTAGCGCACCTGTACCCCGGCGCTGACGCTGGTCTGGTCGAAATCGTTGTTCTTGCGGTAGTTATCGCTACCCTGCTTCGCCACGGCGACGTCGGCGCTGACCTGGCCGGTGGTCTGCGTCAGCAAGGCGCGCACGTCGTGCTGGTGGAACTGGCCGGCCTCGGCGAATACCGAGCCGTGCAGGCCCTGGCTGCCGCCACGGCGGGTGATGATGTTGATCACGCCACCGGTCGCGCCTTCGCCGTACAGCACGCTGGCGCCGCCGCGGTTGATCTCGATGCGCTCGACGGTGTCGATCGCGATGGTCGACAGCACCGAATTCGTCAGTTCGTTCTCGTTCAGGCGCACGCCGTCGACCAGGATCACCATGTTCTGGGCGCTGTTGGTGCCGAAGCCGCGCACGTCGAGCGCGAAGTCGGGCGAGCCGTCCAGGCTCTGGCGCCCGAACACGCCGCCGATCTTGCGGATCGCCGAATTGACGTCGTTCACGCCGGCGCGGCGGATGTCGTCCTGGGTGATGACGGTGGCGCCGATCGGCTGCAGCGCGGCGTCGCTGGGGAAGCGGGCACCGGTGATGACGATGGTGGACGGGGTGTCCTGGGCAGCGGCGGTGGCGGCGGCGAACAGGTAGACGGCGGCGGCACAGGCCAGCGCGAGCGGACGCACGGCGGGTGCGTTGCCGGAAACAACAGCAGAATTCATTGGGTGTAAGTCTTCGATCGTTGCGCCGGCGCGCGTCCCCGCACACCGGTCGTGTCATGGAAGCGGCGCGACGCGCCCGGCTTCCCCCTGTCCTGGCCGGTATCCGGGCTTGCAAGCGAAACTGTTCCACCTTCCTGTGCACGGGCACAGTGGTTGTTGGAACAGCCTGCCGCTCATGGAGCGGCGCTTGTTGACCGTTGCGGGGGCAGCACACCTCGGCGCACCACCGCAGGCGGCGCGCGTCGTGTTTCCCGTTTAACTGCACGCATGAAGTGCGTGCGGGCACCAGAACCGGGCAATTATAACTTGATAAGACACACGACCCTGTCAACCACCTGCACGAACACCACAAATTTGACGAAATGCCGGGATTCTTCGCTATAGTGTGTGCATAAAAGCAAGATATCCAACCTTTGGGGGTCTTCCATGCGATTCAGTTCCACCCTGTCCAGGATGGGGGCGGCCGGCGTCCTGCTGGCCGCCGCTGCCGCCGTCACGGCAGGCATCCAGGCGCGGGCCGGCGGCACCGCTGCCGTATCCGCCACCGTGCCCGCAACAGCTGCAATGCCTGCGCCAGGTGACGGTATTCCCTTGGCTGCAGCCGATGCGGCCGCGGTCACTGTGCCCAGCAGCCCGGATGCCTGGGGCGGCCCGCGCACCGGCAATGAACCCACGCTGTCGGACCGCGTGGTCCACTACGACATCGAGGCCACGCTCGACCCGGTGAAACACAGCGTGACCGGCCGCGAGCAACTCACCTGGCGCAACCGCAGCCAGGTCCCGGTGAAAAGCGTCTACCTGCACCTGTACATGAATGCCTTCGAGGGCATGGGCAGCACCTTCTTTACCGAAAAGCGCCTGCGCGAATCCGGCTTCCGTTCGAACGTGGCGACCGGCGAAGGCGAATGGGGCCACATCGCCCTGCGCGGCGTGCGCCAGGGCGGGACCAAGGTGCCCTGGACCTTCGTCCATCCCGACAAGGGCCCGGCCAGCGACCACACGGTGGTGCGCTTCGACCTGCCGCAGGCAGTGGCGCCGGGCGCCTCGACCATGATCGACATCGACTTCCTGACCCAGCTGCCGCGCGTGATCGCGCGCACCGGGTATTTCGGCAGCTTCCACCTGGTCGGCCAGTGGTTCCCGAAGATCGCCGTGCTGGAGCTGCCGGGCGAACGGGGCGCCGCCACGCCGCGCTGGAACGCGCACGAGATGCACCTGAATTCCGAGTTCTACGCCGACTTCGGCAGCTACGACGTCAAGCTGACCGTACCGAAGGACTACACCGTCGGCGCCACCGGCGAGCGGCAAGGGCTGCCAGCCGAAAAGAACGGCATGCTCACCCACCGCTTCGTGCAGGGCGACGTCCACGACTTCGCCTGGACCGCCGACAAGCGCACGGCGACACCGCTGGTCGACACCTGGAGCGGCCCGGGCAGCCCCAAGGTGACGGTGACCGTGCTGTATCCGCCCGAATACAAGGCCAGCGCGGCCCCGGCCCTGAAGGCCGCCAGGGATTCGCTGACCTACTTTTCGAACACGCTCGGCCCCTACCCCTATAAAACGCTGACTGTCGTGATCCCGCCCTACAACGCCGAGGAAGCGGGCGGCATGGAGTACCCGACCTTCTTCACCGCCGAGGGCTATGCGCAAGTCGAGCCGGACCACCTGAACCAGTACCTGCTCGACTTCGTGACCATCCACGAATTCGGCCATGGTTACTTTTACGGCCTGCTGGCCTCGAACGAATTCGAAGAGCCGATGCTGGACGAAGGCTTGAACGAATACTGGGACCTGCGCATGCTGCGCGACCGCGGGCAGGACGTCCACGCCACCACGCCGCTGCTGAAAAAACTCGGCTTCGCGCCGGCCTTCAGAGTGTTCGAGGCCGAACGCATGGGCACGCCGCGCAGCGACCCGGCCGACGCCATCGGCCGCAATGCGTATGACCGCCTGCAGGGCATTGGCCCGGTCTACTCGCGCACCGCGGTCGCCATGCGCGACCTGGAGGCGCGCATCGGCAAGGCAGCGATGGAACGCGCCTTCAAGGAATACTACCGCCGCTGGAAGTTCCGTCACCCGAGCGCGGCCGACCTGCGCGAGACCCTGGCGGAAGTGACCGGCCAGCGCGCCGCCGTGGACGCCGTGTTCGCGCAGCAGGTGTACGCCACCGCAAAGATCGACGACCGCGTCGCCAGCTTCTCGAGCCGCGAGGAAGTGCCGCTGCCGGGCACGCGGCAGGCGAATGGCGCCTGGGTCGAGGACAGGCAGGCCGACCTCGACAAGCGCATCGACGCGGCCCGCGCGCAATGGAAGAAGGATCACCCGAACGCCAGGGAAGGCAGCGGCCCCTACCCCTGGCGCACCGAAGTGCTGGTGCGCCGCTACGGCGCCGCCGTGCCGCAGACACTGCAGGTGAAATTCGCCGACGGCAGCGTCGAAACGGCACGTTGGGACGCCGACGAGCCCTGGCACAAGTTCAGCTGGGTGAAACCGTCCCAGGCGGTATCGGCCGAGCTGGACCCGCAGCGCCAGCACCTGCTCGACACCAGCAAGCTCGACGACAGCCGCACGATGGAAGCGGACACGCGCGCCTCGCGCCGCTGGGCCATGGACTTTGCCGCCTTCGTCAATTACCTCTATTCCCTGATCGCGACCGTATGAGCACGCCTCTCGAAACCCCATCGCTGGCGCCCGCCAATGACGCGGTGCGCACCATCCGCCGCCGTCCCTTCGGCCTGAAGCACGCCCTGCATGCCGCCGGCGCCGCCTTCCAGTGGCGCCTGCTGCTGTGGTGGGCCATCCTGCTGCTGCTGCCGGCCATGTCGGCCACGCTGCCGGTATGGCAGATGCTGTCCGTCAGCCTCGACCACTCGGTACACGCGCCGCAGCTGGCCAGCCAGCTCGACATGGTCGCCATCGCCGACCTGGCCGGTGTCGTCCAGGACCGCTTCAGCCCAGCCATCGGCACCGGCAGCCTGGTCGCGCTGGCGCTGACCCTGCTGCTCTCGCCGCTCCTGACCGGGATGACGATCACCGCCGTGCGCGCGCCGCGCCGGCTCGGCTTCATGGGCCTGCTGGGCGGCGGCGCCCAGGAATACGGGCGCATGCTGCGCATGCTGATCTGGGCCACGATCCCGCTGGCGCTGGTCGGCATCGTGGCCGGCATGGCCTTCGGCGCCGCCGACAGGAGCATCGGGCAAGCGACCCTGGAAGCCGACGCCGACCGCGCCTCGCACATCGCGATGGCGCTGTCCGCCATCGTGTTCGTGATCGTCCACGCCACCATCGACGCCGGCCGCGCCCTGCTCGCCAACGAACGCCGCCGGCGCTCGGCCGTGGTGGCATGGTGGGGCGGCGCCAAGCTGCTGCTGCGCCGGCCGCTGGCGCTGCTGGGCAGCTACGTCGTCATCACCGCGATCGGCCTGGCGGTGGCCGCCCTGCTGGTGCTGGCGCGCGTGCACGTGCCGGCGCTGGGCGCGCTCGGCACCGTCGGCGCCTTCGTGCTGACCCAGCTGGCGGTGATCGTGGTGGGCTGGATGCGCAGCGCGCGCCTGTTCGCGCTGATGGCGCTGGCGCGGGATCCCAAAGCCTAGGGACGCCGGGCACGGGCGGCGCAAGGATCGGCTACCATGGGTGTTTTACTCAAGGAGCCGCCATGTCCCGCTTGCCTACCTATTTCGTCTCGCACGGCGGCGGTCCCTGGCCGTGGATGAAGGACCAGTACGGTCCGACCTACGACAAGCTGGCGGCTTCGCTGGTCGACATCAAGCGCCAGGTGGGTGAACGCCCGAAGGCGGTGCTGGTTGTCACCAGCCACTGGGAGACCGAGGGTTTCACGGTATCGTCCGGCACCGCGCCGGCGATGATCTACGACTACGGCGGCTTCCCGCCGCACACCTACCAGATCCGCTACCCGGCGCCTGGCCAGCCGCAGCTGGCCGAACGTGTCGCTGGGCTGTTGAATGATGCCGGCCAGCCGGCCGCGCTGGATGCCGGGCGCGGCTTCGACCACGGCACCTTCTCGATGCTGGCGCCGATCTACCCGGACGCCGACATGCCGGTGGTGCAGCTGTCGATCCGCCAGGGCTACGATCCGGAAACCCACCTGGCCGCCGGCCGCGCACTGGCGCCACTGCGCGACGAGGGCGTGCTGATCCTGGGCAGCGGCCTGTCCTTCCATAACCTGCGCCTGTTCGGCCAGGGCGGCGCGCTGGCCTCGCACGCCTTCGACACCTGGCTACAGCACGTGCTGCTGGAATTGTCGCCGCAAGACCGCCACGCGGCGATGCTGGACTGGAGCGGCGCGCCCTACGCGCGCCATGCACATCCGCGCGAGGATCACCTGGTGCCGCTGTGGGTGGCGCTGGGCGCAGCCGAGCAGGAAGCCGCAGCCTGCGTGTATCACGAGGATAACTTCTTCGGGGCGCTGTCGGTGTCCAGTTTCAGGTTCGGGGCGGCGGCCGAAGGTTAACAGGTAGGGTGGGCTCCCCGAGCCCACCATGCGCATCAGGTACCGCGCTTGCCGCGTGCGGCTTCTTCAGCCTTGCGCGCGGCCTTCTCGGCGGCGATGCGTGCCTTCTCTTCCATCTCGATGCGATGGCGCTCGAGCGCCTCGGCGCGCGTCTGCGGCGTCTCCAGGCTGATGCGGCCCAGCGCGCCCTGGCGGTAATCCTGCAGCAGCACGTGGGCCGCCTTTTCGTAGTCGTAGTCGCCGCCGCGCACGCGGAAGGCGCGGCGCTGGGCCACGCCCTCGATCACGCCGAAGCCATCCAGCCCCTCGGTCTTGACGCCGTAGCGGGCGGTGAGCAGCTGCGGGTAGCGCTCCAGCAGCAGGGTGCCCAGGAATTCGGCGACTTCCTCCTCGATCACGGCATTGGTGCCGACCGCGTGGCTGGCGGCCAGCATCAGGCCGTCGCTTTCCATCTCGATCTTCGGCCACAGCATGCCCGGGGTGTCGACCAGCACGGTGAACTTGTCGAGGTAGAGCTTTTGCTGGGACTTGGTGACGGCCGGCTCGTCGCCGACCTTGGCCACGCGTTTTTTCAGCAGCGCGTTCATCAGCGTCGACTTGCCGACGTTCGGGATGCCCATGATCATGATGCGCAGCGGCTTGGTCGGCACGCCGCGGTGCGGGGCCAGCGCCTTGCACAGTTCCGGGATGCGCGCCACGTCGGACGGCTTCTTGGTCGTCATCGGGTAGGCGGTGACGCCTTCCTGAGCGTCATACCAGGCGGCCCAGGCGGCGGTGGCGACGGGGTCGGCCAGGTCGGTCTTGTTCAAGACCTTCAGGCAGGGGCGCTGGCGGAACTTGCGCAACTCCTCGACCATCGGGTTGCTGCTCGCCTCAGGCAGGCGCGCGTCCAGGACCTCGATGACCACATCGGTGTTTTCCATCTGCTCCGCGGCCTGTTTGCGGGCGGCGGCCATGTGGCCCGGGAACCATTGTATCGACATGCTGTTTCTCAAATTTCTGCGTTTAATCCGCTATTTTACGCTGGTCGCGTCCGGCCAGCCCCTGCGGCATGGAAAGATGGGGCCTGGGCGTTGCATTCGCGTGAGAATCCGTGTATCTCGCGGCGATCCATGTTTGGTATCGTGTTGCCATTTCCATACTGGCTCCCGGACTCATGAAAACGCCCATGTCGATCGCCCTGCTGTCCTGCGCCCTGCTCGCTTCGCCCGGCATGGCGGCGCCGCAACAGCCGGCCAACCCGGACTGCGCCGTCGACCGGGCGCAGTTGATGGTCCTGGACAAGGTGCACTTCGACGAAGACACCACGGGCGGCGGCTGGCGCACGCTGGCGGCCAGGCCGGGTTGCGAAACGGCGGCGGCCGACCTGCTGCGCGACTACCGCAAGGCGCATCCGAAGGACACCGGCCTGATGATCTGGCATGAAGCACAATTGCGGGCGTTCGCCGGACAGACGGCGCAAGCCGCGGCACTGATGGAACAGACGCGCATGCCCGCCGCAGCCGACCGCATGGGGTGGAATCCCTACGTCGACGCGACGATCGCCTTCCTGCGCAAGGACCGGCGCGCGCTCGAACAGGCACACGCGCGCCTGGCCGCGGTGCCGCCGCCAGTCGGCAAGAACATCCCGCCCGTCGTCAACGGCAGCATGACGGTGGACATGTCCGACGGCACCACCAGGCAGATCCGCTTTCCGCAGAATATCGACGTGGTCGAGGGACTGGAACAGTGCTTCGACAAGCCCTACGCCGAGGCTTACACGTCGGATGCCTGCCGGCCACGCGCCGATTGACCGATTCAGCGCCGCTCTTGCGACGCGCACTCGCTAGGCGGCAGCGGCGCGCCCGGGTCGAAGGCCACCAGCCGGCCCCTCGCCTCGGCCAGGTCCTTCGAGAATTCCGTCAGGTAGCGCGACCTTTCCTCGCTCTGCCATTCGGCATCCGAAAAGCCGTTCAGGGCGTAGGCCTTGCTGGTGTGGACCCGGCCCTCCAGGCGCGGCATCAGCGCGCGGTCCGGGTCCGCGTTTTCCTTCAGCAGGTAGCCGTCGACGTCGCGCAAACCCAGCGGCATGGCGGCATCCTGGTCGCGCATCAGCTTGCCGAACACGGTCAGTTTGACGTCATTCGGGCCGGGACCCAGCACATCGTTGAAGGTCAGCAGCGCGAAGGGTTTGCCGCGCGCATCGTCGACCCGGCCGTTGATCACGTAGCGCCCCGGCATGCGCACCTCGGCCTTCAGGTAGAACGTCAGCGAACCGTTTTCGATGGCCTCGCTTATCTGCCCGGTCCAGACAGCCGGCAGTTCCGGCGTGTAGATGACGTCGAACAGCACGGCGCCGTTCTTGCCGCCGACGTTATAGCGCACCTCGGTACGGATGGTGCCGTTGAAGCCGGCCAGGCCGGTCTGGCCTGGTGCCAGCACGCCGGCGTAGGTGCCGTCGTTGGCGGCGGTGTCCGCACCGGCGCCATCGTCGGCGAAAGGCACCGTGACCAGCGCTGCGGGACGGTTGGCGCCGTAGGTGATGCCGCGTGCCTGCGCGCGCGTGACCACCAGCGGCAGCACCTTGCCTTGCGCATCGACGGCGCGCAGCGAAAAGGCCACGGCTTCGTTGGCGGCCATGTAGACGCGCGACTGGGAAGTCTGCAGCTGCACGTTCGCGTCGGTGCCGCCGCCCTCCAGGCGCATCGGGTTGGCTTCGAGTACCGGCGCATTCGGCGTGTTCTGGTCTGCGTTTTCCGCCATCGGGCGCGAGCCGACCGGGTACTGGCTGCCGTTGCGGTAACTGCAGTAGGTGTGGTCGGCCAGTTTCAGGTTGTCGACCAGCGCCTGGCGCCGGCGCGCGCGGTCTTCCGGCAGCGCCAGGCCCGGCCCCTCCACCTTGCCGAAGAAGGCTTGGCCGGCCGGCGCCGGCGCCCCGGCCGCGGTATTGGCGGGCGCGGGTTCGCCGCGGCGCGCAAGGAACCCGATGACCAGCACCAGCGCCGCCGCGGCGCCCAGCGACGGTCCCCAGCGGCGCAGCCAGGACGGCTGCGCCTTGGCTAGCCGCGGTGTTTTTTTAGAGGGCACTGTTCACCATCGCACTTCGGACCACGGACACGATGCCGCCCCAGTTGCCGTTGGCGTAATGGTTATAGGTTTCGCCATCGTCGCGGAAGGAGACCGAGTGGTAGCTCCATTTGGCGCTGCCGCCCTCGTTGGCCGCGGTGCCGAGCGTCAGGTCGTTGCACAGCCAGTCGCTGGGATTGCAGTAGGACCCGCCCGAACTGCCCGAGACGCCGCCCGAGCTGTGGTAGGCCACCGCCTCGTCGTCCTGGCCCGGCAGGATGCCCGAGTACAGCGTGCCCTTGGCGCCGGCGTACATGTAGAACCAGATGCCGCGCGTGGTGTTGTGGTTGTACATGGCGCGCGCGGTGCTGGTCTTGAGGTCCTGCACCAGAGGCTCAGACACCGCCCAGGAGCCGGCGTCCGACAGTTCCGAGCCGCCGCCGGCGCCGGAAGCGGCGCGCACCCACTTGATATTCCAGCCGGTCTGCGAACCGCCGTCCAGGTTGCCGCACACGCCGGACGCGTTGGCGCTGGCGTTCTTCTTGACGCGCGCCGCGCCGCCGTAGTTGGCCAGCGTGTAGCCCAGGATCAGGTCGCCAGCGCTGTGGGTCGCGATATAGCACCAGTTGTTGCCGGTGCAAAAGCAGTCGAGCGCATCGCGGATGATGCCGCTCTGCGACGCGATGCTGCTGCGCCCGTCCCAGTTGACGGCCTTCTTGTTGACGCCGGCGGCCGTGGTACCCGGTCCCCAGTAGTTCCAGCTGTTGTAGTCGCCAATCGTGCCGCCGCCGGTGCGGCCGTTGATCCACAGCGTGTAGTTGGTCGCCGATGCCATGCCCGTCGCTACGAGCAGGCACAGCGCAAACATCGTGCGCAGCAGTTTCATCCTCTCTCCTCCACTCTTTTTTATGGGTCGTAGATAGATCCACTGATGCCCGGTCGGCACGCTGGAATAACACGAACGACCGTGCTACAGCCGAGTTGAATGTAGAGAGGATATGTACATGTGTCAACTGCTGCGCGCGGGGACTTATCAGTTGCGCGACACGTGGCAAGCGCGGGCGGAAGAGTGTCTGCCGTGCGCGACAATCAGCGCGCGCCCGCCACCACCGCGGCCCGCATCACGCCGACGATGCCGCCCCAGCTCCCGCCCGTGTAATGGTTGTAGTCCTCGCCATCGTCGCGGAAGGCGACCGAGTGCCAGGCCCACTTGGTGCTGCCGCCCTGGTTGGTGGCGGTGCCCAGCGTCAGGTCGTTGCAGAACCAGTCGCCGGGGTTGCACAGCGAGCGGCCTGAATTGCCGGAGACGCCGCCGGCGCTGTGGTAGGCCTCGACCTCGTCGTCCTGGCCCGGCAGCACGCCCGAATACAGCGTGCCGCGCGCACCCGCGTACATGTAGAACCAGATGCCGCGCGTCTCGTTGTGGTTGTACATGGCACGCACGGTGCTGACCTTCAGGTCCTGCACCAGCGGCTCGGACGTGGTCCAGGAACCGATGTCCGCCAGTTCCGAACCGCCGCCGGAGCCGGCCGCCGAGGCCACCCACTTGATGTTCCAGCCGGTCTGGGTGCCGCCCGCGTTGCCGCACACACCGGACGCGTTCGCCACCGCGTTCTTCCGGTTGCGCGTGGAGCCGCCGTAGTTGGCCAGCGTGTAGCCGATCAGCGCGTCGCCGGCGCTGTGGGTCGCGATATAGCACCAGTTGCTGCCGGTGCAGAAGCAGTCGAGGGCATCGCGGATGCGCGGGCTTGTAGCCGCGATGCTGCCGCGCCCGTCCCAGTTGACGGACTTCTTGTTGACGCCGGCTTCCACGACGGACGGTCCCCAGTAGGTCCAGCTGTCGTAGTTACCGACCACGCCGCCGCCGGTGCGGCCGTTGATCCACAGCGTGTAGTTGGTTGCCGATGCCAGGCCCGCAGTCAATCCGGTTACGGCGAACAGGCCCAGCGCGATCAGGTAGCGCAGAAGCGGTCTCATCATCCCTCCACATATTGTTGTGTTGTGGACTTTAGAGACCGCCGCGCGGCAAGAGGTTCCTAGTCGAGGTCGGCCAGGGCCTTGATGTGCGCCACGACGCTGCGTCCCAGCGCCGACAAATTGTAGCCACCCTCGAGGCAGCTGACGATGCGCCCCTGCGCATGCTGCGCCGCCACCCGCACCAGCTGGTGGGTCATCCAGGCATAGTCGGCCTCGACCAGCAGCATGCCGCCCAGGTCGTCCTCGCGGTGGGCGTCGAAGCCGGCGGAAACAAAAATCATCTGCGGCCGGTGCGCGTGCAGGGCCGGCAGCCAGTGTTCCTCGACCAGCTTGCGCACCACGTCGCCGCCGCTGTAGGCCGGCACCGGGATGTTGACGCTATTCGCGGTGACCGGCGACGGTTCGGTGTATGGATAGAACGGATGCTGGTAGAAGCTCGCCATCAGCACGCGCGGATCGTCGCGGAAGGCGTCGTCGGTGCCGTTGCCGTGGTGGACGTCGAAGTCGACGATGGCCACCCGCTCCAGCCCGTGCGCCTCGAGGGCGTGGCGCGCGGCGATCGCCACGTTGTTGAACAGGCAGAAGCCCATCGGCTCCGTGGGGCGCGCATGGTGGCCGGGCGGGCGTACCGCGCAGAAGGCATTGTCGATGGTGCCGGCGATGACGGCGTCGGTCGCGGCCACGGCGGCGCCGGCGGCGCGCAGCGCGGCGCGGTAGCTGTCCTTGCACAGCAGCGTATCGCCGTCGAGCGGATAGTGTTCGCCGGCGGGCGGCAGGTTGTCGCGCACCAGGTCGATGGCGCCTTGCGTGTGGTTGCGCAGGATCGCCGCTTCATCCGCCGGCGGCGCGCTGCAGCGCTCGATCAGGCCGTCCATCCTGGCCAGGATCAGCTGGTCCTCGATCGCGCGCAGGCGTGCCGGTGATTCCGGATGCCAGTCGCCCATCTCGTGCAGCAGGCAGTCCGGGTGGCTGAAAATTGCGGTGCTCATGGTATTTGTCTCAGTCCGCGCTCATCCGTGCCGCCCCTCTCTTACGGTTCTCGCATAGAATCGCGTGGAGGCATGTTGACGCTGGAATAAAAAGGTTGCCGATGTCGCTAATCTACCATGCGCTCGAGGCGGACGCATGCCACCCCTGAACCACGACAGGATTGCATCATGTTCAACAAATTGCACGCGGCGGCGCGCCAGGTCAGCCAGATCGTGGTCGGCAAGGACCGCCAGGTACGCCTGGCCCTCACTTGCCTGCTGGCCGGCGGCCACCTCCTCATCGACGACGTGCCCGGGGTCGGCAAGACCACGCTGGCGCACGCGCTGGCCCTGACGCTGGGCCTGAAGTTCAACCGGGTGCAGTTCACCAGCGACCTGCTGCCGGCCGACGTCGCCGGTATTTCCATCTACGAGCGCGAAAAGAACGGTTTTGCCTTCCACCCGGGACCGATCTTCACCCAGGTGCTGCTGGCCGACGAGATCAACCGCGCCACGCCCAAGACCCAGTCCGGCCTGCTCGAAGCGATGGAAGAGCGCCAGGTGACCGCCGACGGCGTCACGCGCCAGCTGCCGGAACCCTTCTTCGTGATCGCGACCCAGAACCCGGCGCACCAGGTCGGCACCTTCCCGCTGCCCGAATCCCAGCTCGACCGCTTCCTGATGTGCCTGTCGCTGGGCTACCCGGACGCGGCCGCCGAGCGCGCCCTCTTGATGGGCGAAGACCGGCGCGCCATGCTCAAGACCCTGCAGCCCGTGATGCGGCCGGAGGAACTGATGGATGCCCAGGCCGCGCTGCGCGGTATCCATGCGTCCGGCGCCCTGGTCGACTACCTGCAGGCGCTGGCCCAGTCCTCGCGCTCGGGCCAGTTGTTCGCCGAAGGCCTGTCGCCGCGCGCCACGCTGGCGCTGCTGCAGGCGGCGCGCGCCTGGGCCGCGCTGGAAGGGCGCGACCACGTGATCCCGGAAGACATCCAGGCGCTGCTGGTGCCGGTCTGCGCGCACCGCCTGCGGCCGCTGAAGTCGGCGCAGGGGATGGCCACCGCCAGCCTCGACCTGGTCCTGCAGCTGCAGAAATCGGTCCCCCTGTGATGGAAACGGGCGGCGTGGCGCCATCGACGTCGCCGGGCTGGCTGCAGCGCAAGCGCAGCAAGTGGCGTACGCGCGCCACCGCCGGCGACCATGGCGAAGTGGAGCTGGGCCAGCGCCGCGTCTACATCCTGCCCACCCGCCCCGGGATGGGCTTCGGCGCCCTGCTGCTGGTGCTCCTGATCGGTTCGGTCAACTACAACCTCGGGCTGGGCTTCGGCCTGACCTTCCTGGCCGCCAGCTGCGCGGTGGTCGACATGTACACCACCTACCGCAACCTGGCCCACCTGCGCCTGCGCGCTGGGCGCGCGCCGGACGTGTTCGCGGGCGCCGAGGTGCCCTTCGAGCTGCACCTGGCCAATCCCACCCGCGTCGACCGCTACGCCGTCTGGGCCGACGTCGACGACGCGCCCGAGCCGCGCCACCCGGTCGACGTGCCGGCCGGCGGCAGCGCGGCCGTGGTGCTGTCCGCGCCCGCCCCAACGCGCGGCTGGCGTCCGGCGCCGCGCGTGCGCCTCACCACCCGCTTTCCGCTCGGCCTGTTCCGCGCCTGGAGCTACTGGCAGCCGGACAGCCGCGCGCTGGTCTACCCGTCGCCCGAACTGGATGCGCCGCCGCTGCCGATGAGCGGCCATCCGAGCCTGGATGGCAGCGGCGGCGCCGGCAGCGACGACTTCGCCGGCGTGCGCAGCTACCAGCCGGGCGACCCGATGCGCCACCTGGCCTGGCGCCAGATCGCGCGCCTGGATCCGGCGGACGGCGGCCAGCTGGTCACCAAGCAGTTCGAGGGCGGCACCGTCGACCGCCTGGTGATCGACTTCGACGCCCTGCCGCCGCAGCTCGGCCTGGAACTCAAGCTGTCGCGCATGGCGCGCTGGGTGCTGGACGCCGAGCTGCGCATGCTGCCCTACGCTTTCCGCCTGGGCCGCACCCATTACGACAGCGCCGTCGGTCCGGCGCACCAGGCGGCCTGCCTGCGCGCGCTGGCGCTGTATGGCCTGGTCGACCCGCGTGGGGACCCGCCATGAAGGCATTTTCGATGCCGCTGGCGCGCGACAAGCAGGACACCCTGCTGCTGCTGGGGAGCGTGATGCTGGTGCTGGCGCCGCACACGGCGCACCTGCCGCTGTGGGTGACGCTGCTGTGCGGCGCCACGCTGGCCTGGCGCGCCGCGATCACGCTGCGCGGCCGGCGCATGCCGCGCAACCTGGTGCTGGTGCCGCTGGCGGCGGTGGCGATGGCCGGCGTGCTGCACAGCTACCACACGCTGCTGGGCAAGGATGCCGGGGTTGCCATGCTGGTGCTGCTGGTGACCTTCAAGATGCTGGAGATGCATGCGCGGCGCGACCTGTTCGTGGTGGTATTCCTGTCCTTCTTCCTGGTCCTGACCAATTTCTTCTATTCGCAGAGCATCGGCACGGCGCTGGTGATGCTGGTTTCTCTGGTGGCGCTGCTCACGGTGCAGCTGTCGTTCCAGCTGACCGGCGCGGTGCCGCCGCTGCGCGCGCGCCTGCGGATGGGCGCGCGCATCCTGGTGCTGGCGGCGCCGCTGGCGGCCGGCGCCTTCGTGCTGTTCCCGCGCATCCAGGGCCCGCTGTGGGGCATGCCGGACGACACGCGTAGCGCCAGGACCGGCCTGTCGGAAACCATGGCGCCGGGGCAGATGGCCAACCTGGCGCAGTCCGAGGACACCGCCTTCCGCGTCAGGTTCGACGGCCCGGTGCCGCCCCAGGCCCAGCTCTACTGGCGCGGGCCGGTGCTGGGCAGCTACGACGGCATGACCTGGACGCGCATGCACGCGAGGAACCGCTACGCCCGCCCGCGCGCGCTGTCGATCTCGGTGTCCGGCGCCCCGCTGCGCTACCAGGTGACCCAGGAAGCCTCGAACATGCGCTGGCTGTTCGCCCTCGAGATGCCGCAGGCGCTGCCCAGCCTGCCCGAGCGCAGCGTCAGCGTCAGCGCCGAACTCGAGCTCCAGGCCGACGCCCCGGTCACCCAGCGCGTGCGCTACGACGTAGTCTCCTACACCAGTTTCCGCCTGCAGGGCGACAGCAGCCTGGCCGACAGCGCCCAGTGGCTGCTGCTGCCCTACGGTACCAATCCGCGCGCGCTGGCCGCGGGCGAACGCCTGCGCCAGGAACCGGATCCGGGCCGGCGCGTGGCCGCGGTGCTGCGCGACTTCACCCATGGCAACTACGTGTACACGCTGCAGGCGCCGCTGCTGCCGCTGCGCGACTCGGTCGACGCCTTCCTGTACGACACCCGCGCCGGCTTCTGCGAGCACTATGCGGGCGCCTTCGTGTTCCTGATGCGCGCCGCCGGCATCCCGGCGCGCGTGGTGACTGGCTACCAGGGCGGGGAACTGAACCCGATCGACGGCTACCTGACGGTGCGCCAGTCGGATGCCCACGCCTGGGCCGAGGTCTGGCTCGACGGGCGCGGCTGGGTGCGCATCGACCCGACCGCCGCCGTCTCGCCGGAGCGCGTGCAGCGCGGCCTGGCCGGCGCGCTGCCGGCAGCGGCGCCGTTCGGCCTGGAGGGCCTGGGGCGCCTGATCCAGCCGGACCCGGATTCGCTGCTGGCCAAGGTGCGCTACATGATCGGCGCGGCCAACAATGGCTGGAACCAATGGGTGCTGAACTACAACCCGCAGCGCCAGCAAGACCTGGTGCAGCGCCTGCGTGACGGCTTGCTCGACTGGCACAACCTGGCGCTGCTGGTGCTGGCCGGCCTGGTGTTGCTGGTTGCGGCGAAATTGTCGCGCCGCAGCCGGGTCGACCCGGTCGATGCGCTATACTCGGCCCTGTGCCAGCGGCTCGGCCAGCTCGGCCTGCCGCGCGCGCCGGACGAAGGTCCGACCGCCTACGCGGCGCGGGTTGCCGCCGGCGATCTCG
>Ga0265797_10002393_pt1 | contig 31631 bp, 31 predicted proteins | sample P2T30metagenome_FD_192433 | JGI IMG/M metagenome (GOLD analysis project Ga0265797, IMG submission 192433) | Plant litter microbial communities from East Loma Ridge, Irvine, California - P2 T30 | ecosystem: Environmental > Terrestrial > Plant litter > Unclassified | place: USA: California... | reverse complement strand
CCTCCCACCACGTTGACGCCTCTGGCTCCGTCGACCGCAAGGTCTGCCAGTCGCTCGCCAAGATCGGTGTCCTCGAGAACGACGACGACAAGGGTGGCCGCCGCATCACCCAGTCCGGCCAGCGTGACTTGGACCGTATCGCCCAGACCACTGTCGAGGCCGAGGAGGAGGACGAGGACGACGAGTAAGCGTTCTCGGACTTTGGGTGTTTCACTGCTGCAAGGCGCCTGGCGCAGGGAGATTGCTTGTCTGAATGGACGGGTCGAGGGAACTCGAACTTCATAGGTGTCTCAAGCGCTGAGCACTGGAAACAGGCTGCTATCTTGATCAATCAAAAGTTTTCCTGCGCCGCATTCTTCATTGTTCGGCGCTTAATCTCACTTGGCCATCTTGCCTGCACCATCTGAACTTCAACTTGGGTTTGATGAACCTAAAATGTATGTGTGGCTGTTGGAATCTAACACACATGCAGACACATGAAACTGATCGTCGCCGACCTGAGATCACAAGTCTGCTTTATTGCTGCCACTGCCAGAGCCTGTTGCAAGATCATGGTGTTTCGAGTCTATCGTTACCTCCATGGTCCATCGAGTGTCTACAGATGGAGCCTAGTGAGAAAGTCTTGCCGTAACAATAGCAGCTATGACTAGGCGATCTTCAGCCTCATCCTGTGCGAGCCGGAAAAAAATTCTGGCTATCTTTTGACATGTCTTCGCTTGGAGCGTGGCCAAATCCCTGCTCTGCATTGAGACAGGTATCTGTCAAACATCGATGCAGCATGGTTCAACTTTGCTACTACAAAAAGACTTCACCGGACGGACCTTGGAAATCCCAACGAGGTGTTCTGGGTTCCATCACAAGATTTCAACAGAGGTGCAGTGCTACTTCGGCTTGCTCCCTTTTGCCATGCGAACGCCCAGACTGGAATAGGCCACAACTCGGTGCACATTAGACACAAGGCAGGGTCTTGCCAGCCCCATATCCTTGGGCCCGCCAGACGTGCAGCGTGGGCGCAGTCTACAAGTCAGAACGGCCTTGACATAAAGTCTCAAAAATGGCTCCTGATTCTTGTCCTCATCCTCGCCGTCTGATCGGGCTCAGTTCTCAAACTACTATCTCCTTCAATCATCGACTTTTCTCCAACAAAAACGTCTATTGCTATCTTCGCTACTTGCATACCGGAAGCCCCCGTACGCACACTGCGCACCATGCAGGACCCCACCCACCCCGCAATAGGCGCACACAACCCGCAGTCAGCCACAGTGGCCATTACCGGCCCCCCTCTACCGAGACTGTAATTGCCATCCTGATCCTCCTTCTCGGTCTTGTAACCGTGCAATCGGAATAGCGCAGTCCTACCAGTTCAGAGCCGGAAAACATCGGCAGCCGGACCCGAGTCCGCCCACGCCGGCTTCGTGCTGTCTATCACTCTGGGGCCGGATCTCGGTGCCAACTCTGTCAGTAGTAGGGCTGCCAGGTAAGTCACAAACTTGAATGATACTGTGCGAGCGACTCGAAACTAATGAAGCAGCCCTACCGTCTATAAGAGCAACACCGAATTCGTCGTTCCCAAAACTGGAAGCATAAATACGGACTGAACGCAATTGGCATGATCGCTATCGGTCCTTCATCTGCACAAACAAGATCTTCCTATCTCTTCGAGAAGAGACATTCGAAGTTGTGGCGGAGTGCATGTCCTTAATCCGAGAGGTTCGCAAGATTAGTATCGTTGGCGCAATCGATCAGCAGCAGGACGCCAGTCTACATCTTTCCGCGCAGCTCAGACAACATTTGAGCCATGATCAGGCACGGAAGACTGGGCTCAATCACTTCATCCTTTTCGTTCAGCTCTCTGATCGCTGATGACTCAATGTGTCCCATCATAAGCTGGATGTGGATTCAACACTACACGGGTTCAGTTCTCAGCCTGAATTTTTTGAGGCATATACTCAAAGAAAGCAAGGCTTGGGAATGATCCTCTGTCCCCAGTAGCTCCCAATCTCGTAGGTGCCAACGCTTGGTTCTTCTTTGCGAGACCTCGTCATTGCGTCCGAGATATCATGGTTTGCGGTACAACCTCAGGAATGCGAGCGATTATTGCAATTACGTTGCGATGCTACGACGAAGCTAGGAAACAGGTTGAAAGCATTACGTACTGTAAAGTACATGAAGTTACGGCTTTCGGCTGGCAACGGACTGAGTCTAGTATTTCCTGTGCTACCACCCGAAATATGTGCCGGCCGACGGTGAGCTGCAGCCTGCTGGCGTTAATTCTCCGACACTCGCTATGTGGCAGCGTGTGCTTACGCCTAAAGCCGTATCTGGGACGCACTGGGCGGCACTTACTGTAGCCATGCCTTGTTGTCTATTCTTGGGTGACAGTTCGTGCCAATTCATCGTTTGGGATGTTTTCAACTCTTATCAGAGCACTTGTTCTCACGACAGATGCCATAGGATAGATCTACCACGTGTACGTGAAGCTGCTGCTTGTACCGCGATGAAGACGCCCACCTCCATGTGGTGCTGTTACACGAGCAGATTGTCGGGAAGACACAAGATCACAATGGCCAACCAGAAAGAAGCCATTGGGTTGTTATGTTGCGGAGGCAAGGGTCCAGCTCCTGTGAAATTTGCCTTGGCCGCAGGGTGATGCACATAGCTCGCATATCTCACACCTCATCCACTAGTGCCATGCTGCTGACAAGGCCGACGGGAAGACGGATTCGGCGGCTGGATTTGTGAATGCTGCCAATCAGGTCCCAGTTGTCGCATCGCCTGCATCTGTAAAGGTGGTCAGCCCAGAGTGCCATGCTGATTGACTGGGTACACAAATCTGTATCATGCAGCAGACGACTTTCTACAACACATGGTGTCACAGGCATAGTGCAAGAAAACAAAGTGAGCTCGCATTTACTTCGAGAAGCACATAAAGTCACGTAGTTCCAGTGCTCTCGATGCCATTCCCTTTCACACTCCATCTGATTTCATACCGAACACAAAGACTGCCCGTCATGAACACCCGCATATCCAACATCCCAGCTTCCAATGCGCCTGCATCGGTCGACGACGCTGGATCCCGTTCCTCGCCACCCACATTTGACGTTGTCGTGGGAATCCTCACTCTTGCCATTGCTCTGATAGGTGTAACGATTGGAATCGCCCAATACATCCATAACCGAGCCGCAAAGGCCGCAAAGCGTCTCCGAGAAACGCAGCGTCAACCTGACCAGCCCGATGTCGAGTTACCCGACTTTCCAGATCATGTTCCCGACGCCGAATATATCGACAATGGGTAAGTCAGCAAGCTGTTCAGTTTTCTGGAGATCGGGTAATCTTTGATCAATGTACTCACTACGAATACAGAATCCATGCTGCCATCACCAATACTCCCAATGAGCCGAAGAGAGCGAGACTTGCACCACCATCCCGTGCTCATTGTGCTACCCGTCGCCACCAGCATCGCCATAGCCGCCATCGTCGCCATCAACGCCATCGCCGTCGTCCATCACTTACATCCATCACCACTGCTCTTACGCCAACCCTGCCGTCAATTCCGGTGCCATCATATCTTTCGGGGAAATAGAGTACCCTCACATCCATTGACCTTGTGAGACCTGCAAATTAGTGGACTCTTTGTCTTCTCATCAGCGAACAGGCGATGTTCAGATTGGCCGGCATTCATCGAGTTCGAGAGCATGTGGGGATATCTTGGGCGTTACTTGACGACAGCAGTACAATAGCATGTTGTCGTTCTACGATCATAGTACGATTTGGGAGGGCGATTCTATCACCAGGCACCTTCATGGAATAGTATAGACTTTATCAGTCAGATACAATCAGATAGCTAGAACGTGAATATCGAACAACGCCACGGACATCCGTATTTACACCAAAATACAACAACCTGCAACGATTTCATAGTCGATGGATAAGATCTTGCACAGCGATAATTTCATTTTGCATCCTCCGAGTAGTGCCCGTTGCGTCGTTAGATTTCCTTTGAAAAGGTAGGGTTAGTGGTGAGGCTATACCATTGAGAGCATCGAAAGAAGATGATACCACCAGATCAAACCTTGACAATCGACTTAAGGGCTTGAAACTGGTATCGTGCCAGCGGCATTAGCTCACGTTGTCATATGCATTACCATTGAAAGCATTGAAAGATGAGAGCAAATCTCTGTTACCAACGAATTAGGCTGGTATCGGCGGCATCAGCCCAAATGTTTCGAGACATTCGCACGAAAAGAGTAAAATAATCAAAGTCGAAGAGGTCGTAATCATGCTCGTGTCAGCGACTTCATTGTGTTCAAAATCGAAACATTCAAAAGAGCGTGCCTCAGCAGTGCCGACAAAAACATCGTTCTTCCAGCATATCTATCCTCATCAACCATCCAACTCACAAACCCTCTCCTCCCTATCCCAAACAACAGTCCCCACACTTCCCTTCTCCACTCTCCTAAAAACTCTAATCCGATGCTCGGGGATGAAGTCCTCCTCCTCCGTCGCTCTCCCCCACTGCTCCAGCGGCAACCACATCAGGCCTTCGAAGCGGTCGAGATAACCGACTTCGTAGCGAGAATGGGTGTGGGCTGGATCCCAGCGGAGGCGCGAGAGGACTGCTGAGGCGGGAAGGAATTTCTTGCTTGGGGAGGAAGGAGAGGGCGAGGATGCTGGTGGCGATCGACATGTAGGGCAAAGCTCTGTTGGCGATGGCCCTGGCGCGACGTGGCGCGCAGGAAGAGCCAGTGCTTCTTCTGTCGAGCAGACTGTGAGGGTCGCCATCCCGACGGTGGTATCCAGGTCAAGATGGGTGTTTGAAACGAAGCTCCGTAGCGTCTGGTCCGCGATGTAAGGTCCGATAGGGAATGGCATGGTTGACGATCGTAGGCGGTTGACCCCGACGACGTACATCCATTCGTCTTCCGAGGGCTTGACGGCATGAGGCCATATGCGGAGATATCGTGGCTCGAGTTCGATGGCATGGAGGCGTTGTGGCAAGTGCGTGATCTGGTTGATCAGGCGTGAATGGAAGGTCTCTCGTTCCCTGTCAACGACCCAGCACTCTGCTGAGACGAGGACGAGTGCTTGGAAGCTGTTGCAGAAACGTTCGTAGTGTTGTTCGGTCGAGAGGGAGATCCAATCGGGGTGCTGGGATAGCTGGTCGATTTCAAATTCTATGGTCGCCTGGCTGGTGGTGGCAATATGCGGAGGAGGAGCATGAGCTTTGAGGCCGCTTGGTGTCAGGGTGCCTCCAATGTTGTGGTGGTTCACGAAAGATAGTATGCCTGTGGGAATTGTCGATTGTCTCTCAACACTGCCCTCCGACTTGGCATCGAAAAGCATCCAAACCAAGCTTTCTGCGTCCAGGGTACCGAAAGCTTTGGAGAATATGCCTGCAGCCTCGGCCCATCTGCTCAAAATCTTGTAGTCATATCGGAAGGTGTCGAGATCGCTGCCGAGACGATCGAGCAGATGCCATGTATCTTGTAAGCGCGCCAGATTGTGTCGCACAGCGTGGGGAACGTACGTCGACTCTGAATATTTGGGAAATCCGTATGCTCTAACAGTCGCGAGGTCGAAGTATGGCGGTATGCTGCAGTAGTGAAGCCAGACAGTCGCTTCGTCTCCAGGTCGTGAAACGATACAGTCGTGCTTTGGCAAGTCTTCCCGGTCGAGCTTCTCAGCGATGTACTCCCAGAATGTGTTTGAGCTGTTGTCGGTGATGCAAACGAAATGAATCTCATCGCCTGGATGACAGAGTTTGAGGGCATACGGTCCTGTAGGAAATAGATGGCGCTGAGGACCAGGTCTGACCGAGAAGGAGTTGGTCGAATGGTAGGTAAGTAAATCGCAATCCAGTTGTTCGATCAGGCTGTAGACCAGGCCGTCAATGGTTGTTGTGTCGTCAGCCATATTGGTGAGTATGAAATGGAAGTTGTATCGCTATGTGTGCGGTCATGCTCTTGATTGTTTGTCGAGGTGTTTCCTGGAGATATACGAGTTGATGTAGATTACTCATCCTGGCTCACCTTGAGTTTGGTACATATGTAGTAGTACGTGAATGTGATGCCTGAGGCACGTAGGAATCTTTCGACAAACGATGAAAGAAAGAAGTTACCTCACTTCAACCATCTCATCTTATGCCCTGACGGAGTTCATGATCTTGATGATCTCGATCTGAACATGTGACGTGCCCATGGGAAACGGCGGAATCTCAAGAGAGGAAGGTAGGTCATCATCATCACCATCATTTCCAGGCGGCACGACAAAGTCTATCCGTGAGGAGCAGAGACATCAGTATGCACGGCCCAGCATGCGCAATGCACACTACAGTACCACTATGCACAGGGGGGCCAAGCACATTCCACCATGGGGACCATCCACCATTCTCGGAAGTGCACACCGATCTTCAGCTAAAGATGGATATGCCGGAGCGTTATACATACCGCTCAGGCACTGTCCGTATTGGGGGTTGCAATACACTACTGCACGACACTACTGGACACATATGTTTATTATCACACAAAACATGAGCAGTAACACAGACAAGACTGGGGGGCTCGCACAACAACGACAGGCGGGACTCTTCCAGTCTCTTACCATGGGATAGGAGCTTCTACGCGTCTTCTCGAAGCCCTCGTTTCGAAGCTTGGAGCCGGCGGGCAGCAGCAGTGGGGCACAGATCCGCGACCGATGATGCTGGTGGAGGAGGCGGTTGTGTGAGAGAGACCTTTCTCTCCTTGCTTGAACCGTTTCTCCGTCGCGTGCTCGTGCAGAGTATTCCTATACCTCCTCCTCTTTCCGTATACGCCATCTCGACAGTTCCATTCTCACAATCTCAATCCGCGTATCCATCTATTTTCTCCATCCCTCCGACTTCTGCACACTAACACCACTCTGCGACCTACCCACCAACGCCGGGACCCTGTGGACTCTGACATCCGCCTATCGTTAGCGTCTATCTTCGCGCCATAGCTTGTTCGTCCAAACTCGCGCAACACATCGCGAGCAGTCTAGGAGTCTCGTGAGACCCTTTCGTGCCTTCCACCAACCTCCTGGAGCCGATCAATGGCATTCGTGTCACACCATTCCTAGCTCACCCGGCTGCCTGCAGCTTACCTTTGAACGCGTTGCCCGCCGCAAACACCCTACCGACCAACCGTCTCAACCCACTTCGCGTTCAAACTCGATCACCGCGTCGTCTTAGGTCTTATCACCACACCGGGTACACCGCCCATCATGCGCCGACAACCCCTCCGCTCTTCGCAGACCGCGACCCAGAAACCGTCAGATCCCTATACCCTACTCCAGAGCTTCGATAGCGGTGTAAATCCAAGCAGGCCTGTCAAATCGTCGCCTTTGGGAAGTTCCACAATCGCTGGCTTACCTTTGGAGCTTCTGGACCGACTGAAAGCCTTCCCGCTCTTCCAATCAGCACCAGACTCGTTCCTGCTGTCCATTGGCAAGAGCCTACGGCCAAGCGTCTTCCAGCCCAGTCAGGAAGTCATCAAGGAAGGCGACGATGCAAAGGCTATGTACTGGCTGGTGCGCGGTAATGTCAAGGTTACCAGCATCGACGGTGAGAGTAACTACGCCGAGCTCAAGCCTGGGTCCTTCTTTGGCGAAATTGGCATATTGATGGACATCCCACGTACAGCCTCCATCGTGGCCACTGTGCGCAGCTTGCTGGTCAGATTGAACAAGGAAGACTTGCAAAAAGAGCTGCCCAAGTACCCCGAAGTTGAGAAAGCCATCCGAGATGAGGCATCGGAGCGCCTTGCCATCCTGGAGCGCAAGAAGAAAGAGCGTGGAGGGTCCCAAGATCAAGGCAGTGTACAATTACCGGTCGCGGCGCGGAAGAGGTCACGCGACTGGCTTGCTGGAGATGTGGAGATGGCAGAGATTGGATCTCTGGTCAACGGAGAGATCTTGAGCAACAAACGACGCAAGTCGCCCTCTCCCGGCATAGCAGAGGTTGCTGCATCAAGCGCATTCGGCAGTGGGCCCCTCACTGTGCGCCAGCTACTCAAAGAGCTACCGCTGTTCTCCGGGCTGCCAGGTGACATTCTGCATTTCCTTGGAGTGAACGCGCAACCAGTGGCCTTCCCACCCTTCAAAGACATCATCAAACAAGGCAGCACTGGCCGAGATGTGTACTTCATCGTCAAGGGAGATGTTGAGGTCCTCACCGACACACCAGACTCGAGACGCAACTCAGAACAGCAGGATGCGGCCAAGGACGGGAAACTGGAGCCTCCGAGTCAGAGTGAACAGCAACACCAGCGTGTGCGTGCGCGCTTACGAACTGGTCAATACTTTGGCGAAGTCACAAGTCTATCTCTTTCGCCCAGAAGAACCGCAACAGTGAGGAGCGTGGACGCTGTCGAATGTCTCCTGATCAACGGCGAAGTTCTGGACGAGCTATGGAAAAGGTGTTCGCCAGATCTCCGTCGGCAGGTTGAGAGTGAGGCCAAGAGACGTTTAGATGCTGCGATGAAAGAGGACGATGTGGTCATGGCGGACATCGGTACTGATGGTCCAGTGGGAAGTGGAGGCGCAAGCACAGAACCTGCGAAGGAGGACGACAAAAATGACTGGCGTAAGAGCCTCCCAGTTGTCCGCTTCGAGGAGCCCATGGAAATGGGCCCACCACAAAACTCGCAAATGGAGCCCATGGACCCCGACCCTTTCTTCAGCCAGAACCTGGATAACATGCGGGCCAGATCTCGTCGTTCATCGCTTGCACCTCCGCAGCCGGAGATTCCACCAAACTCTTCTCTAGAGACTATTCGCACACCCTCACCACCTAACAACACATGGCTGTCAGCATCCTCACCACTACGACCTAGAAGCGGCGCATCCACAGATTCGCAGACATCGCCATTGAAATTGTCGCCAAACACAACCCGCCGACCAAGCATGGTCCGGATACCTTCGAACGTTGGCAAAGGTCGTCTTCCCGATTCAATCCTCACAAAAGTCTTCCAAAACCTTCACCTGCTAGACCTCATGAAGTTGCGACTCGTTTGCATGAACTGGCACAACATCCTCACAACCTCCCCGGACATCCTACATAACCTCGACCTCAGCAGATACAACCGACGCGTGACCGATGATGTCTTGCGAGACGTGATCGTTCCCTTCGCCGGATCCAGACCAAAAGACGTAGACCTTTCAAACTGCTACCACGTCACAGACGAAGGGTTTGCCAGTCTTGTCGAAGCCTGCGGCGACGGCGCAAGAATCTGGAAGATGAAGTCCGTCTGGGACGTCTCTGCACCCGCCGTCCTCTCCTTCGTCGAAAAAGCAAAATGTCTCGAAGAAATCGACCTCAGCAACTGCCGCAAAGTCGGCGACAACCTGCTCGCACGCGTAGTAGGCTGGATCGTCCCCAAAGACTCCCCCCAGCAAAAACCCCTCCCACCTCCAACAACCAACGGCAAGCGGCAAAGCAGCAAACGCGCCAACTCTTCCTCCTCACTCAAAGCAGTCCTAGACAGCGAACCTCCCCCCGCCCCCGGCAGCATCATCGGCGCCTCGAAACTCAAGCGCCTAACGCTCAGCTACTGCAAACACGTACAAGACCGCAGCATGGCGCACATCGCGCATCACGCCGCCGACCGCCTGGAAAGCCTCGATCTCACGCGCTGCACGTCCATCTCCGACGCCGGCTTCCACAGCTGGGGCGTGTACGAGTTCAAAAACCTGCGCCGCCTGATCCTGGCGGACTGCACCTACCTCTCCGACCAAGCCATCGTCGGCATCGTGGGCGGCTGCCGCACCCTGCAAGACCTCGACCTCTCCTTCTGCTGCGCCCTCTCCGACACGGCCACCGAAGTCCTCGCCCTGGGCCTGCCGCACCTCCGGCGCTTGAACATGGCGTTTTGCGGCAGCGCTGTCTCGGACAACAGCCTGCGCTGCATAGGCCTGCACTTGCTCGAGCTGCGGTATATCTCTGTCCGCGGCTGCGTGCGAGTCACGGGTAACGGTGTCGAGAGTCTGGTCGAGGGCTGCCGCCAGATGGGGGAGATCGATGTTTCCCAGTGCAAGAATCTGAGGCCTTGGCTGGAGAGGGGGAATGTGGGACGGATCAATGCGCCTAGGCCTAATGGGTTGGGGAGAAGGATTTTGTTCGATACGGTTGCTGATGGCAGTTGGAGGACGGGGAGGTGAGGGTTGGGGATTTAGGATTGAGGATGAGATGGGATGTGACGTGACAAGATCAGATGAGAATTGAATTGGGTGTTGTTTCAGATTTCTTTCTTGCTGGTTTTAGCGACGGAGGGCGCCGGTGTTGTTTTGTGTGGGACGTTTATCTTTTCTTGGTTGGCGTCCTTTGGTGTTTCTTGTTTCTATCTCTAAGAAGACCTGATTTCCTTCTTCGTTCGAGGAATGGCTTATTACCAGTTACAGCGAGAGCGCACAGGAGTCTCAGGGAAATTCTCAAAGGAATTAGTTGTCTCCCTTCGCTCTTTCTCTTTTTTTGTCTTTTGGGATGTGGCGTCGAACAAGCTTTGGATAAGGAAAGGGATATATCGAGACATGTGTATACGCCTTCAGATTGTTTGCTCCGATCCTTTTTCTGTTGTGTCTCCATTCGATTCAACTCTGTCATCAACGGGTGTCTGGGTGATGCTACTTGGACATCATATTGGGGATGCAATAAGAAGGACATGAGCGCCGTCAAATCCGGAACATTGTTCAGTTATCCACAGAGTTCTAGAAGTAGGTATTCACACTCGTCGCCGGAAACGGCTCCAGGAATCCACGTGGAGGTAGGTATCCATGATTGAAGACTGAATGTTGACTTTTCTGCCGTGCTGTTGCTGACCGTACCGTAACCAAACCATACCACTACCCGCAAAGAATCCATGCGCGAAGCTGGGAAGATATATAATGCTACAGGAGGACTGATAAGGAAAGGAAGTACCATAGCCCGTTCATCGTTGTCAAACATTGGAAACTCACGGCCACAGAGTCCAACTCCAACCTGAGTACTACTTCCATCCCAACGAACCCGCAAATGCTAACCATGCTGTTTTTCCCCCTCGTCGCAGCGTGACATTATTTCTTTCCCCCTTTTCCTCACGCTCCTTTTTCTTTTCCACGCTCCTTATTCCTTCATGCCTGCGCCACTAAGGAAGATCACCTCGCAACCTCACTCGTGTGCGTCATATCCACACGTTTGAAAATACCCGAAGCCTGATGATACAGTCTCTCCTCACTGCCACCCTCCGACGACACGCCGAGCGAATGCCACTGATCACGGTCTCCGTCGGCGCCTGGCCCGCCAACGACTCGCACGTCGTACGTCGTTCTACTCTTCTCTGCGTCAGACGACGAGACCGAGCCGGATTCCGGCAGAGTGGTTGCTGTTGTTGTCCCTCCGGTTCCTCGAAAGCCTCCGCCGACGCCAGCACTGCTGCTTCTTCCCTCACCGCTGCCGTCACTGCCGGTTTTGAAGGGTTGCAAGTTGACGTCGCTCGCTGCCGGGTCAGGGAAAGGAGTGGGGCCGCAGGAGGGGTGCGCGCGGCTGAAAACCGGGTGTGCTCTGCCGCTGGTGTTGCGCGAGCGGCTGCGAGAGCCCAGACGACTGCGGGTGCCGTCGAGGACTGCGGAGAAGAGCGGCTTGAGAGTTGGCAGGCTGGCGGCCAGGATTCCGAAGCAGAGCTCTAGCATGTACCAGATGTTGAACCAGTTCTCGAAGCCTTGGTCGGGCATGTCGAAGAGTTTGACCTGCAGGCGGGCTTTGAGGATTCCGGCGACGCAGGCGGTGAAGCCGAGGGAGAGGACGACGATCAGTGAGGCTTTGGTTCGTTTGTTGACTTGAAGCTTAAGAATGACGGGAATTGGGAGGACGGCGAAGAGAACGTCTGTGACAATGTTGATTATCGAGTTGAACAGGCCGATGAAGCTGTAGGTCTGGGATGAGAAGCAGCGTGCATTGGGCTTCATTCGCTCCATGAGACTCCAGCTTGCGGCGACTGGTGTGCATTGGAACAGCAAAGTGCCGGTGCATGCTAATGCAAAGCATATCAAGAAGACTGTGATGGTCAGTATGCTGACATCGTGCACAAGGAGTAGAAAGCAGTCACCCACCGACGGAACTCCATAGGAAAATCTGCCAGTTCTTCTTCAACATGATACGCATGAGGAAGAACGCGACCGAGATCTTGACCAGAACAACGCCCAACATGACGATTATGCCGTGCGCGAATAGCCATCGAAAGAGGGGTTCAAACATCCATGGTTGCTGCCATTCGACGTGGCGTCCCATGCCGTAGGCAGATTCTCCACATAGACAGACGAAGGTTGCCAAAGCCATCAGCGCCGCCAGGATCATCGTCCAGTCATCGAAGCCAACGAACCGTAGCATGTATATTCGCACATACATACGAAGGATCACAACAAGGAGCGCGGCGACGGCAAAGGTCCCTGTAAGACTTAGAATGAAGGAAACGTTGCTTTCGTCCAAGTATTCCTGGGAGGGTGGTTCGCCATTGGCAACCTGTCGCGGAGTTATCACAGGCATTGCGTTGGCCATTATCTTTCCCAGATAGAGTTCAGTATGCTGATATTGCGCACGCGGTGTCGAAATGCTGTGGCAGGAGTAGAGCACAGGGGTGGCGGCAGACTACTCCACCTACTATGATCCTTTAACATAGATGGTCCTTCGAGCCATGCGAGCCATCCTCCAATGTTGCATGCTCGCATGCGATGGTGATACATTCTTGCAGACGGGTGCAAGCGAAGGGTTAGGGATCAAGGTCCCGGGCGCGGAGGACCGAGCATACACGGGCATGATGCCCTTTGGCGCAGGTGAGGGGCTGACCGCTGCCTTGGTCAGCCATTGAATACTTTACCCTACTGGCAAGACGGCACCCCGTGTGTCAAACGATAGCTGCTGGCCCGCGAACATAGGGCGATCAGCACATAGCGAGGGCACGTGAGAATTGCAGTCAGAAGTCTTTGGTGACTACCGACTATGCTCTGCACCGAATGCAACTTGAAGAGCCAGTCTGCGGGTCATCGACTTTTTGCAGACTTGAAACGTGATGTTGGCGATTGGCGATCGAGGTGGTGAGGATGGATGCGTCGACATCCAAAGCACAACAGGTAAGTCAAGCGACTCGTCTAGAGCGCTCGGGCACTAGATAGGACTAGGTGTCGGCGAGTCGCAGTGTATTGGTTCCATTGAGGATGTGAAACTGGAAACGACGTTAATACTTGATGCCTTGGCAAAGACGGCTCGGGAAGAGCAGCACTGGGGCTGACTTGGGCTAAGTGCTTCGACATTAGTATATCGATGTCCAAGCGTCCTAATTCATGGCAGCAGTTTGTCTTGATCTCCGAGGATCTGGCCAGTAGTTGAGTGTTCGCTTCACCCTTGTACAGGCGGGGCGGAAGGTATGGAGAACAGCCGCAAGAAAGCGGCCCGGGTAATATACAGTAAAACAGACCCGTACTCCGCGGCAGGGTACTTATGCGTGAACAGGGGACGGGCTGTATAGTACAGTGGTGTTGAGAAAAAGGATGTGGACTTGTGGGTGGTTGGTTGGCTTGACCGCGGCTCATAAAAGAAAACTGCAGGAAATCGCTTGCCTTGCATGCATCCGCCGAGGCATGAGGAGGAATCGTCTGCCTCCTAGTTTGTATAGCTATGCAGTGGTCATCTGTTCTGCATATGTTGCCATTTGCTTGAACATACATAATGTATGTATCCGACCGCAAAGGAAGTAAAGAGAAAGAACGGGGTTGAGATGAGGTTGTCACTCTCCAGTCTGATTGTGCGGAAGACCATGGCGCCGGTCTCTGTATCGCAAGGCAATCGTCGGGTGTTCACTCCCACGATATCATCCACGTGACACTTCGATGCAGGATTGAAGGATTTCGTGTCGATTGGCGGAGGAGAGGCTCCTTGAGGCAAGACTCGGCGTGTTGCGTGAAGAAGGAAGGAGGATGGAAGAAGGAAGAGAGGGCTTCGGCACTGCAGTGGCACATGGTGCCGCGTGGGAATCGGTGGCGTATTCCGTGCAAGCCGACAACATCCTCTCTTGATCCTCAACATCCTCCTCGGCCATTACTAACAACAACAATGTCGATATTGCCGTCTATATTGATTGATCACCAGGGTCGATCAGGGTTCAATGCATTGCCCTAAAGAACCGACAAGGACCAGACTCGCTTGCTCCCGATGCCTTCGCCCCTGCGGACTACCAAGTTGACTACACAAACGACATGCTCGCGTATAGCAAAAAATGAGGGCAATTAGTCCCTGCAGCATCCAGACTCGCTACTTCTGGCCAGTATGTCCGACAGATCGGCTGGTATGCGCGGATTGGAAGGTCCACAACACTCTTCGGCCATTGGAGCCGACACTATAATCCTTCATGGCCTTGTGGTCTCGCTTGCTCCATAGTGACCATCTAGAGGTCGGTATACGCCCCTCTCAAGACCATTCTGCACACTACTGCATGCATGCATGTACGCGGCATCTTCACCCGTGTGTCCTATATAGTCTTGCATTTTTTTCTTCCGTCTAATCGCCCTTCACGAATCCCATCTTCACACCTGAAACACTTTGCCCTCTTCGAAACGCCACATAGAAGTCTCCAAAGTCTATCATGCACTTCACAAACGCCGCGGCAGCAGTATCACTGTTTGCCGTCTCGGCTCATGCCTGGAAGCCCTCCTCGACCGAAGGCACCGACAGACTTGCCGCAGAAGGGCTGATCAAACTGGAAGAACACCATGCCGCCTCATATTCGAACTCGAGCTGCAACAGCGCCAACGCAGCAGTGCGTAAGGAGTGGCTGACCTTGAGCGACGAAGAGAAGATCGCCTACACCGATGCGGTAAAGTGCCTCATGAGCAAGCCCTCCATTTCCGGCGATGCGATTCCCGGCGCAAAGTCAAGGTTTGACGACTTCGTTGGCGTCCACATCAACCAGACACCCTTCATCCACGTGACAGTAAGCCATCAATCAATCCCTCCATCCCATCAATCCGAGAGTAATCACTCACACGCAGCCAGGGCAACTTCCTCTCCTGGCACCGCTACTTCACCTGGACCTACGAGCACGCCCTGCGCGCCGAGTGCGGCTACCAAGGCTACCAGCCATATATTAACTGGGGCAAATACGCCCATGACATTGTGGGCTCGCCGCTCTTCGACGGCAGCGCGACCTCGATGAGCGGCGATGGAGAGTACATCCCCCACAACGGCACCGGGATCCCATCGAACGAAATGCCAAACTTCGTGATTCCACCCGGCAATGGTTCCGGCTGTGTGACGAGCGGGCCTTTCGCGAACATGACGGTCAGGCTGGGCCCGATCTCCGCTTCACTCTACGGCTTGCCTGAGAACCCCCAAGCCGATGGGCTGGGTCTGAACGAGCGGTGCTTGCGCCGGGATCTGTCGAATGCTGGTGCTGCTAGGGGCTCGACGGAGGAGATAAGCTGTGAGTTTTAGCTTCCAAGACTCGTGATGGAGCCGGAACGTGGAACTGACCACGAGACACCACCAGACGAGCTCATCACCAACCACACCGACATCTACAGCTTCCAGATGAGAATGCAAGGTGACTTCCCCAACAACTACCTCGGCGTGCACGCCGGCGGGCACTTCTGGGTCGGAGGCGATCCCGGTGAGTCTTTTTTCCGCATCCCCAAAAGATAGAAAGAACCTTCTGCAAAAAACAACATGAGACACACTAAGGTACACCCACTAACACCCCAAACACAGGCGGCGACCTCTTCGCCTCCCCCGGCGACCCCTACTTCTTCCTGCACCACGCGCAGATCGACCGCACCTGGTGGATCTGGCAGAACCAAGACCTGGCGGCGCGCCAGAACGCCATCGCCGGCACAAACACGCTGTTCAACTTCCCGCCTTCGGCGAATACGACGCTGGAAGACTTGATTGACATTGGGGTTAACGCGCCTGCGATCAGGATCAGGGATGCGATGAGCACGCTGAGCGATCAGTTTTGCTATACTTATGCTTGATTATGATATCGGGTGGGGAGGGGTTGTTTGTTGAGGAGATGTTTGGAGAGGGGGGGCTTTTGAATAGAGGCGGTTATCTTTTTGGGTGTTCTGCATCTTAATACAGAAAGGTTGCACGAAACAAGCATTAAGATGTTTGAGTGAGCTGCGATAGAGAAGTCAATTCAATTTCCTCAGACTCCAACTCATGTATGCAACATTGCTGCCCTTACATGATACAGTGCTTTTGCGTCGAAATCTCTGGCGTGGTTGTGTGCTGACTTTTTCTTTTTCATGTCGCTTAGCATGCTCTGGTGATTCTTTTTTTCGCTGAGCGGTGAGCGCACCACCGTCCCCGTCGGGGACAAACTAAAGGAGACGCTTCCTTTTTGCGGAACACCACTTGTCTCGTTCCTACAAAATGCCATTTAGGAAACGGAGCTGTTGTATTTTGACCCTACCCAGCTCGACACTTCAGTTGGATGCATTGACGCTGTGAATTAGATGTATTGTCTTGACTAATTTCTCGTTCCTGCTATGCTGGGACATACTCCGAGCTTATACTGGCGGTTAAAGAGGCCTCAGGGCCCTGCTACTGGTCGCTTGGAAGCGGCGTGCCTTCTGATATATCGCGTGGACTCCATCCGGACAGGCCGAAGCGTTTCACCTGTGGCCCCTTGCGGTGGTTCGGTCGTTGTTCATCTTTTTGCGACTCTGCTAGCCAGCCATGTCCGATTGTGCCGATGAAGTTTGCGCAAGCTTCTCTTCGAAATCCCGATATCGTCCCTGGCAGCCCACGAGAAATGCCAGAATACCGTTCACGTCCGCAGATCGCTCACGGCGGACCAAGAGTAATGCAGCACGACGCTCCGCTAATGTTGAGCGTCGCGATATCTCTCATTTTGTCCTCCTCATCGTCATCATATCCTCATCGTCTTCAACCCTTCTTCTCCTCCGTAGGCTTCTTGCCGCCCGTGGGCTGGCCAGCAATGGATTGCTTCCTGTCCTTCTTTCCACCACGCAGCAGCTCCAAATGGCCAGCTCTGCCAGCCAGAGTCTTCTCAGTCACAGCCTGCAGACCAGCGGTGTGCTTCTTGTGGATGGTGTTGGCGCGGACGAGCGAGGCCTTCTTGGGCTTGATGACTTTGTTGCCGGTCTGAATGCGCTGCGATCTGCACAGGAAGAATGAAAATGTCAGTAAACAATCCTTCCACTCCTCGGTCGCGTCTCGTTCAGCGATGCTATATTGTCAGTGGTGGAAGAATTGTCACGTACGGTTTCGCCGGCGTCTTCTTCTCGGTCTTGGACTTCTTGAGCTGTGCTTGAGGCATTTTCCGGTTCCTGTGGCTGCTTCTCTTCTCCCCGCTTTTGATCTGGGCCGGTTTGGAGTGAGATTGTGTAGAGATGGGCAAGGTTGACGGGTATTGTAGGCTAAATGGGCGGGCCAAGAGAGCAGGCGGGCCCAAAAATTTAGACACATCAAGCCGGCGCCATTTCTCCACAGAACAACCCCACGATTTGCTCGTGATCCTTCGCTTGTGACACTTGGAGATTGACACTCTCTCTTCCGACCTCTTGCATTGACATTCGAGGCTGAATCATCTATTTTGCATTTACCCGTAACGTACAGTATCCATCTCGTTTAGGTAGTCAGGGACATCAGCCACACTTTTCGCCAATGTCCCTTGTGACATAGTGCTGGCAATCATCGCCCGTGGTCCATCTCGTCTGTCATTGTCCACGCCCAGGCCCTTTGACATGTTGCTATACCACACTCCGCCTCATACTCTCTGCGGCTAAAAGCAGAGATGACCTGGTCGCCAGCCGGAGTCTGTGCGCCTCGGTCAAAAATGGTATTCATATTGCTTGCATAGCCCGGATGGCTAGACAGGCAAGTTACTGCAAGGTGGCAGTAGACCTTCCTATCGTTGCTGCCTCACAAATCTTACCACAGCCACGATGAGGTTCACCGGCCTCTTCTCGTCCGCTGTGCTATGTTCCACCGTCTTAGCCATCGGCCAGGAATCCACCATCAACTTCAACAGCACCGGCCTTCGACTTGCTGAGGGAGGTTCCAGCGTCCAGCTCTACGCCGACGGCCACGACTGGCCTGGTGTCTTGCGAGTCGTCGATGATCTAGCTGACGACTTCGAACGAGTGACTGGTACACGCGGTACTGTGTCTCTACTCGGCAATGGCACGTCGCCCGTCCTCAATGCGACTACGACTTTCAATGTGACCGGCAAGACAGGCTTTGGAAACTCTGGCTATGGCGGATCCGGCAGCAAAGGTGGCGCCATCATTGCTGGAACCATTGGCAACTCGTCAATAATCGACCGGCTGATCACCGAAGGCAAATTGGATGTTGCCGAAGTCGAAGGACATTGGGAGGCTTACACCTCCACCGTTGTTGAGAACCCCATGCCGGGCGTCTCTCAGGCTGTGGTCATTGCAGGTCAGTCGATCAATGCACTGCTGCAGATGCATCTTCGTGATTTGATCCAATGCTGACAATCTTGCAGGCGCCGACAAGCGTGGTACAATTTTCGGTCTTTACTCCATCTCCGAGCAGATCGGAGTTTCGCCTTGGTACTTCTGGGCCGACTCGCCACCTCAGAAGCACAGCTCGATCTACGCTCAATCGAAAACCGTTGTGCAGAAGTCGCCTTCTGTCAAGTACCGTGGAATTTTCCTCAACGACGAAGCACCCGCTCTCACCGGCCACATCATGGCCAAGTTCCCAGACTCGCCATACGGACCTGGTTACAACGCCGAGTTCTACGCGACTGTGTTCGAACTCCTGCTCAGACTACGAGCGAACTACATCTGGCCTGCCATGTGGAACTCGATGTTCAATGTTGACGACCCACGCAACCAACCGCTCGCCGACGAATACGGCATTGTAATGGGTACTTCCCACACCGAGCCCATGATGCGTGCAACTAAAGAGTGGAGCGAATTTGGCGAAGGTACTTGGTCATGGGAGACAAACAACGAGACAATCTACCCTTTCTTCGTCGAAGGTGCCGAGCGCTCCGCGCCCTACGAGAGCGTCATTACCATGGGCATGCGCGGTTACCATGACACTCCCATCGGACCTACCAACGATATTGCACTTCTCGAAGCTATCGTCGAAGCCCAAGGAGAGATCCTGGCCAACATCTGGGGCGCCGAAGCCGCTTCCGACCCTAATGTAGTCCCGCAGATGTGGTGCTTGTACAAGGAGGTCCAGGGCTACATCGATGCTGGTATGGAAATCCCTGAGCACATCACATTGCTGTGGGCGGACGACAACTTTGGCAACATTCGCCGCCTCCCGCAAGGCAGCGAGACAGAGCGCAGTGGAGGAGCCGGTGTATACTACCACTTCGACTATGTCGGAGACCCTAGAAGCTACAAGTGGATCAACACTGCCAAGCTGCAAAAGACTTGGGAGCAGATGCACATGGCATACGAGCGCCAGGCTCGCGAGATCTGGGTTGTCAACGTCGGTGACCTCAAGCCGATGGAGATCCCAATCAGCCACATGATGGATCTCGCGTACGACATCACCCTCTGGGACAAAGACAGCGTACCGACGTGGCTCAGACATTGGGCTTCTCGTGAGTTCGGCCCCAGCGTTGCCGCAGAGACTGCTGCGCTTGTTAATAACTACACCAAGACCGTCGGCAGGAGAAAGTACGAGCTTACGGACAAGGACACCTACAACATCATCAACTACGAGGAGGCCGACAGAGTCTTGGCGACCTGGAAAGGTATGGCTGATACTGCTGCGAGCATCTACGAGAGCTTGCCCGAAGAGACGCGCCCTGCTTTCTTCGAGATGGTCTACCACGCAGTGACTGCAGGCTACGTCTTCCACGACATCATGATCTCGACCGCCAAGAACAACCTGTACGCGTCGCAGGGCCGCAACAGCGCCAACGCACTCGCCGACCACGTCCGCGAGCAGTTCGACCGCGACCACGAGTTGACCGCGGAGTACAACAGCATGCTGGACGGCAAATGGGAGCACATGATGGATCAGACCCACATCGGATACAACTACTGGCAACAGCCTATGCGCCAACGCCTGCCTGGTTTGCAGTACGTCCAGACAAAAGAACGTGCTCTGACTGGCGATATGGGCGTTACCTCGGAGTCGTCCAACGCCACCGTCCCAGGCGATGATCCCTACCACGACAACGGCAGCAACTCGCTGACCCTCCCTGCATTCGACACCTACGGCGCCTCCACCCGCTGGATCGAGATCTTCGTCGTGGGAACGCAAGACTTCGACTGGAACATCACCGCAAACGCCTCCTTCGTCTCCTTCTCCCAATCCGCCGGCTCCCTCTCCCCCTCCGGCGAGACCGACATCCGCGTCTACATCACCTTCGACTGGTCTCAAGTCGAAGAAGGCAGCGGAATGGTCCAGCTAAATGTCAGCTCCAGCACCGACTACGGCGCGCAGTTCAACGCACCCACCCTCATGTTGCCCTACACCCACCACCTGCTCCCCGAAACCTTCAGCAGCGGCCACGTCGAATCCGACCGCCACGTCTCCATCGAAGCCGAGCACTGGACCAGCACCACCACCACCAACTCCTCAGAAGCCCACTACGAAGTCATCCCCGGCCTCTCCCGCACCCTCTCCGGCGTAACCCTCTTCCCCATCACCGCCCCCTCCTTCACCACCTCCAACGCCCCAGGCCTAACCTACGACATCTACACTTTCACGCCCTCCTCCACCACCAACACCACCAGCATCACAGTCGTCATGACGCCCAACCTAAACACCATCCCCGACCGCCCACTGCGCTACGCCATCCAGCTCGACGACCAGGAAGCCAAGATCGTGCAGCCCGTCATCGACCAGCCGAACGGCGCCAACCCGGCCGGGTGGGGCACTGCGGTTGCGAACAACGCGTGGCTGGGCAGGAGCAATTTCACGTACTCGGGCGCTGGGCAGCATACGGTTAAGCTGTGGGCGCTGGAGCCCGGTCTTGTTTTCAACAGTGTTTGGGTTGATTTGGGCGGTATTAAGTCGAGTTATCTGGGACCGCCGGAGAGTGTGATGGTTTGAATGTGAACGGTTGTGGTTTGGGTGATATTCGCGTGTGGATGTTTTTGGTTGAAAGAGATGCGCTATTGATGTTTACGTATTTGTAGTCACCTATGTGTGATCCATCGTCCTGGAAAAAATCTTCATTTCTCGAATGCATTCATGTTCATTCCATTGATCTCTATGTCTGGCAATCATCTACAACAGCCGTGATAAATTGACACATTCGCAAAAGACACAGATCATCATCACCGCAACCACACCCAAGCATACATTCCCAATCCCAATCCCAACCCCAAAATCAAAACCAATCCCCACCACCCATCCCCGGCCCCATCCGATGACTCTGCTGTTGCCCCAAAACCTGCCCACCACCGCCACCACCAATGCCGCCACCGCCATCACCCATAAACTCCCAATTAGAACCCTCAACCCCCTCGCCGGAATCCACATCCATACCAAACTGCCTTACGAGCTGGTCCCAGTTCTCCCAGTCCAAGTCGCCGGAAGTGTCCATTGCAGGGTCGAAATTGGAGTCGGTGGATGGGAGGCGCATTTGGTGGGAGAGCGGGTCTGGCGCTGCTGTTGATGCTGCTGTGTTAGGGAAGGGTATGCCGTTGGTGGGGTTTGCGGAGAAGATGATGGGGTTGCTATTGTTGTTGTTGTCGTTGCTGTTGGGAGTGGGCGTGGTGCCTGAAGTGATATTGGGGGGCAGGTCAATGTTGCCGGCTCCATAGTCGACTGAAGGACCGGAGCGCGAAAATGGCTCGCTGAAATCCACGCGTGAGGTGCTCAGGCTACTCGTATGGCCGTTTGGACGTGCGGTCGGTTGCTGGGCTTGGGGTCTCGCTGACTGGACGTTGCGCTGCGAGAAAGCCGAAGTCGACGAAACACTACCCCTAGCCGCATGTCCATACACGCTGCGGCTTTCTTCGGGTATGACAGCCATGTCCATTGGATCGATCTCGGCGTTCATTGCCATTGTCAAGCGTGGCGACTTTAGCAGCTCATGGGAATCAAGTGGTCGTTGTCCGTAGACGGGTCCTTGGGTGAAGCGTTGCAGCTGTGCTTGACTAAGAGGCGCCCTCACCACAGTGGGGATCTTCGGATGCCCGAACATCGGGTTAGCATTAGGGGAGTAGGTCCTTGTCGGCGCAGCACCGGCGACACGATGTTTGACCAGCTGCTCCTCTTGCAATCCGCGCTTTCTGGCGTCTTTCGCTTTGCGGTAGAGTTTCCTCAGAGGGCGCCAGAGATGGCCGCGGGAACTGTCGTCGGACATGCGATCCCCCCAGCGTCCCTCGCGGGTCGATTCGACCGCGATCCAAGCGCGTTCGACCATATCGCCGCTCGTACGGTGGCATAGTTCGCTCAGTATGAAGGCAAGAGCGTGCCACTGCATGTACGTCTTGAAAAGCCAGCCCCACTTCATAGTGCGGGCTTCAGTCTCGAGCAGGATGCTGTATTCGATATTCTCCAGACTTGTAATGAAGAGCTTCTCTTTTGTTTCTGGCGGAAGAGTGGCGCCGCCATCTTGCCTTTGAAACGGGTGGTATACCATCAACCACATTTTGCTCATCATCAGGCGTGCGACAGTTGCGGTGACCCAGAAGAGAGGCACGCTCATGTCGCAGTCCTTCAGATACCGCTCTTCCAGACGCTCGTGACATTCGGTTATCCACTTCTCTTTCTCCTGCAAAGTTATCCCAGCTAGATGTTCCGTGCACTGCTTTGGCGGACCGGGCGGTATGTAATTGATGCTCCGGAAAGTATTTGACACTTCGAAGCGTATGAGACAGAACGACATGTCGGTGCAGCCATGCTTCACGTCGGGAAATTCTTTCATGTCCGGTGTGATGTCGACATCGTTGATGTTTAGCGGCATCTTCGTGTCGAACGACTGCTCGGTGATGGTAGGGTCACAGCCATGGTCTTCGCTCGCTCGCGTGTCCAGAATACAGACTTGCCACCAGAGTCTTCGTCGCATCTCCACGTCGAACGGCTTGAGACCGAAGTGTACACCGTCCCTGTGAACGCCAATTGTCTGCGCGATGCGCACTACAAGACCCGTGAGCGTCCAGATCACCCGCGCGTAGCTGTTCCGTCGCAGGCACATCAAGAAGAGGACCAATGCTTGCAGCACGACGATTTCTTCAGTGATGAGGAAATTGGCGCGCGCGAGTGCTTGCTCGATCGCAAACCGGTAACGAGCCAGCAACACCGGTTTACCCTCTCCAAACCTGGCAAGACAATCTTCCCCAGACAAGCTCGTGACCGCGCCGTAGTAGATCGTGAAGAGCAGAGCCTCCAAAGCCCGCGGCAGGTTTGCGAGATTGGAAGCTGCCTCCATGATCGTTCGGTCAAACGTGGGAATGTGCAATACCTTGACCAGAGGATCGACGTTTTCTTTGAAAGCCTGCCAGTACATGCCTATCTGCTGCGGCACCGGATGTAATGAAAGCATGTCGACATTTTGCGAACTGAGACCGAAGATGAAGCCGTGGTGGTTGCCCACTGCTTGCCCGTTCTCGTTGGGCGAATCCGGGTCTTCGTCGTCGCTAGATTGGTTCAAGATGCCCTTGAGATCTTCAACTTCGTTGCTGAGGTTTGCCCAGAAGGAGTTGTTGATGTAGCGGGATCTGCCTTCGTTCACCACGAGACGACCGAATCTTTGCTCCAGGCGGCCCTTGGAGGCTTCGTCAATCCACCTTGACTTGGGTTCAGGACCCGGCCCATCTGTGTGGCTTGCTGTCCACCGACGTTTCAGGTCGCCTTGAGGCACGACTGCAGTCTCTTTGCAGAGAGCAGCATCACCGCTCACAGTCCGCCGTCCAGTATCCATTGTATCCTTGATCGTGTCTTCAACCTCTTTCGACGCATCCTTAGGCTCCTCTCCATCCGGGACTTCAACTCCAAGATTCTTGACAACACCCTCCAGTCTCCTCAAGCGCTCCAGCAGCTCTTTATCCCTCCCATCTCCGATCTTGCGCACTTTCCTAGGTGCCCTCCCCGGCGCCGGATAGATACATTCGATTCGCGCGCGGTTGCAATTAGTGCAGGGATGTGTCTTGTCGCACTTGACTTTACGCTTCCGACAAGTAACACAGGATCTGGGATTAAGAGCGCGCCCCTGAGCATCGACCGTGGGCTTCAGCAAGGCAGTAGCCGGCAGCCCATCGTTGGCGTTGGCGTTGGCGGCGTTGATCGGCGGTGAATTGGAAGCTGAAGCCGGGGGCAACAGGGCTCCAGGAGCGTGGAAGCGGCCGTCAGTCAACGGCACGTCGCCGTCGTTGTCGAGAGCAGCGTCCGGACTGTTGGAAGAGGACCTGCGTGATTCGGCCATGGAGAGAGTTGGGAGTAGGGTGTTTATAGTCTGGCTAGAGCGTGGGTGTAGGAGCGACCCCACCACATTCGCTATGTCCCCTCCCCCGCAGCCGATCCGATGGTCTGAATACGGACGACCCGGTTGCTGGAATAGTCGTTGATTGGATGATGTACTGGGACGTGCTCGGCGTGTTTGGAGAGAAAGTATTGGGAGAGACAGCAGGAGGATCGATGTAATAGACGTCGAGTCGTCTATGCATGTAATATGACATGTAAGCCAGGGTGGTGAGATAAAGCCGCGCTAGGATCTGGGGGCTTGTCGCTCTGTTGGATGTGAGATCTCCTGCGCTACCCAGACAGAGCTAAACGCCTAAACGCGTGTGGGTCGCCGATATAACCACGTTTTATATGTTGCGCATGACAATCAAAGGGGCAGCTAGCATGGCAGACAATCGTCGAGAAGTGGATCTCAGTGCGTCGAAGCGTTGGCGCATCGATGTCAAACGTCACCATTACCAAGGCATCATAAACAGAACAAATGTCACACCATAAGAACGGAAGTAAATGGACATGAAGGCTCACTACAGTGGCGGCCGCTTTCATTCATCGTATGCTCAAGTGATGTGTATAGGGGAATAAAAGCAATCGCAGAAAGGGAAAAGAAAAGTGTGGGAAAGGGGGATCTATGACTCTGCATCCACGAAAGCTTCCTCATTTCCCTGAGAGTCTGATCGGACCAGTTTGCCGCTTGATGTTGGCATGAGGGGTGCTTGCAGACCAGGAGGGCCGCTAGAGTGCTGTGCAGAGTTGGTGGGTTGTGCTGGGACTGCTGAAGCGCCATCGTTTTGTCCAAAGTCGATCAGGTCGTTGAGTGCTGAGGGCTGGGGCTTGTCCTGAGGAGGGAGGGCTTTGCCTTGCTGTGAGGGGAGTGCTTTGTCGGCTTGGAAGGTTTCGTGGTGTTGGCCGGGTAGGATGGGTGCAATGGCAAGTACTTGCTCGATCTGCTTCTCGGGCGGTGCTGTGGAGTCCACATGCGCTGCGATAATCCAGTCTAGTTGCTCCTCGTCGCCCGGTGGTGCAGCTTTGAAAAGTTTTGGCTGCCATACTTCTTCACCACGCTCCGCAGCTTCTCTTCGCTGCTCCTCTTCGATTGCTGTCTTGGCGTCGGTAGCGCCTCTGTGGTCGCCCTTCTTGATCGCTTTGTTGGTTGCATCCCAGAGCTTCTGGCTTTCTCGTGGAGCCTGCTCTTCCAGGGGTCGTGCATTGGGGATGTGGGGTTTCGCGTTGGTGGCATCGAATAGTAGCTCTTTCTTGCCAGTCGCCAGGTCTTTGATGAACATTTCGCCGTTCCAGAAGCCAGAAAGTTCAAAGAGGTTCTTGCCAGACTGAGACTCCCTGATGTAGCCGCCGATTGCGTTGTATGTGCCGCCAACCCAGCCCTTGACCTTGAACTCAATGTCTACTTCGAGGCCTGTTTCGGGGCAACGAACGACTGCATGATCGCCCAGCTCGTATTTCATCTTGCCGAAGAGAATGCCACGCGCGTACATGTTGGGCTGGGTGATGAAGCTGTCGGCTGTTAGCGTTTGGTCGTGTTTGCAAATGACCAGTGAGTTGGACATACTATCTCTCGTTTCTGTTCTGGAAACGCATTACAGCGATTCCTTCCATAAAGCTGCCAACGCTGTTCCCCAGGAACTTGCTGCGAGGCTTTAACGTGCCGTCGATCCGGATGTGGTGTTCTGGTGCCAGGAAGAAGTAGGATGATTTCGGGGGGTGGTGGGATGTTTGCTCGGAGATGTAGTAGCCGCGTGTTCCATCGGGGTAATCCCAGAATCCGGTGAAGGTTTCCCCCAAGATGGGATTCAAGGGCTTTTTGACGCCTGCCGGCTTGATGTGCCAGCCAGACAGGTAGAACTTGGTGACGGCGACGAAACGCTGGACAGGGTCGTCGATAGTGGGCAGGGGGAGGAGGGTGTCGGGGTGCGCCATGAAGTTTGTGATTCTCTCCAACATGCTGCGGGGCTCCAAAATGAAAGTCGGTAGGGTTACGCGCGAGAGCTCAGCACCTGGTCGCAGCTGGCTGATGATGTGGGTGAGGACATTCCCTTGCTCGGAGGAGACGACGGTCTCGTCCTCGTCGGTGATGTTGCCGTCCATGCTACTGCGGGCGGAACCTCCAAGGGATTTCTTGTGTATGTGCCCCAGCACCATTGTTGCTGTTGCTGCTGCTGCTGTTGTTGTTGCTGTTGTTGTTGTTGCTCTCGCTGTTGTTGCTGCTGCTGGTACCTGGCGGCGGCGGCGGCGGGGGCGGGGGACCGGAAGCAGGCGGCGGGGCTGAAGGAGAGTCGGAGGTTAGTAGGTGAAAGTAGACGTGGACGTGTCGTGGATGTGAAGTGAAGTGATAGGTAGGTGAAAGGCAGGAGTGGTGGGAAGGTCGGGGAAAGAAGTCAGTCAGGCAGGCAGGCAGTAGTCAAGTCAGCAGCCAGCAAGCAAGCACGTTTGGGCTGGCAGTCGGCGGATCAGGCACAACTTTCACAAGAGACACCAAGGCCAGGGCCAGAGAGAGGGGCCAGCACACAGCGCAGAGAGAGTGAGGAAGATGCGTCATGCCGAGCGAGTGGGGGGTTTCGCGGCGGCTTGGCCCGAACGGACTTAGACGTCAGCTTCTCTCAGTGGCAGAGAGACCAGTCCAGTCAAGCCCCAACACCATCGTTCCATGAATCCAGGTCGTCCAGAACAACACGAAACTCGTACCAGAGAGGCCTGTATAGCAGGTGTGCTTCTTGCCAAAGAGATACTCCAGCAAATCGTTGCGTGTCTCGCCAGACCAGAACGCGCTCTGATTATTGGCCAGGAGGAACGGGCTCGACGACAATCCAGTGAAGTATCCATTTCTTGTCTCTTTTTGTTTCGTTTCTCCATAGTATATTCCAGTGGCCAGATCCGATGATACTTGCTCTCTTGTGCCTTGCTGTACTGTGCTGCTGCACTGCTGACGCGACTCTTGAGTGTTCCTGGTGGAAGATGTGAAGAGAGTGTCAGGTACTTACGGCGGAACGGCAACAAGAGGACGGGGGCGCCAGCGCACTGGGGGCAGAGCACCCCAGGAGACCACCACGTGCGGCGGATTACACCGCCGCCACAAGGCACGTCTCCTGAACGTCTTCCCAGGCCCTCATCCCCCTGAAAACAGGGATCGAGGGTCAGGTCCACCCAGTGGTGGCACCCGCCGTACACGAAGCGCTGGACGTTTCGGCACATTTGGTCTGTACATGCGTGGTCAGCTAAGGTCCTTTCAGATCGAATGCGACGTGGAAGGATGCAGGTCGTCCAGTTGACAGTGGTGCTGCTATCCCCACTGAGCCCGGAAGGGATAGCGGTATCTTCGGAAAGGGTCCTCGGTACACTCACACGTGTTGTTGTTGTTGTTGTTGTTGTTGTTGGTGCTGCGGTTTCATTTCGAGTCAGCCAAAGCTCAATCGCCAATGGAGTCTCGAAAATCGCGACAATGCGATGACAACAATCTGCGGCCGATGGAAGACCTGACTAGACGTGCTATCGTCTCTTGCAGTCACAGGGAGTGAGGATCACTTACGAGTCGTTTGTTGTTGTTGTTGTTGCTGTTGCTGTGGTCTATGTTTGCCTCACGGTTAGCTGATGATCCTCTCTAGGCACCAGAGGCGTGCTGAGATCAATGAGCCCACCGAGTTGTCACTCTCGGCGTAGTTCAAAGATCTCAACAGCAGCTATCTGTTGCCATTGGAATGGTGGCGAAGGCCCGGGTGGGATATACATACTGTTGTGTGCTTGGTCGGTGTCGAGTGAAAGCGGCGAGGCTCACGAGAGGGAATATTTACGCACCCAACGAGGGGCGGGGTACATGCACAGTCCCGCGCGACGACCTTTGGCACGCGATCCCGTTCTACGCACCCTGAGCACGTCATGCTCGTGCAAGTCGATCTTATTGTTGTCGTGAGACGAGGATTTTATGAACAGCTCTCCTATCCTGTTCACTCACGTCCAAGCTACGACCAAAGGCAACCTACTTGATCACCACGACCACAACCCTTGAGACGAGCTTTTGAAATCAGCGATCCATCGCAGGCTAACGGCCTTTGAACATGCCACAACGTTGCCATTCGAAACGACGATCGATTGGAAGCACAAACAGCAACGTAGGATCAACCACGGAGACACCAACACGTTCCTACTGACTCGCTCGACGCCAGACCGCCACCACAACGACGAAGCACCGCAGAAAATGTGCCAACACGCTCTCAATTGCACGCAAGAGTCCCATCAACACACGAATGCTGATAGCACTACTTGGGATGGTTTATTCTCTTTCCGACGACAGGTCTGGTTAACATTGATCTTGGCGCTCACGTGACGATCCGATCCCTTTCGCTGGTTCAAGAAGAGCAAGGAGAAAGGAAATCCGTTTGACAAACATGGCAAACTTGTTCTAGCTCCTTCTATCAAGGCGCTTCTTGTACTGGGCTCGAGTCAGATGCACGAAAGCTGCCAGCTAACACCTCATGTGGATACCTACCTCTCGTCAGGACTCAGCATCAATGGTCAAGGAAGAGTTTCCAGGCCCTTTGTTACATTGGAACTGGTCAGTAGAAGCAGGACTGCAGGAGTTTGAATGGGAAGCGGCATTGGGTTGTTACGGGCTTTGATCACGCAATCCGGGCTCGATGCCTAACGGATGGTATGAGCTTTCTTCCGCAAGCGTGCCTGGAAAGAATGGGAGGACGGGCAGCATGCTTCCGTTCGTGTGCGCAAAGCTCTCACGAGCTGTTCCACCAACAGAATATCAAAAAAGAGCTTTTCGGTCTCAATACTCCATGCACAAGGCCCACGCCATCGAAGTCCGGGCTGCGCAAGATCCATTACGCTATGGAGGGTTCAACAGTCAAGAGTCAAGAGTTGGAGGACAAGGGACTCTTGGGACACCACGGTCAGTGAAATTCAGTCCAAGCTGAAAGGCCTCTCTTGGTCGTACCTTTGTAAGAGTTCACCTGTCACACACATCTCGCGAGTGCGAAGATCATGAACCTCAAGACTACGAGCTGTTTCAATGTTTCACTACCGCTGGGGCCAGTATGAGAGCTGCTGCTATCCCCCATGCATCTTCATATGCCTGAGAAGGTATAACCTCTAGATCCCAAGTGATTGGTATTCTTTGCCGCCGCTTAAACGCGCCCAGATATCTCATATATCCCCAACACACTTGGAGGTAATGTATTTTGGCTCTGAATGGTTTCATCTCACTGCTACCACTGAGGACGGAGTATACTTCCGAAATCTCCACGTACACTCAGACGCGTTCTATCCTATGCATAGGAGATGTTCGGCCACATGTTCTAGTAGGTCTCATCATCCTATGAATTAGATAATACTCTAGGGCTGAGAGTCGTACTGAACAAATGATATGGCTAAGAGCTACTTACATTTTCTCGCGTATCTCCATTGATTTCATCGTCCATGAACCTAAAACATAATGATCTGGACATGATTTAATCAATGTTACCGCAGAAGCATGTCGAAATTGGCATCACATGCTGTTCAGATAAGCTCACAATCTAAGGTGTGGCGGGCTTGAGATTGGCTTTGACGGACCCACTCTCCATCAAGTCTACTCCCACTTTCCTACTTCATCAACCGGAAACCTCTCATCGACTTCCATCTTTGTGCATACATTTTTTTGGCACTTACAGCTTGCACATGCAGAAATGATGGCAGAAGCTTCCTACGACAGCCTCGGAAATGCCGCCCTGGCGGTAATCGACATGCAAGAAGACTTCTGCCCACCAGTAAGTATACGCGACTCTTCCTTCTCCTTCTCCTCTAAGCTTTAGCTAACGACAATAGAACGGTGCGCTTGCCATCAAAGACGGCCGCGAAATCACCACAATAATCAACAAGCTACTTCAGCTTAGCTTCAAGATTAGATTCGCCACCTGCGATTTTCACCCACCAGACCATTGCTCCTTCGCCAGTCAACACCCTGGAGCAGAACCTTTCGTGACGAAACACACCATCCTCAACCCAGAAGCAACCGGTGAAGATATCGAAGAGCAGGAGATCACTCTCTGGCCAGACCATTGCGTACAAGGAACACCCGGTTGCGAATTGATCCCTGAGCTTGATCGCAGCACCCTACACCGAACCATCAAGAAGGGCATCGACCGTCGAGTTGAAGCATATTCTGGCTTCGGACCACCTTTCCGCAAGCCCGAAGTCGCGATGAGCACCTTGTCCGACCTTCTCAGCTCCAACAACATCAAGAAAGTGTATGTCTGCGGCCTTGCGCTTGACTACTGCGTCAAGTGCACTGCAATCGACGCTGCCAAAGCAGGATACGAGACCTTTGTGATCGAAGACGCCACGAAGGCAGTCGATCAGAGTGAGGAAGGATTGAAAGCAACCAAACGTGAAATGGAGGAACATGGTGTGACTTTTATATAGTCAGACGCGGCAGAGCTTAGAAATCCCTTCTAAGACCGCAAAAGAGAGGTTTACATGTACAAGTTCGGGAGCGTGGACGACGCGCCACTGTTGCCACTGTTTGACCATAGACCTTTCAATGGAGCAGGAAATGACTGGAGCGTGTCAGACGCGCCACTGAACGACAATGAAAGCCTCGTCACCTTAAAAATGACTTGGGAAGGATCGGAGCAAGGAGTGATAGAGGTGGCAAAGCACGAGAATGCAGGAACATCGAGTGGCATCCATACGATCGGCCTGGAGGCGGGTTTGCTTTGGTTGAGCGAGCGTCCTCTACTCAGTACAACAATGTCGTGATGTCTCGCTGTTTGAGCAGCCCATCTACATACGAGACCAGCTCTCTCTCTGTGTTTCCTTTCAACTAGCGAGAAGTAATGATTGAATTGAATCGCCGTTTTGAAAACCAGCCAACACCAGTCACCAATTGAGATCCTAGTCACAGTACATAGCAGCCGTGTTTCGATCAAATCGAGCGAATCACATCGGTATCGTAGCGTCAGCTGCAGCTTCATGTAGCGAAGCCAGTAGCACCCTTCGAGTCGAGCTCAAGATCAATGCAGTCGTCCTACCAAGGTATGTATCCCTCGTATGAATGTCCGCAGTTGACAACACCTAAAGAGCCTTCTCGCCCACATTATCAACAATCGAGCACCAATACGCGTTTGCAACGATGCGCACAGAACGCTCATATGCGTCCTACAACAAATCCCCGCCCCTCCAACAACCAATGACCCCTCCATATCCACCCTTAAGCTCTAAC
>Ga0265797_10002392_pt1 | contig 31638 bp, 27 predicted proteins | sample P2T30metagenome_FD_192433 | JGI IMG/M metagenome (GOLD analysis project Ga0265797, IMG submission 192433) | Plant litter microbial communities from East Loma Ridge, Irvine, California - P2 T30 | ecosystem: Environmental > Terrestrial > Plant litter > Unclassified | place: USA: California... | reverse complement strand
AGGCTCAAGGATTGGAGACGAGTGGCAACCCGATATGACAGGTCGCCGAAGGTCTTCCTCTCCGCCGTCGCTCTCGCCGCAACCGTCATGTTCTGGCTATGATAGAAGAACGAGTCCTGACCCTAGGAACTAAGTGGAACCTGAACTGAGAGTCTTTGTTGAGCCTTAAACAAGGAGTGCCTCTTCCATGCCAAGCGAACGCGACCGTGTCCTCAAGTACGGCGAGGACAAATACCACGCCCAACCGACACATCCTTGGAATAATTTTCCGAATTACACAGTGCTCCGAAACGCCGAATCGGATAAATGGTTCGCATTGATCATGGATGTTCCGAGGGCCAAGATCGGTTTGGGCGGCGACGATATTGTGGACATTCTTGATATCAAATGCGACCCGAACGAGGTTGGCGATTTGCGAAAGAAAGAGGGGTATCTTCGAGCCTATCACATGAACAAGGAGCATTGGGTAACGATCCTCCTTGACGGTACGGTGCCTCTGCAAGACATCACGCACCTGATGGACAAGAGCTATGAACTGACCCGCTGAAAGTTAGAGCACGGATCCGTCGTCGGGCAGCTGAATGTTCAGAGTCCGACGATGACAAGGATGCTCAAGAAACAAAAAGTCCGGTTTATCCGACTAATATTTACACAATGGCAATTTGGCCACTTCGATGCTTATCGCGGCATGGAACGGCACGGCAGGGCAATCTGCGTTAGGTTCCTGCATCTTTACATAAGGCAGAAAAGATAATGGCAGACTTCACCCTCTACTACTGGCCTGTTCCGTTCCGCGGCGAATTCATTCGGGCCCTGCTGGCACATCAGGGGGTCACCTTCGATGAACCGGACAGCGAAGCCGTCAGCGACATGATGGGTCTCGATCCACGCGCCCAACCCGTGCCCCACATGGCACCCCCGATGCTCGTTCACAATCCGTCTGGTGAGGCCGTGGCCGAGATGCCGGCTATCTGTTTCTGGCTTGGGGAGCGGTTCGGCCTGATGCCGGACGATCCGTACGAGAGAGCCGTTACACTCAAGATAATCAACGATGCCAATGATGTCCTTGACGAGATGACGCTGGACGGGGGCCGATCCATGTGGACGGAGGATACGTGGGCCGAGTATCAACCCCGTCTGTCCCACTGGATGCAGATATGGGAAGCAACTTACGAAAGTGGCTGGCTTTCCAAAGGGAAGGTGGATCTGGCGCAGATTGTCACGTCAACATTGTGGGGCGTAATGACCGAGCGTCTGCCACGCCTGCGCACCGTGTTGGAGGCTGAGGCACCCCACATCACACGGCTGACTGACAGGCTTCGAGCATTGCCAGCTCTTGCCGGGCAGGCAAAGGACAGTCGAGAGCGATTTGGAGAGACATGGTGCGGTGGTGATATCGAAGCGTCGCTCCGCCGCGTGCTGTGACACTCCCCCTGTGGAAGGTCTATTACTCACCGTCGAACTCATCACGTTGCCGTAGAAGGTCAACCAGTCACAGGTATTTGCGCCGTCTCCTGTATCGGCGACTGTTCGTTCGAATGTATCATCGCCCCGGTCACCCCCTGTTTCTGCGCCGTCACTCGATTTGGCCGACGGGCCATGTTCCTCATGAAGAGGTTCATTGCCGTGCTGGGGATATCGAGTCTTGCGGATCCCATGCCCCACATCATCAACATCGACCTGATTGCGCCTTGGGCTACAGCCGTGCTGTCGGGTTTACGACAGGTTTGGGTTTCTTTCTGTCATGGGCGTGACCAAGTCTCCGGTTCCAGCAGTGCTGATGCGGTCGGCGTCAAATGCGATACCCTAAAATGGATGTTGCAGACAGTCTCGCAGCCCAGCCTGTTAAGTGAAATCACAGGGCGCAGGCGGTTCAGAATCTGCAGGGCCGGGTGAACAATCGTAGGTTCGCGGTGAATTATCGTTCGTCGACCCTTCCGAGAGATGTCAGTCTCGGTTTGATGGTCTGGAGACGCTCATCGGATGCAGCGCCATTCCAATGCGAGATGCAGAAGCCATTTCGTCATTATCCACCCGCCAGATGCCGAACCGCAGCCTTTTTAATGGCAGATATTCAGAGAGTAGCTGATCAATATTTTCACTGACGACCAAGGGCCGAAGATGTTTCTGCAGCAGCAGATATCAGGCGGTCGCTGTACTCCGTTCGTCGTGCAGGATCAAAACGGAACAGCGGAAAGGCAATCGAAATTGCTGCAATTGGTCGTCCCAGATGGTCGAAGACAGGTGCGGCAAGGCATCGGACACCAGCCTCGGCCTCCTCCACCTCCTCGGCAAAGCCTTGGGACCGCGTTGTTTCAAGGTCCCGCAGCAGGGCATCTGCATTCCGGATCGCCTTCGGGCCTGCAGGATCGAACGGCATCCGCGCAATGCGCGAGTCGATTTCTTCGGGGGCACGCCAAGCCAGCAGCGCTTTGCCCAAAGACGTCGAACTCAGCGGATTTCGCTGTCCCACGGTGCTTTTCATCGACAGTCCATAGGTGGATTCGATGTGGTGGACATAAACGACTTTCTGCTCCTGCGTGTCGATGACACCAAGATTGATGGCTTCGCCTGTGGCCCGTGAAAGTGAGGCCATCGCGCGATCCGCATGGACTAGAAGTTGCGCGGGGTCAATTGCCCTGGCCGCGATGGAAAAGAGCTTCAGCGTCAGTCCGTACCGCTCCGATTCTTCGTCCTGTTCCACAAAGCCCAGCTCGACCATCGTCTGCAGCAGTCGGTGCGTCGTACTTTTGGAAGTCATCGCCTTTTGCGCAATTGTTCCCAAGGTGGCTTTGCGATCTTCGGCCAAGGTTTCCAGCACTGCGAAAACCTTGAGGACTGCTGCAACATTGTCCGCCTTGCCTGACTGCATGCTGATTTCCTAATAATGAAACACCATTCTGAAACTTCCGGCTCGGTATGTCAATTTGCTTGCCTGCCCGCACAGGCTGTGCTTCTTTCAAATTGAAACGGCGTTCCAATATCGCCGATTGTCTTTGGGAGGGGACCGCCATGCATCCGCTTTTGCGGCAGAAGGATCATATCCTTGCACGTTCCGACGTCTGCGACCTGATCGATCGGCTGACGGATAACCTTGTCAACATCACCGACACGACGGGTGAATTCCTGCTGAGACTTGAAGACGGCCGTGTCATCGACACCAAGGGCTGGGCCGGGTGGGAATGGACGCATGGTATCGGTCTGTATGGCCTGTTGAAATATTGGCAACTGACCGGAAATGCCCGCGCACTGGCCATCGTGAAGGACTGGTTCCGCGATCGCCTGGCCCAGGGAACGCCCACGAAGAATATCAATACAGTCGCGCCGTTCCTGACGGCGGCCCACCTGTATGAAATGGATCGCGATCCGACATGGCTGCCCTATCTGGACGCCTGGGCGGAGTGGGTGATGCACGAAATGCCCCGCGTGCGCGACGGCGGGCTGCAGCACATCGTCTACAACTCGGTCAACCATCAGCAGATGTGGGACGACACGCTGATGATGTCGGTGGTGCCGCTCGCAAAGATCGGCCTGTTGCTGGACCGTCCGCATTATTTGGAAGAGGCGAAATACCAATTCCTGACGCACGCGCAATATCTGGCGGACACGCATTCAGGCCTATGGTTCCACGGCTGGACATTCGAAGGCAACCACAACTTCGCCCGTGCACTTTGGGCGCGTGGCAATAGCTGGGTCACCATCGTCATTCCGGAATTCATCGAATTGCTGAACCTGCCTGAAGGCGATCCAGTTCGCCGTCACCTGACAGCCCTTCTGGGACGTCAGGCCGAAGCTTTGGCACAGTGCCAGCATGAAAGCGGGTTGTGGCACACGCTTCTGGACGACAAGGACAGCTATCTGGAAGCGTCGGCCACGGCGGGCTTTGCCTATGGACTGCTGAAGGGGGTGCGCAAGCGGTATATCGGACCGGAATACGGGGCTGTGGCGGAGCGTGCGATCAAGGGCGTGATCGACAACATCGATGCGAATGGCGAACTGCAGAATGTTTCGTTCGGTACCGCCATGGGGCCGGATCTCGATTACTACCGTCAGATCAAACGGACCTCGATGCCTTATGGGCAGGCGATGGCGATGTTCTGCCTGACGGAATTTCTGCGAACCTACATCTGACGGTTTTCTGGGGAGGAAGCGACATGAAGATGCTGATGACGACTGCCGCGTTGATCGCGCTGGCGACGGGTGCGGGGGCCGATACGCTTCGCTTCGGCTATGCCGAGAATGCGACGCCTACGGTTGAGGCGATGAAGGAATTCGCCCGTCTAGTGGAGGAGAAGACGGATGGCGACGTGACCGTCCAGTTCTTCCCCGACGGCCAGTTGGGTGGCGAGCGCGAACTGGTGGAGCTGGTGCAGGGCGGTCTGCTGGACATGACCAAGGTGTCCGGCGGGTTGATGGAAGGGTTTGCCCCGGTCTATGGCGCATTCTCGATGCCGTACCTGTTCGATGACGAGGCGCATTACTACGCCGCTCTGGACGATGCCGCCATCATGGACCCCGTCTATCAGGCGACGGTGGATCAGGGAATGGTGGGCATGACCTACTACAACTCCGGCGCACGGTCCTTCTATACCGGGAACAAGGCGATAGAGACCCCAGCCGATCTTGCAGGATTGAAGATACGCGTCCTGCAATCGCCAACGTCCATCCGCATGGTGGAGATGCTGGGTGCGTCCCCCATCGCGATGAGTCAGGCCGAAGTCTATACCTCCATCCAGCAGGGTGTTCTGGACGGAGCCGAGAACAACGAGTTCGCGCTGACCGTCGCCCGCCATGCCGAGGTGGCCAAAGCTTATTCCTACGACATGCACACCCGCATTCCGGATGTGATGCTGATCTCCACCGCAACGCTGGAAAGGCTGACGCCGGAACAGCAGGCTGCGGTGAAGGAAGCGGCACATGAATCGACCACCTTCCACAAGGAGGCCTGGGGCAAGGCCGTCGATGCCGCCCGCAACGAGGCGGAAACCACATTCGGCGTGACATTCACGCAGCCCGACCTCGTCCCCTTCCAAGCGGCTGTTCAGCCGATGTATGACGACATGCCTGACGCGATTTCGCCGACCGTAAACGCGATCCGGGCGATGAAATGAGCCGCCTGCGCCGACTTCTGGACCTGTGCCTCGGGTCTGTGCTTGCCGTCCTTCTGGCCGGGCTGGTCATGGTGCTGTGCTGGCAGGTCTTCAGCCGCTACGCGCTGAACGCACCCTCCACGCTGACAGAGGAGGCGCTCCGCTTCGGGGTGATCTGGCTGTCGTTGCTCGGTGCTGCCTATGCGACGGGGCAGGGCACCCATATGGCGATTGACCTTGCTCGCGACATCGCGACGGGACGCACGAAGCAGGTGCTGGAAATGCTGGTGCCCATCGCCTTCATCGTCTTTGCACTGGCCGTGTTGATCGTCGGTGGCCTGCGCGGAGTGGAGATAGCGGCGCGGCAGGTTTCGCCGGTGCTGCGACTGTCGATGGGTTGGATCTATGCCAGCCTGCCGGTCTCCGGCGTTTTGATTATCGTCTACAGCGTGATGAACCTGATCGATCTGGCCCGCGGCACCCGTCCGCGTCCCGATGGTTGGGACAAGGCGCAAAGCGCGGTGGAATGATGGCTGTAACCGCAAGTCTGATCCTGCTGGCCGTCTTTACCGTGATCGCCATCCTTGGTCTGCCGCTGGCGGTGGCCATCGTGGCGGCCGCCCTGGCGGCGGTGTCTCTGGTGGCACCCCCCGAAATGGCGCTGTTCACCTCGGCCCAGAAGATGATGGCCAGCCTCGACAGCTTCTCGCTTCTGGCGGTGCCGTTCTTTATCCTGTCGGGGGTCATCATGAACTCCGGCGGGATCGCGATCCGTCTGGTGCGGTTCGCGCAACTGATCGCCGGGCGCATTCCGGGATCGCTGGCCCAGACGAACATTGCGGGAAACATGCTGTTCGGCTGCATCTCCGGTTCGGCCATCGCGGCGTCCACATCCATTGGCGGGGTGCTGGTGCCGATGCAGGCCAAGGAAGGGTATGACCGCGACTTCGCCGCCGCCGTCAACATCGCGTCGGCCCCGACGGGAATGCTCATCCCGCCGACAACGGCGTTTATCATCTATTCGCTGGTGGCGGGCGGCACATCCATTGCGGCGCTTTTCATGGCGGGTGCGGTTGCTGGAATCCTCTGGGGCCTTTGCCTGATGGCGGTGACTGTCGTCATCGCGAAGCGGCGCAACTATCCGACCGTGGCCGCCGTTCCTTTCCGTGATGCCCTGAAGATCACGGCGGAGGCCATTCCCTCCTTGCTGTTGATCGTCATCATCATCGGGGGCATCGTCGGGGGTATCTTCACGGCAGTGGAAGCCTCGGGCATTGCCGTTGTCTATACGCTGCTGCTGGCCTTTGTCATTCACCGCACGATCGTGCCTGGTGACCTGTGGTTCTTTCTTGTGGAAACGGCACAGATCACCGGTGCGATCATGCTGCTTCTGGCGGCGTCCGCAGCGCTGAGTTTCTCGATGGCGTTCACGGGTATTCCGGCGGCCATCACTGCGGCAATTCTGGGACTGTCCAGTGATCCCGTAATGGTCATGCTGATCATCAACATCCTGTTGCTGGTCGTCGGCTGCTTCATGGATATCGGACCCGCCATCCTGATCTTCACACCGATCCTGTTGCCGATCGCGCAAAAGGTGGGTGTGGATCCGGTCCATTTCGGGGTGATCATGGTCTTCAACCTTGCGATCGGCACCATAACTCCGCCGGTCGGGACCGGCCTGTTCGTCGGTGCCGCCGTCGCAAAGGTCCGCGTCGAACGTGCCATACGCGCACTCGGCCCGTTCTACGTGCTGTTGGTCGCGCTGTTGCTCGTGATCACCTACTGGCCCGCACTTACCATGAGCTTGCCACGCTTGCTCGGCATCTGAAAGGAACCCCAATGCTGACCGTCGACACCCGCCACGCCGTTCATCCCCTCCACGCCAAAGGCATGGACACTGCAGCACTTCGTGCGAACTTCCTTGCCCAAGGGATGTTTGCAGAAGGGGAGGTCCGTCTGATTTACACCCATTACGACCGCTTCGTGATGGGCGGTGCCGTGCCCGCAGGGACCGATCTCGTTCTGGACGTCGTTGAGGAAACGAAGACCCCTTCATTCCTTGACCGGAGGGAAATGGGAATCGTCAACATCGGCGACACGGGCACGGTCGGCACCGGGGGAGAGACATTCACCCTCGAGCGCGGAGACGTTCTGTACCTTGGCATGGGTGCAGGTGCGGTGACGTTCGGCGGCGCGGGCCGGTTCTACATCACTTCGGCCCCTGCGCATCAGACATTCCCGTCGCGATTGATCACAAAGGCGGATTGCATCGAAGTCGCGATGGGAGAGGCCGCGCAGTCCAACAAGCGCGTCATCAAGCAGTTCATCCATCCGAAGGTAATGGAAAGCTGCCAGTTGATCCTTGGCTACACCTCGCTGGAGGAGGGCTCGGTCTGGAATACCATCCCGAGCCATATCCATGACCGCCGGATGGAGGCGTATCTGTATTGGGGCATGACACCGGAGGCCCGCGTCCTGCATCTTATGGGTGAGCCGTCCGAGACGCGGCATCTGTTCATCGCCGATGAAGAAGGGGCGATTTCGCCCCCGTGGTCGATCCATTCGGGCGCAGGAATCGGCGCATACACGTTCATCTGGGCCATGGCGGGCGACAATGTCGATTACACCGACATGGAATTCGTTCAGCCCAAGGACATGGCATAAAGGATGGTATTGCGGGGCGCACATCGCTGCCACATCTGTGCGCCCCGCATGCCGAAGGTTACGCCCGTGACTTGGTCAAGGTTGCCAGCTTCGTCTGCCAGACGGGGCTGATCTTGAACCCCTGAACGTCGGATCTGATCGCAACTGAGTCCACAACTTGCGAAATCGGCTGAATCGCCGGAATGCGTTCGGAGTAGAGCCTGGAAATCTCGGCGTAAGTTTCTGCCTGGTTGTCGGGATCCAGCAGCGCCTTCTCGATCCGGTCGTTCAGATCGGTATCCTGATAGGACACGCGCCAGCTTTGCAATCCGGTCAGCCGCGCCTCGTCGCTGTTATCGGGGTTGTAGACAAGGCTTCGCAGATCCCCGTCGGGATGGGAGATCTGGCCGCCACTGCGCCCGACAATCAGGTCGAAGTTCCGTTCTCGCATCGGACCATAGACCTGTTCGCCGCTGCCTGTCAGTATCTGCAACCGCACCCCGCCAAGCGCAAGGCTGCCTTGAAGTGCCACGGCAAGGCTGTCGAACGGCGTTTCCGACAGGGCACGCAGTGTAAGGTCCAGACCGTCGGGATACCCCGCTTCTGCCAGAAGCGCCTTGGCAGCCTCCACGTCGGGGCGAATATCCTGCGACATCCCCTCACCCCCAAGGCCCTGCTGGATCGGTCCCAGATGCTTCACTCCGTAATAGGGCATCACACTGGCATTGATCCCGTCATAGTCGATCAGGTGGATGATCGCCTCTCGCACCTGCGGTTTCGCCAAATGTTCGTTCTTCAGCGACATGGCGAGATAGTAAAGGCCATTGCCTGTCTGCTGGACGATCCTGACCCCGTCCTCCCCCTCCAGGGCCTTGAGGTCCGCCGCCCCGAGGGAATAGGCGATGTCGAGATCGCCTTGGACCAGTTGGAGACGTTGGCTCTGGCTTTCCGGAATGTGGCGCATGATGACGCGCTTCATCGCCGTTGCGGCCCCCCAGTAGTTGTCGTTCCGCGCCAGCACCGCGAGATCGCCGGGGCGCCAGATCTGGAGCGCAAAGGCCCCGCTGCCCGCGACGTTCGTGGTCAGCCATCCGGCGGCCAGATCGCCATTCACCTCGTGCTCCAGCGCAAGGATACGGTCGATGACGCTGCCGGTCCCTGCCATCGCAAGGGTCATCAGGATGATTTGCGGGTCGGTCGGTTCGGGAAAGGTGATCTCCACCACCCGCTCCTCCGTGGCGCGGATATGGTCTGCGGCATTCTCGGCGGTGAAGCCGCGCAGGCGCAGGTTCGTGGCCTGCGCAAGGTTCAGGGCAAGGCAGCGGTGCAGGGACCAGACCGCATCCTCGGCCGTGACGCGATTGCCCGAGGCGAAGCGTGCCTCGCGCAGGGTCAGACGGATCGACATGCGATCCTGTGCCACCTCCCACGTCTCGGCCAGGGCGGCGACGACCTTGCTGCGGTCGTTGTCGTCGATTCCGACAAGGCCGTCGTAAAGATTCGTGATGATCTGGACACGCTCCTTGCTGGACGATCCTGCAGGATCCAGCGTCAGCACGTTGGCCAGCGAAAAGCCGACGACCAGCTGGTCATCCGGCGTGTTGGCGGCAAGTCGCAGTGGCAGGGACGAGGCCAGCGTCATGCCAGCGGCCCCCAGAAGCAGGCTGCGTCGTTTCATGTCTTCCCTCCCAGTGAAGCGGGGCTCCTCCTCCCCGCAGGCCGTCAGGCCGGATTGGCGTCGATGTAGTCGAAGTTGATGTCCTCTCCGATTCCCGGCGCCTGCGAGAGATGCACGAAACCTTCGGCATCCATCATGTCGGGGATCGCATTCATGTATTCGGGGCAGGCGTCGTAATCGAGGAACGGATGCAGAAGCCCCCGCTCATACCAGCGACAATTCTTGGCCACCGCAGACAACACGAGATTTTCCGGGCCATGGCCATGGACCTCGCAGTTCATGCCGAAGCTTTCCGCAAGGTGCATCGTCTTCAGGGCAGGGGTGATGCCACCCACATCTTCCACCCCCGTACGCAAGATGTCGCAGGCGCCCGCCTTGATCCACTCGGCGCGGTGCATGTGCTTGCCGCCCATGCTTTCTGGACCGATCACGGGGATCTTCAGCTCGTTCGTAAGCCAGACGTAGGAAGACATGGATTGTTCGTCCATCACCTCCTCGATCCAGGTGAAGTTCAGTGCCTCCAGCCCCTTGCCAAGCTCGTAGGCCTGTTCCCGCGAGTACCAGTGATAGGCGTCGAGCATCAACGGAAAGCGCGGTCCGACCGCCTCGCGCACGGCGGCGCAGGCCTTCAGGTCCATCTCGATACTGGGCGACCAGCTGACGGGCGGCATCCACGTGTGCAGCTTGATTGCCTGATAGCCGCGCTTGACCAGCCATTCGGCAAAGCGGCCATAGTCTTCAGGCGTGGCGAGGCCTCCATCCAGTTCATCCCCACACATGATCGAGCCATAGGTCGGTACCTTGTCACGGTATGCCCCGATCATCTTGTAGACGGGAAGGCCTGCAAGTTTTCCGGCCAGATCCCACAAAGCGCAATCAACGACCGCCAGCGTCCTGTCGGACAACTGTCCGCCACTGCCCCGTTGCCAGTGGGCCAGCCCCTGCCACATGCGTTCGCGCGCATGAGCATCTTCGTTCAGGACTACAGGCTTTACAAAGCGATCGATCAGGTAAGGGCGGATCTGCTCCGGACTGCCGAAGGCATGTCCCTCTGTGCCGTCCTCGGCGGTCAGCGTCAGAAGGGACTTGCGAACCTTCCTTTCCGGTCCGGGATGGGCATGCCCGTCACTGTCCATTTCCTCATGGGTTGTGAACCAGAAGGTCCGTACCCGGACGTCTTTTATCTTCAAGAAACTCCCCCCCCAAGATATAGTGTCGCTGTAAGGGTGCATCGCGACCCTGTAAGACAGCGTGGGCTGAGTCGGCAGACAGGTCAACTAAATTATGCGGAGGATCAGGCAATGACGCAGGAATTGGGACGTGTGGCGCAAATCGCGACATCGCTGCGTGCGAAGATCAAGGATGGGGATCTTGCCGTGGGCGCGCGACTTCCGAGCGAAAGTGCCCTCGCGACCGAACACTCCGCCAGCCGGGCGGTGATCCGCGAAGCCATTGCAACGCTGCGTGCCGACGGGCTCGTCATCGCCCGAAAGGGGGTTGGGGTGTTTGTCAGCGAACCCGACCTAGTCCCCGCACGGTTCGCGAGCCTGTCGCTTAGCCGGATGTCGTCGATCATCGAAGTTCTGGAACTGCGTCTTGCATGCGAGACCGAAGCTTCGGCATTGGCTGCGTCCCGCAGGTCCGCGACGCAACTGGAGCGGATTCTGGACGCGTACCGTCTCGTCAATCTCTGTCTTGATGAAGGACGCCCTACCCATGAAACGGATTTCGATCTGCATCTGGCCATTGCCGACGCCGCTCAAAATCCTTTCTTTCCCGAGCTGTTGTTAATGATCCGACCGGGATTCATGACACGGCAATCCGAAGTTCCGATCCCCCGTAATACCCATTTGCGCGACGAGCATGGCGCGATCGTCAGCGCGATCCTTAATGGCGACGAGGTTGCGGCCCGTGCTGCGATGCGCGCGCATCTGTCAGGAAGCCTGAGTCGGTTCAAAAGCTTTCTGGAAGACAGGCTGAGGCCGACAAGCACCTCGCATGAGGCAAAAAGCTGATCCTAATCGTCGTACATAGCGCGAGTTTTCGGTTTGATTGCCCGATCTTTGCGACAAGTTGGCTATGTTACGTCCATCTCACTCAACGAACTCGGACAAGCAGATAGACCGAGAGGTGCTTTGGTGGAAGCCGGGTATCCCAAAACCATTTTTGGTGATTTGCAGATCAGGGATATCACGATGCCGCACGCGCCATGCGATGAATGCTACCAGGGAACATGGGTATGCGCCTGATGTCCCGGATCTGCCGCTTAATTGGCTGGAGGAGCCTGTTTTGCCAAGCGGTGGTTTGGCTGTTATGTGTTGCCCGATGGCGTATCTGCATCAATGTTGAAGATGCGTCCGCCGGGGCCTGCCGATGGGTATTCCTTTTACAATATGGTGGTGCTCGGCATCATGCAGTCTTGGCCGATCATCAGTCGTTTTCCTTGCAGACAGACAGGCCGGACTTTTATCCATCGGCCAATGTCACGGCCTTTGGCTTTATGTCCGTGGCAGCCCTTGGTGCGGGGGCGGCAATGTGTCGACATCCCTTGGGCGACGCCAACGACCCGGGTGTTGTTCCCATTCCGAATACGACCCTGGAAGCTGGCCTTCTCCACAACGACGCATCCAGCGCCTAACAACTTCCACCGCAGGAAAGCGTCGGTCACGCTGTAATGTCGTTTTGTGGCTGGCCTGCGCGCCCCCCGTGGCGGGCGCGGCGGATACATTCCAGTTTTTCGCGCGGGCTCAGGCCTACGACCCGTTTGAACATGCGCGAGAAGTAATAGGGATCCGAATACCCCACCGCTACAGCCGTGGCCGAGACGCTCAGCCCCGTTTCCAGCAGATGCAGCGCCCGCCCCATGCGCTGAACCTCCCAGTATTTGCGTGGGGTGCGACCGACGCGCTTCTGGAATTCCCGGAGGAAATAGTCGCGGTTGTAAGGTGCAGCGTCCACAGCGCGTTCCACCGCGTCAGGATCCAATGGGTGGGCCGAGATGGTGGAGACGGCCTTCATAACCGCGAGGTTCAGCGCATCGGCCCCGCCCGGTGGATAGGCGGCATGATCGCGCCATGCGATGAACCCGTCCTCAATGTATCGGGCCAACACATACATGAACAGGTGGTGTTGCTGCAGCGTGGGCGACGTAGGCGGCGCGCTGGCCCGGTAATGGCGCAGCAAGGGCTCCAACAACGCCCAGCGTGATAGCCGCACTTTCGGATGCAGGACCATCTGGGCGATGAAGTCATGCGCTCCGTAAATATCGAGGGTGAAGTGTTGCGCGATGCCGCGAAACATCTCGGTTCCTTCGGTCCACCCGACGAAGCGGGTGCCGGCAGGTATTAGCATCGCCTCACCGGGCTGAAGCGACAAAACCTTTCCGTTCAGGCTATAGGTGCCGGTCCCCTCGAGGCAGATCACAAGGTCATGCACATCGTTGGTCTTATCGATCTGCCATGTCCGCGAATGCTCCATCCGGATCGTGGACCGGGCCAGCGCCAACGTGAGCGCACCCGGAGGAATCGAACTGAGAATGCCGTCTTCGATTTCGTCCATCACTTTTCCCGCCTTCGTGAATGTTAACCTGTCTGTCACAATGGCCTACTGATCAGACAACCTGCATCTGCAGATTGATTCAAGAGGGAGGGGACCGGAGACGCGGACGGTTGGCGCAGTGGAGGCTGTGCGGAATTGTCTGGCATCCGGTTGGAGGAGCCTGATTTGTCTGAAACATCCGCAGGCCGCATACGCGGCCCCATGACACTTGTCCGGCGCATGACGAACGATCGCATCTTGGGTCTTGCGTATCTGACGCCATACCTGGTCGGGCTGGTGGTGTTTACCGCGATCCCGTTCGCGGCTTCGCTTTGGCTTAGTTTCACAGACTACGACTTGATGAGCGCACCGCGCTGGACAGGGCTGGAGAACTATATCGAACTGTTTACGTCGGACAGGACGTTCCGCAGATCGCTTTATGTAACGTTGCTGTATGTCTTCATAACGGTGCCGCTGAAGCTGGCCTTCGCGCTGTTCATCGCAGTGATCCTGAACTACCGCCTTCGATTCATAAATTTCTTCCGGACCGCATTCTATGTCCCGTCAATCCTTGGCGGATCGATCGCGATCGCGGTTCTGTGGCGTTATATCTTTGCCACGAACGGGTTGGTGAACATGGGACTGGACGCCATCGGCCTCGATCCGGTCAACTGGTTCGGTGATCCGGTGAACGCTCTATTCACCATCACGCTGCTGCGCTGCTGGCAGTTCGGATCTGCGATGGTGATCTTCCTCGCAGCACTGCAATCCATCGACAAATCGCTCTACGAGGCCGCGTCCATCGACGGCGCATCCAAGTGGACCAGCTTCGTGCACATCACGCTGCCGCTGCTGACACCCGTGATCTTCTTCAACATTATCATGCAGATGGTCCAGGCCTTCCAGGAATTCAATGGCCCCTACATCATCACGGGCGGCGGACCACTGAAGTCCACCTATCTGCTGCCGCTCTACATCTATGACGAAGCGTTCCGCAAATTCGACATGGGATACGCCTCGGCCATCGCATGGGTGCTGTTCGTCATCATCATGGTGCTGACGCTGATCGCCTTCTGGTCCTCTAAAAAGTGGGTGTTCTATGCAGGCGACAAGCGGAGCTGATGTCATGACCGACCTTTCGCACATGAATGCGATGCAAACACGTCGCCGCCTCCGCAACCAGAAGATCTCCGCCACGATACGTTATGCCGTGCTGTTCGCGGTCGGGCTGGTGATGCTGTATCCGCTGATTTGGCTGGTGGGGGCCAGCTTCAAGACCAATGCGGAGATCTTCGCGAATCCAGGTTTCATTCCGTCAGAACCGACGATGGAGGGTTATCGCAAGGGATGGGAAACGTCGACGCCCTATACTTTCGGGCGGTTCTTCTGGAACTCGTTCCTGATCATCCTGCCCAAGACCATTGGGACGGCAATTTCTTGCACACTTGTGGCATATGGCTTCGCGCGCTTCGATTTCCCGTTCAAGAAAATTCTGTTCGGGTCGGTGATAGCGATCCTGCTGCTGCCGAATGTGGTGACGCGCATCCCGCAATACATTCTGTTCCGCGATCTGGGATGGCTGGATACTTTCCTGCCGTTGTGGGTGCCATCGGCACTGGCAGGGGATGCGTTCTTCGTCTTCATGCTGGTGCAGTTCCTGAGGTCGATCCCGCCTGACATGGAAGAAGCGGCACGCGTGGACGGCTGCAACAGCTTTCAGACGCTCATATATATCGTGGTGCCGATGCTGGCACCGGCCCTGATTTCGGTCTGCCTGTTCCAGTTCATGTGGACGATGAACGATTTTCTGGGACCACTGATCTACCTGTCATCTGTCGACAAGTATCCGGTCAGCCTTGCGCTGAAACTGTCGATAGACACCACCGAGGCCTTCGAATGGAACCGCATCCTTGCGATGTCGGTCCTGACGATCACCCCTGCGCTGATCGTGTTCTTCGTGGCCCAACGTTACTTCATCGAGGGAATTTCGACCGGGGGGGTCAAAGGCTGATGGCACGCGTTCAACTGAGCAATCTGGAAAAAGTCTATGGCGGCGCTTTCAAGGCCGTCCACGGCATCAATCTCGATATCGAGGATGGGGAGTTCATGGTGCTGGTCGGCCCTTCAGGCTGCGCCAAATCCACCACCCTTCGCATGGTCGCGGGGCTGGAGGAAATCACGGGGGGAGAGATCCGCATCGGCGATCACGTGGTGAACACCTTGCCGCCGGGCAAACGGTCCATCGCGATGGTGTTCCAGAATTATGCGTTGTACCCGCATATGAAGGTACGCAAGAACCTCGGTTTCGGGCTGAAGATCGCGGGGCGCCCCAAGGCGGAAATCGAAGCCGCGATCCAGGATGTCGCACGGATACTGGAAATCGAGCCTTTGCTTGACCGGTTGCCGCGGCAGCTTTCGGGGGGGCAGGCCCAACGGGTGGCCCTGGGGCGCGCGCTGATAAAAAAGCCGGGAGTGTTCCTTTTCGATGAACCCCTGTCGAACCTCGACGCAAAGCTGCGCGCCTCGATGCGGGTGCGGATCACGGATTTGCACAAGCGTCTGAAGGAGCGGGGGCTGTCGTCGACCGTTATCTACGTCACCCATGACCAGACCGAAGCGATGACGATGGGTGACCGCATCTGCGTGATGCAAGCGGGGCGCATCCTGCAGGTTGCCACGCCCCGCGATCTTTACAACCATCCGGCGGATCTGTTCGTGGCCAGCTTCATCGGCAGCCCCGAAATGAACCTGATCGACGGCACCCTATCCCCTGACACCATTCACATCGGTGGCCAGTCCGTCGCCTTGGCCCCCGAAGCGGCATCACGCCTGGACCATTGGCCCGAACAGATCGTTCTTGGCGTGCGCCCCCAGCATCTACGGCTGGTCACCGATGACGGCCCCGCGCTTGATGCCACCATGACGGGAGCGGAGTTCATGGGCCACGAGGTCAACATCCATGCGCTGCTGGACGGCAAGCCCATCGTGTCCGTCACCAGCCCCGGCGAATACGAGGCGGCGACCCGTGCGGGCGACCGCATCCGTCTGCGGCCCGACCCGTTGGCCCTGCACATCTTCGACAAGGGGACTGGGCGCAATGCCACGCGTCCCGCACTGATCAACTGACCTTTGGGAGGAGGTTTGACATGAAGGCTTTGACAACAGGTGCGCTGCTGGCCGCACTTCTGGGAACGACCGCACAAGGCGCGGATCTGCGAATGTCGTGGTGGGGTGGTGACAGCCGCCACATCGCCACACAAGAAGCGCTGAAGATTTGCGGTGAAAGGCATGGGCACAGGATCAATGCCGAATTCACTGGTTTCGATGGCTATCTTGAAAAGCTGACCACGCAGGTCGCGGGGGGCACGGAGGCTGACATCGTCCAGATCAACTGGCCGTGGATGCCGCTGTTTTCGCGCAACGGCGAGGGCTTTGCCGATCTGCGCCAGTTCGGGGACCAGATCGACCTGTCGCAGTGGACCGAGGAGCAGTTGGCGTCGGGAGAGATGAAGGGCGTGCTGCAAGGCCTTCCCGTCTCCACCAGCGGGCGCGTCTTCTTCTTCAACACCACAACGTTCGAGGCGGCGGGGGTTCCCCTGCCGACCACGTGGGAGGAATTGTTCGAAGCCTCGGCTGCGCTGAAGGAAAAGCTGGGCGACGATTACTATGCATTCAACGGTGTCAAGGAAACGGCCCAGCTTCTGGTGTCGCTTCAGGTGACGCAGAAGACCGGCAAGGACCTGGTCGATCCCGAAACCAACCGCGTCGCATGGAGCGTGCAGGACTTGGCCGAGGGTTTGTCATGGTATGGTCGCATGGTGGAGGAAGGCGTGCTTCAGGGCCACGAGCAGGAGGCAGGGCAGGGCAACGTGAACCTGTTCGAAAAGCCGGACTGGGCGTCGGGCAAGATCGCAGGATCTTATGAATGGGACAGCACGTGGTCCAAGTTCGCGGATCCGATGCAGGACGATCAGGTGCTTGCTCCGCACGGGATGCTGATGCACGAGGATGCCCTGACGCAGGGCGTCTATCGCAAGCCGTCGATGCTGTTCGCGATCTCCAAAAACTCCCGCAATCAGGAGGCGGCGGCGCAGATCGTCAACTGCCTGCTGAACGAGCCGGAGGGCATCGACGTATTGGGCGACAGCCGCGGCATCCCGACCTCTGCCGTCGCGGCGGAACGGCTGGCCGCGGCGGGTGCATTTGATCCCAAGATGAAAGAAGCGCATGACATCCTGATGGAAGCCGAGGGTCCTGTTGTCTCGCCCTTCAACGAACATCCGCAATTGCGTGGTGCTTTTCTCGATACGATGGAGGAATACGGCTACGGGTTGATTGACGCAGAGGAAGCTGCCGAGATCATCATCGACGAGGCCAATGACGTTCTGGAAGGCTTCGACAGCTGATACCGTAACCCGCCGCGCACGGGGCGCGGCGGGGTTCCACTTCACGCTTTCGCCGGACCAACTTCAATGACCCTTATCCGCCTTGCTGCGCGTTCCGCGCGATCGGTAGCGCTTGTCCTGCCGATTGCGGGCGCACGCTACCGCCTCCCCTCGGTTCTGCCATGGACACTGAAACCAGACCGCGGCGATGTCCGCAGCGGTGTGACAGACCGTGTGGTTACCGCCCTGCACGGCTTGATGCCGGATTGTGCCTACCACGTCACAATCGGAGACTGGACGACGAATTTCCGCACCAGCCCCTGCGGGGGGATGATCGTGCCGGACCTGTTGCCGGGGTCCGATGCCGCAATTTTCAACGCCGCCATCCTGCAGAACGCAATCGACCGCATGCCCGTGCAAGGCACGCTGGCCATTCCCGAAGGTAGATGGTGCACGATGCCGATCCGTCTGGCATCGCGGATGACGCTGTCGCTGGCCGAGGGGGCCGTGCTGACCGCACCATCATCCCGAGACGGCTGGCCGATCTTGCCCGCCCGCGATGCCGAAGGTCGGATGCTTGGGTCGTGGGAGGGTCTGCCGGACGCCTGCTTTGCCGCTACCGTCCACGCCATCGGCGCGACAGATCTGACGATCGAGGGGCCGGGTTGGCTTGACGGTGCGGGCGATCAGGGCGACTGGTGGACGTGGCCCAAAGGAACCCGCAACGGGGCGCGTCGCCCGCGGGGCCTTCACCTGATCGGGTGCAATGATGTCACGCTTCTGGGCTTCGGCATCCGCAACGCACCCAGTTGGACGATCCATCCGCAAGGGTGCCATGGTTTGAAGGCGGCCGCCCTGACGGTGGAAGCGCCGGCGGACAGCCCCAATACCGATGGATTCAACCCAGAAAGCTGCACGAACGTCACGATCGAAGGGGTCCGCTTTTCCGTGGGGGACGATTGCATCGCGATCAAGGCAGGAAAGCGCGCCGACGACGGGGCGGGCGGACATCTGTCCGAAACACGCGGCGTGACCATCCGCCATTGCCTGATGCAGCGCGGACATGGCGGGGTCGTCATCGGATCGGAGATGTCGGGCGGCGTCCACGACATCTCGGTCGAGGATTGCGAGATGATCGGCACTGATCGCGGTCTGCGTCTGAAGACGCGGCGCGGGCGTGGCGGCACCGTTTCGAACATCCGCTTTGCACGGGTGCGGATGGAAAAGGTGCAGACTGCGATCTCTGCCAATGCATTCTATCATTGCGACCATGACGGCCACTCCGACCACATACAGGATCGTGCCTGTGCCGCCGTGACAAAAGGAACGCCCTGCATCGACGGCATCGTGGTGGAAGACGTGGAGGTGATCGGCCTGTCGCACGCGGCAGGCGTTTTCCTTGGCTTGCCGGAAGCGCCGATCCGCAACGTGCGCATCCGAAACCTGATGCTGCGCAGCATGGATCCCGACGCGATCGCCGCCCCGCCCTTGATGGCCGACCACATCCGCGCGATGCGGCATGAAACCCTTCTGACGGAAAATGCATTTGTGGACTGTGACGATCAGACGATTCTGTCCCAACGTCCCATCAGTCTTGACCGGCCAATCAAGGCGCAGCAACCCCTGATGCAGCCGCTGACGGATTGGATGGAGGCGTTCGTCCACGATTATTCCCCCTACAAGGGTGGAAGCTGGTGTTACGAGGACGGTTGCATTTACCGCGGTCTGGATCTGTTGGGCGATGCTACGGGCGAACGGCGGTGGCACGATCATCTTTGGCGCATGGCAGGCGCGCAGGTGGCCGACGATGGAGCATTGTCCGGATACGATCCGCAGGACTGCAATATCGACAACATCATGGCTGGCCGTGCATTGCATCCCCTGTACCGTCTTACAGGCGAGGCGCGATTTTCCCACGCCGCAAAGCGCCTTCGCGTGCAATTGGACAACCATCCGCGCATCCCGACGGGCAACTACTGGCACAAGCACGTCTATCCTCATCAGGTCTGGCTGGACGGACTGTATATGGCCCTGCCGTTCCAGATCGAACATGCGCAGGTGCAGGGCGATGATGCCGCCGTGCAGGATGCCGTGTCCCAGCTCCTCAAGGCGTTGGAACTGACGGCACGGCCCGACGGTCTTTACGCCCATGGATATGACGATGCGCGGCAAATGGAATGGGCCGATCCCGTGTCGGGCCAGTCGCCTGCGGTCTGGGCGCGCGCGATCGGCTGGCTGGCGATGGCATTGGTCGATACGTTGGTCCTGTTGCCGGACGGGATGGAAGCGCAGGCTTTGCACATTCGAACCGCTGCCCTTCTGGACCGCATCCTGCAGGACACCCGCCCGTCCGGACTGTGGCCGCAGGTGCTTTCTGCCCCCCATCTTGCTGGAAATTACGAGGAAACTTCTGCATCGGCCATGTTCTGTTATGCCCTGCTGCGGGCTGCACGGCACGAGTTCGCAATCGATAATGACGCGGCCCGACGCGCAGGCCTGAAAGCCTTCGAAGCACTGCGTGACCGTATCCGCGTCGACGACACCGGCCGCGCCCGTCTGCAGACCATCTGCCGCGTGGCAGGCCTGGGCCGCTGGTCTGGCCGTGATCGCGACGGCACCCCCGCATATTATCTGTCCGAGGAAATAGTGGCGGACGATGCAAAGGGCGTCGGCCCCTTTCTTATGGCGGCGGCCGAAGCGAAGATGGCCGGATACCCGTTGGATAGGGGGGCCTGAGGCTTCCCTGATGACCACAACCCGAAAGGATCGACATGGCTGGATTGACACGACGGACCGGTGGCGCGCTTCTGGTCGCATTCTTGCTGGCGGGGGGCGGAGCGATGGCCGAACCGCTGATGCATGAACAACGGATCGACCTGTGGCCCGACCGGCCCACCGGCACGCCGTCCGACCTGCAGCAAACGATTACCGAACGAAGCGAGAGTCTGTTCCGCGCCGACCGTGCATTGTCGGGGATCGTCGATCCGTCCCTGACGGTATTCCTGCCCGAAGTTCCCAATGGCACCTCCGTCATCATCGCACCAGGCGGATCGTACCGGCGCGTCGTTCTGGACAAGGAGGGAAGCGAGATCGCGGCCACACTGGCAAGAACCGGCGTTACAGCCTTCGTGTTGGCCTACCGTCTTCCCGGTGAAGGACATGCGGAGGGCGCGGACGCGCCATTGGCTGACGGACAGCGGGCCATGCGTATCGTGCGGCAGCGGGCAGGGGAATGGGGTCTTGATCCAGCGCGGGTAGGATTTCTCGGGTTTTCGGCCGCCGGGCATCTGGGTGCGACGCTGGTCGCGCAACACGATTACCCGTTCTACGATCGGCTTGACGCGGCTGATGATTTGCCTGCTCGTCCAGACTTTGCGGCATTGCTCTATCCCGTCATTACCATGCAGGACAAAGGTGTTCACGAAGGATCCCGCACGGCCTTGCTGGGGGAAGGCCCGACGGCCGAAGCGAAAGAAGCCTATTCACCCGAATTGCACGTTACGGATACTTCGCCGGAAACATTTCTTCTGCTGGCTGACGATGATCCGTCCGTTCCGCCTGCCAACGCGATCCGGTTCTATTCGGCGCTGCATGATGCAGGAGTGAAGGCGGAGTTGCATGTGTTCCGTGACGGGGGGCACGGTTTCGGCATAAGAGGCGCAGATGATCTGCCGGTTGCAAGGTGGCCCGCTCTGCTGACCGACTGGATGGTGCGGATAGGCATGATGCCCAACACCTGATGGCCATCTTTCGCCGGGTTTCACATGCAAGATGCGCGGGCACACCATTCCGACAAAGCCGATGGTGTCCGCGAAGGATGCCGCCATGGACGCCTGCAGGCAGACGATCACCAGCACCACAACCGTTCTATCTGACGCTTTGTCCGTCGCAGGCGCATCTTCAGACCGACGGGATCTATATGGTGCCGCTGTCAACAATGCCGCAATGGGCGTTTCGGCAATGAAACGTGTGAAGTCGGTCGACACCATCGGCGAGGGAGACAAGCAACCGGGCATATCCGACAAACACATCAGCGGAGGCCACTGAAGCAGGATGCGGATTTGCGATGAGGATTATACTTCATCGCAAGCGCTGCTGCTGTTGCTGTTTCAAGCTAGGTTAAAGAACTGCCCCGACCTTCCACGGCCTGAATTCGTTGTCACCATAGCCGAATTCCTCCGACCGTGACTTCAACCCCGACGCGGTGTCGAGCCGCAGATCGTAGTTGCGCCGGCCCATATCTTCGAGGCTGACGCCCTCATCAACCACTACACCACAGTCGATGTCCATGTCGTTGGGCATCTGCCTGAACGGGGTGGAGTTGGAAGCCAGCTTGATCGACGGCTCCGGCATCGCGCCCAAGCAGGATCCGCGTCCAGGGGGCCTAGCCACAGATTTTCAGAGGGACGCCTGCCTCATTCGCCGCAATGCATGGCGTGCCGCAGTATTTGATAACTGGCACCAAAATTATGATGCCGGAATTGCGGCAGGTGTTCTTTGGATCGAGTTTGCAACTCGGCATCGAAAATAGCGCGTTCATACCGTAGCGCTTGTGCCGCGACCCTGAGGGACCGCAGCACGAAGGTTCTTACGATCGTTCGCTGCGCTTCCACTCGTGCCAGCCGGGATCATCTTGCATGAAAGCCTCGATCTCGGCCCTGCTGGCTTCAAGTTTGGGATCATGGCGAAGGTAATGCCGGGTCTCGCGCGCGATCAGGCCCGATAGGATCAGCAGACCGATCAGGTTCGGGATTGCCATAAGCCCGTTCATCACGTCCGAGAAGTTCCAGACGACGCCAAGCTGAACCGTACAGCCCACGAATACCACGGCCGAGAACAGCACCCGGAACGGCATCACGCCGCCACGGCCGACCAACCGTTCCACGTTCCGCTCCCCGTAATAGGCCCAGCCCAAGATGGTGGAATAAGCGAACAGGGCCAGCCCGATCGTGACGATCCAGTGTCCCCATTGACCCGGAAGGCCGTGCGAGAACGCCTCTCCCGTCATGATTGCGGCGGAGATCTGTTCGCCTGTCGCGGGGTCGATCTGGTTCCACACGCCGGTGGTTATGATGACAAGACCGGTGCAGCTGACGACGATGATCGTATCGATGAAGGTCTGCGTCATCGACACCAGCCCTTGCCGCACGGGATGCGTCGTTTGGGCCGAGGCTGCAGCGATGGCCGCCGAGCCCATTCCGGATTCGTTGGAGAAGATGCCGCGTGCAACGCCGTACTGGACGGCGATCATGATCGTGGAGCCGATGAAGCCGCCCACTGCCGAGGTGCCGGTGAAGGCCTGCGTGAAGATTTCGCCGAATGCAGCTGGAACCGCCGTGATATTTGCCAGCAGGATATAAAGTGCACCCAGCACATAGAACAGGATCATCCCAGGCACTAGGCCGGCCGTCACTTTTCCGATGGATTTGATCCCGCCAACCAGTACGAGAAGTGTCATCACAGCAAGAAGCAGACCCGTAGCCCATATCGGGATGGAAAAACTGCGGTCGAGGTTCGACGCGATCGAGTTGCCTTGCGTCATGTTCCCGATGCCGAAGCACGCGAAGACCGCAAAGATCGAGAAGGTGAGTGCCAGAAATTTCCCGAAGGCACCGGGAATGCCGCGTTCCAGATAATACTGAGGCCCGCCGGACTTCTCTCCCGCAGCGTCGGTCGTGCGGAACCGGACGCCCAGAAACGCTTCGGAGTATTTCGACGCCATCCCCAGAATTGCCGTCATCCACATCCAGAACAATGCGCCCGGACCGCCAATGCCGATGGCCGTGGCCACCCCGACGATGTTGCCCGTGCCCACGGTCGCGGCCATAGCCGTAGTCAGCGCCTGGAACTGAGAAATATCGCCGTCGGCCCCTTCATCCTTGCGTTTGAGGAGGCCGAGCCGCAGGGCAGCGCCCAGACGGAACAGCTGGATGCCGCCAAGGCGAAACGTCAGATAAAGGCCCGTGCCCAGCAACAGCGGGATGAGCATGTACGGGCCCCATACAATGCTGCCGATTTGCCCCAGAACATCTTCAAGTCGGTCCAATTCCATCCCTCCGCTATATGATTTTTAAGCGAGTAGGGAATAGGACGTGACCCATTGTCAACCGCAGTGCCAGCGGCACGCATCAAAAATGCGGAGGCAATGCCGAAAAGGCCGCGTGACGCGCACGCGGCCTTTTCGCATTCAGCGGGGCTCGGCGATGAGTCCCTTTACCAGGGAAACGGCCGCCACGAGCAAGACGATCGCGAATGGAAAGCCGGTCGAAACCGCCATGGCCTGCAAGGCGGCCAGCCCACCCCCCAGAAGCAGAGCTATCGCCACCAGCCCCTCGAACGTGGCCCAGAACACGCGCTGCGGAACAGGTGCGTTCATCTTGCCACCGGCGCTGATCGTGTCGATTACCAATGATCCGGAGTCGGAGGACGTCACAAAGAACACGACCACCAGGACGATCCCGATCAGCGACGTGATTGATGTCAGCGGCAGATGCGCCAGCATCTCGAAGAGCTGGAGTTCCAGCGCCGCGTCCTGAACGGACGTGATACCCTGGTTTACGACCTGGCTGATCGCCGTCCCGCCCAAGGCTGTCATCCACAGCGTGGAGACGATGGAAGGGATCACCAGGACGGCGATCAGGAATTCACGCACCGTACGTCCACGGCTGACACGGGCGATGAACATGCCCACGAACGGCGACCAGCTGATCCACCAGGCCCAGTAGAAGGCCGTCCAGCCGTGGCGGAAATTATCATCCTCGCGGCCGAAGGGGTTGGACAGCGCGGGAAGGTATTCTGCATAGGCCAGCAGGTTCTTGAAGAAGCCGCTCAGGATTTGCAGCGTGGGCCCTACTGCGATGATGAACACCAGCAGGACAAGCGCCAGCACCATGTTCACCTCGGAGAGCAGCTTCACGCCCTTGTCCATTCCAGCAACGACCGACGCGGTGGCGATCCCCGTGATGATGATGATCAGGAAGATCATCGCACCGGTCGTTGCTGGCAGGCCGAACAGGAAGTTCAGACCCGCGCTGGCCTGTTCCGCCCCGAATCCGAGAGAGGTTGCCAATCCGAAGAGGGTGGCGAAGATGGCAAGAATGTCGATCATGTGTCCCGGCCATCCCCATACCTTGTCCCCCAGAAGAGGATAGAAGATGGACCGGAAGGTCAGCGGAAGGCCCTTGTTGAAGGAGAAAAGGGCCAGCGCCAAAGCGACGATGGCATAGATCGACCACGGGTGGATGGCCCAGTGGAAGATCGTGGCCGCCATTGCAAGGCGACGCGAACCTTCGGCATCGCCCGCCATTCCGCCCAAGGGTGCCCAATCGGTGCGGATGCCGTCCGGTCCGATGACCGGTCCGCCAAAGGCTGCCGTGAAATTGCCCATCGGTTCGGCCACGCCATAGAACATCAAGCCGATGCCCATGCCTGCCGCAAACAGCATGGAGAACCATGACAGGTAGCTGTAATCGGGTGTGGCGTCCGGACCGCCCAGGCGGATCTTTCCCAGTGGCAGGAAGATCAGTGCAACGCACAGCACCACGAAGACATTTGCGGTCAGCATGAAGAACCATGCCAGGTTCGACGTCAGATAATCGCGCAATGCGGAAAACAGCGGATCCAGAGTGTTCTGGAACATCAACGTCAACAGGGTGAAGGCCACCACTCCGATGGCCGCGACGCTGAAGACGACGTTATGGATGTCCAGTTCGAACACGAACCGGCGACGGTAGCTGATGTTGTCCTGTCCGATCTCGTAATCGGTGTCGATGATTTCGGTCGCGCCCTCGGGTGCGGGAATGGCATCTGGAGATGCCGGTTGTATCGGGACGTGGGTGTTCTCTGCCAAAAGTCTTTCCTTGCTGATAAGGTGCCACTCCGGGGCTTCAGCCGGACAGCTTCGGGTGAAATCTGAGATGATCGCGGTGGATGAACGCGTTCATAGGCGGAAAAAGCCCAAATAACAACCAAACCGTCTGTAGTGCCCTTATGAAGGCGCTCCTGATGCGGAAAGCCTACCCGTCAAACTATCTCCTTACGCCCGATGCGATGGGCAACACGCCGCATTGCAGATGGACGGCGGCAGACAGAATGACCCGGCTCCTGCCATCCTGAGCGTTGCGACGGCCATGGCCGCAACGACGGGGTATTTACGATCATCTGGTCAGACCTTCTGACCTGATCAGTCCTGCTTTGCACAGCAGGATGAACGGCACGGGCAGTTGGAAGTACAGACCGAAGCCTTTGATGAAACGCGCTGTCAGGCCGACACATCCGTACGTACAGCCCTGAAACAATACCGGCATGGCGCGCGACCTCGCCTTCGCACACGGCAGTTAAAAATTCCTGATGGAAGCCGAAGACGCCTTCATGTCACCAGAATCCTTTTAGGCTGCTTTCGCCTTGGGTGCCTCCCGCTTGCTGACACGCAGGACGCCGTAACCGGCAAGACCCGCCACGATTGATCCGGCAAGGATGCCGATCTTCACATGATCCTGAACGGCGGGATCGTCGAAAGCGAGCAGCCCGATGAACAGGCTCATGGTGAAGCCGATCCCGCAAAGAAGCGAGACGCCAAGAACCTGCGGCCAGCTGGCCGCTGCGGGAAGATCTGCAAGCCCGGTGCGGACCATCAGAACCACGGCACCGAACACGCCGATCAGCTTGCCCAGCACTAGCCCTGCGGCCACGCCAAGCGTCAAAGGTTCTGACAGAACGGCGGGTGTAACGCCTGCAAAGGAGACCCCGGCATTCGCGAACCCGAAGATCGGCACGATCAAGAAGGCCACCGGCTTGTGCAAGGCATTCTCCAGACGGTGGAGCGGGGAATCCGATCCTTTCGCTTCGGGCGTCGAAGGTGTCAACCTGATCGGGACCGTCAAGGCAAGGATCACGCCCGCCAAGGTCGCATGAACGCCCGAGCGGAGAACCAATACCCAAAGCACCGCCCCGAGGAGAAGATAAGGCGTCAGATTGCCGACCTTGCGCAGGTTCAGCGTGATCAGCAAGCCCACGACAAGGGCGGCACCTGCCAGATCCGGCACGGAAAGATCCGCTGTGTAGAACAGCGCGATCACGACCACGGCCCCCAGATCGTCAATGATCGCCAGAGCGGCAAGAAACACTTTCAATGATGCTGGCACCCGAGGGCCAAGAAGGGACAGCACACCAAGAGCGAAGGCAATGTCCGTGGCGGACGGAATGGCCCAGCCCCGCAGGGCTGCCGCGTTCTCCCAATTAAAGGCAACATAGATCAAGGCGGGAACTGCCATTCCCCCTATTGCCGCGACACCGGGCAATATCCGTCTGGGCCACGTAGAGAGCTGACCGTCGGTCATCTCCCGCTTGATCTCCAGCCCGACCATCAGGAAGAATAGCGCCATGAGGGCGTCGTTGATCCAGTGGTGCAGGCTCAGCGGGCCGATATATGTATGGAGTGCGCCGAAATATGCAGGCCCCAAGGGGGAATTGGCAGTCAGGATGGCAAGCACTGCAACACCCATCAGAAGAAGCCCACCCGAGGCTTCGTTATCCAGGAAGTTGCGAAACGTTCTGTTGCCGCCGCGTCCCGAAGGGCGCGGAGATGTTGGAGATGCCATGTCTGTCCTCGACTGCCGGGCATGGGGGCTTGAAGCCGCCCACGACACCCTCTTGATGCGTCCCGTATAATAGGACGCAATTACACACGTGGGAAATTGGAAGTTCGGTTGAACCTTATAGCCTGAGTATATAAGCGTCTTTCCATGGCCACGCTTCAACAGCTTCGATATCTTGCCGCGGTTGCGGAAACGCTCAACTTCAGCCGGGCGGCCGATTTATGTCACGTTTCGCAACCTACGCTGAGCATTCAGTTGAAGGAACTGGAGACCCGCCTTGGCACTCAACTCGTCGAGCGGACCCGGGCGCGGGTGCTTCTTACGCCTGTCGGAGTGGAGATCAGTCGTCGCGCACGGGCGATCCTGGCCGAGCTCGACGATATTCGGGAGATCGCACGCCTCAACGATCCCGGGGCCTTGCAGGGCACCTTGCAGATGGGGGTGGTGCAGACGGTAGGGGCTTATGCATTGTCTCTTTTCATGCCCGATCTTCGCAAGGCATTTCCCGAACTGCGGCTTTCCGTGCGGGAAGAGCGGTCGGACATCCTGCCCCAGAAGCTGTCTGACGGGGTGTATGATGTTCTTCTGATGCCCGACGATCCCGGGCGCCCGGATTTCACGACCGATCGTCTCCTTCGGGAACCCTTGCATCTTGTTCTTCCGGCAGACCACCGTCTGGCTCAGCAGGAAACCATCGATCCCGATGCCCTGCGCGGAGAGACCATCCTGACCATGGAGCGGGGCCACCGTATCTATGACCAGATAGGACAGTTGTGCCGTGACGTCGGCGCCATTCATGCAAGCGACTATGCAGGCACAACGTTGGACACGCTGCGCCTGATGGTCGCCACGGGGATGGGCATTACACTTCTGCCGGCCCTTTACGTTCGGACCGATGTCTTGCGGGAGAAGCTGGTGGTGGCCCGCCCATTGTCGCGCGGTGCCCCCGTGCGGGACATCACCATGGCGTGGCGGTCATCCTCTCCACGGAAACATACCTACCAGCAGCTGGCAACCTTGATGAAAGAATGCCTCAAGCCTTGGGACGCAGGTCGGATGCCTTAGGCGACGTGTCGGGGGCAAGATCCAGATGATTTCAGTTCGGACTTCCCTCGGCATGCGCAGCCGATATCTGACGTCAGAACGTCACCTAATATTCTACCCAACGTTGCGCGTACTTGTGTCCCGGGCCGCAATGCGTTCACATCGTCGTCATCGTGAATTCAGGGAGGCAACATGAATATCATCATCAAAGCAGTCACAGGCACTGCTCTGGCAATGGGCCTTATGGCACAAGGCAGCATGGCTCAGGAAATGCAGTTCTTCCGCATCGGTACAGGCGGCACGGCAGGCACGTATTACCCTATCGGGGGCCTGATTGCGAATGCCATTTCCAGCCCTCCCGGTTCCCGGGCCTGCGAAGATGGCGGCTCTTGTGGTGTTTCAGGGCTGATTGCCACGGCGGTCGCATCGAACGGTTCTGTAGGGAACGTGAATTCGATCAACGGCGGCACCCTGGAGGCCGGATTCAGCCAATCGGATGTCGCCTACTGGGCGCAGACGGGCACCGGCCTTTTTGAAAATCAACCGGCAGTCGACAAGTTGCGCCTGATCGCGAACTTGTACCCCGAAAGCATTCACCTCGTTGCACGCGCCGAGGCAGGGATCACGTCCGTGTCGGATCTGGCTGGCAAGCGGGTGTCGCTGGATGAACCGGGGTCCGGCACGCTGGTGGACGCCAAGATCATTCTTGGTGCCTTCGGCCTGTCCGAAAGCGATGTGGATGCGGAATATCTCAAGCCGGATCAGGCGGCGGACCGTATGCGGGACGGCGCGATGGATGCCTTCTTCTTTGTGGGCGGATATCCTGCGGGAGCTATTGCCGAGCTGTCCAGCCAATCCGACGTCGTGATCGTTCCGATTTCCGGTCCGGAAGTCGACAAACTTCGTGAAGAATACAGCTTCTTTGCCAGCGATGCGTTTCCTGCCGGGACCTACGACGGACAAGAGGCGGAAGTGCCGACGATTTCCGTCGGAGCGCAGATGGTCACATCGGCGGATCTTTCAGACGATCTGGTCTATGGCATCACCAAAGCGCTTTATAACGAGAACACCCAGAAGCTGTTCGCCGCCGGACATGCAAAGGGCAAGATGATCACCTTGGAAAGCGCAATCCAGGGTGCGGGCATCCCGTTCCACCCCGGTGCGGAGAAATACTATCGCGAAGTCGGTGCGATCCAGTAATTCGACCAAGATGAATGGCGTGGGCGGACGCTTCTTACAGCGTGCGCCCATTTTCGAGCACAACACCTTCCGAGGGACCGCGGATGAACGATACGAAATCCACAATGACCGAGGCCGAACTCCGCGCGATCGAGGAAGAATTCGACCCTGAAGCGAGGTTCCGCACGGTATTGCGACCGATCGCGATCCTCTCGGGCGTCATAATGTTCCTCCTTTCGGCCTATCACTTCTATACTTCCGGATTTGGCATCCCGCGGGCCACGACACATCGTGGGCTTCACATGGGCGTGTCGCTGTTCGTGATCTTCCTTAGTTTTTCCGCACTGTCGTCACGGCGGGATCGCACCACGGGTTTCGTCATTTTCGGCGTGCCGGTGCTGGATTGGGCGTTCGCAATAGCGGCGGCCATCAGCTCTTTCTATGTCCCCTGGATTTACGATCAACTGGCGTTCCGGATCGGTAACCCGCTGCAGATCGACATCATCATGGGCACGCTTCTTGTGATCACGCTGCTGGAGGCGGTGCGTCGTTCCATGGGCTGGCCGTTACCGGTCATTGCGATGCTGTTCATCGCCTACGCCTATTTCGGACGGTCCATGCCGGGCATCTTCGTGCATCCGGGTGCGGACTGGTCCGGGATCATCAACCATCTTTATCTATCTTCTCAGGGTATATATGGCACCGCACTTGGCGTGATCGCCACCTATGTGTTCCATTTCGTACTGTTTGGTGTGATGGCGCAACGCATTGGTCTTGGACAACTGTTCATCGATCTGGCCACCGCTCTGACTGGTCGCTTCTCCGGTGGGCCGGCAAAGGTGTCCGTGGTGTCTTCGGCCCTTCTGGGGTCGATTTCGGGGTCGTCGATTGCCAATACGGTAACGACAGGCGCATTGACCATTCCCGCCATGATCAAGATCGGCTTCAAGCGCCACTTCGCGGCTGCCGTGGAGGCGGCATCTTCCACCGGCGGGCAGATCACACCGCCCGTGATGGGAGCCGTTGCATTCCTGATGGTCGAATATCTCGGCATCCCTCTTCGGACCATCCTGATCGCGGCCATCGTTCCCGCCTTCATGCATTTCTTTGGTGTATTGGTGCAGGTGCATCTGGAATCCAAACGGCTGGGCATTCGTGGCCTGAGAAAGGATGAACTGCCAAACGCCATCAAGGTCATGCGCGAAGGGTGGTTGTCGATGCTGCCGCTGGTTCTTCTGGTGTGGATGCTGATGTCGGGGCGCACACCATTCCTGTCTGCCTTCTGGGCAATCACGGCCTGCATTGTGGTTTATGCCATCCAACGCGTTACGGCATCCGGCCTAGCCGCCGGATCGCGTGAATTCGCAGAGGGCATCTATGAGGGGTTTGTTTCTGGCGCCAAGAGTTCGCTTGCAGTTACGGCGGCGGCGGCCCTGGTCGGGGTGGTGATCGGGGTGGTGACGTTGACCGGCATAGGCTTCAAGATCGCCTTCATGGTCACGAGCGTCGCCCAGGGCTGGGCAGAGGATGTTCACGGTGCGTTGTCTGTCCTGCCGTTCGAGTTGTTTTCGATGCCGACGCTGGCACTTCTTTTCACACTACTGATGACGGCTGTGGTTTGTATTCTTATGGGATGCGGAATCCCAACGACAGCCAACTACATCATCATGGTGGCCGTTGCTGCACCCGTTCTGGGGATGATGAATGTCGAACCCATCGTCGCCCACTTCTTCGTATTCTATTACGGTGTGTTGGCGGACGTGACCCCACCCGTCGCATTGGCAGCCTATGCCGCATCCGGAATCGCGGGGGCAAACGCGTTCAAGGCTGGCAACACCGCATTCCGCCTGTCGATGGGAAAAGCACTTGTGCCATTCATGTTCGTCTTCTCTCCATCCCTGCTTCTGGTCACGCAGGACTTCACGTGGGACGCGTTCCTCCTGGCATTCACCGGTGCCGTCCTAGGGATCATTGCGCTTTCAGCGGCCATCACGAATTGGTTGATGGCACCCCTTTTGCGGATCGAAAGAATTATCCTTCCCATCGCCGCCCTTCTGATGATCGCCCCAGAAGTTATATCCACTATCATTGGGGCATTTATCTTGGGGGGAGTTACCCTGCGGCAATGGATGGCTGAGAAACGGCAGAGGGTGTTTTGAATGTAAAGCGCCCGACTAGCCAAGGGCCTCTTCCGTTTCGCCCCCGGTCTATGAATATTCCCCAAGCGCCTTGGATCCAGGCTGCTCGGTCCATTAAAGATCGGAAGCGCCATTTCGGTTAGGCATTCAGGCGTTTCCCATTTCTTACGACAACAGACACGCGTAAGGTGCCTTCCCGATCAAAAGCAATTCATGTTGTTTCTAGGGTCAGGACCCATTGAAATCATTAGCTTGAGCTGATTCAGTCGCGTCGAAGGAGGCGACTGATGAGTGATCTTTTTTGGCTTAGCGACGGGCAGATGGCGCGGTTGCGCCCTTACTTTCCGA